>Ga0335082_10002685_pt1 | contig 19202 bp, 18 predicted proteins | sample Lox_Sample_41_FD_206718 | JGI IMG/M metagenome (GOLD analysis project Ga0335082, IMG submission 206718) | Soil microbial communities from Loxahatchee National Wildlife Refuge, Florida, United States - Lox_Sample_4.1 | ecosystem: Environmental > Terrestrial > Soil > Wetlands | place: USA...
CTGGGAATGGCTGATCGCCGAGGTCCGCTGGGCGAACCCCGATGTGATCTTCCTCTCGGAGGCATTCACGCGGCCGGCGAAGATGACGGCGCTCGCGAAGAGCGGCTTCGCGCAGAGCTACACGTACTTCACCTGGAAGAACGCGAAGTACGAGCTGCAGGAATACCTCCAGGAGCTGCTCGACTGGGCGCCGTTCTATCGATCCAACGCGTTCGTCAACACGCCGGACATCCTCCACGAGTACCTCCAGCGCGGCGGCCCACCGGCATTCCACGCGCGTCTCGTGCTCGCGGCGACGCTCTCGCCCTCGTACGGGATCTACTCGGGCTTCGAGAACTACGAGAACGTCGCCGTCGCTCCCGGCTCGGAGGAGTACCTCGACTCCGAGAAGTACGAGATCAGGAAGCGGACGCTCGACGGGCCGTTGCTCCCGTTGATCGCCCGCCTGAACGCGATCCGGCGCGCGCAGCCCGTGCTACAGCATGTCGACAACCTCCGCTGGCTCGAGACCGAGAACGACCTGCTGGTCGCCTACGCGAAGAGCGACCGCGTGATCTGCGTGGTCAATCTCGATCCGTTCACGGGCCGCGAGGGCGTGTGCGTGATCCCGGTCTCGCTCGGCCTGCCGCCGGCGTTCGAGGTGCGCGATCTGCTCACTCATGACATGTTCGTGTGGCGCGCGGGCCGCAACTACGTCGGCCTCGGGCCGGGCGAGTCGCACGTGCTCGAGGTGCTTGTATGAGCCGTAGCTCGACGGAGGCTCACAAGGAGCGGAGGTGCCGGCTTTGCCGGCGCCGGAGCGGGGCATGACGGAAGCCGGGCAGTGGTTCGAGCGCGACCCGCTGTGGTTCAAGACGGCGGTGTTCTACGAGATCCACCTGCGCGGGTTCTTCGACGCGAACGACGACGGCTCCGGCGACTTCCGCGGGCTGACCGAGAAGCTCGACTACCTGCAGTGGCTCGGCGTCGACTGCATCTGGCTCTTGCCGGCGTACCCGAGCCCGCTCCGTGACGGCGGCTACGACATCGCCGACTTCTTCGGCGTGCACCCGGACTACGGCACGATCGACGACTTCCGCGTGTTCGTCGACCAGGCGCACCAGCGCGGCCTGAGGGTGATCGCGGACCTGGTGATGAACCACACCTCGGCCGACCACCCCTGGTTCCAGGCCAGTCGGACCGATCCGACCGGGCCCTACGGCGACTGGTACGTCTGGGGCGACGACGATTCGCGGTGGAGCGAGGCCCGGGTGATCTTCGTCGATACGGAGCCCTCCAACTGGACCTGGGACGCCGCCCGCGGTCAGTACTACTGGCACCGGTTCTTCTCCCACCAGCCCGATCTGAACTACGACAACCCGGCCGTGCAGGAGCAGATGCTCGACGTGCTGCGCTTCTGGCTCGACCTCGGCCTCGACGGCTTCCGGCTGGACGCCGTCCCGTATCTCTACGAGCGCGACGGCACGAACGGCGAGAACCTCCCGGAGACCCACTCCTTCCTGAAGCGCGTCCGGGCCGAGATCGACTCGCGCTACGCCGACCGCGTGCTGCTGGCGGAGGCGAACCAGTGGCCGGACGACGTCGTCGAGTACTTCGGGAACGGAGTCGGTGACGAGTGCCACATGGCTTTCCACTTCCCGGTGATGCCGCGCATGTTCATGGCCGTGCGCCGCGAGGATGCCCTGCCGATCGTCGAGGTGCTCGAGAACACGCCGCCGATCCCCGGGAACGCCCAGTGGGGGCTCTTCCTCCGCAACCACGACGAGCTGACACTCGAGATGGTGACGGACGAGGAGCGCGACTACATGTACGAGGAGTACGCGAAGGACCCGCGGATGAAGCTGAACCTCGGGATCCGCCGGCGGCTCGCGCCGCTGCTCGACAACGGGCGCGACGAGATCCAGCTGCTGCACGCGATGCTGTTCTCGCTGCCCGGTTCGCCGGTCCTCTACTACGGCGACGAGATCGGGATGGGCGACAACATCTTCCTCGGCGATCGCGACGGTGTGCGGACGCCGATGCAATGGACCGGCGACCGCAACGCGGGATTCAGCCGTTCCGACTTCGCCCAGCTCTACCTGCCGCCGCTGATGGATCCCGTCTACGGCTTCCAGGCCGTGAACGTCGAGGCGCAGCTCCGGCAGCCGAATTCACTGCTGCGCTGGATCCATCGGATGATCGCGCTGCGCAAGGATCACCCGGTCTTCGGAATCGGGTCGTACGAGGCGCTCCGACCGGACAATCCGCGGATCTTCGCCCATGTTCGCCAATATGAGGACGACACAATCATCTGCGTGCACAATCTGGCGCGATCGGCGCAGGCGGCCCAGCTCGACCTCTCGCGTTGGGAGGGGATGGTCCCGGAGGAGATGTTCGGGCGGACGCGCTTCCCGCCGATCGGCGAGCTGCCGTACCTGCTCACGTTCGCGCCGCGGGGGTTTTTCTGGTTCCAGTTGAGGAAGGACGAGTCATGACGCCCGAAGGGCCCGATCTCGTCGAGTTCGTCACCGGTCAGCGCTGGTTCGGGTCGAAGACCCGCGACGTCGTGCAGGCGAACATCGTCGACCGCGCGATCGTCAGCACCGCCGATCCCGCGCTCGAGCTGCTCCTCGTCGAGATCCGCTTCGACACCGGCACGCACGATACGTATCAGCTCCTCCGCGGGGACGGGCTGGACGTCCTGTCCGAGCCCGATGCCGCGACCGCGCTCGTCCGTCTGATCCGGCGCGGCACCTCGGTCGCGGGGCAGGAGGGAGCGGTCGAGCTGATCCCGGTTCCCGCATCCTTCGCAGGCGTTCCGGAGGACGTCGCCGTCACCCGGCAGATCGACGCCGAGCAATCGAACTCGTCGGTCGTGCTGGGCGATCAGCTGATCCTCAAGGTGTTCCGGCGTCTCGAGCCCGGTGTGAACCCCGAGCTCGAGCTGCTCCGGTTCCTCACCGAGCACGGTTTCCCGCACATCGCGCGGCTGGCGGGCTGGTACCAGTACGTCGGCCGGCCGATGGAGTCGACGCTGGGGATCCTCCAGCAGTTCGTCCCAGACGGACGCGACGGCTGGGACCTGGCGCTCGACTCGCTCGTCGACCGGACGGAGTGGTTCCTCTACGAGCTCGAGCGGCTCGGCGAGGTCACCGGCGAGCTGCACACCGTGCTCGGGTCCGATTCGAACGACCCCAGCTTCGCCCCGGAGCAGACCTCGACCGAGTCGCTCGGCCTGCTGACGGCGACCGTCGACGAGGAGATCGAGGCGATCTTCCTCGACCTTCCCGACTACGACCCGGAGCTCGAGCCGCTCCTCGGGCGCGGAGAGGAGGTGCGCGAGCGGTTGCGCCTGCTGACGAACCTCGGCGGCGTCGGGCGCGTGATCCGCCATCACGGCGACTTCCACCTCGGCCAGGCCCTGCACACTCCGCGCGGCTGGACCCTGATCGACTTCGAGGGCGAGCCCGCCAGGTCGCTGCCCGAGCGCCGCCGCAAGCGCAGCCCGCTCCGCGACGTCGCCGGGATGCTGCGGTCGTTCGCCTACGTCGCGTCGGCGGCGCCGATGCTCAGGGGCATCGGCCCGCCGCCGGACTGGGAGGCACGCGCGCGCGAGTCGTTCCTCGACGGCTACCGGGCGACCGTCGACCCGTCGCTGGTCCCGTCGGGGACGGCGATGGACAAGCTGCTGCAGGTCTTCGAGCTGGAGAAGGCCGTCTACGAGCTCCGCTACGAGCTGAACAACCGCCCCGACTGGCTGCCGATCCCCGTCGCCGGCATCGTGCGGCTGCTCGACGCGGAAGTGCCCGTATGAGCCGTAGGCTCGACGGAGGCTCCCAGGAGCGCGGGTGCCGGCTTCGCCGGTGCCGGAGCGGGGTATGACGCAATCGCGAGCGTCGGCGTTCGGCGAGCTGGACGTATGGCTGGCGCGGGCGGGCCGCCACGAGCAGCTGTGGGAGAAGCTCGGCGCGCACCTCGTCGACGGCGGCGTGCGCTTCGCCGTCTGGGCGCCGAACGCGCGTCGCGTGAGCGTCGCCGGCGACTTCAACAACTGGGACGTCGAGGCCGACCCGCTCGCTCCCGTCGACGAGACGGGCATCTGGGAGGGCGTCGTCGGCGGCGCCGAGCTCGGCCAGCGCTACAAGTACTCGATCGACGGCCACGAGAAGGCGGACCCGATCGCCTTCCGCGCGGAGGAACCGCCGCGCACGGCGTCGGTCGTGTTCGAGTCCGAGTACGAGTGGGGGGACGGGGGGTGGATCGAGGAACGGCGGGCTTCCGAGGTGCTCGACCGGCCGCTCTCGATCTACGAGCTGCACGCGCCGTCGTGGCGTCGCGGGCTCGGCTGGCGCGAGCTCGCCGACCAGCTCGCCCCGTACGTGCGCGATCTCGGCTTCACCCATGTGGAGCTGATGCCGGTCATGCACCACCCGTTCTCGGGGTCGTGGGGCTACCAGGTCACCGGCTACTACGCGCCGTTGTCGTCGATGGGCTCGCCGGACGACTTCCGGTACTTCGTCGACCGTCTGCACCGCGACGGCATCGGGGTGATCCTCGACTGGGTCCCGGCGCACTTCCCCCGCGACGACTGGGCGCTCGTGCGGTTCGACGGAACGGCCCTCTACGAGCATGATGACCCACGGCGCGGCTCGCACCCCGACTGGGGGACGCTCGTGTTCAATCTCGGTCGTTCGGAGGTGCAGAACTTCCTGCTTGCCAACGCGCTCTTCTGGCTGCGCGCCTACCACGCCGACGGGCTGCGCGTCGACGCCGTCGCGTCGATGCTCTACCTCGACTACTCGCGGCCGGAGGGTGGCTGGCTGCCGAACCGCTTCGGCGGACGCGAGGATCTCGAGGCGGTCGCGTTCCTCAAGGATCTCAACGAGCTCGTCCACGCACGCGAGCCTGGTGTGATCTCGGTCGCCGAGGAGTCGACCGCCTGGCCGGCCGTCTCGCGCCCCACGTACGTCGGTGGGCTCGGCTTCGGCTTCAAGTGGAACCTGGGCTGGATGAACGACACACTCGGCTACTTCGCGTACGACCCGGTGCACCGCCGGTACCACCACCACGAGCTGACGTTCTCCCTCGTCTACGCGTGGAACGAGAACTTCGTGCTGCCGCTGTCGCACGACGAGGTCGTTCACGGGAAAGGCTCGCTGCTGCAGAAGATGCCGGGCGACCGCTGGCAGCAGCTCGCCAACCTCCGCGCGCTGTACGCCTACATGTGGGCGCATCCCGGCAAGAAGCTGCTCTTCATGGGCGGCGAGCTCGCGACGCCGTGGGAGTGGAGCGAGACGGCGGAGCTGCCGTGGGGCCTGCTCGAGCACCACGAGCACGCCGGCGTGCGCGACCTCGTCCGCGACCTGAACCGCGTCTACCGCGACGAGCCGGCGCTGTGGGAGGTCGACTTCTCGCACGAGGGTTTCCTGTGGCTCGAGCCGAACGACGCGATGAACAACGTCCTCGCGTGGATCAGGATCTCGCGCGACGGGACGCGGTGGCTCGTCTGCATCGCGAACCTGTCGCCGGTGCCTCGCTACCGCTACCGCGTCGGGCTGCCCGCGGCCGGCTCCTGGGTCGAGGTGCTCAACACCGACTCGTCGTACTACGGCGGTGGTGGGATCGGGAACCTCGGCGCGGTCGAGGCCGAGCAGGAGGGTTGGCACGGCCAGCCGTACTCGGCCGAGCTCACGCTGCCTCCGCTCGGCGTCGTCTGGCTGCGCCCCGGGTAGCGTGCGCCGACATGAGCCGCGCGGTTTGGCCGGGAGAACCGTTTCCGCTCGGGCAGAGCTGGGACGGGCACGGCACCAACTTCTCGCTCTTCTCGGAGAACGCCGAGCGCGTCGAGCTCTGCCTGTTCGACGACGAGGGGAACGAAGAGCGGGTCGCCGTCGAGGAGCGGACGGCGTTCAACTGGCACTGCTACCTCCCGGGCGTCGGCCCCGGGCAGCGGTACGGGTATCGCGTTCACGGCTCCTACGACCCGGCCTCCGGCCTGCGCTTCAATCCCGCCAAGCTGCTGATCGACCCCTACGCCAAGGCGATCGAGGGCGCCGTCGAGTGGGACGCCGCCAACACGCTGCCCTACATCCCGACGGGTGGTGCCGACGCCGACCTCACCATCGACGTGTCGGACAGTGCCAAGGCGATCCCGAAGTCGGTCGTGATCGACCCGACGTTCGACTGGGAAAACGACGACTGGGTGCGGCCGCGAACGCCCTGGCAGGAGACCGTCATCTACGAGACTCACGTGCGGGGCTTCACCAAGCTTCGAGACGACGTGCGCGCCGACCTGCGCGGGACGTACGGCGGTCTCGCGAGCGAAGGCGCGATCGCGTACCTGAAGGCGCTCGGCGTGACGGCGGTCGAGCTGCTTCCCGTCCACCACATCGCCGACGAAGGCTTTCTGCACGAGCGCGGGCTGACGAACTACTGGGGATACTCGACGATCGGCTACTTCGCCCCGCACTCGCTCTACGCGGCGACCAGCGACCAGGTGCGCGAGTTCAAGGGAATGGTCAAGGCGCTCCACCGGGCCGGGATCGAAGTGATCCTCGACGTCGTCTACAACCACACCGCCGAAGGCAACCATCTCGGCCCGATGCTGAGCCTGCGCGGCGTCGACAACACGAGCTACTACCGGCTCGTGCCCGACGACCCGCGCTTCTACATGGACTACACCGGCACCGGCAACACGTTGAACCCCGTCCATCCGAGCGTGCTGCGCTTGATCATGGACTCGCTCCGCTACTTCGTGATGGAGTGTCACGTCGATGGGTTCCGCTTCGACCTCGCGTCGGCGCTCGCGCGGGAGTTCTACGACGTCGACCGCCTGTCGGCGTTCTTCGACATCATCCACCAGGATCCGGTGCTCTCCCAGGTGAAGCTGATCGCCGAGCCGTGGGACGTCGGGCCGGGGGGATACCAGGTCGGCAACTTTCCGATCCTCTGGTCGGAGTGGAACGGCATCTACCGCGACGTGATGCGCGACTTCTGGCGCGGCGGTGCGTCGCTGGCGTCGTTCGCGTCCCGGTTCGGCGGCTCGGCCGACCTCTACGAGCGAGACGGAAGGCGTCCGTTCGCGTCGATCAACTTCGTCACCGCGCACGACGGGTTCACGCTCCGCGATCTCGTCTCGTACAACGCCAAGCACAACGAGGACAACGGCGAGTCGAACCACGACGGCTCCGACGACAACCGCTCGTGGAACTGCGGCGTCGAGGGCCCGACGGACGACCCTGCCGTGCTCGCGCTGCGCGCGCGCCAGCAGCGGAACTTCCTCGCGACGTTGTTCCTGTCGCAGGGCGTCCCGATGCTGCTCGGGGGCGACGAGATCGGGCGCAGTCAGAGCGGCAACAACAACGCCTGGTGCCAGGACAACAAGATCTCGTGGTTCGACTGGGAGTCGGGCGACGACGACGTGCTCACGTTCACGCGCCGCCTGATCGAGTTCCGTCGGGCCCACCCCGTGTTCCGGCGGACGAAGTTCTTCGACGGGCGCGGCGACCAGCTGCCGGACGTCTGGTGGATGCGCCCCGACGGCCGGAGGATGACGCGGAAGGACTGGGAGAACACCGATGCGCGCGCAATCGGTGTGTTCCTGAACGGCGACGAGCTCCAGTCGGAGACGCGGTCGGGTGAGGAGGTGCGCGACGACTCGTTCCTCCTCCTGTTCAACGCGTACTTCGACGACGTGACGTTCCGGCTGCCCGCGCGGCGGCTCGGGTTGCGCTGGAAGCTCGAGCTGAAGACCGGCCGCTTCGACGCCGACCGGACGACGCCCGGCGCGGAGGTCGTCGTCGAGGCGCGCTCGCTCGTCGTGCTGCGGCGCGCCTGATCGGGGCGCCCGGCGTGACGGCCACGCCGGGCGCCTGCCGGGTCAGGCCATGGAGGGGAGGCCGTCGCCGGTCTCGTGGGTGGGGCCGTAGCCGACCGCGCGGCCGAGCAGCGCGCCGGGGACGAGCGCCGCACGCTGGAGCGCGTCCGGCACGACGGGCAGGCGGGCGACGTCGAAGTGGTGCCTGGCGATCACGGCAAGGCGAAGCGGGTTCGGCATGCTCTCGCGGTTCGTCTTGCCGTCGGCGGCGAGCCCGAACATCGTCTCGATCAGCGACTCGAAGGCGAGCGACGGTCGAACCTCGGCCGTGAAGCGAAGCACGTCGTCGCCGGCGTTCCAGAAGCGATGCGCGGTTCCGGCGTCGATCTGCACCGACGCGCCCTCGCCGAGGACGACCTTCTCTCGACCGAGCTCGACGATCGTCTCGAAGCGGGTGTGCTCGCCGTCCGTGTCGTGCGAGGTGAGCTCGAACAGGAGCCGTTCGCCGGTGACGGGGTTGACGAGCGAATCTCCTGCACGAATCATGGTGAGCGCCTTCCTGTCGTGGTGTCGCCAGGAAGTCTCGGCCTCCGGGCGGCGCGCGTCGTCGCCCCGGAGGTCGATCTCGTGTCGGCTGGGCGGCTGATGTTCGCGTCGTCCCGTGGGACGACGTCAGTCGGCGCTGTCGCCAGGCTGAACGGTGCCCGACTCGTAGGCGAGCACCACGACCTGAACGCGGTCACGCAGGTTCAGCTTCATCAGGATCCGCGCGACGTGGGTCTTCACGGTCGTCTCCGAGACGAACAGCGTCTTCGCGATCTCGGCGTTCGAGAGCCCGCGGGCGATCAGGACGAGCACCTCCCGCTCGCGCGCCGTCAGGTCTTCCAGTCGCGGGAACTGCGCCCGTGGCTTCGGGCCCGTGCCCTTTACGAACTCGGAGATCACGCGGCGGGTGATCGTGGGCGCGAGCAGCGCGTCGCCCTGAGAGATCACCTCGATCGCCGCGACCAGCTGCTCCGGTGGGGTGTCCTTGAGGAGGAAGCCGCTCGCGCCGGCGCGCAGCGCCTCGTAGACGTACTCGTCGAGGTCGAATGTGGTCAGCATCAGGATCTTCGGTGCGTTCTCGCCGCCGTCGTCGAGGATCCGCCGCGTCGCCTCGAGCCCGTCGAGCTCCGGCATGCGGATGTCCATCAGTACGACGTCAGGCGAGAGCGCGCGCACCTGGTCGATCGCCTCGCGGCCGTCGCCCGCCTCTCCTACCACCTCCATCTGGGGCTCGGCGTCGAGGATCATCCGGAACCCGGCGCGGACGAGCGCCTGGTCGTCGACCAGCAGGATGCGGATCATGTCGACCCCACCTCGACGGGCAGCTCGGCGCGCAGGACGTAGCCGCCGCCCTCGCGGGGCCCCGCCTCGAGGGTGCCGCCGTAGAGCGCTACGCGCTCGCGCATCCCGACCAGGCCGTGCCCGAGGCCGTCCTCGACGCTGATCTCGGTCCCGTCGTCGGCGATCTCCAGGTTCACCTTGTTCTCGAGGAACCGGATGATCACCTCGGCGTGGGAGCCGGGCGCGTGCTTGAGCGCGTTCGTCAGCCCTTCCTGGACGATTCTGTACGCGGAGAGGTCGACGCCGGGCGGGAGTGCCGTCCGCTCGCCCTCGACGCGGAGCGTGACGGGGAGCCCGGCCTCGACGACCTGTGCGATCAGGTGGTCGAGATGCTGCAGGCCCGGCTGGGGGGCGAGGGCTGCGGGGGATTCCTCTCCGGGCCGCATGACGCCCAACATACGACGCATCTCGGTCAGCGCCTGCCGCCCGATCTGCTCGACGGAGAGCAGCGCGTCGCGCTCGCGGTGCTGGTCCTCCCTGAGCAGGCGCCGCACGCCGGAAGACTGCACCACCATCACCGACACCGAGTGCGCGACGACGTCGTGCAGTTCGCTCGCGATGCGCGCGCGCTCCTCCGCCGCCGCGCGGTCGGCCGCGACGGCCCGCTCACGCTCGGCTTCCGCGACCCGTGCACGGAGGATGCGGATCCGCTCCGCCCGCGTCGCGAGCGCGCGGCCGGCGAACCACGCACCCGCGTAGAAGATCGCCGCGCCGACGAGGTCGCTGGTGGTCGTATCGGCGAACCGGGACTGGACGTAGATCCCGGTCGTCATGCCGAGTGCGAGCCCGACGAACGCCCCGTCCCGATCGCGGATCGCGCCGAGCGCGATCATGACCGCGATCCCGGCCAGGGCGCTGATGTCGATTCGCTCGAGGCCGGCCGGGTCGAAGGTGGCGGCGACGGCGAAGGCGACGAGCGAGACGCACGGCGCGAAGAGGGGGTAGCGCCGCCGGAACAGCAGCGGCAGCACGAAGAAGAGCGAGAGAGGCGCGAGGAGCGCGAAGTCGAGATCGTCGCCCTTGACCAGCACCTCGATCTCCACCGCCACCGCGAGCGCGACGATCAGGGCGTCGACGGCGTCGCGACGCAGCCGGGCCCACGCGCGGTGCCAGGTCACACGCGGAAGGTAACTCGCCTGCCCCGGGAGCGGCGTCGTCCCCACAGGCGACGTCGGCGTCATCCTGCAGAACGATCTCGCGGGCCCGCCACGGGCTTGCGTTTCCCGGCGCGTCACTAAGATTTGCCGGTGGATCTCGCGCGCGATGCGATGGTGGCCGATCCGCTCTCCCTGAGCGCCGAGCGGAGCGCGCGCGAGGCGGGGGAGGCGCTTGCCCGGCCCGAGGTGCGCGCGGTGTTCGTCTGCGACGACGGCGGGCGGCTCGTGGGGGTGGTGACGCGGAAGACTCTGGTTCGCGAGGTCGTCGCCGCCGGGCGGGATCCCGGCTCGACCCCGCTCGGGGTGATCGCCGAGCCGCCGAACGCGACGATCGAGTCGACGATGCCGCTTGGGGACGCGTTCGCCTTCGTCGAGGAGCACGACTTCGAGCGCGTGCCGGTGGTCGAGGACGGCCGGCTCGTCGGTGTCCTGGCCCGGGCCGTCGTCCAGCGCCGGCTGGCCGAGGACGAGCCGCCCGACGACGACGCCTAAGGAGCTCGAAGGGCTCACGAAGACCGGCGCGCGAGCTCGTCCCGGACGAGCGGTGCGACCTCGGTGCCGAACCGCTCGATCGAACGCAGAACGTTCACGTGGTCGATCGTCCCGACGCTCATCTGCCCGAGGAAACGGTCGTGATCGAAGAGCTCGTGCTGGGCAACGATCTTCTCCGCCACCTGCTCGGCGCTGCCGACGACGAGCGCGCCGGCGGGTGAGCTGAGTTGAGGTCGCGAACTCCTGGAAGACGCGCACCGGGTCGTCGGAGCTCAGTACGCTGACGGCGCTCGTCAGGCGGATGCGCTCGGTGCGCACCGCCGCCGCGCCGAGGACGACCGACACCGGGCTCGACCTTCCGTCGCCTCGCAGCTCGGCGAACGTGTAGACGCCGAGTTCCACGGCGTCTCTGCTCAGGCCGCTTGCAGGTTGGGCGTCGTCTCGGCGATCAGCGATGCGAGCGCGTCACGGAGGCCCTGCCGGACGTCGGCGTCGGCCAGCCGTCCTTCGGCGTCGAACTTCTCGTGGGCGTGGCCGACCGCCAGCTCGACCTCGGCGACGCGGGCGCCCATCGCGCCCAGCACCTTGCGGAGCTCCGCGGCCGCCCAGATCGCGCCGAACGCGCCCGCGCTCGAGGCGATGACTGCGACCGGCTTGTTGCGGAACGCGTTCGTGGCGAGTGGGCGCGAGCCCCAGTCGAGCGCGTTTTTGAGGGCACCGGGGATCGAGGAGTTGTATTCGGGCGTGGCGAACACGACTGCGTCGGCTTCGCGCACGAGGCGCCGGAACGCCTCGACCGCCGGTGGGCCCGGGACGACGTCGTCGTCGGCGTCGTAGTGGGGAAGCTGCTTGAGCCCGTTCCAGACCGTGACTTCGACGCCCTCCGGCGCCTCCTCGCGCAGCGTGCGGAGGAGGCGCGTGTTGTTGGAGTCGCGGCGGAGCGATCCGCTGATCGCGAGGACGTGCATTACGACTCCTGGGCCACCAGCGTGAGGTCTGCCTTGAGGGTCACCTCGTTGGCGAGTGCGGGATCGCCGTTCGGGAGGGGCATGTTCCAGTTGATGTCGAAGGCCGTCCGGTCGACGGTCGTCTCGAGGCTCAGTCCGACCCGATTCTTGCCGAAGTGGTCGACGCTCGGGCCGACGATCGTGCCGCGCAGCGTCGCGGGCTGCGTGATGCCCTTGATCGTAATCTGGCCGTCGACCTCGACCTCGTCGCCGTTCCGGCGGATCGTGTCGGTGGTGAAGCGCACCTCGGGGTGGCGCTCCGCGTCGAAGAACTCGGGCGAGAGCAGGTGGGCCTCGAGGTTCTCGTCCTTGACCGCGATGCTGGCGATGCGGGCGGCGCCGGTGAGGCGGCCGTCGGCCAGGGTCGCGTCGAAGTCGGTCACCGACCCGCCGAAGGTGGCGACGGCGTAGGGGACCTCGAAGGCGACGCCCGAGTGGACGGTGTCGGCCTGCCAGGTGCCGGTGGGGACGGTGGCGGTCTCTGCGGTGATGCTCATTGGGGTCTCCTCCTAGAAACTTGATTGCGCAACGATGGTAGCAGTAACGCTTGCGCGCGCAAGTTTCTTCCCGGGGGCCAGGCACCGGTCTGCAGGGGTGTCACGCAAGTGTGACTTTCCGTCCACTGGGCTTGCGGGAGGGGCGCCCCGCCGCCACCGTACGGGCCGTAGGACGCACGCCACGTCGCCGGGAGGGCACGCGTGCGAGGTCGGTTCGAGGACGGCGTGCGGGATGCGCCAGGAGGACGCGGCCGGTGGGATGCCGGCCGCCCCGGCCGCGACGGGGTGGGACGAGTGAGAGCTCGACGCGGCGCGAAGGAGCCCGGTGCGAGCCGGGTACGCCTCGCGCTGGCGCCGGCCGCAGGTGCCTGGCCCCGTGGTCAGCAGCAGGTGTGGGCGCCGGCGGGCGCGGGGCCCTCGGCCCGGGGGGTGAGCGCTGCGGCATCGACGACCGCCGCGTCGAGCACGTCGCCCGATCCGGCGACGACGCGCGAGGCGCCCAGCCCGCCCACGAGCTCCCGGAGGATCAACGCGCCCATCACGATCGCCTCACTGCGATCCGGCTCGAAAAGCAGCTCACGCCGCTCGGCGACCGAGCACGCCGCGAGCCGGGCGAGCTCGTCCTCCACGTCCCCGGGGCCGAGTGCGTCTCCGCCCCGGAGCCGCACGAGCTCGGCGGTCGTGCCGTCGACGCCGACGAGCGCTCGAACGTCGAACGGCGGCGCCGGAAGGGCGGCCCGAACCGCGCCCGCCGCCGCGTCGAGATCCGCGCCGAAGCGCTCCGTCAAACGGACGCAGCCGATCTGCAGGCTGTGCCGGAAGCCGTCGCAGGCGATCTCCGTCGAGCCTCCGCCGATGTCCGTCATCAGCGTGCCCGGCTCGAGCGGCCCGGCGCCGCGCAGCGCCATCGCCGCTTCCTCGTCGCCGCTCAGCAGCCTCGTCGCGAAACCGTACGACCACTCGATCTCGCCGAGGAAGGCCTCGCCGTTCTCCGCGTCGCGAAAGGCGCTCGTCGCGATCGCGAGGACGCGCTCGGCACCGAGCGACTCCACCTCGCGCCGGTAGTCGGCGAGGACGTTGCGCACACGCGCAATCGGCAGCGGCAGCAGCCGACGCCGTCCGTCGACGCCTTCGGCCAGCCGTGTGATGCGCGTCCGGCGCACGATCTCCGTCACCTCGCCGTCGACGACGTCCGCGACGAGGAGCCGCGTCGCATTGCTGCCGAGGTCGATCGCCGCGACGCGCGTCACTTCGTCGGCACCACGTTGCGGATCGGTGCGACCCTGGCACCGAGCCCGCGCAGCTCGGCGACGAGCACGTTCAGCGTGTCGAGGTCGCCCAGGAGTCCGGCCCTCGCGTGCTCGACGCCCTCCGCCTGCCGGCGAAGCCGCTCTGCGCGGGCCTCGACCTCAGGCGCGCGGCCCGCCACGTCGATCACGGCCGCCCCGAGCGCGTCCCCGACCCGACACCCGTGGCGCTGCACCCGAGAGCCCGGACGGCCGCGAACGAAGTCGCGGCGACGAGCAGGAGAGCGAGCCCCGCGAGAGCGATCCAAGGGGGGATCAGCACCCGATCGATGGTATGCTCGCGGTGCGACGCGGGGTGGAGCAGTCAGGTAGCTCGCCGGGCTCATAACCCGGAGGTCGCAGGTTCAAATCCTGCCCCCGCTATCGAGAGCCCGCGCGATGGGCTTTTGCGTTTTCTAAGGCTCACGGCTCGATCATCACCTTGATCGCCTCGCGCTCGTTCATCGCGCGGTACCCGTCGGGGACACCGTCGAGGCCGATGAGGCGGTCGAAGACGATGACGGTCGCGCGCATCAGCCGGCGCCCACGTCCGCACTCCGTGCCGCCGCGTACTCGTCGTCGGTGACGTGATCGCCCCAGGCGACGACGCTGCCCTGGTCGTCCGCCCGCGCGATCGCGATGTGCGTCATGAACCGGGTGGGGGCTGCGCCGTGCCAGTGCACCTCGCCCGGCTCGAAGAAGACGCGGTCACCGGGGCGAATCACCTCGACCGGGCCGCCGCGCCGCTGGCAAACGCCGAGTCCTTCGGTGACCCAGATCGTCTGCCCGTGCGGATGGGTGTGCCATGCGGTGTGTGCTCCGGGCGTGAAGTGGACACTGCTCGCGCTCAGCCCCGAGCCGTCCGCCGCGGTCGCCACCGTGTCGATGTAGACGCTTCCGGTGAACCAGTCGCCCGGCCCCGGAGTCGTCTCGATGCCGTTTCTCGTGATCTGCATGTGCGCGTCCTAGCAGGCTCTAGCCTTCCCTGCATGCGCAGGATCCTCGTCACGGGGATGTCGGCCACCGGCAAGTCGACGGCGCTCGACGGGCTGCGGCGACGCGGCTTCGAGGCGGTCGACACCGACGAGGGCGGCCGGTCTGTCTGGTGCGAGGAGGACGGCGGCTACGTCTGGCGCGAGGAGCGAATCTCCGAGCTTCTCGCGACCGAACGCGAGACGACGCTGTACGTCGCCGGCACGGTCTCGAACCAGGGACGCTTCTACTCGCACTTCGATGCCGTCGTGCTCCTGGCGGCCCCGGCCGCCGTTCTGCTCGGGCGCATCGAGAGCAGGACGAGCAACGACTACGGAAAGAGCGCACACGAGCACGAGCTGGTGCTCAGGCACCTTGCCGAGGTGGAGCCATTGCTGCGCGCGACGTGCACGCACGAGATCGACGCGACCCGGCCGATCGAGGACGTCGTCGCGGAGCTGGTCGCGATCGGCGCCTCATAGCGCGCTACGAACCCGGCGATCCGGGGTTTCCCGCGGGCGAAGTGCACGTTTGCCCGATGCCGCCGGGGGCGCACTGGCCGATCCTCGCTTCATGACACCGATCAGAGAGGCCGCCTCCGAGTTCCTCGCCCACAAGCGCATCGCCGTGACCGGCGTGTCGCGGACGCCGAAGAACCACGGCGGCAATGTCGTCTACAAACGGCTGCGGGACCGCGGCTACGAGGTCTTCGCCGTCAACCCGAACGCAGACGAGGTCGAAGGCGACCGCTGCTACCACGACCTCGGCTCCATCCCGGGGGGCGCCGAGGCCGTCGTGATCGGAACCCGGCCGGAGACCGCCGAGGAGACGATGCGCGAGTGCGCCGAGCTCGGGATCGGGCACGTCTGGATGCACCGCGGTCCCGGCGCCGGGAGCGTGTCGCAAGCTGCGGCCGCCTACGGCCGCGAGCGCCGGATCACGGTGATCGACGGCGGCTGCCCGTGCATGTTCGCGCCGACGGCCGACGTCGGCCACAAGCTGATGCGGTTCATGCTCGCTGCAACCGGAAACGTGCCGAAGAGCGTGTGAGCGCCGTCAGCCGAGCATCATCCCCTCGGCCGCGGCCGACGGCTCCGGGTCGGGCAGCCGCGTCATTCGGAAGCCCTGGATCAGCCCGACGAGGCCCGCGAGGAGCGGGACGACCAGTGCGATCTGGAGGGCTTTCGGCCGCGCGTCGGAGCATGATCGCGCCGGCGAAGGCGAGGCCGAAGGAGAGCCCGAACGACCCGCCGGCGGAGTTCACCCACGCCGCCTCGCTGACCCGCTCGTCCTCGATCGGTGCCAGCGTGTAGTTGTTGAGCTTCGCGTCTGCGCCCACGAGCACGATTGCGATGATCATCACCTCGCCGGCGAACGCGACCCGCCACGACAGGTAGGTCGTGATGAAGCCGCCGACGAGCGGGCCGATCGCGGCTGCGATCGTGGCGGCCGCCCCGACCAGCGCGTAGGCGCGCCGCTGCATCGCTCCCTGGAAGTTCCCGTGGATCAGCGACTGCATCGCCGGCAGCAGCAGCGAAGCGCCGAGGCCGCCGATGATCGCCCAGAAGATCACGATCGGCGCCAGGCTCTGAGACAGCGTCATCGATAGCGCACTGGCCGCGTAACCGAGCAGGCCGAGGACATACGCACGCTTACGGCCGATCAGATCGCCGATCTTGCTCCCGATGAGGATGAACGCGGCGGAGACGAGCGCTTCGAGCGCGATCGCCCGACTGCACGCCGCTCGCGGTCGTGTCGAGATCGTGGACGACCGCCGAGATCGAGACGTTCATCAACGATGTGTCGACGACGAGCACGAACATCGCCATCGCGAGCAGGATCGCGAGCGTCTGATCGCCGCTCGATTCCTCGGGTACGTCCGCCGCCGTCGCCTCGGACATGAGGCGGCAGCATGGCGATTGCGCGTGCCCGGCGCAAACATCATTGTCCGCGCATGTCCCCCACGGCACGTCTGGCCCGTCTTCTGCCGATCGTGGGGTGGCTGCCGCGCTACGAGCGTCGGTGGCTACGCGGCGATCTCGCGGCCGGCCTCGCCGTCACCGCCCTCGTCGTGCCGAAGAACCTGGGCTACGCGGGCATCGCGGGCGTCCCGCTCCAGAATGGCCTCTACGCCGCGGCGGCCGGTGCGCTCATCTACGCGCTCTTCGGCACGTCACGCCAGATCTCGACCGGCCCGAGCTCCTCGCTCGCAGCGGTCGCAGGGGGCGCCGTCCTCGTCACGGGACTCGCCGGGGAGGGGTCCGCGCAGCTTGTCGCCGCGATCACGCTTGCGACGGGACTGCTGTTCCTCCTCTTTGCCTTCTTCCGTCTCGGATGGGTCGCGCACTTCCTCTCCAAGGCGGTGATCACCGGCTTCCTCGCGGGCGCGGCGGTCGACGTCGTGATCGGGGAGCTGCCCAAGCTCACCGGCACGTCCTCCTCGGGAGACAACGCGTGGCGCGAGCTCGCCACGTGGATCCAGTCGCTCGGCGACGTCCAGTGGACGACGGTCGCCGTCGGCGTCGGCTCGCTGATCGTGATCCTTGCACTGCGCTTCCTCGCGCCGGCGGTCCCCGGTGCGCTGGTGCTGGTCGTCGGCGGATTGATCGTGTCCTACGCGTTCGACCTCGGTGCGCACGGCGTGGCGCTCGTCGGGCACGTGCCTCGCGGGCTCCCGAGCCCGGAGCTTCCGTCGCTCTCGCTGATCCAGCACCACTACGCCGTCATCGTCGTCGCGGCCGTCGCGCTGCTCCTGATCGGCTTCTCCCAGACGGCCGGCGACGCGCGGGCCTTCGCCGCACGGCATCACTACCGGATCGACGTCGACCAGGAGTCCGTCGCGCAGGGAATGGCGAACGTCGGCGCGGGGGTCTTCCAGGGAATGCCGGTGTCGACCAGCCTCTCGGCGAGCTCGCTCAACGAAGCGGCGGGCGCAACGACGCCCGTCGCGTCGCTGACAACCGGCGCGCTGGTCCTCCTCACGCTCATCGTGCTCGCGCCCGTCTTCTCCCATCTGCCGAAGGCCGTCCTCGGCGCGGTGATCATCGATGCGGTCGTCTTCGGGATGATCGACGTCGGCGAGCTTCGCCGGCTCGCTCGCGTCGCGCCGTTCGACTTCTGGGTCGCGATCGCCGCGATCGTCGGCGTACTCTCGGCGGGCGTGCTCTTCGGTGTCGTGATCGGGGTAGCGCTGTCGATCATCTGGCTGATCTACGTCGCGACCCGGCCGCCGATGCCGCTGCTCGGACGCGAGGCCGGAACGCAGGTGTTCCGCGACCTCGGCGAGTTCCCCGACGACGAGACCTTCCCGGGACTGGTGGTCGTCCGCCTCGACGGCGGCCTCTTCTTCGCGACGGCCGAGGCGCTCGACAATCGCATCCGAGAGATCGTCCTCGACGGCGACTCGCTCCGAACGCTCGTGCTCGACCTCGCAAACACGGACTTCGTCGACTCGCAAGGGTCGGCAAAGCTGGCAGAGCTGAACGAGTTCACCGAGGCGAACGGGATCACGCTTCGTCTCGCGCGCGTCAAGCGGCCGGTCCTGGCGAGGCTGCAGGCGGACGGCGTCGTCGACCTGATCGGCGCCGACCACATCCACGACAACGTCCACGGCGCCGTCGATGCCGCCGGTTCGATTTACTCCCGCCGATGACGACCGATACCCCGAACGGCGAACAGGCCGCGAAGACGACCTACGAGCCGCCGGCCGGCGCCGAGACGACCGGCACGTGGACGGGGGGCGCCGAGCCGATCGACTACACCGCGACCGCCAATTGGGTCGTTCTCCGCAAGAAGGAAAAGCCGTCCGCCGAGATCTTCTCGGTGTCCTACGTCGCCGAGCCCGCCGACGCCGAGCGGCCGGTGATGTTCGTGTTCAACGGCGGGCCGGGCGCATCGTCGGCATTCCTGCACCTCGGAGCCGTGGGCCCGCAGCGCGTCGCGTTCCCGCCCGACGGGACGCTGCCGGAGATGCCTCCTCGCCTGGTCCCGAACGAGTCCTCGTGGCTCGCCTTCGCCGACGTGGTCTTCGTCGATCCGGTCGGAACCGGCTTCAGCCGGGTCGTCGACGAGGAGCGCAAGGACGCCGCGAAGGACGAGAAGAAGAAGGAGGACGCGACCGACCCGAAGGAGTACTTCGGGCTGAAGCGCGACCTCGAGTCGCTCTGCGAGTTCATGAGCCGCTGGCTCTCGGCGCAGGGTCGCTGGGGATCGCCCGTCTTCATCGCCGGAGAGAGCTACGGCGGCTATCGCGTCGGCCGGCTCGTGCGGATGCTCCAGGAGACGGCGGGGATCGGCCTCAACGGCGCCATCCTGATCTCACCCGCACTCGAGATCTCGACGCTCATGCCGAGCGACTACGACGTGCTCGGCTGGGTCGACATGCTGCCGACGATGGCCGCTGCGGCCGCGCATCACGGACGCTCGCGCGCATTTCCCGCCGGCGCCGCGCTCGACGACGTGCTGCCCGAGGCCGAGGCCTTCGCAACCGGCGACTACGCCTCGTTCCTCACTCGTGGAGCCTCGATGGCGCCGGCGGAGCGCGACCGGATCCTGACCCGGCTCGCCGATCTCGTCGGGCTGCCGGTCGAGCTGGTGGCGCGTGCCGAGGG
>Ga0335082_10002686_pt1 | contig 19201 bp, 18 predicted proteins | sample Lox_Sample_41_FD_206718 | JGI IMG/M metagenome (GOLD analysis project Ga0335082, IMG submission 206718) | Soil microbial communities from Loxahatchee National Wildlife Refuge, Florida, United States - Lox_Sample_4.1 | ecosystem: Environmental > Terrestrial > Soil > Wetlands | place: USA...
TTGTTGTTGCTGTGGCTGCTGCTGTTGTTGCGGCGGCGTGTATTGCGGCGGCCGCGGCGTCGGAGTTACGTTCGGTTGCTGCGTCTGGTTCTGCGGCGAGGTAGGATTCGGCCGGCCAGGCCGATACAACGGCTGGTTCTGCGGAGGCGTGCCTGGCGGAGTCGGTGTGATCGGAGCCACCTGAGTGCCACCGGGGCGTTCTGGATTGAATCCACGGGGATTGCCCCGCTCCTGAGCCTGCCGGATATAGGTTCGGGCCGGCACCGGCTGGGTGGACCGCAATTCTTGAATCTGGGTATGTTCCAGTGGCCGGCCTGGATTCGCTGAAAGAGCCTGCTGACGCTGAGCAAACGGAACAGGCGGAGGCGGTGGGGTGCTCTTGGCAACCACTTGCCGGTTCAGCACACCCGCCGGAGGCTGCGCAACTCGCGTGACCGGAGTGAAATTTCCGAGAACCGCCTGACGCGTCGGCGCCACGGGCGCGTTACCGATCACTTGCGCATTTTGGAGTGACCGCGCCTGCACCGGGATCGCTGCATCCTGCACTCGCCTCGTTGTTCCGAAAGCGTTCTGCGGCACCGCCGTTACTGCTCCGGGCGCATTGCGGTTGATATAGTTCACGTTGGTCGTGTTATAGGTCGTGATATTGATGTTGTTGACGATGGTCGTGTTGGTGACATTCACGCGGTTCACATAAACGGGACTCGCGTGATATCCAGGCATGAAGACTTCGCGAGGACCCAACGGGAACCAGGCGAGGCCCGCCACGCCACCACCTACGCCCACTGCCAAACTGAAGCGCGGTCCACCGACCCACGCCACGAGCGCAGGAGCGTAGACGGGGCGCACCCGGACCGGGCCCGGGATCCAAGCCCAATAGCCGATGTAGACCCAGCGGCCGTAGTGGAAGGGCGCAAACCCCCAGCGCGCATCGTCGACCCAAGTCCAGCCCCAGGGCTCGACCCAAATCCAATGGCCGAAACGATAAGGCGCCCAGCCAACCGGCATCGCACGCGGCGCCCAAACGGCGCCGTAGTCGGGGACCGTGCGCCAGTCGCCGTTATCATCGAGGTCCTGATAGCCCACCATGTCGCGTGACACATACTGCGCCGAGGGCGATTGATCCTCTCGCTGGTCGCGCGCCAGGCTCCATTGATCCCATTCGTCGGCAGGCGGAGCGTTCAAGACGGTGTACGACAAAGCGTCGCCGTCGGAGGTGACCTGCGCTTGTTGCCGCGGATGCAACGTGAACGCCTGGCCGCTCCCGCTCACTTCGCCATCGCCATTGGTGACCGTGACAGTGGTGCTTTGATTGTCCGGATTTACATCAATGCGATAATTCCCGCTTCGTAACAGCGAGAACGCGACGTTCGGCGTGTCGATTTCGAAGGCCTCCTGCTCGGCGAGATCCCGTAGACGGACGATCAGCGAGCCTTGAGCCAAACGGATCTGGATGTTGTTGTCATCCAGGTTCAGGAATTCAAATGCAGCACGAGAATTGAGGCGCAGGTCCGCCGATCCTATGGTCAGTTCGAGGCGCGCCCCTTCGTCAGTCCAGAGATGATCTCCAGTGGTCAACGGACGATTGAAATCCGCCGGTACCCAATCTTCTACGTCGCCGGGCCGGTAGGAGACCTGCCCGCTCAAATAGTTCAACCGTCCGACGCGTCCAGGCGGATCCGTTTGGGCCAAGGCGAAAAATGCCGGCGCGGCCAGTAGCAAAATCACCCGACTTGACTTTCCCATCGTTACGCTCCTTCTCAGCTTCCCCGGCACGACCCCGAAACTCGCGTTATGGCCTGAGACATTAAACTATTTGCATCTCGCCGAGCTTCTATATAATGGCTCGGAATGTCCAGGACTGCCCTTGCGATACTGACTACTACTATTATGATGTCTGCGATCCCCCCAACGAGCGCGGCCGTGAAGATTGAGAAAACTCAATATGCGGGATGGCCCAACTGCTACCGCATCTCCAATGGCGAGATCGAACTCGTCGTCAGTACAGACGTAGGACCCCGGATCATACGTTACGGGTTTGTTGGCGGGCAGAACCTGTTCAAGGAATTTACGGAACAGCTCGGTAAGTCGGGTGAATCGAGCTGGCAGGCGCGCGGAGGACATCGGCTATGGATTGCTCCCGAGGATCCGGTGCTGTCATACGCGCTCGACAATTCGCCGATCAAAGCCGAGATCAAAGGCGCGGTGATCGAACTAACTGGCGTCGTCGAGCCGGAAACTGAGCTTCAGAAGCAGTTGATTGTGCGAATGGCAGCCAAAGGATCGGAAGTGGAAGTTGTTCACAGGATCACCAACCACGGGAGCAAGGCGCGCGAGTTCGCACCGTGGTCGCTGACCATGATGGCGCAACGCGGGGTAGGCATTGTGGCTTTCCCGCCGCGCGGAACGCATCCCAAGGACCTGCTGCCTACGAATCCTCTGGTGATGTGGGCCTTCACTGATTTCAGCGACAAACGCTGGCAATTCACCAAGAAGTACCTGCTGCTGCGTCAGGACCCGAAGAATCCGGTCCCACAGAAGACCGGGTTGTTTAACACGGATACCGTGGGGGCCTATTCTCTCGGGACCGACCTGTTCATCAAACGCAGCAGCGCGAAGGATGCGCGCAAGCAACCGGATTTTGGTTGCTCATTCGAGACGTTCACGAACGACCAGTTCCTGGAGCTCGAGACTCTGGGCGAACTCAGCAATGTGCGGCCCGGCGGATCCCTGGAACACACCGAGCACTGGAGTCTGCACCGCGGTGTCCGGATTTCGTCCTGGACCGATGCGGAACTCGACCGTGTATTGCTGCCGCTCTTGAAGTAGGCGGGCCGCTGAATCGAACGATGTAGCATGGAAGATATGAGACGGTTGCGTGTCATCGGTTTAGTTTCGGCCTCGGTGCTTTTTTCGTTCGCGGCGTTTGGACAGTATAAGTCGGAGGCGGCGGGTGGTCCACCATCAGAGGCCGCGCCGGCGATCGCGCAAGTTCTGCAGAAGGACGGCGTCCGAATCACCAACAACGGCGCGCCCTACTGTGAGATCTGGTTTCGAACCGACAAGCCCTCCGGTGCAGCGTCGAGTGAGGAGGGTGTGTCACTTCCGGCTATTCCGATGGGCGCGCTGCTGGGTGTGATCCGGTTCGATGGCAAAGGCGCCGACCGGCGCGGTCAACAGATCAAAGCCGGTGTATATACGCTTCGCTACGGGATCATGCCCATTAACGGAGATCATCAGGGAGCCGCTCCTCAGCGCGATTTTCTTCTGATGACCCCGGCCTCCGAAGACAAAGATCTCAATACCAACCCCAACTTCGACGCGCTGGTGGCGATGAGCCGCAAAGCTTCCGGCACGCCCCATCCAGCGGTGCTCAGCTTCTGGAAGGCTGATAGCGCCGCGCCCGGATTCAGCAAGCAAGGCGAATCGGACTGGGTCCTGCAGACGAAGATTGGCGACACACCGATCGATGTGATTCTGATCGGATTTGCAGCATCTTAAGCTACCAGCTTCTTAGCCGTTGGCTCTTGGCCAGTATGGGCTAATCGAGTTCTGTCTGCGGAGTGCTGGCAGCGGCGCCCACAACCTACAACCCACAACCTTGCCCCCGGAACTAAAGAACTGGCCCGCTATCCGATAAGGAAACTGAGGGAGGCGGTGCCAAATTGTTGGATGTTCTGATTGTGGACGATTCTGCTGCGATTCGAAAGATCTTGCAGCGGGTATTGCGCCAGGCGGAAATCCCCCTGGGGACAGTTTATGAAGCGGGCGACGGCCTGGAGGCGCTGGAAACTCTCAAGAAGCAACCAGTCGGCTTGATCTTGTCGGACATCAACATGCCCAACATGGACGGCCTGGAGTTCCTGACGAAGGTCCGCGCCGAGCAATGCTGGCAGAACCTTCCCATTGTGATGGTAAGCACCGAAGGTACGCAGGCCAAAGTGCTCGAGGCAGTCGAGCGCGGAGCCACTGGTTACGTTCGGAAGCCGTTTACGGCAGAACAAATCAAAGAGAAATTGGCCTGCTATTTCGAGCAGTGAGCGAGGAGTTTCGATAGATGACACCAGTGGCGAATGGAATCACGCAAGCGGAGTTGGTGGAGGCGATTCATGCCGCGACGCTCGAAGTGTTCTCGACCATGTTGAACCTCGAGCTGACGCCCGGCGACGTGTTCCTCGAAAAGGAGGAAGCGGCTCCGGCTTCGGGCGTGGTTTCGCTCATCGGGTTGGCGGGACCATGGGTAGGCTCGGGAAGCTTGTCGTGCTCGGCATCGTTCGCTTGCAAGATTGCGTCGCTCTTCCTGCTGGCGGAATATCCCGGAATCAACGACGAAGTCCTGGATTCGATCGCGGAGTTGACCAACATGGTGATCGGCAACGTTAAAACAGCGTTGGAGAATCGGCTGGGGAATATGGGCCTAAGCACTCCGACGGTGATCTACGGCCGCAATTTTCAAACCCGTAGCGCTCGCAACCAGGAGTGGACGGTGGTGCCCTTCACAGCCGACGGCGAACGGCTTTGTGTGCAGGTTTGCATCGCCCCGAATTCGGATGTCAGCCAGCAGTCGCCACGGCCGGGGTTCCCGGTTCCTCACGTGTTGAACGTTTAGGCCCGAGCTAGGCTCATTTCAAATCTTACGAACGGAGAAAGACAGATGGAAACGATGGTAGCGCAGGCGGGAAGTTCGATTCCCCTCAAGGCTGATCAGCGAGCAGGAAAGTACCTGACCTTCCGGTTGGGGAACGAAGAATACGCAGTTCAGGTCCTGCGTGTCCGCGAGATCATGGGCATCCAGGAAATTACGGCGGTACCGCAGACGCCCTCCTACGTCAAAGGAGTCATCAATCTGCGCGGCCGGGTGATTCCGGTCATCGATCTTCGCCTTAAATTCGGGTTGCCGGAGATTGAGTATACCCAGCGCACCTGCATCATTGTGGCGCAGATCGAAAGCCAGGCTGCAGGCAAAATCCAGATCGGCGTCATTGTCGACTGCGTGTCCGAGGTGCTGACGCTGCAAACCAGTGACATCGAGGATACGCCGGACTTCGGCAACGGCGTCGATACCAATTACTTGCTGGGCATGGCCAAAGTAAAGGGCAAAGTAAAAATTCTTCTGGACATTGACAAGGTCCTTTCGGCGCAGGAAGCACAAAGCATCGGGGCGTTCTAGGAAAGGAAGCGGCCATGGCTGTGGAATCACAAACGAAATCGAACACCGCCGCGGCGAACCCTCTGGCGAGCGACCCGGAGCTGCTGAACGATTTCATATTGGAGTCGAGAGAACACCTGGCATCGATCGAGTTGCAATTGTTGACGCTCGACCAGGATCCCTCGAACTCCGAGGCGATTCACGCGATTTTCCGCGGTTTCCACACCATCAAGGGAATGGCCGGGTTCCTGGATTTGGATGAGGTTCGCGATGTAGCGCACGAAGTCGAAACCATTCTCGATCTGGCGAGAAATTCGCGGCTCAACATCACCTCCGCGGTAATCGACCGGATTCTCGAAAGCAAGGACTACCTCAATCGTTGGATGACGGAACTGGAGGCGATGCTCGAGACCGGCAAGACTCCCGCAGTTCCCCGCAGTGACGCTCTGATCGAGTCGATCCGAAGTCTTGCGAGCGAACCGGTCATGGAAACGTCGCCTGTTTCTGCGCAACAAGCGGACATCGCGTTGCCTGAGGAGCACCCGCAACCGCAGGCGATCCCGGAATCGTTACCGCCCTCCGAACACAAGGATCCTGTAGGCGAGGAGCTTCGAGAGCTCTCCCAGGACTTATCCACGTCCGCTTTGAACCCGCATCCGGAGACGCCGCTTGCGGCAGGCGAGAACCCGGAAGCTGGCAAGCCCGCAGACGCTCGCGGCGCGGGCCCGCGGTCCATCAAAGTGGATACCGCCAAACTCGACTACCTGGTGGACATGGTCGGCGAGATGGTGATCGCCCAATCGCTGGTCCGGCACGATCCCGATCTGGCGTTGGGACAAAGATCAAGGCTGGCGCGGAATCTTTCGCAACTGGCACGGATCACCGATGATGTTCAGCGCACGGCGATGTCGATGCGCATGATTCCGATCGGACAACTGTTCCAGAAGACCGCGCGGCTCGTCCGCGACCTGTCCCGGAAAGCCGGCAAAGTGGTGGAACTGGAACTACAGGGCGAGGAAACCGAGCTCGATCGCAACATCGTCGAGGAACTGGCCGATCCACTGATGCATATGGTTCGAAACTCGATCGATCATGGCATCGAAACCACCGAGGAGCGCGAGCGAAACGGTAAGACGGCGAGTGCACGGGTGACGCTCAAGGCCGGACATCAGGCCGGGCACATCCTGATTCAGATTTCCGACGACGGCCGCGGATTGGATCAGGACAAGATTCTGCGCAAAGCGCGCGAGAGGGGCCTGCTCGACTCCGACGCCCATCCGGCGGAGAGCGAAATCTTCAATCTCATCTTCCATCCCGGTTTCTCGACTGCCGACAAAATCACCGACGTTTCGGGCCGCGGCGTGGGCATGGATGTCGTCAGGAAACACGTGCAAAAGCTTCGGGGGCGTATTGACATACAGTCTACTCCGGGCGCTGGCACGACGTTTCTGGTGAAGCTGCCGCTCACACTGGCCATTATCGACGGGTTGGTGGTTGGCGTCGGGCCGCAGCGCTATATTGTCCCGATCTTCGCCATCCGCGAGATGCTGAAGCCCACGGAAGATTCCATCTCGACGGTTCAAGGGCGCGGCGAAATGGCCATGGTGCGCGGCTCGCTCTTGCCGCTGGTACGTCTGCACGAGCGATTCGAAGTCACGCCGCGGTTTGAGAAGCCTTGGGAGAGCCTGTTGATCGTTTCCGAGAGCGGTGGCAAACAATTTTGCCTGATGGTGGATGAACTCATCGGAAAGCAGGAAGTCGTGATCAAAAGCCTGGGCGGGACAATGCAAAACATTACTGGCGTAGCCGGCGGGGCAATCCTGGGCGACGGACGCGTGGGGCTGATCCTCGATCTGGAAGGCCTGTGCAGGGTGGGGAACCGTGAGTGAGACTACTTATAGCGACGGTGCGGCAGTTGCTCTGAAGGCGAACGAATTTCGTCAGATCAGGGAACTCGCCTATCAGCGCTTCGGTCTGGACCTCAAGCAAGGTAAAGAGGCGCTGGTCGCCGCCAGGCTGGGTAAGAAGCTGCGCCTGGGCGGTTTTCAGTCCTTTACCGATTACTATCGCCACGTCGTCTCCGACGCCACGGGAGAGGCGCTGATCGAGCTGATCGACTCGCTCAGTACCAATCACACCAGCTTCCTGCGCGAACGCTCGCATTTTGAATTTCTCGTGCGCGCCGCAGCAGAGGAGTTTCGCGACGTTCGAACGTTGGAAATCTGGAGCGCCGCGTCTTCAACAGGCGAGGAACCGTATTCGATTGCGATGACTCTGGCCGACGCTTTCGGCGGCGACGTGAAGCCAGCACGCAACTTTCGAATTTTCGCTACCGACATTTCGACGCGAGTGCTTGGCATCGCGCGACGGGGCGTGTATGAAGCGGATCGCGTTCGAGATCTGCCCGATAGCTGGCGGCGAGCCTATCTGCTGCGCGGTGAACGAGAGTGTAGCGGGTTCTTTAAGATCAAGCCGGAACTGGCATCACGCGTGGAATTCCAGCGTCTGAATCTGATCGAACCCTTTTCACACGGGCGGCGCCTGCACTTTATCTTCTGCAGGAACGTGATGATGTACTTCGACAAAGCGAGGCAGCAGGACATCGTACAGCGTTTGAGCCTGTGTCTCGAGCCCGGCGGATATCTTTTCGTGGGCCACTCGGAATCGCTGACCGGAATACAGCACGAACTGAAATATGCTCGACCCGCGGTTTACCGTAAGGAAAAATCGCAGGGCGGATTGAGGGTGTGGTAGTGAAACCGCTGGTAGTAGGCATTTCCGATTGCAAAGTCTCCAGAGATAGCGATGCCGTGCTGGTGACCTACGCGCTCGGTTCCTGCATTGCGGTAGCGATGTATGATCCGGCGGCGAAAGTCGGCGGGCTGCTGCATTACATGTTGCCGGAATCGTCTCTGGATGCCGCTAAGGCGCAGCGGAATCCGTTCATGTTCGCCGACACGGGAATTCCGCGGTTGGTCGAGGCACTGACCGCGGGCGGTGCGATCCCCCGGCGGATGACGGTTCGGCTCGCCGGTGGGGCGCAGGTGCTGGATAGCGAGGGCGTTTTTCAGATCGGCAAGCGGAACTATCTTGCAGCGCGGCGAATCCTGTGGAAAGCGGGAATTCTGATTGCAGCCGAGGCGGTGGGGGGAGAGGTTTCGCGCACCACTCGTCTGGAGCTCGCGACCGGCAGGATGTGGGTCCGGGAAGGGGGCGACATCGATCGCGAGCTGCTCGAGCATCGCGCGTCCCCAAAGAAAGTCATGGAAAGGGTGTAAGCGGATGGCGTTCTCGGTACTGATTGTGGATGACTCGCCGGTGATGCGGGGCTTCATCCGGCGGGTCATGACCCTGTCCGGTTTTGAAGCGGGCGATTGTTGGGAGGCCTCGAATGGAGAGGAGGCCCTGGCGCAACTTCGTGAACATGAGGTAGATGTGATTCTGACCGACATCAACATGCCCAAGATGAACGGCGAAGAGCTGCTGCGGCAGCTTGAAACAGACGCGCGACTCCGTTCTGTTCCCGCATTGGTGATCTCGACGGATGCGACCAAAGATCGCATCTTACGGATGATTTCTCTCGGCGCCGAGGGCTACATCACCAAGCCGTTCACTCCGGAAGCCTTGCGCGAAGAGCTGGAGCGCATTCTAGGAGAGTCACATGCCCAATGATCTGGAGCGAACCGCAATCGCGGATCAAGATGTCGATTTCCATGTGATCGACCGCGTGGCGGCTGAGGTTTTGGAGACCATGTTCTTCACCGAAGCTGTCGCCAATGGCTGCGATCATGCCTGGTTTGGGTCGGCGATCACCGCGCGAATTCAGTTTGAAGGCTCGCATGTTGGACAATTCCTGCTCGGCGTTTCTCTCGATGCGGCGCGCTCGATGGCCGCGGGCTTCTTGGGATTAGCCGAGGACGAAATGACGGAGAAGGATTGCAGGCAGGTGATTCTCGAACTCTCCAATATCCTGTGTGGCTCGGTCTTGAGTAACCGTTGGCCGGACTCGCGCCTCTCGCTGGCGCCCCCCGAGTTGGCCGGCTGTAATTGTTGCAAAGAACACGCCGTGCACCGCTGCTTCGCGCTTACCGAAGGCGCGTTGTCGGTCACCATTTGTTGCGCTGACGCTCCCGAGCCTAGAGTATGACGTTGTCCGATGCGCGAAGAACCAGGGTGCTGATCGTTGATGACTCGGCAATCGTGCGCAAGGTGCTTGCGGAAGCGCTGGCTGCCCAGCCGGACCTCGAGGTGGTGGGAACTGCGCCAGATCCCTACGTCGCGCGTGACAAGATCCTGAGCTTGCGTCCTGACGTGCTGACGCTGGACATCGAAATGCCTCGAATGGACGGCCTGACGTTCCTCAAGAAGTTGATGCGCTTTCATCCCCTGCCGGTCGTAGTAATCAGTTCGCTGGGCCAGGCTTCGAGCAAGACGGCCATTGAAGCTCTGCAGTGCGGCGCGGTGGAGGTGCTGGCCAAGCCTGGCGGGCCATACTCAGTGGGCGAGTTGAAAGACGATTTGCCGCAGAAGATCCGCGCCGCGGCGAGCGCCAAACTGAGCGGGAAGACACTCGCGGTATCTGCGAACGGACCTATTGCACCGGCGCGCGTTCCACTTACATTCACTGCGGCCGACCCGGCCACGATCATCGCCATTGGCGCTTCTACAGGCGGCACGGAGGCGATCCGCCAGGTGCTGGTGGACATGCCGGAGTCGAGCCCAGGGATTGTGATCGTGCAGCACATCCCCGCGGTTTTTTCGACTGCCTTCGCGAATCGGCTCAACGATCTTTGCCAAGTGCGGGTGAAAGAAGCCGCGGACGGAGATCCGGTGACCCCCGGCTTGGCGCTGGTGGCGCCTGGCAATTTTCACATGACTCTACGGAAACGTGGCAGTGGGTACAGTGTCGCGGTCCAGGACGGCGCGCGAGTTTGTTATCAGAAACCATCGGTGGACGTACTTTTCGACTCGGTCGCTGAGGTAGCCAAACGGAATGCGATCGGGGTTATCCTGACCGGCATGGGCGCGGACGGGGCTCAGGGAATGTTGCGCATGAAACAGGCTGGCGCCCGGACCATCGCGCAGGATGAGGCATCCTGCGTCGTCTATGGCATGCCCCGGGAGGCCGTCCGGTTGGGCGCGGCGGACCGCGTGTTGCCGCTCGAGCGCATTGCCGCGGAGCTGGTCGCGATGGGCCTCGTTGCTCACTGAGACGTCACCGCAAGAAAAAATTCGGAGCTGTTTGATATTTCCTCTCGAAGTAGCTGAGAAAACGCCGGGCGTCGTCAGCCTTGCCTGTGACCTCTAACTTCGACAACGTTTCATCCACCGCGACAATTCCATCCAGTAAACGGGCGATATCGGAACTCGTGCCCGCCACGGTGACGTCGGCGCGCGCGGGTGCGGACGCGCGATACTCCAGAATTCCGTTGCGCAAAGTGAGCGTGTAGGATTCATTCGAATCGGTGAGTCGAACACCCATCGTCAGCGCAACATCAGCGGCTTGTTCGGCTGCCAGCCGAATTGCGAGCAGCTGAATGTGCGCCATCATTGGGAATTGAAGTTCGTCTCCTGACAGCCGTTGCGCGCGCCGCGCTTGCACGATCCGTTCAAGGTCCAGCTTCTTCTCCAGAACATTCGCCGCTGTCAGATATAGACCGCGCCAGGTGGAATTGATCGTGGCATAGCCGAGTTGGCGGAAGACCGCTGCCTTCAAACGGCGCGCATCCATGTCGTCGGCATCTATCCGGATCAGGTATGTGGCCAGCTGCGCCGCGAATTTGCGATCAGAAGAATCGTATGCTTTTCGAGCTTCAATGAGGACTCGATCCCGGCCACCCATCAGAGCGACCAGTTTCCGTGCTTCGTCGGCGCGCGGCATCGGATCGATGGACATGGGATCGCCATCGAACCAGCCGAGATATCCCACGTAAACTTCGGGTGCCGAGTGCTGGACCGAGCCATAGAACTCGCGCAACCATGGTTTCACCGCGGCCAACTGCGGCGGGAGTCTCACCGCCTGGATCAATTCGTCTTTGGCATAACCCTTGTTCGCGTAGCGGATCGATTGATCGTGTACGAACTGGATCGCGTCGCGATAATTCCGGAGAACGGTCGCTACTTCGGCTTTGCCTTCGACCGGCGGGCCATGCTGCGGGACCATCGTCTCTGCCGGCCATTCCCGCATTTTGTCGATGCTCTCGAACCAAAGCCGAGGATCGCGAAACTTCGCGCCGCGCAGCGTGTAAATGTTGGGGAACGTATGGTCCTGGATCACCTCGGCTGAGAGCAGGGTTTTGGAGTCGGGCAAGAAGGCGCAAATTTCTGATGAGGCTTCGCTTGGCACGTAAAGGAACTGGAACCGGATGCCGGCGATGGTCGTATCCAAGCGATCCTTGATAGTCTTGGTCGGCGGGATGAACCCGGGCGGCTGAAAGGTGAAGATCGGGCCGATACCAGAGTTCATTTGCGCGGCGTCGTCCGGCCGTAGCAACGCCAGGAACGAATTGTACATGCTGCCAGCACGCATGCTCATGATGTCGGCAGTGAGGCCGTTCTCATCGGCGTATTCTCGTTCCAGCGTCTCGTGCGCGATGATCAAGACCTTGCCTGATTTCACGTCGTCCGAAGTCGCAAAGGCGCTCGCGCCGAGCACGTGATCGGCGTGATGGTGCGTGTAGACGATCGCGCGGATCGGCTTCGGAGTGATCTTACGAAACTCCGCCAGTACGGCGCGAGCTTGGGCCAGGCCTTGACCAGTATCCACGATGACTATGCCGTCGTCACCCTCGATCATGATGATGTTGGCGAGCCCCCAGCCGACTGCGGAGTAGACATTGCTGCCGATCTTGTAGACTTTTCGCGTGTACAGATTTGTGTGTTCGGCGAGCTCGGGATTTATGCTCACTGGCACGGTTAAGTCTTGAGCAAAGCCCACGGTAACGAACGCGGATACGCAAAGTATCTTCAAGCGCATTAGCCTATAGTAGGACATGCCTGTCCAGGGCAAACCAGAGGTTTGTCCAACAGTTCTAGTACGAAGTCTTATCGTTTTAGTCCTATCTTGCCACGCCGGATTCGCGGCGGTAGCTTAGACTGAGTGCAGGATGTTTCTTCAATTTCTCGCTTGGGCGGTCGTCGCTGCTTCTGGGATTTCCGGATCTGATGCATCCAAGCCGGCCTGCAATGCGCAAAACATGGGCCGATTCTGGCCTGAAGCCGCCAATCACGATCACGCAGCGGTTAACAAACTAGCGCGTTGCGGGGAACTCGAAATCTGCACGCGCGGTCCCTGGCACTATCACTGGCAAGCTCTCACCGTAACGGTCGATCAACTACGGGGCGTGAAATCCAAACCGGCGAGTTGCATGGAAACCTCCGATAACGAATCCGCTCCGGGCACGGCCGCTTCCAACTCAACCAAGTAGCTGCATTCGCGCGGAGTTCCGTCCCCAGGATGTTATTCTTGGACGGAATGAGTCGCCTCCGGACCACGCTGTGCGGCGTGGAATTTCAGAATCCGGTGCTCGCCGCGTCGGGGACTTACGGATATGGAGTGGAGTTCGAGACAGTTTCCGATCTCGATTCCATCGGCGGCATCGTGGTGAAGGGACTTTCACGAGAGCCGATTCAGGGCAATCCTCCGCCGCGGCTGTGGGAGGCCGCAGGCGGGATGATCAATTCCGTCGGGCTGCAGAATATCGGGGCGAAAGCATTCGTAAGGGACAAACTTCCATCTCTGGCACGGCGGAAGTGCGCGATCTTTGCCAACGTGTTCGGATATGCGCCCGAAGATTACGCGGAGGTCATCCGAATTCTGGAGGATGCGCAGGGTCTCGACGGGTACGAGCTGAATGTGTCGTGCCCGAACACCAAGCACGGAGGCATTTTTTTCTCGACCGATCCCACGCTTTTGAGCGAACTGGTCGGTTTGGTGCGTCCGCTTACCCGCCGGCCGCTGATCGTTAAGTTGTCGCCGAACGTTTCGCGAATCGAACCCTTGGCGCAAGCTGCCGAACAGGCTGGCGCGGACGCGATTAGCCTGGTGAACACTTTCGTCTCGCTCGCGATCGATGCCCACACGCGCCGCCCGCACATTGGAGCGGGGTTCGGAGGATTGTCGGGTCCGGCGATCAAGCCCATCGCGCTGCGTATGGTCTATGAAGCTTCACGCGCGGTGCGCATTCCGGTGATCGGACTGGGCGGGATTCGTAATGGCGAGGATGCGGCTGAATTTCTCATCGCCGGCGCTTCGGCGGTACAAGTTGGTACGGTAAACTTTTGGGATCCGGCCGCGCCTTGCCGCATCGCGCGCGAGCTGGACAGCTTCCTCAAGCGAGAGAAAGTAAACAACGTCAAAGAACTGGTGGGAACTTTACAAATATGAGAGAAACGGTTTCGACAGAGAAGGCGCCCAAGGCAATCGGGCCTTATTCGCAGGCGATCGTTCACAATGGCATCGCGTATTTGAGCGGGCAGATCCCGCTGGACCCTGCGACCAATCAGCTCGTCGAGGGCGACATCACCGTGCAGACCGAGAGGGTGCTCCAGAACATCAAAGCGGTGCTGGAATCTTGCGGCGCGTCGCTGGAAACGGTTTTGAAGACCACGGTGTTCCTCAAAGACATGGGTGAGTTTTCGAAGATGAACGAGGTCTACGGACGCTACTTCAGCCAGAAACAACCGGCGCGGTCCACCGTGCAAGCGGCGAAGCTTCCGCGCGATGTCAGCGTGGAAATCGACGCAATAGCCGCGGTCCGCGCTTAATGCGCTGAGTATTGCTTCTGCGGCGGATTCAGCTTGATTTCGAGAGTCTTCTGTTCATCGTCGACATCGAAGTTCTGACCGAAAGTCTGATAGTCCTTGGCGATGACCTGCACCAGGATCGTGCCCTGAGGAATCGGCGGAATCTTGACGATTCCTTCTTCATTCGTATGGAGCTCCCACTCGGTGCGGATGCTTTTTCCCAGCTTGAACACCGAGTGTCCCTTGATAAACCGGACGATAACGCTGGCTTGGCCAATGGGTTTTCCGCCTTGCGATTTGACCGAAATGGTGAGGGTGGTCATGGGCGCCGCCGTCAGCAGTGGAAGCATCAGAGCCAAACAAAGTAGCATTCGCCGCATGATCTTATGATACTCGCGCGGACTAAGCGATATCCGGCAGCAGGAACTTGCCTGGATTGCCTGCCGAGCGCGTCACGGCTTCGGCTGCCAGATAGCCGCTGCGAACCGCGCCCTCCATTGTCGCCGGCCAACCGGATCGCGTCCAGTCGCCCGCCAGGAAGAAGTTGGAAAACTTAGTCGCACTGGATGGCCGCAATTGTTCCAGCCCCGGTTTCGCGGAGAAGGTCGCGCGCACTTCCTTCACCACGTGTGCTTTTTCCAGCTTCGCCTCCCTCGCCTTGGGGAAGAACTCCGCCAGTTCTTTGATGGCTAGAGATATGACGTCGGCCCGAGGCATGTCCACGAGACTGCGCGACGCGCTTACCACAAGCTGCAGGTAGCGGCCGGCGGATTTGTTGAACATCCACTGGATGGTGCGGTCGAGCAGTGTGGCGTGAGGCAACTGCGTGAGGCTACGATCGAACCACAGATGAATGCCCGTGATGGGTGAATGCTCGAAGCGATCGAGGTTGAGTGCGAGCTCGGGAATGACCGCGGGAACACGCTCGAACGGAAGCGAGGAGACATAATAGTCGGCCGAGTGCCGTTCTGCGCCGGATGCGATGCCACGAACCGATCCGTCTTCGACGATGACGCGATCCACCGGTGCGCGCAGATGCAGGCGGACATTGCCGATTCGCTTCCACGCTTCCGGCGCGTACAGATCGCCGAGTGGAACGGCTGGGATTCCCATCTGGTAAGAATTGGACGCGGCGAGAAATCCGAGCCAGAAAACCTGAAATGCGTGACTCGCGGCCATGCGATCGAGATCTTCGTTGATGGCGCTGACGAGGACCTGGGCCCAGAAGCGGCGGATAGCCGCCGGCGTCTGGCGTTTTTCACGCAGCCAGTCGAGCATGGTAATTTGATCGAGATCTTTACGGCTGCGGTGTTCGCGCCGGATCGCCAGCAGCCCTCGAGCAATGGAAAGCTTGTCGGCGAGGCTCAAGAACGCGAGCGAGCGAAAGCTGCCGGTGAAGTGAAGGGGCGCCGGTAGACGGCCGGAGCGCAGCACCGACGTTCTACCGCCGGGCTCAATGAAATAGAACTGCTTGTGAAAATGGATACGGTCCGCAACGTCCAGGCGCTTGTAAAAATCCAGAATATTGACGCAGCAGCGCAAGATCAGGTGCTGGCAATTGTCGATGATCTCGGAGCTATCGCCGGGAAGCGGATAAGACGTTGCGCGTCCACCGAGAAAGCCGCGGGCCTCGAAGAGGTCGACCTGAAAGCCAGAACCGCCTAGTGCGGCCGCTGTGGCGAGCCCGGCCAGACCCCCGCCGATTACAATCGCGCTAGGCATGTAGAAGGAAGAATTGGGATGAAAACAGGCCGGATTTTAGCGGACACGGATCGGAGCGCGCAGTCCACCACCGCCCCCGCTGTTGATCAACAGGATCGCGATAGATAGAACTACCACGAGAAAGACAATGTCTGAGATCTCAAAATGCATGGAACTGTAAGATCCAGACTACCATACATTTTCGAAAATTTAGCCGTAGTACAGTGCTAACAGTACTACGCGCTCAGAGAAACCTTTAGAGAGCTAACGTAATGTAACTGAGGAGGCTTGCGCGATCACGTTTTCGATGAGCCGCAGCCCGCAGTTGCCTTCCAGAGACAGGATCGACTCGGGGTGAAACTGCACGCCTTCGATGGGCAGTTCGCGATGACGAACGCCCATGATGACTCCGTCTTCTGATTCAGCCGTCACTTCAAGACACGCCGGAAATGTCTCTTTTCGCGCAAAAAGGGAGTGATAACGGCCCACTTTGAAGCGTTCCGGCAGGCCTTCGAATATGCCTTTTCCCTGGTGGATCACCACCGACGGTTTGCCGTGCATTGGGTAATCCAGTACCCCTAGTTCTCCTCCGAACGCCTCGACGATTCCCTGCAAGCCGAGGCATACGCCGAACACCGGAATTCCGGATTTGGCAGCGAATCGAACCAGATCAGGAACGCCGAAGTCTGCCGGCCGTTTCGGACCCGGAGAAATCAGCATCAAATGGGGAGCGATCTTGAGGATCAGCTCGTGAGGAATGCCGGCGCGATAGGTGACGACTTCGGCGCCTGTCTGCCTGGCGTAGTTAGATAGCGTGTGAATGAAACAGTCGTCGTTATCGACGAGAAGCAGCTTCACACCTTGGCCGGATGTTGCCGCTGTATCCGTCGCTGATTTCGAAGCAGGAACTTCCCTCAGGCAGCGGAAAAAACCTGTGGCCTTCAGGCGCGTCTCCTGCTCCTCCAATTCCGGGACTGAATCGTAAAGCAACGTGGCGCCCGCGCCGTAGCGAGCGATTCCATCGCGCAAATGTACCGTGCGGATCAGAATGCCCGTATTGATGTCGCCGTTCATCGAAAGCATGCCCACCGCGCCGCCGTACCAGCCGCGGGCGTCTTTCTCCAGATCCTCGATGGCTTGTGCAGCGGCCTTCTTCGGCGCGCCGATGATGGTGACCGCCCACATGTGCGTAAGGAACGCATCAAGGGAATCGAAGCCCGGTTGAAGCGTACCCTCCACGTGGTCCACAGTGTGGAAGACGCCGGCGTAGGATTCGATCAGGCGACGGCCGATCACCCGCACAGAGCCCGGAACCGAAACGCGCGATTTGTCGTTGCGGTCGACGTCGCTGCACATGGTCAGCTCCGATTCTTCCTTGGTGGAGTTGAGCAACTCGCGGATGCTGTCGGCGTCGCGCAACGGATCTCCGGTGCGACGCGCAGTCCCGGCAATCGGGCAGGTCTCGACTCGATTGCCTTCTACGCGCACGAACATTTCGGGCGATGCACCCACCAACTGCTCGTCGCCTAATTGCAGGAAAAACTCGTATGGGCTCGGGCTGGCGTGCTGGATTCGTTCGAATAGCGCCGACGCACTTTCCGAAAAATTTGCCTGAAAGGTTTGCCGCAGCACCACTTCGTAGTACTCGCCCTGGCGCATGCCCTCGCGAACTTTCTCCACGTTGGCCATATACTCTTCGGGACGGTGGTCCGCTGTTATTTCGTTTGGAGCACGTTTGGTAGACTGCTCGACTCGGCTGCCGGCGCGGTCGAGACCGGTTGTAGACAGGCCACCGCGCTCGAAATCGTAACGGCACCGCTCGATCCGTTCCTTCTTCCGATCCATGTAGTAGATGTCGTCGCAAAGGAACAGGTGCAGGTCCTTCCGGCCTTCGCGGGGCAGCTTGAGATCGATTGGATCGAACTGGAAGAGCAAGTCGTAACCGAAAGCCCCTACCAGCGCAAGCCGCGTATCGTCGGGATGGTGGAGCGCTTGAATAAGACTGCGAAGAATGGAAAACGCCGACGGTTGCTTGCTGCGCTCTTCTTCCGGGAACAATTTCGGCAGCGGCTTCAAGCGGCCGTGGAGATCGCTGCCCTGGAGCGCGAACTCTTCCCAATGGGAGTGGCTTTCGAGCAAGGGATGCAGGATCTGGTTGATCACTTCACCACGCTTGTTCAGCGCGCGGAAATCGATTTCGCGTCCTGCGGCGAGTATTTCGATGGGCGGGCATATCGAAGCTACATCCCAACGCGAATATCGTTCCGGATATTCGTAGCCGGACGAGAGATAAATGCCACGATATCGGTCCAGCTTGTGAAGAAGATGCTTGAGCCCCTTTTGAAATGGGCTTCCGGACATAGTGCGAGTTATGGTGATGCCGCTGTCAGTAGTGAAACTCGCCTTGGGCATAATGCAGGAAGTACTACCTAGGATAGCATCGGGTTCCTCTTAGCTCGGATATAATGGCGTGCCATGGCGATATCCATTTCGTATGCTCGATTGCTTGCCGGCTTGGTCTTCACCGCAGCCTGGCTTCATTCCGCCGAGCACCTGGCACTTACGGATCTGTTCCAGATTCAAAATGCAGCGCAGCCGCAAATCTCACCGGACGGCAAGCGGATCGTCTATCAGCGCAACTTCGCCGACATCACGACGGACCGCCGTTATTCCAATCTTTGGATGATCAACTTCGACGGAACGAACGACCGGCCGCTCACAACGGGCAAGTTCACCGACGCTGACGCGCGCTGGTCGCCCGATGGTTCCGAGGTCGCATTCACATCCAATCGCGATGGTTCCTCGCAGGTCTGGCGGATGTGGCTCGATTCCGGCCAGTTAGCTCAGGTTACTCATTCGACATCGGCTCCAGCGAACGTCAATTGGTCGCCGGACGGCAAGTGGATCTCCTTCGTTGCGCACGTGGCGCAACCGGGCCCGAAGATCGCTGAGCTGCCTGCGGCGCCAGAGGGCGCGAAATGGGCCGATCCACCGAAAATTATCGACAAACTGGTTTATCGGTTCAACGGCGCCGGATATTTGAAGCCTGGCTACACGCAAGTCTTCGTGATCTCCAAGGAAGGTGGCGCCTCGCGGCAAATCTCGCACGGTAATTATCAACACGGAGGGCTTGGCTTCCAGGCAAGTGAACCAATCTGGACTCCCGACGGGCAGTATTTGCTGATGGCCGCCAATCGCCACGATAACTATGAGCTTGAGCCGCGGAACACCGAGATTTACGAGTTCCACGTGAAGGACGGTGCGGTGAAGGCGCTTACCACCCGCAATGGACCCGATAGCGATCCCGCCATCTCACTGGATGGGAACTGGATCGCGTACACCGGGTTCGATGACAAGCTGCAGGGTTACCAGGTTTCGAAGCTTTATTTGATGCGGCGCGATGGCAGCGACTCCCGAATGGTGACCGTGTCTTGGGATCGCGATGTTCGCCAACCCCGTTGGGCTCCGGATGGCAAGGGAGTCTATTTTCTTTCTGACAATCAAGGCGACACCGGAGTTTACTGGAGTTCGCTAGATGGCTCCGTGAAGAAACTCGCCGATCACATCGGAAGTTCATTCAATGCCGGCGGCAGCGGCACCGCTTTG
>Ga0335082_10002687_pt1 | contig 19198 bp, 16 predicted proteins | sample Lox_Sample_41_FD_206718 | JGI IMG/M metagenome (GOLD analysis project Ga0335082, IMG submission 206718) | Soil microbial communities from Loxahatchee National Wildlife Refuge, Florida, United States - Lox_Sample_4.1 | ecosystem: Environmental > Terrestrial > Soil > Wetlands | place: USA...
GCCATTGGCCCGGTGCTCCAGGGGCTCAAGAAGCCCGTGAACGATCTGAGCCGGGGCGCCCTGGTAACGGACATCGTAAACACCATCGCGATTACGGTGATCCAGGCCCAGACAGAGGGAGGGGCGCCATGAAAGTGGCTGTCGTCAACTGTGGTAGCTCCTCCATCAAGTATGAAGTCTTCTACGAGAGGGAATGCGTCATGCTCGCGACAGGGCTGATCGAGAAGATAGGGAGCGCGGACGGACACCTTCGGCAGAGGAGGTTGAAAACCGACGGCACCTTCGACGAGCAGAACTATACGAAGCCTTTGGCGGACCACCGGGAGGGGTTCGACCTCATGGCAACCGTGAATAAGGACGACCGGATCATCATCCGGGACGATGCGGAACTCCTCGGCATCGGGCATCGCGTTGTGCACGGAGGCGAGATGTTCCGTGAGCCGGTGCTGATCGATGACGAAGTCATTGCCGCAATCCGCGGGCTCATTCCCCTGGCGCCGCTGCACAACCCCTCCAATCTACTCGGGATCGAAGCTGCGCGAGAGCGGTTTCCCCGTGTCCCGCAGGTGGCAGTCTTCGACACGGCGTTTCACCAGACCTTGCCGCCTCCGGCGTATCGCTACGCCTTGCCGCACGAATTCTATGAAAAGCACCATGTCCGCAAGTACGGTTTTCACGGGACATCCCACGTCTACGTTGCGAAAGAAGCATCTAAGCATCTGGGTAAGCCGCTCTCGGAGGTGAACCTCATCACCCTTCATCTTGGCAATGGAGCGAGCGCTGCCGCCGTTCGGGGCGGCAAGAGCATCGATACTTCCCTGGGCATGACCCCCCTTGAGGGACTGGTTATGGGGACGCGTTGCGGAGATATCGACCCGTCGATTCCCTTCTACCTGATGCGCCAGACGAAGATGAAGCCTGAGGACATTGAAAGCCTTCTGAACAGGGAGAGCGGGCTCAAGGGGATCTGCGGTATCAGCGACATGCGGGAGATCCAGGAGCGGGCAGCGAAGGGAAATGAACGGGCAAATCTCGCGATCGACATGTTCTGCTATCGCATCAAGAAATATATAGGAGCTTACCACGCTGTGCTGGGAAGGCTGGACGCGGTCGTGTTCACCGGCGGTATCGGGGAGAACGCCGTCGCCATCAGACAACGGGTATGCGAGGGACTGAAGCACATCGGGATCGGTGTTGATAACGTGAAGAACAATGCGGCCACAGGAAGCGTTGCCGAAATACAGCAGGATGGCCTTCCCGTGAAGGTCCTCGTGGTACGAACGAACGAAGAACGCGAGATAGCGCTGCAGACCATCAGCACGATTGAACGGGTGAAGGTCCGAAGCGGCTGACAAGCCTGCAAGCCTGCCATCCGTCAGGCCGCTGGAATGAGATCGCTTCGTTCCTCAGAGGAATCGGTTGCCATGCAAAAAAATGACATTGCGAACTACTCCATTACGGAACGCCTCAAGGACGGGCGCCAGGTGACGATCCGAGCTATCCGTCCGGATGACAAAGGGCGTATGGCCGACGCGCTACGCGAAGTGCGTCCCGAGTCACTGTACCGCCGGACGTTTTCGGCAAAGAGGGATCTGAGCGAAGATGATCTCAGGCAGTTGACCCAGGTCGATTTCGAGAACGTTGTCGCCCTCGTCGCGGTCATGAACGAAGAGGTGCAGGGCAGGATCGTTGGAGGCGGACGGTACATCCGGACCGGAGAGGCCGGGGCCGCGCTAAAATCGGAGGTGGCATTCCTCATTGATGACGCTCATCAGGGACTGGGGATCGGATCGCGCATCTTCAAACACCTGATCACAATCGCCCGTGCTTCGGGAGTCACGCAGTTTGAAGCGGAGGTGCTCCCGTCGAACGAAGGCATGCTGAGGGTGTTTGCCAGAAGCGGAATACCTTTTACCAGGGCCATGAGGCGCGACACCGTTTACGTACTGATGGAACTGACCAAGGTAGGGGAGAGCTCAGTGGTCGGGCAGCCGCTATCCCAAAAGAGGTGAGTACAATGCAGCCATTTTACATCATAGTCTTCCTGATTCTTTTTCCCTTGCTGCTTGCAGTGGCCAGCCTGGTGCTCCGCCCGCTGGCGGTCCGGCGCGGTGTCGCCGCTCCGGCAATGTGGGTGATTGCGGCAGGTTCTCTTCTGCTTCTGGCTTCCACCGGGGGTGACCACCTTTTTTTCAAGGTGGAGAACGTCATTCTAGAGGACTTCATTTTGGCGGCGGAGGTCGGCATGGGCCTCCTGATCACCTACCTTGGCCTGAGCTCGAAGCGATACTTCATTGTACTGTTAGGAGCGGTCATGACGACCATGACCGTTTTCTTCGATATTATCTACCCCCCGACGACACATGCTATGCATCACCTTTTCATTGACCGTTTTTCGGTTCTCATGGCCCTCATAATCGGGATCCTCGGCACCTTAATTATCAACTACGCGATCGGATACATGGCGGAGTACCATGAGCACCACAGGGAGGTCAAGGACCGGCGCCGGTTTTTCGGCTTCCTTCTGTACCTCTTTATCTCTTCGATGTTCGGTCTTGTCTTTTCGAACAGCCTCAAATGGATGCTCTTCTTCTGGGAGATAACGACACTTTGTTCGTTTTTCCTCATCGGCTATCGCGATGACCGGCAGTCACAGGATTCGGCGTTCCGCGCGCTCTGGATGAACGTCCTGGGGGGCATAGCCTTTTCTGCGGGCGTGGCCTATCTCTCCTCGCGCACGGGCATCGCCGACCTCGATCGGATGATCCTCGCCGGGTCGCCGGAGGTGATGATCCCTGCGGTGCTCTTGGCATTCGCGGGGCTCGTGAAATCAGCGCAGATGCCCTTCTCGACGTGGCTCACGGGTGCCATGGTGGCGCCGACACCGGTGTCGGCGCTCCTCCACTCGAGCACGATGGTGAAGGCCGGCGTCTACCTGCTGCTCAAAGTTTCCCCGATCCTCAACGGCGGCCCTGCCGGGATCTGCATTGCCTGCATCGGCGCTGTCACTTTTTTGTTCGCTTCGTTCATCGCCGTGTCGCAGAGCGACGCCAAGCGCGTCCTCGCGTATTCAACGATCGCCACTCTGGCCTTGATCGTCATGTGCGCCGGGGTCGGGACATATAACGCGGCCTGGTCCGCCCTCCTGCTCATCATCTTTCACGCAGTGGCAAAGTCCCTGCTCTTCCTGTGTGTCGGCGTGGTGGACTACAAACTCGACAGCAGGGACATCGAAGACATGGATTTTCTCATCGTGAGGATGCCGAAGGTCGCGGCGATGATGAACATCGGGCTCGCTGGCATGTTCCTCGCGCCCTTCGGAATGGTCATTAGCAAGGCGGTTACTCTCAAGGCGCTGGTTGACGTCCATCCGCTCTTCGGGGTCGCTCTTGCCTTCGGCGGGGGCACTACCATGTTCTTCTACACCAAATGGATGGGGAAGACTCTGATGGTCAAGGCGACAGCGGAAAACCGGGAAGGGGCGATTAGTGTATGGGAGTGGGTGACCCTGGTAGTCCTCGCCGTTCTCACGATTGCGGTCTGTATCTCATTCCCCTGGATTTCAAGCAGACTCATCGACCCGTACATCGCATCGGTCTACGGCCATGCCCCCACTCTCGAAAGGTCCACCCTGATCCTCATTGTGGTGATTATGGCCAGCCTCCTGGTTATTTTCCCCATCGGTGTTTTGTATAACGCTCGACGCAGGGACTATCGGCTGGTGGGACCCTATCTTTCGGGGGGCAATGTCAACGAGACTTCCTTTATTGGGGCAATGGATCGTACGGTGTACCCTGATACCCGCAACTATTACCTGTCACGCTGGTTCGGAGAACCCCTCTTGCTCAAAGGTGGACTGTTGTGCTCCGGGTTCTTCATTATCATTATGTTTGGGGTGGTGATCCTATGAATCCTTACGACGCGTCCGTGACTAATATCGTTCTAAGAGTGATCGCTTACGTGGTGCTTGCACCGCTGGCGGGCGGCATCTTGGCGGGGCTTGACCGCAAGATTTCGGCCTGGATGCAGGGGCGGGTCGGACCACCGGTTCTCCAGCCCTTCTATGATGTCTCGAAGCTTTTTCGCAAAGAAAAGATTGCCGTCAACCGGTTCCAGAACTTTTTCGTGTTCCTCTTCTTTCTCTTCATGATATTCACCGGTTCGCTTTTTTTTGCAGGGGTGAATCTTCTTCTGGTGGTATTCGTGCTGATGCTCGCCAGCCTGTTTTTCGTGCTGGCAGGCTTCTCGGTCAATTCTCCTTACAGCCACCTGGGCGCCGAACGCGAGCTCATCCAGATGATGGCCTACGATCCGGCCATTATTATCCTGGCCATTGGCTTCTACGTCGTCACCGGCAGCTTCAACGTGGACGGCATTTACCAGTCTGGTAGGGAAGGATACCTTATTGCATATCTTCCCGGTATCTTCGCCGCGTACCTTTACGTTCTGACCATTAAGTTCAGAAAGTCACCCTTCGATCTCTCGATGTCCCACCACGCGCACCAGGAACTGGTAAGGGGGCTTACCACTGAATTTTCCGGGCCGCATCTGGGCCTCATCGAGACGGCGCACTGGTATGAAAATATTCTGCTCCTTGCGTTGATCGTCCTGTTTTTTTCGTTCAATCCACTGATCGGTGTGATGGTGGCTTTGCTCGCCTATTTTGCCGAGGTCTTCACCGACAATGCATTCGCACGCGTGAAATGGCAGGTTATGTTCGTTTCCACATGGGTCTTCACCATCATGGCCGGCGTGTCGAACCTGATCATCGTTCACTATGTACTGCGGAGGTAGGATATGTCGTCTCTCAAACGGTCCCCCTGGGTGTTGCACTATAATGCCTCGAGCTGCAATGGATGCGATCTGGAACTGGTCGCAACCCTGACCCCGATGTATGACCCGGAGCGCTTCGGGATCATCAACACAGGAAACCCCAAACATGCGGATATATTTCTCGTCACCGGTTCGGTCAATGCCAGGAACGCGTCAGTCCTGCAGACCCTTTTCGACCAGATGCCTTCTCCCAAGGCGGTGGTGGCCATCGGCATCTGCGCCACCTCGGGCTGCGTCTTTCAGGAGGCGTACAACGTGCTGGGGGGAGTGGACAAGGTGCTGCCGGTCGACGTCTACGTCCCGGGCTGCGCGGCCCGGCCGGAAGCAATATTGGACGGGATCCTGAGGGCGGTGGAAGTTCTGGAGCGGAAACGCCTGGATTACAAGAAATCGCCCAGCGTTGCCGCGGGGGAAGGCAAACTGACGGCATAAAGGGGGATCGCCCATGACTGAAGAACAGGAGATGGTAAGCATCGATAAGAAGGAGCTCGTGGGTGCTGTAGCAGAGCTTCGGGCCTCGGGATACCGGCTTGTCCAGATCGGCTGCACGACCCGTGCAGACAACTACGAGATGAACTATTCCTTTGACCGGGAATATCGGTTCAAGAATCTCCGCTTCTCGGTGAAAAACGATGAAGAGGTCCCGAGCATCAGCTATATTTACTGGAATGCTTTTCTGTATGAGAACGAGATTCACGATCTATTCGGTATCCCCATTGCGAATATCGTGATCGATTACCGGGGAACCCTCTATCGCACGCGCATACCTTCTCCCTTCAAGCTGACGGAGAAGCCCGCGGAGCAGAAAGAAAGTGGAGGGCAGCCCTCGTAGGAAAATCCCTTAAGGAGGAATAACATCGATGGCCAGGATCAACGCAATTCCTTTCGGTCCGCAGCATCCCGTGCTCGTGGAACCCATTCACTTTGACCTGGTGACCGAGGATGAAACGGTGGTGGATGCCATCCCGATCATCGGCTACGTCCACCGCGGGCTGGAGAAGCTCGTCGAAAAAAAAGACTTCATTGAGTACACGTATGTGGCGGAGCGGATATGCGGTATCTGCGGGTACATGCACGGGTTCGGATATTGCCATACCATCGAGCAGGTCATGGGGATAGAGGTCCCAGAACGCGCCCAGTATCTGCGAACGATCTGGGCCGAACTCTCCCGGATCAACAGTCACCTCCTGTGGCTCGGGGTGGCGGCTGATGCCATGGGCTTCGAAAGTCTGTTCATGCATTCCTTCCGCATCCGGGAACACATTCTAAACATGATCGAGGCGACTGCGGGCGGGCGGATGATTTTCGGCTGCGTCAAGATTGGGGGCGTGAGGAGAGATGTGCCCTCCGAGGAGCTCCGCAACATCGTCGCCCGGCTCGGCGAGCTCGAACCCCAGATCCGAGAGATCACCGAGGTCTTTCTCAAGGACTATTCGGTGGAGCACCGGCTGCGAGGGGTGGGGGTGATCTCGAAGGAGGAAGCGTACCAGCTGGGGATGGTGGGCCCTATGCTCCGGGCCAGCGGGGTGGCCCTGGACACCAGGAAAATAGGCTATGGCGTGTACAAGGAACTCACCTTTGAGCCGGTCGTGGAAACCGCGGGAGACTGTTACGCTCGGTGTAAGGTACGTGTGAGAGAGATCTTTGAATCGATCGACCTCGTCCGGCAGGCGGTCGAAAAGACCCCGGAGGGTCCAATCGAAGTCAAAGTGAAGGGGACCCCCAACGGCGAGTTCTTCGGTAGGATCGAGCAACCCCGGGGCGAGGTCATTTATTATGTAAAGGGAAACGGGAGTAAATTCCTGGAGCGATTTCGGGTGAGGGTTCCCACCTTCGCCAATCTGCCGGGGATGATCAAAATGCTCAAAGGGGCCCAGATCGCCGATGTGCCGACCCTCATTGTCACCATTGATCCGTGCATCAGCTGCACGGAACGATAAGGGAGGACCCATGCGCCTGAATGAACGATTTTTCGGGATCTCCAAGACGATCACTCGAAGCCTGCTCGGAAAACCGGCGACCCTGATGTATCCCCAGCGTCCACGGGCTTATTCCGCGGCCACACGGGGCATGGTCAAAAATGAGATCGAGAAGTGCATCTTCTGCCGGCTCTGTGAGAGGAATTGTCCGACCGCTGCGATCGTGGTCAGCAAAGAGAGGAAGGAATGGCAGATCGACAGCCTGAAGTGCTGCACCTGCCGGCGGTGCGTGGAGGTTTGCCCGGTCAAGTGCCTCACAATGCACAATGTTTATTTTCCCTCTGTCACCGACAGACCTTCCGGTCTCTATCTCATGGTCCAGCCACCGAAGCCACCGGCTGCTTCCCCAACAAGTCCGCCCAAAGAGCAGGACGCGGCTTCGAGCGAAGAGAGCAAAGGCGGGAGTGAAAAGGAAAAGGAGGAGCAGGGATGAACGTGTATGACTTTGCCATTCAGATGAGCAGCGACGGCGAGAAGTTTTTTCAAACGCTCACCAAACAGGTGAAAAAACCCGGCCTGCGTACAATCCTGGTCATGCTGGCAAACGACCAGGCGATCCATCGCCGCGGCTTCGAAAAAAGAAGACAGAAGGAGGGGGCGTCCCTGTCTGATGCCAAAAGTCTCACGGGAGTGCTCAATCCCTTTGCCCAGAGGTTGAAGCGATTGGGCCGCGGGGAAAGGCTGGATGAGGACCTTCCTCCGGCAGAGCTGTATCGGAGGGGTCAGGAGCTGGACAAGGAATGTGAGGACTTCTTCCGGAAGAGAGCCAGCCGGGTGAAAAACCAACGACTGAAACAGGCGATCCTGGGAGTCGCCGAAGAACAGAGGAAACATTCCGTCACACTCGAGCATCTCATCAACTTCATCATGGAACCCCAGCAGGAACTGGAGGACGCAGAGTGGAACATTGCGGAACCGCCGGCATGACTTCTTCAGAACCGCAAATATCAGACGCCGTGAGGTGGTCCGAAACAAACGCGGAAGGAGATAAATCATGAAAAGAAAGAGGATCACGGTGGACGGATGCACGGCCTGTGCGCTTGTCGCCTATGCTACCAATGAACTGATCACGATCTATCCCATCACTCCCTCCTCCCCTATAGCAGAGACCTGCGATGCCATGGCGACCGCGGGCAAGATGAATCTCTGGGGGTCCGTGCCCAATGTCTGTCAGATGCAGTCCGAGGCGGGCGCGGCCGGGGCGGTCCACGGATCCCTGACCACCGGCGCTTTGACCACGACGTTCACTGCCTCGCAAGGGCTTTTGCTGATGATCCCGAACATGTACAAGATCGCCGGCGAGCTTACCCCAACGGTCTTTCATGTGACCGCGCGGGCCCTTGCCTGTCAGGGGCTCAACATCTTCGGCGACCATTCCGACGTCATGGCGGCCCGGGCCACCGGGTTTGCCCTGCTTTCTTCTAAGAGCGTCCAGGAGGCCATGGATTTCGCCCTTATCGCGCAGTCTGCAACCCTGGAATCTCGGGTCCCCTTTCTCCACTTCTTCGACGGTTTCCGGACCTCCCACGAGGTCCAGAAAATCGAAGAGCTCACCATGGACGACATGCGCGCCTTGATCCCTGAGGACCGGGTCCTGGCCCACCGCCGGCGGGGCCTCTCGCCGGACCGGCCCGCCATCCGCGGCACTTCCCAGAACCCCGATGTGTACTTTCAGGGGAGGGAGACGGTTAACCGTTTCTGCGATGCCGTCCCGCAGGTCGTGCAGAAGGCCATGGATAGATTCGCCGCTCTGGTGGGAAGGCAGTACCGGTTGTTTGATTACTATGGGGACCCGGCGGCGGAGCGGGTGATCATCCTCATGGGTTCGGCGGGCGATGCGGTCACCAGAACCGTGGACGTGCTGAACGCACGAGGGGAAAAGCTCGGGCTGGTCCAGGTCAGGCTGTTCCGGCCATTCTCGGCGAGCGCGTTCCTCGCGGCCGTCCCCAAAAGTGTCAAGGCCATCGCGGTCCTCGACCGCACCAAAGAACCGGGGGCGATTGGTGAGCCCCTCTACCTCGATGTACGGGCGGCTTTCGATGAGGCTCAGGACCAGGGAACCTCCGGATTCCCCGATCAATGGAAGATCGTCGGGGGGCGTTACGGCCTCGGGTCCAAGGAGTTTACTCCCGCCATGGTCAAGGCCGTCTTTGACAACCTTGATCAGGCGACGCCGAAGAACCATTTCACGATCGGCATCAATGATGATGTGACCGGTACAAGCCTGCCCTTCGACGATTCCTTCCAGGTGGAGGGGAAGAACGTTTTCCGGGCCCTCTTTTTCGGGCTCGGCTCCGACGGCACCGTGGGGGCCAACAAGAGCACCATCAAGATCATCGGCTCCGAGACGGACAACTTTTGCCAGGGCTACTTTGTGTACGACTCGAAGAAATCCGGTTCCCTGACTACCTCACATCTTCGTTTCGGGCCGCACGAATTAAACGACCCCTACCTGATCTCGTCAGCCAACTTCATCGCCTGTCACAATCCCTCGTTCGTCGAAAAATATGATTTGCTTTCCGCTGCGGAGGAGGGGGCGGTGTTCCTTCTTACCACTCCGCACTCCAAAGAGTCCGTCTGGGAGACCCTGCCCGTAGAGGTACAGGAACAACTCATCGCCAAGAAGATGAAGTTCTATATCATCGATGCGATTTCCCTGGCCGAGGAAATCGGCCTCGGGTCTAGGATCAATATGATCATGCAGACCGCCTTCTTCGTCATATCGGGGGTCCTCCCCAAGGATGTGGCGGTCCGGACCATCAAAGCCCAGATCGAAAAGACCTATGGCAAGAAGGGGGAGAAGGTTGTTCAGATGAATCAAGCTGCGGTGGATCAGGCCTTGAAGGGCATCGTTGAGGTGCCGGTTCCGCATAAGGTGACTAGCGCGAAGAAAAAGCAACCTGCCGTTCCCGCGGACGCCCCGGAGTTCGTGAGGCAGGTGACGGCAAAGATCATTTCCGGCCAGGGAGATTCACTGCCCGTCTCCGCAATACCAGAAGACGGCACTTGGCCGACCGGTACAACCCAGTACGAGAAGAGGAACATCGCGGTACACATCCCGGTCTGGGAACCGGACATCTGTATCCAGTGCGGCCAGTGCGCCTTCGTCTGTCCCCACGCTACGATCCGGATGAAAGCCTACGATCCGGCCGGCCTGAAAGGAGCTCCGAAAGGTTTTCGGTCAGCCGATGCCAAGGGCAAAGAACTACAAGGGCTCAAGTTCACCGTTCAGGTCGCGCCCGAAGACTGCACCGGCTGCGGTTCCTGCGTCTTTGCCTGCCCGGCAATGGGAAAGGACGCCCAGGGGAATAAGACAGAAGGGTTCAAGGCGATCAACATGCGGCCCCAGGAGCCGCTCCGCGCACAGGAAGCGGAAAAATACCGCTTCTTTCTCGGTCTGCCCGAAACAGACCCGTTCCGTTACAACATCGCCACGGTCAAAGGGAGCCAGTTCGTCCGGCCTCTCTTCGAATACAGCGGAGCCTGCGCGGGCTGCGGAGAGACCCCGTACCTCAAGCTCCTGACCCAGCTCTTTGGAGACCGGCTCCTGATCGGCAACGCCACGGGCTGCTCCTCCATTTATGGAGGGAACTTGCCCACTACCCCCTTCTCCCAAAGGGCCGACGGCCGAGGACCTGCCTGGTCCAACTCGCTCTTTGAAGACGCCGCGGAGTTCGCCCTCGGTATGAGGCTGGCGGTCGATGCCTTCCAGGGGCAGGCCCGGGGGCTGATCAACGTGCTTAAGGATGACCCCGCTGGCGCTGAACTCGGGGACCTTCTTGCAGCCGTTCAGGGGGCCGATCTGTCGACGCCCCAGGCCATCGAGGTCCAGCGTGGAAGGATCGGGGAACTAAAAGAACGTCTCCCGCGCTCGGCCTGGCCTTTGAAGGAACAGTTTCTCTCCCTTGCCGATTACCTGGTTCCGAAGTCGGTCTGGGCAGTGGGCGGGGATGGATGGGCTTATGATATCGGCTACGGGGGAGTGGACCAGGTTCTCGCCTCGGGCAAGAACATCAATGTCCTGGTTCTCGATACCGAAATCTACTCCAACACCGGCGGACAGATGTCGAAAGCCACGCCCCTGGGGGCAGTGGCGAAGTTTGCTTCAGGCGGGAAGATGACCCCCAAGAAGTACATCGGTATGATCATGGCCACCTACGGGAACATCTACGTTGCCCAGATCGCCTTCGGCGCCAATCCGGCCCAGACAGTGAAGGCCTTCCTCGAGGCAGAGGCTTTTAACGGGCCTTCCCTGGTGGTGGCCTATGCCACATGCACGGGACACGGCATCGATATGAGCAAAGGGATCGAGGCCCAGAGAAAAGCGGTTGCTTGCGGCCACTGGCCGCTCTTCCGGTACAACCCCGAGCTCAAGGTCTTGGGCGAGAATCCCCTGCTCCTCGACAGCAAGGACCCCTCCCTCCCCATCGCTGAATATGTATACGGCGAAAATCGCTACCGGATGCTCCGCACTGCCAATCCCGATTTGGCGGCCCGTGTGCTGCGGAAAACGGAGGAGGATGTGAAGCGGCGCTGGGAATTCCTCAAGCATGTAGCCGCCTGGTCCTACCGGTCTTCACCAGAGACCCCGTCACAAGCTCCGCCGAAACACTGACCTCGGAAAGGAGATCGTCGTGGCCAAATACAAAGTAGTTCTGGTAAGGGATGAATGTACCTCGTGTGAAAGTTGTGTCTCAAGCTGTCCGGCTTCCTATGAGATGGCGGATGATGGGTTGGCCCACGTAAAGGGCTTAAAGAAGGCAGGAAACAACGACGAATTGGAAACAGATACCCTTGGTTGTATGAAGGATGGCGCCGAGGTGTGTCCGGTAACTTGTATACACCTTTACGAAGGCGGCAACCAAATCATCTGATGCGCCGGGCAAGGCGAACCCCGGGTGTTCCCCTCCGGGTCGTGCCCCTTGCCCCGGAGAAAGGTTGAACGCGATGATACTTCCTGCCCAAAAAACCAAGATCGTCTGTACGATCGGGCCCGCCTCGGAATCACCCGCGGTGATGAAACAAATGATCGAAGCGGGCATGAACGTGGCCCGGCTGAACTTTTCCCATGGAGACTTCGCTGCCCACAAGAAGGTCATCGAGAACCTCCGGGCTGCCTCTGCGTCCCTTGGCCGCCGCATCGCGATCATGGCCGACCTCTCGGGGCCGAAGATGCGGATCGGGAAAATTGATCCGGAACCTGTCGAACTCAAGCCGGGCGATCCCTTCACGCTGACCACGGAAGATATCGTCGGCGATGCGAACCGTGTCTCCGTATCCTTTGACCGCCTTCCTCAAGCAGTCAAGAGGGGAAATACGCTTTTCCTGAATGACGGCTATATCCAGCTTGAAGTGAATGAAGTAAAGGGCAGGGACGTACTCTGTACGGTGAGGGTCGGCGGAGATCTCCGATCGCGTAAAGGACTCAACCTACCGGGCATCGACCTCGGGATCACTGCATTCACCAAACGGGACCATGAATGTCTCCGGTTCGCCTTGGAGAACGGCGTGGATGCCGTGAGCCAGTCATTTGTTGAAAGCGCGGCTGACATTGAAGCAGTGCGCAAGGCCGCGGCGGGCCTGGGGCATCAGCCATTCATCATTGCCAAGATCGAAAGGTCCGGTGCGCTAAATCAAATCGATGCGATCCTTGATGCGACCGACGGAATCATGATTGCCCGCGGCGACCTCGGCGTCGAGGTCCCAATTGAAGAGATCGCAGTGTTGCAGAAGCGGCTGATGCACCTTGCGAACATGCGCGCAAAACCCGTCATCACAGCGACCCAGATGCTCGAGTCCATGACCGATAACCGCCGGCCCACGCGGGCCGAGGCAACAGATGTAGCGAACGCGATCCTTGATGGCACCGACTGCGTCATGCTTTCTGGGGAGTCGGCCACGGGAAAGTACCCCGTCGACGCGGTCGCAATGCTTGCAAAGATCGCGGCTTCGGTGGAAGGTCATCGTCCCGCCAATACGGTGAAAGAACTCTATCAGGGTGTTGATCTTGTAGGAAGGATCCGCCCAGAGCACCTAATCGCCATCGGCGTGGAGGCATGCCTGGAATACGAATCTCCTGCAGCCGTTTTCGTCCCCACTCACAGCGGGGCCACGGCGCGGAGCGTCGCACGGTTCCGTTTCCCTGCCTGGACGGTTGCCGTGAGCTCCCAGCAGGCGACCTGTCAGAGCCTCCAGTTCTCCTCGGGCGTATACCCGGTGCATGAACCGGAACACCCAGAACGTTGGACGGACTACATCAGGCAATGGGTACGCGATCACGGAATGGAGGGAAAGCTCGCCATTCTGACTGAAGGGCCTTCCTCAAGGCACCCTGAGACGAACCATCGCATGGAGATCATCGATCTCAGCCGTTGAGAAGGAGCGGAAACACATGAGCACGATCGCGGACCGGCTGAAAGAGGAGCGTTGGACATGAAGAAACTGGTATTGCTCCGCCACGGCGAGAGCACCTGGAACAAGGAAAACCGGTTCACGGGCTGGACCGATGTGCCGCTTTCGGGAAGAGGCATTGAGGATGCCAGGGGAGGCGGGATGTCTTCTCCGCGAAGCAGGACTCACATGCGACATTGCATACACGTCGGTCCGGAAGCGGGCGATCAAGACCCTCTGGATCGTGCTGGAGGAGATGGACCTCATGTGGATCCCGGTTAGTCGGCAGCTGGCAGCCGACCGGAGGATGGCGCTCTACCGGCACATGGCCCAGCTCCACTTCCCCTTGTGCCGGCCGGGAGAGAAAACAGCCGACGAAGAGACGGCATAGTTCTCAATCGAAAACGAAAACAGATTGTACCACTGAGGAACGGAGGCACAGAGTAAAAACGATATTTATCTGACAAGCAATCAACAGTTCTTCTCCGTGTCTCTGCGTCTCCGTGGTGAAAACCTTTTGATTTATCCGAAAGGAGTGCACTGTATGAATCTCTCAACAAATTATATGGGAATGTCGCTCCGGAATCCGTTTGTTGCCGGTCCATCCCCGCTCACAGAGCACATTGAAACCATCATGCCCTTGGTCGACTCAGGCATTGCCGCCGTTGTTCTACCGCCGCTTTTCGAAGAACGGCTTCAGGACGAGGAGATGGATCTCTTCCGTTTGATCGATATGCCTGCCGAATCCTTTGCCGAGTCGCTTTCCTTCTTCGCGGAGGCGGATCGTCCGATCGTCACAGCGAAGGCGCAGATTGCGCACGTGGCGGCCGTGAAGAAGCGAGTCGATGTTCCCGTTATCGCGTCGATAAGCGCCGTCAACCCGGACCGCTGGACGGAATACGCCGCTCTCATGGAGAAAGCAGGAGCGGATGCGCTGGAGCTGGATTTCTACTTCGTGGCAACCGACGGCACCGAACCGGGGGAGGCAATCGAAAAAAGGTTCATCGATGTGCTCCGGCGCGTAAAGGGCCGCGTTAAGGTTCCCGTGAGCGTAAAGTTAACGGCCTTTCACACGTCGCTCGTGCATTTCAGCCGCAGCCTGGAGGCGGCGGGGGCCGACGGCCTCGTCCTGCTGCACCGGTTTTACGAGCACGACATCGATATCGAAAACCTGGAGCCCCTGTTCCAGCTCCGGCCCTCCGATTCCCGCGAACTGCTTCTGCGACTGAGATCGCTCGCCATCATTTCTGGTGCGGTCGACTGCTCCCTTGCGGCGAGCGGCGGCGTGCATTCGGTGCCGGACACGATCAAGGCAATCATGTCCGGAGCCGACTGCGTGCAGATCACGTCGTCGTTGCTCCAGAACGGGAGCGGGTATATAGCCACCCTGCTCGAAGGACTTGAGGCGTGGATGGAGAGGAACGAATATGACTCGGTCAGGCAGATGCGGGGCAGCATGAACATTAAAAGAATTCCGGACCCGGGCGCCCTGTCGAGGCGGCATTATATGCACGTACTCAGTTCCTGGCCTAAAAGGCATGCAGAGTGAGGGAGTTTTACGAAGAACTCATTCAACGCGGTCATTCCGAGCTTGCACCGAACCACCGCATGGAGATCATCGATCTCAGCCGTTGAGAAGGAGCGGAAACACATGAGCACGATCGCGGACCGGCTGAAAGAGGAGCGTTGGACATGAAGAAACTGGTATTGCTCCGCCACGGCGAGAGCACGTGGAACAAGGAAAACCGGTTCACGGGCTGGACCGATGTGCCGCTTTCGGGAAGAGGCATTGAGGAGGCCAGGGAGGCGGGACGCCTTCTCCGCGAAGCAGGGTTCACATTCGACATTGCATACACATCGGTCCTGAAACGTGCGATCAAGACGCTCTGGATCGCGCTGGAGGAAATGGACCTGATGTGGATTCCAGTCCATAACCATTGGAGACTCAATGAGCGCCATTATGGCGCGCTTCAGGGACTGAACAAGACGGAGACCGCGGAAAAACACGGGGTGGAGCAGGTCAAAATCTGGCGGAGGAGCTATGATATTCCGCCGCCGGTGCTCACGAAGGACGATGAACGCTATCCCGGGAAAGACCCTCGCTATGCGCGCCTGAGTCCCGAGGAGATTCCCCTGACGGAATCGCTCAAGGACACGGTTGCGCGCTTTCTGCCATACTGGCACGAGACGATCGCGCCGGTCGTGCGGGGTGAGAAACTGGTGATCATTGCCGCGCATGGCAACAGCCTGCGCGCCCTAGTAAAATTTCTGGACAACATTCCGGATTCGGAGATCGTCGGTTTGAACATCCCGACAGGGATTCCTCTGGTATATGAACTGGAGGACGATCTAAAGTCGATTCGCAGCTACTACCTGGGCGACCCTGAAGCGGCAAAAAAAGCGGCACAGGCTGTCGCAGACCAACTGAAAAAAGGATAGAGAACGATAGAGGGAATGAACTGAAATACACCGGGAAACATGAGTTGGGTGCACGGGATGACGGATTCTCGAAGGATCCTTCGCATCATTGAACCAGTCCAAGGGGGAACATATGGCGAAGATTGTGAAAGTTATCGGAAGAGAAATTCTCGATTCGCGGGGCAATCCGACCGTTGAGGCGGATGTCATTCTCGATGACGGAGCCATGGGTAGGGCGGCGGTGCCGTCGGGAGCGTCCACGGGCGTTCACGAGGCGCTAGAACTGCGTGACGGAGAGAAAAAACGCTATTTGGGCAAGGGCACCCGAAAAGCCGCCAAGCACGTCAGCAAAGAGATCGCCAGAGCTATCACGGGTATGGATGCTGCGTGCCAGGAGGAGATCGATCTGAAGATAATCAATACCGACGGCACAAAGAACAAGGGCCGTCTTGGTGCAAACGCGATCCTTGCCGTTTCGATGGCCGTGGCGCGCGCAGCCGCCCAGTCACAGAAGACTCCGCTGTACCGGTATCTCGGCGGGGTGTCCGCATCAATACTTCCTGTTCCGATGATGAACATCCTGAACGGTGGCGCACATTCGGACAATTCCGTCGACTTTCAGGAATTCATGGTCTCTCCGTATGGAGCTTCCAATTTTGCCGAAGCCCTCAGAATGGGAGCTGAAGTCTTCCACACCCTCAAGGGTGTGCTCAAGAAAAAGGGTTACTCAACGGCGGTCGGAGACGAAGGAGGGTTTGCGCCGAACCTGAAGTCCAACGGGGAAGCAATCGAGGTTATCCTCGAAGCGATCGAAAAGGCGGGGTACAAGGCCGGAAAAGACATAGGTCTTGCCCTTGATCCTGCATCAAGCGAGTTCTATGACAGCCAGAAGAAGAAATACATATTCAAGAAATCGGACGGCAGCGTCCATGATTCTGCAGGGATGGTCAGATTCTGGTCGGACTGGGTCCGCCAATATCCAATCATCTCGATCGAGGACGGGATGGCCGAGGATGACTGGAAAGGCTGGAAATTAATCACCGACGCTCTGGGAGATAAGGTCCAGCTCGTTGGGGACGACCTCTTTGTCACCAATACCGAACGGCTTGGCCGCGGTATTAAAGACGGTATTGCGAACTCGATCCTTATCAAGGTTAATCAGATCGGCTCGCTTACGGAAACGCTCCAGGCCATGCAGATGGCGATGGGTGCCGGATATACCACCATGGTCTCCCACAGGTCCGGTGAAACCGAGGATACCTTCATTGCCGACCTAGTTGTAGCAACAGGGGCGGGCCAGATCAAGACAGGGTCGGCAAGCCGGACCGACCGGATCGCCAAATATAATCAGCTGCTCCGCATCGAGGAGGAGTTGGGTGGTTCGGCCACGTTTGCCGGCAGGGCAACTTTCCGTCAGGAAAAAATAAGGGAATTCGTCCCAAGGAGTGGAAAGCCGGTTGAGAGCAAAGGAAAAAAGAAAAAATAGTCTTACTCAGAACTCGAATAGACTTTATCGGTGAGGAGATCTGAAATGAAAATCTTAACAACGCCCAGAATGGAGCGCTGCATCGGCTGTCACTCCTGCTCACTTGCTTGTGCGCGTCTTGTTCACAAACGACTCTCCTGGGACACCGCCGGCATCCGCATCCGATCATCGGGAGGATTATCGACCGGATTCGAGGCACGGACCTGTCTGGCTTGCGACCCAGCGCCCTGTGCGCAAGCCTGCCCGACGGGCGCTTACTCACAGCGGAAAGGTGGGGGGGTTATCGTGCGCAAGAACCTCTGTATCCGCTGCGGGGAGTGTGCCCACGCCTGCCCTGTGGATGCCATCTATCTCGACCCAATGCGGGAACCCTTCGTTTGCATCCATTGCGGCCGGTGCGTGCCCTTCTGCCCGCATGATTGCCTGGAAATGGCCGAGGTTGCGGTAGCAGAAGCAGCGCGGCAGGGAGGTGCGTCATGATCAGGGACAACTTCAGGGTACTGGTGGTCGACCTTGGCACCGGCCGCGGCAGCGTCGTAACCGTGGACGGCAGGGACAGAGTGGTTGGCGGCAGCGGGCTTGCGGCACTCCTGTTCAACAAGTATGGTCGTGTGGACATCCCGTGGAACGATCCTGTTCAGCCGCTCATCTTTACCATCGGTCCTCTTACCGGCTACTTTCCGCTCATGAGCAAGACGGTCTGCGCGTTCAAGTCGCCCTACCACGACCAGTACGCGGAAAGCCACGGCGGCGGCCGCTCGGCGTTTGCGCTCCGCTTTGCGGACCTCGATGCCCTCGTCGTCACGGGCAGGGCTACCCGGCCGTCGTGCATCGCCGTCGGTTCACGGAATCTCGAGGTGAAAGAGGTCCATTACCTATGGGGCAGGGACCTCTATACAACCGGTAAGATGCTGCGCAGCATGTTCAAGGGGGCAGGGCATCGGAGCATTCTGCGCATTGGACAGGCTGGCGAGAACGGTTCCGCCATGGCAGGTATCAACGTCGATTCCTACAGGCATTTCGGAAGGCTCGGCGGAGGCGCCGTGATGGGAAGTAAGAACCTAAAGGGCATCGTGATAAACGGCGATGGGTCGTTCCCGCTCAACGGATCAAAAGAGTACCCGAAACTCTTTCAGGATGTCTATACGAAGCTCACCGACACCGACATGATGAGCAAGTACCACGACATCGGCACACCCATCAACATGGCGGTCCTGAACGAGGTGAAGATGCTGCCCATCCGCAACCTCCAAAAGACAACTGATCCCATCATCAGCGGCATCACGGGAGAGAAGTTTGCGGAGCTTGCGCTGCTTCGAAACGCCGCCTGCGCAGGCTGCCCGGTCGGTTGTATCCACATCGGATTTGTGCGCGAGCGGTTCCGGAAGGAGCACCGCTATATTTATCGACAGGTCTCCTACGACCACGAGCCGATCTTTGCCGTGGGGTCTATGCTCTCGGTCGTGGACTGTTTCGCGGTGCTCGCCATCATCGATGTTGCGGAAAAGATGGGGCTTGACGTAATGTCGGCGGGCGTGGCCCTCGCTTGGGCCACCGAGTCCCTGGAGAAGGGGCTCATTTCGGAAAAGGAGACGATCGTCCGTCTCTCCTTCGGCGACAGTGAAGGATATAAGCAGGCGATGCAACACCTCGGACAGGGAACGAACGAGTTCTACCGCCTTCTCGGGCAGGGCACGCTGAAGGCTGCGGAGCGGTACGGCGGGAAGGACTTTGCCTGCGTGCTCGGCCAGGAGATGGGGGGATACGCAACAGGGGAGGTCTTCTTCGCCTCACAGGCGCTTGGCTTCCGACACTCGCATTTGGACAGCGGCGGCTACTCCTACGACCAGAAGGAGAAGAGCAAGGATCCGGCGAAAGCCGTGGACTTTCTTGTCAAGGACGAGCAGGGGAGGGTGCTTCTCACCTCCATGGTCGCTTGCCTCTTTGCGCGCGGGGTGTACACCGACGCGCTGCTGGCGGAATGTCTCAAGTCCGTGGGTTACGGCGCGCTCGCTGATAATCTCGGCAGCGTGTCGAAGAACATTCAACAGCTCCGCTGGAAGACGCGCATCGCCACGGGGTACCGGCCTGA
>Ga0335082_10002689_pt1 | contig 19189 bp, 17 predicted proteins | sample Lox_Sample_41_FD_206718 | JGI IMG/M metagenome (GOLD analysis project Ga0335082, IMG submission 206718) | Soil microbial communities from Loxahatchee National Wildlife Refuge, Florida, United States - Lox_Sample_4.1 | ecosystem: Environmental > Terrestrial > Soil > Wetlands | place: USA...
GAGATCGGCCGCCGCGCCGCCGATGAGCGCAAGTGAGGCAGCTCGCCGGCCACGTGCGAGCAGGCGACCAGGGTGAGTGAAGACCCGGTCCTGGTCGACGACTGGCACCCGGTCGAAGCGAGCGCCTCGATTGCGGCCAGCCGGCTGGTCGCCGCGCGGCTGCTCGACCGCGAGATCGTGCTGTGGCGCGCCGCCGATGGCGCCGTGCGGGCATGGGAGGACCGCTGTCCTCACCGTGGCACGCGGCTGTCCATCGGGCACCTGGTCGGACAGGAGGTGGTGTGCCGCTATCACGGCTGGCATTACGACGCGGATGGGCGCTGCGCGGCGATCCCGGCGCATCCGGCCCTTGTCGGGCGGGCCCGGGCACGCGTGACGAGCTTCCGCGTCCAGGAGAGCTACGGCCTGGTGTGGGTAAGCCTGGGTGAGCCCGCTCTGCAAGTCCCGCCGTTTCCCGAGTACAACGATGTCGGCCTGCGCCGCGTGCATTGCGGACCTTACGAGGTGGAAGCGAGCGGCCCGCGCATCGTGGAGAACTTCCTGGACATGGCGCACTTCCCCTTCGTGCACGAAGGAATTCTCGGCGACGCCGCGAGGACCGAGGTACGCGATTACGAGGTCGACAGCTTCGACGACGGGCACGGCGGCCGCGGGATCCAGGCACGCCACTGCTTCTCCTGACAGCCGCAGACCAACACGCTGGCGCGAGGCGGCAGCGAGGTCGAATATGCCTATCGGATCGTGCGTCCGTTGACGGCGATCCTGAACAAGCTGCCGCAAGCGCAGCACGGGTTCCGCGAGGCGATCAGCCTGCATGTACAGCCCCTGGAGCAGGAGCGCAGCCGCGTGTGGATGCTGCTGGCGCTCACCAACTTCGAGCAGACGGATGAAGAACTGAGGTCGTTCCAGGACCGCATCTTCCTGCAAGACAAACCGATCCTCGAGAACCAAGCGCCGAAGCGGTTGCCGCTCGATCCAGGGGCGGAGCGGTCCATGCCGTGCGACCGCCTGTCGGTCGCCTACCGGCGTTATCTCCGCGACATGGGGCTGCGCTATGGGGTAATCGATCCGCAGGAGACCGCCGACGCAAAGGCACGCGAAGAGGAGACTGGATCGATCGACCACGCGCACACGGGGATCGCGGGGAATGCCGCGAACCACGGATGAGCAGCGCGGCGTGGAAGGCATACGGGACAAGACGTCGAATCGTCACCGCAACTGCCGGCTTACCCGCTCGCCCATCCGCCTCGACCTGCCCTTGCTCTGACGCGTTCGGGGCACATCTGATGGAGATGATGCTGCCATGAGCACGGAAGCGCCTCGGCTGCTGGTCGCGCACGCCGATGTGCTCGTCACCATGGATCCTGGACGCCGCGAGATCCAGGGCGGTTCCATCCTCGTCTGCGGCGATGCGATCGAGTCGGTCGGGACGGACGCGGAAATCCAGAGCTGGATCGCTGCGGGTAGAGCCGCACGCGACCCACAGCGGACAATCGACGCACGCGGTTGCGTTGTGCTGCCCGGACTCATCAACTGCCACCATCACCTGTTTCAGTCCCTCACGCGCGCCGTTGGCACGGGGCGCCGGCTTGCGCTGTTCGACTGGCTGCGGCTGCTCTACCCGATCTGGGCGGAACTGGATCCGGAAGCCGTCTATGTCAGCGCGAAGACGGCTTTGGCGGAGCTGGTGCGAGCAGGGGCTACGACCGTTGCCGACCATCTGTATCTGTTTCCGAATGGGGCTCGCCTGGACGACGAGATCCAGGCGGCGAGAGAGATCGGCGTGCGCTTTCACGCCACGCGCGGGTGCATGAGCTTGGGCGAAAGCCGCGGCGGGCTGCCGCCGGACCGTATCGTCGAGGACGAGCCGGCGATTCTGGCCGATTGCCGGCGTGTCATCGAGACCTTCCACGACCTTGCGCCGCGTTCCATGCTGCGCATTGGGCTTGCACCCTGCTCACCGTTCAGTGTGACGCCGGAGCTGATGCGCGACGCGGCCCGTCTGGCGCGCAGCTTCCGGGGCGTCGGCCTGCACACCCATCTCGCGGAAACGTCCGACGAGTCCCGTTTCTGCCTGGACCGATTCGGGCTGCACCCACTCGATTTCGCGGACTCGGTGGAATGGTTGGGTGCGGACTGCTGGTTCGCACATGTGGTTCACGTCGAGGGCTCCGGCATCGACCGCTTGGCGCGCGCACGAGCCGGTGTGTGTCACTGCCCCAGCAGCAACATGATCCTCGGCTCGGGAATCGCTCCCGTGCGCATGATGCTGGATCGGCAGGTCAACGTCGCGCTCGGGGTGGATGGGTCGGCCAGCAACGACTCGGGCCATCTCCTGGCCGAAGCGCGGCAGGCGCTGCTGCTGCAGCGGGTGGCGCCGCATGTGCAGCAGTCTGGATCGGGCGGTTTGTCGGCGCGCGAAGCCCTGGAGCTCGCGACGCTCGGCGGCGCGCGCGTCCTCGGCCGAGACGATATCGGCAGCCTCGAGCCCGGCAAGGCCGCCGACCTGGTCGCCTTCCGCGTGGACGACCTGGAACACGCGGGTGCGCAGTCCGATCTGGTCTCCGCGCTGGTCACCTGCGCGCCCGCATACGCATGGTTGTCCGTGATCAACGGGCGCGTCGTGGTGAACCACGGCGCGCTCGTGACAGCTGAGCTCGGCCCGCTGATCGAACGCCACAACCGGGTGAGCCGCCGGATGCTCGAGCGCGCCGCGCTCGCCTGAGCCCGCCGGTCACGAGCAGCTTCCCTCCTCGGCCCGCTCAGCGCCGCGTACGCACCCCCCGCAGTATCATTCCCCTATGCAGACCGATCGTGCGGCCGACGCGGGCTCGACACTTCGCTCGACAACGCCGCGGAGTGGTCTCTACGCCATCACCATATTCGCAGCCGCGTTTCTCCTGTTCGAGGTGCAGCCGATCATCGGCCGCATGGTGCTGCCGTGGTTCGGCGGGTCCGCGGCGGTGTGGACGACTTGCCTGCTCTTCTTCCAATCGGCGCTCCTGCTGGGCTATGTGTATGCCCACTGGTCGATGAGCAGGTTGACGCCGAAGTCGCAGCGGTGGCTGCACCTGACGTTGCTCGCGTGCAGCCTGTTGGCATTGCCGCTGGCACCGAACGCAGCGTGGAAGCCGACTGGCACCGAGGACCCGACGCTTCGTATCCTCGCGGTGCTCGCTTCCTCGATCGGCCTGCCTTATTTCCTGCTCTCGACGACGGGCCCCCTGCTCCAGGCTTGGTACGCGGCCGATCGCTCGCACGCGGTGCCCTATCGTCTGTTCGCCCTGTCCAATCTCGGGGCGATGCTGGCGCTGCTGAGTTATCCCGCGCTGGTGGAGCCCAACTCGACGCTTCAGCGGCAATCGGCTGCGTGGTCGGTCGGGTACGTGCTGTTCGCCCTCTCTTGTGCTTGCCTCGCCTGGCACGCCGGACGTCGGCCTGTGCACAGACCGGACCCGTATTCGGCGCCGCGGCGACCACCGGCCCGGCTTCTCGGACTGTGGGCCTTCCTGGCATTTTGCCCCTCGGTGCTCCTGACTGCAGTCACGGCCCATCTGACCCAGAACGTTGCGCCCATCCCGTTTCTGTGGGTGCTGCCTCTGACCCTGTATCTGCTGAGCTTTATCCTTTGCTTCGAAAGCGCGCGGTGGTACAAGCGATGGCTGTTCCTGCCGCTGTTCGCCGTCGCGCTCGCAGCCATGGCCTTCGCTCTGCTCGTCCACGAGGGACGCAGCAGCCTGCCCACGCTCATCGCCCTGTTCTCGGGCTCGTTGTTCGTAGTGTCGATGACCTGCCACGGCGAGCTTGCCGGCTTGAAGCCGAACGCACGTCACCTCACGAGCTTCTATCTCATGATCGCCACGGGCGGGATGCTGGGGGGCATCTTCGTGGGCTTGATCGCGCCGCGCGTGTTCAACGCCTACTATGAGCTGCCCATCGGAGTGGTCCTGAGCGCGCTATCGGTCGTCCTCGCGCTGGCATACGCGCGCACCGGCTGGCTGCGCCGCGGGAAGATCAGATGGGCATTGGTGCTGGCCGTGATCCTGGCTCTGATCGGACCTCTGGTCCGTGAAGCCGCCGCAGTACGACATGAAGTTCGGCTGATGGCGCGCAACTTCTACGGAACGCTCACGGTGAAAGACGCCGGGACCGGCGCCAGCCTGGCGCGCAAGCTCTACCACGGAAACATCATCCACGGGATGGAACTGCTGGGCGCGAACTACCGTCGCGTTCCGACGACGTATTACACGCCGAGCAATGGCGTCGGAATCGCCATCATCGAGACACGATCCACGGTGCCGCAGCGCGTCGGCGTCATCGGATTGGGCGCCGGCACGCTCGCGGCCTATGGCCGAGCGGGCGACACCTATCGGTTCTACGAGGTGAATCCTCTGGTCGTCACGATCGCGCAAGAGCAGTTTTGGTTCCTGCGCGACTCACCTGCGCAGACGCAGATCGCGCTGGGGGACGCACGCCTGTCGCTCGAACGCGAGCCGCCACAGGGCTTCGATGTGCTCGTCGTGGACGCGTTCTCCGGCGACTCGATCCCGCTACACCTGCTGACGAAGGAGGCGTTCGCGTTGTACTTCCGCCACCTCAAGCCGGGAGGAGTGGTGGCCGTGCACGTCTCGAACAAGTTCCTCGATCTCGCTCCTGTCGTCGAGGCCGCAGCCGGCGCGTTCGGCAGACGAGCCAAAGTCATCGACACCGAAGACGACAACGCGGGAGTGTCCTATGGCGCCAAATGGGCCCTCGTGAGCGACTCGCGGCGATTCTCCTCCGACGGGCGCGTGGCCCCGGCGAGGCTCGAGAGCAAGAGTGGGGTGTGGACCGACGACTTCGCGAGCGTGTACCGGATCCTTCGGTAGCCAGCGGTACAGGGAGCCGGCTGCGAGCCGCGGTGACCCCAGCTCGAGCGTGGGTCCAGCTTTACACGCGCTCTGCGCGCCCGCGCTAGGGCAGTCCGCTTCGATCGACGCGCAGGCCGATGCAAGCCATCCCCACGGACCGCGACCTCGGCTATCTCCGTCGCGCGATCGCACTCGCGGTAGAGTCGAAAGCGCAAGGCAGGCATCCTTTCGGCGCGCTGATCGCGGACGATGCCGACGAGATATTGGCCACCGCGGGCAACGCCTTCGGCTGGCCGGGCGGCGACGCGACCGGACACGCTGAACTGATCGCCGTGCGCGAGGCCTCGAGCCGGTTTCCCCCGCAGCGCCTGGCGCAGGCCACGCTATACAGCAGCGCTGAGCCGTGCGCGATGTGCGCTGGCGCCGTCTATTGGTCCGGGATTGGGCGCGTGGTCTACGCACTGTCCGAATCGCGGCTGCTCTCGCTCACCGGCAGCCATCCCGAAAATCCGACGCTCGCGCTGCCGTGTCGGGAGGTCTTCGCGCGCGGCCAGCGCCGAATCCTGGTCGTCGGTCCTCTGCTCGAGGACGAAGCCGCTCTCCCTCACGTCGGATTCTGGAGGTAGCGGCAAGGCGCCGTGCCAGCGTCCACCGATCTGGCGTCAAGGCGCCCGCCACGCCCGGATTCCCGAGGTATCAAGACCGTCCCCGCGGGGCCGATAACGCCTGCAGACGGGGAGTCCTGGCGCGGTTCCTGCTCCCCACTGCTCTCCAGCCCTACAGCATCCAGCCGAGAAGAGGCCTGTCCATGAAACCGTACAGCATGCTTGCCGCCGCCGCGATGGCACTGGCCAGCGGCAACCTGTTGGCCTACGAGATCGTCGGCAGCCATTATCATGTCGAGGTCGAGCCGAACAAATTCATCGACCAGCTGGTGCTGCGCTGTGAAGACGGCCATAAGATCACCGTCGCCTGGCAGTCGAACCTGGCCGATGCCTGCGGTGAAGACTTGATGGGCAACGTGACGCGCCCGCGACCCAAGGCTAACGCACCGCACGCGGGAGAGCCGCAGAAGCCGGCGACGCCAAAGCAGCCGCAATCCCACAACGACGAAGCGCCGGAGCAGGACGCACAGGCCACCCTCGCGCCGGTCGAGCCCACGACTCACATCTCTCCGGGCATGGCCGACATCCTGAAGCAGTACGAAGTGTGCAGAAGGACGCACAAGGACAAGTCGGCTTGCGCGGCGGAACGGGACCGGGCGATGGCGAGTTTGGCCGAAGCGAAGCCGGCCGATCCCGCCGCGCCGGCTTCATCCCCGGTGCCGGTCAAGAGCTCCGATCCTGCGCCGGCCAAGGATGCGAGCGCGCCCGCGCATTCTGTCGAAGCGGCGCAGCCGCCACGCACCGACCACGCGACCCGGAGTCCAGCCATGAGTCAGCCGACACCTCCGGTCACCGCCGAGCAGCCCGCGCCCGCCGTCACGCCGCAGGCAACCCAGCCCATCGCTTCCGAGGAGTTGATCGCCGGGACACCACCTGCTGCCAGCAGCGCCCCGCCCGCTCCAGCCGCCACCCCGACGGTGCCGGCATCCGAGGCAGAACGGCGTGCCTCTGCGGAGAAGAAGATCAGCGACGACTATACCGCCTGCATGCACAAGAAGCCCAAGCTCGAGTGCGACAAGGCACGCGCGAAAGCCCTCGCGGACCTCGAGCATCCCAAGGGGGACCTGGAGCACGCCAAGCCGGCGAAGCCCTCGCACCCGCAGAAGCGTGCCTCTGTGGATGCCCGCGCTCACCCGTTGGCAACGCAATGACGGCGCTGCCGCGTCGGGCTCTTCCGTTGGGCTAGATCGGCTGGCGCCGGCACGTTAAGCTTCTTTTGTTGGCTTCCGTCTGTCGGGCTTCCTCTGTTGAACGGCCGGGGGCCTCCCGACCGGAAGCATCAGCATCCCCTTGGGATCGATCCGTGTCCCCCCTCGCGCACTGCTATTCTCGAGCGTCCGCCCGGCTGCGCGGGCTTGCAGCCGTGGCCAGCTTGGCGCTGTTCACCCAGAGCGGCGCGGCCGCAACCTTCTCTCTTCCACCGGACGGCAGCGACCTGGTCGGCGAAGTGCAGGTGGTGATTGCCCGGGACAACGATACGCTGCTCGATCTGGCTCGCCGGTTCGACCTGGGCTACGGCGAGATCACCGCGGCCAATCCGGGAGTGGACGCTTGGGTGCCCGGTGCCGGCACGCGCGTGGTCGTGCCCACACAGTTTGTGCTGCCGCCCGGCCCGCGCCGTGGGATCGTGCTCAACCTGGCGCAGCTTCGATTGTTCTACTTCCCGCCGCCGGAGCATGGCCAGCCCGCGCAGGTCATCACGCATCCGGTCGGCATCGGAACCGACTACGCGCGGACGCCGCTCGGGCAAACGAAGGTCGTCCGCAAGACGCCGAACCCGGTTTGGCGTCCGTCTGCCGATATCCGCGAAGAGCACGCGGCGGACGGGGACTGGCTGCCGGCCGAAGTCCCACCTGGACCGGGTAATCCCCTCGGAAACTTCGCGTTGTATCTGGGGCTGAGCGGTGGCTACCTGATCCACGGCACGAACAAGCCCTGGGGCGTCGGCATGCGCGTGAGCCACGGCTGCATCCGACTGTATCCCGAGGACATCGAGTCGCTCTACGGGCAGGTTCCGGTCGGGAGCCCCGTGCGCATCATCGACGAGCACTACCTGCTGGGCTGGCGCGGCGAGTTGCCGTACCTTCAGGTCTTCCCGCGCGTCCAGACGATTCCGGACGAGCAGGGCGAGAACCTCACGCCGGCGATCGCGGCGATCGCACGCAGCGTGTCGCGGCGACGTCAGGTGGATTGGGATAAGGTGGCCGCGGCCGCCAGTGAGAAGCGAGCGATCCCGATCCCGATCGGCACGGGTTCGGGCACGCTGGAAGAAATTCTGCGCAACGCGGCCGTGCTCGAGCAGTAGCGCACGCCGCCGGCGGGCGGCGCGCGCTATGCGAGGTCACTTCCGCATGGCCTTCTGAAACATGCGGTCGGTCTTGGTGTTGACCTTCTGCGCCGAGATCATCGCTTCTTCGGCGAGCGTCTTCGCTTCCTGCGCGGCTTGATTCGCCGCCTGAGCCGCCTCCAGCGCTTTCTGTGCGGTTGTGTCGCCCTGGCTGGAGCTGGTCTTCACGGTCGCCAGGATCTCGTCGAGCCTGGCCCGGTTCCCGCGCGCTTCGGCAAGTGCGGCGTCAGCAGCAGCGCGCGCGGCCTTGGCCTCCTGCATCGCGCTTTGCGCGGCAGTCAGCGCCTGGTCCGCCTTGTCCGGCGGTGGCGCCGGCTTGGGGGCAGCGGAACCTGTGCTGGTCGCACAGCCGGATGCCAACACCAGGGGCAGGATGGCGCAAACGATCTTGATCCCGGTCGATGCCGTTCTCACTTTGGCTTCTCCTCTATGCGGTTGGCGCGCCGCCCGGCCCGCGGGCTGCATGCGCTGATCTGGAACACAACGAGCGAATTCAAGCCTGTGACTGCTCGGCGTGCGAGACTCCATATCCCCCCGGCGTCATGGCGGTGTGCCCGGCGTGAACGCGAAGAGACCCGCGGCATTATAGGACGATTCACCGGGATCGTACCGGTGCGGCGCGTCCGCGTCGGCGTCGCCAGGACGCCTGCCGCCAGCTCGTGCACCCGGTCAGCGCTTGCTGTTGCGTAGGATCGCCGAGCGCACATTGGCGCTGGTGCGGGTCACATGCTGCTCGAGCAGGTCGGTCGCTCTGCGCTGCTTGCGCTCGATCGCGGCTTGCAACAGCGCAAGGTGCTCTGCGTGGACGTCACGGTCGAGCGGATGGCGCGCGAGGAACAGGCGGCGGTAGCGATCGCTGAAATCGTGCAGCGTGCGGCAGAACTGCAACAGCAGCGGCATCCCGCAGGCTGCGAGCAGAGCGAAGTGGAACTCGCGATGCCGCGCCTCCCACTCCGGGATGCGCTCGCGCTTGGGCGAGCGCTGCTCCAGGCGAGTGAGCCGGTGAAAAGCGGCCAGCACCTCCCCCTCCCAGTGCTCGTCGCCGACGCGGATCGACTCCTGCAGCGCCATGCCCTCCAGCGCGATGCGCAGGCGCGTGACCTCCTCGAGGTTCTCCGGCGATACCGGCGCCACGCGATAGCCGCGCTGGTCCTGCGCGATCACCAGCCCCTCCGCGGCTAATCGGGACAGCGCCTCGCGCAGCGGGCTGAGCGACACGCCGTAGGCCGCGCGAAGCTCGTCGAGGCGCAGCCTCGCCCCCGGCGCACGCTCGCCGCGCAGGATCGTTTCGCGGATACGCAGCGCCAGGGCCGACGCCAGGGTCCCGCCTGGGGGCTGCGCGCCGTTCGGGGCGGCGCGTTCCGGCTTGCCCGCGCCGGCCATGGCCGCCTCGGGTCTGCTGTGCAGCATGGCCTGAGCATAGCCGGAAAATCGCTGCTTGCCAATAAAATCGATTTTCTGAATAATCTCGAAAGCGATCGTCACGCGCACTGGAAAAAGATCCATGCTTCCGCCCCGCATCGACCCCGACACCGTACGCCGCCGCATCGGCGCGTATGCCGATCCGAACCAGACCCTGCAGCAGCGCGGAGAGGTGTACCAGGATCTGCTCGGATTCGTTCCCCCGCGCATCGAGGCACGGCTCAACGTCACCGGCGCGCTGGACCCGACCATGCTCGCTCTGCAGGAGCGCGTGCGCGAGCATGGCATGTACCCCAAGTGCTTCGACGTGAAGACGGCGCAGCTCATGCTGTTCGGGATGCTGCTCATGGACTTGAACGACGCCGCGACGCTGCACGGCATCGCCGCGCGTCGTGCGGGAGCAAGCTGGGAGGAGATGCAGGCGGTGATCAACCTGTGCTTCCTATTCCGCGGCCTCTCGGCCGCCAATCGAGGCGCGGAAATTCTGGCCAACATCGCCCAGCGCGAAGAGGAGGCCGCGGGGGGGAAGAAGTGAGCCCGCCGGGGGTAATCGTGAGGGCGGTCCGCACAGGCTCGCCGTGTACGCTCTGCTGCGCGCCACCAGTGTGAAGCCCTGAGCCTACCCGTGTCCGTATCCAAGGATCGCATCGTCGCGCTTGGCGATGAGCTGTTCGAGGCCTGGCGGAGCGCCCGGCAGATCGCCCCGCTCACCGAGCGCGAGCCATCGATCAGCGTCGACGATGCGTACCAGGTCCAGCTGCACACGGTAGGCCGCCGTCGGGACACGGGAGAGCGCGTGGTGGGAAAGAAGATCGGCATCACGGCGAGAGCAGTGATGCAGCTGCTCAAGGTAGATCAGCCCGACTTCGGACACCTGCTGTCGGCCATGGCCTGCGGCGATGGCGAGACGCTCGAGGCGAAGCGCTTCTGCCAGCCACGCGGCGAAGGCGAGATCGCGTTCGTGCTCGGACGAGACCTGATCGGCCCCGGGCTCACGGGCGCCGACGTGCTGGCTGCGACCGACTGCGTGATGCCCGCCTTCGAGATCGTCGATTCGCGCATCACCGACTGGAAGATCAAGATCCAGGACACCGTGGCGGATAACGCCTCGGCCGCCGCGTTCGTGCTCGGCGACCGCGCCGTGGATCCGCGGCGAGTGGATCTCGCGACCTGCGGCATGGTCCTGGAGAAGAACGGCGAGATCATCGGCACCGGCGCGGGCGCGGCCTCGCTCGGCAACCCGGTGAGCGCCGTTGTCTGGCTCGCCAACAAGCTCGGTAGCCTCGGGTTGCCGCTGAGAAGCGGCGAGGTGATCCTGTCCGGGTCCCTGTCGATCATGTTCCCGATCGGCGCCGGCGACAACTTGCGCATGCGGTTGGGTGGCGTGGGTTCGGTGAACTGCAGGTTCGTCTAGGTAAATGCACCTGTCCGAAGCCACCATCGCCGGCCTGGCGGAGCACCTGGAAAGCGCGGAGCTCGCCGGACGCGACGTCGTCAAGATCACCGACCAGCATCCGGAGATGGACTTCGAGGACGCCTACGCCATCCAGTATGCCATCCGTGCCCGCAAGCTCGCGCGCGGTCACCGGCTGGCCGGACTGAAGATGGGCCTCACCTCGCCTGCGAAGATGAAGCAGATGGGCGTGGAGGTCCCGATCTACGGCTTCCTGATGGACTACATGGGCTGCCCCGACGGCGGTGAGATCGACATCGGCCGCCTCATCCACCCCAAGATCGAGGCGGAGGTCGCTTTCGTGACCAAGGCGGCGCTGCGGGGACCCGGATGTCATATCGGGGAGGTGCTCGCGGCCACACAGTTCGTGCTGCCGGCGGTCGAGGTGATCGATTCCCGCTATCGCGACTTCAAGTTCGACCTCAAGTCCGTGGTAGCCGACAACACCTCCGCGTCCCGGTTCGTCCCGGGCGGTCGGGCGCGCGACCCGGCCGAGCTCGACCTCGCCACGCTGGGTGTAGTGGTGGACAAGAACGGCGAGGTGGTCGCCACCGCGGCCAGCGCCGCCGTGCTGGGGCACCCGGCCAACAGCGTGGCGATGCTGGCCAATATGCTGGCCCAGCGCGGCGAGCATATTCCCGCTGGAACTTTCATCATGACAGGCGGCGTGACCGAAGCCATCTCCGTCGCCAAGGGCGACGCGATCCACGTGCGCGTTCAGGAGCTGGGCAGCGTGACGATGCGTTTCGTCTAGCGGGCGGGTGCCAGCCAAATGATCGAGAGGTGCGTGAGATGAGCGGAGTCGTCGCTGGAGCGCTGGTCGCGCACGTGCCTACGCTCGGCCGCGCGGAGATCACGCCCGAGTTTCAACACACCCTGGTGGACGGAGAACGCCGGCTTGGACACGACGTGCGCGCGCTTCGGCCCGATCTTTGGGTCATCGCCTCAACGCACTGGGTGTCGACCTTCCATTGGTTCGCCACCTGCCAGGCCGAGCACGCCGGCATCTGCGTCGCCGAGGAAGCGCCCGATCTGATCCCTGGGCTGCCGTACCGCTATCGCGGTGACCCTGAGTTCGGCGCCGCACTGGTGGACGAGTGGAATCGCGCGGGGGTTCCGGCGGGGCGCAACGACTCTCCGCATTATCAGTGGGATTACGGGACCTTCGTTCCGCTGTCGCACCTGGACCCCGCTGCCGAGGTGGCCGTGGTCGGCGTCCCGGTGGTGCTGCTATCGGATCACGCCGAGTGCCTGCGTGCCGGCGCCGCGATCCATGCTATCGCCAAGCGACTGGGACGACGTGCGGTGTTCGTCGCCAGTTCCGCGCTCACGCATGCTCTGGTGCGTGGCCGGCATCTGATGCCTACGCCCGAGCGCATGGCGGCAGATGAGCGCCTGATCGGCCAGCTCCAACGCGGGGAGGTCGACGATGCGATCCGCTGGTTCGGCGAATACAGCCGCCTCACCGTAGCGGAGATGGGTGGACGGGCGCTCGCCACGCTGCTCGGTGCGCTGCACGCGATGCAGGAGGACATCGGTCCGCTGCAAGGCCGTCAGTACGGCGGATATGCGCAGTCCTCCGGCAGCGGCAATGCGAACCTGCTCGTCGCGAGCCCTGCCACGCTGGGCGCAATCCAGTAGTCGTGCGGCCGGCTGCGCTTTAGCCGTCTCGCGGCGCATTCACCGCCTAGCGCGCGTGTGCCGAGACCAGGGCTGCCACGCGATACCGCTTGCGAGTGGCAACCGGGTGTCGCGGCGCTCTGCGAGGAGCGTCAAGCCACTGTTGCATTCCAGCCGCTGAGCTCGGATTTCATCCGGCAAAGCGCGCCTCCGGCAACCCGCGTACCCCGGGGCGAATGGCGAACACGCTGCCGGCGAGAGGCTGCTTCAGGATCTCGTCGGGCGCGAGGCGTTGGCGCGCGGTCGAGACGTAGAGTGTGTCCAGCTCCTTGCCGCCGAAGCAGCAGCAGGTGGGGTTGGATACAGGCAGCTCGATGGCGCGATCGACGCGACCATCCGCCGTGTACCTCACGACGCGCCAGCCGCCGTACTCGGCATTCCACAGGCACCCCTCGGCATCCACGCAAGAGCCGTCGGGCCGGCCTGGATGGCTGCTGCAGTCGACGAACACGCGCTCGTTGCGCATCTCACCTGCCGCCAGGTCGAAATCGTAAGCCCAGATCAGATTGCGATGCGTGTCGGCGAAGTACATCACCCGGTCGTCCGGGCTCCACGCGATGCTGTTGGGGATCACGATGTCGCTCCTGTGCTTCGTACAGCGCGCGTCGGCGTCGAGACGGTATAACGATCCCGTGGGCAAACGCGGGCCGTCGCGCATCGTGCCGGCCCAGAAGCGCCCGGCGCGATCGCAGCGACCGTCATTGAAGCGGTTGTCGGGAAGTTGCTTTTCCGGCGCCGCGAGCAACTGAAGCGCACCGGATCGCGGGTCAAGCAGATACAGTCCGGATTTGAGCGCAGCGACCATGCCCTGGCTGCGTCGCAGGCCGAAGCTGCCGATCGCTTCCGGCAGCGCCCGCACCTGCACCTCTGCGCGAGCGGGATCGTAGCGCTTGAGCGCCGGCGCACGGATATCCACCCACCACAGCACCTGCTCGCGCTCGCACCAGACCGTGCATTCGCCCAGCTGCTCGTCGCCTTTCACAACGCATTCCACGCCGGTATTCACCGCCGCCTCCTTGTCTCGAGCGGCGTCGATTATAGCTGGCGGTTGCGCCGTGAGACCGGTGGATCCCGCGCTGCACGTAGAACACGGCTTGACATCGCGCCGGTTTTCGCTCGCGCTCTTGCTCTGCGGTCGATGACAGCCCGCTTGAGCCGGCCGTCGGAGGAGCGGTCTTCGGAGGAAGTGGTGACGCTGACCGGGGCGGCAGTCAGCACTGCCGTTCTGGCCGGCCCGGCTGCCCGCCGGGCTGCCGTTGTGCTTAGCCGGCGACCCTTACCGGGGGGTGCGGGTGCGGAACGACACGCTAGCGATTGCCCCGCCCACTCTCACGGGCGCCACTCGCGGTAGCCGTCGACGCGGCCCTCGGCGTCCACGGCTTCCAGCCGCACCGGGAAGCCCCACAAGCGGCCGAGATGCCGCAGGACCTCGTTGGCTTCCTCGTCGGCCAGCGGACGGCCGCGGTAGATCTGGTTGCGCAGCAATAGCGAGCGGTCGCCGTCGCGCTCGTAGCGCGTGACCTGGATGTCGGGCAGCAGGTTCTCGCGCTTGTAGTGGTCGGCCAGCATGCGCCGTACGCGCCGGTAACCTTGGTCGTCGTGGATGCTGTCGACTTCCAGCTCCGTTTTGCCCGCATGGTCGGCAACGACGAACAGGCGGAAGTCGCGGATCAGCTTCGGGGACAGATACTGCGCGATGAACGACTCGTCCTTGAAATTGCGCATGGCAAAGTCCAGTGACTTCTGCCAGTCACTGCCGGCCAGCTCGGGAAACCACTCGCGATCCTCTTCCGTGGGCTGTTCGCAGATGCGGCGGATGTCCTGCATCATGGCAAATCCCATAGCGTACGGGTTGATCCCGTGGTAGCCCTCCTGGTCGAAGCCCCGCTGCGTGACCACGTTGGTGTGGCTGTGCAGGAACTCGATCATGAAGGCGTCGTCGACCAGGCGTTTGTCGTACAGCCGGTTAATCAGCGTGTAATGCCAGAACGTGGCCCAGCCCTCGTTCATCACCTTGGTCTGGGTTTGCGGATAGAAGTACTGCGCTAGCTTGCGCACGATGCGCACCAGCTCCCGTTGCCAAGGCGCAAGCCGCGGCGAATGCTTCTCGATGAAGTAGAGGATGTTCTCTTCCGGCTCCCCCGGGAAGACGGTGGCGGCGACTGTCTTGTCGGCGGCCGGCGGCGGCGGCACGGTGCGCCACAGGTCGTTGAACTGGAGCCGCCGATGCTCTGCCAGCTCGGTGCGGCGCGCTTCCCTTTGGCGCGCCGACGGCGGCTGCGGGCGCCGGTAGCGGTCGACGCCGTACTCCATCAGCGCGTGGCAGGAATCGAGAACCTCTTCGACCTCCGGCAGACCGTGACGCTCCTCGCATTCGGTCACGTAGCGGCGTGCGAACACGAGATAGTCGAGGATGGCATCGGCCTGCGTGAACTGCCGGAACAGGTAGTTGCCCTTGAAGAAGGAGTTGTGGCCGTAGCTCGCATGCGCGATGACCAGCGCCTGCATCATCAGGGAGTTCTCCTCCATCAGATAGGCGATGCAGGGATCGGAGTTGATGACGATCTCGTAGGCGAGACCCTGGTAGCCGCGGCGATACGCCTGCTCGTGGCGGATGAAGGCCTTGCCATAGGACCAGTGGGGATAGCCGAGCGGGAGCCCACTGGAGGCATAGGCATCCAGCATCTGCTCCGAGCTGATGATCTCGATCTGGTTGCGGTAGGTGTCGAGCGCGAACTCGGCGGCCGTTTCGGCGATCACTTGGTCGTAGTGGTCCAGCAGCTCGAAGTCCCACTCTGGCCCGTGTGACAGCGGACTCACGCTACTTTCTCCTTGCGGAACAGGTCGCAGAACACCGGATAGATGTCCTGGGGCCGTGACACGCGCGTCATGGCGAAATTGCGCGAGGGACCCTGGATCTCGCCGTATTCAGCCCACAGGCTGCTCGCGCCCGTCTGGTTCTCGTCGGGCACCTCGATATAGGCGAAATAGCGCGCCAGAGGCAGCAGCTGCTCGCGCAGGAAGCGCGAGCTCTTGGCTGGATCGGCACCGAAGGCATCGCCGTCCGAGGCCTGGGCCGCGTAGATGTTCCAGTCCGACGAGCTGTAACGCGCAACACAGATCTGGTGCATCAACTCGAGGGCGGAGTACACCACGGTCCCGCCGCTCTGCGTGTCGTAGAAGAAGGTGTTCTCGTCCACCTCCTGTGCCTCATCGGTATGGCGGATGAACACCAGCTCCACGCGTTCGTACTTGCGCGTGAGGAACAGGTAGAGCAGGGTGAAGAAGCGCTTGGCCAGGTCCTTCTTGCGCTCGTCCATCGAGGCCGAGACGTCCATCAGGCAGAACATGACGGCGCGCGCCACCGGCGCCGGTACGGCAACGCGGTAGCGGTAACGCAGATCCACGTCGTCCAAGAACGGCAGGCGCGTGAGCCGCGCCTTGAGATCCTCGACACGCTCCTCGAGCAGCGCCAAGTGCGCCCGAGAATGCCCCGCGCGGGTGGCCTCGTCGAGCTCGGCGCACGCCTCTTCCAGTTCTTCGCGCAGCGGTCCGCCGAGCGCTACGCGACGCGCCAACGCGGTCTTCATGGTCTTGGGCACGCTGAGGTTGCAGGGCGTGCCCTCCTTGACGTAGCCGGCGCGCACCAACTTCTTGTCCTCCGCCTCGGCAATGGCGGTGCGCATGAGGTTGGGCAGTTCGAGGTCCTCGAAGAAGATGTTGAGGAACTCGTCGCGCGAGAGCGAGAACACGAAGTCGTCCATGCTCTGCCCCGAACCGGCCTCGCGCCCACCGCTGCCGGAGGCTCCGCCATCGGGCCGCGGAATCTTGTCCCCGCGTACGAACTGCTTGTTGCCCGGGGAGACGATCTCCCAATCGCCCCCCGCGCCGTACCGAAAGCCCGGCTCGGAGATATCTCTGGCGGGCACTTTGACCTCTCCGCCCTGCACCATCTCTTTGATCGAGCGCTCCGCGACCATATCCTTGACCGCCCGGCGGATATGGTCCTTGTAGCGGCGGATGAAGCGCTCGCGATTTACCGCGCTGCGGTTGCGGCCGTTCAGGCGACGATCGATGAGGTAGTTCATATGCGGGGGGAGCGGCGGGAGGGGTGAGGTGCGCGAGGCGAAGGGCCAGGCAGCGGTGGCAGCAGCCAGCCCGCCCGTTTCACCTCCTTCACCCCGTTCGCCTCATTCACTTCATTGACCTTCGAGTCGTCAAGACGACTTCTGCACCCGCAGGTACCACTCGGAGAGCAGGCGCACCTGTTTTTCCGTATAGCCCTTGGCGACCATCCGCTCCACGAAGTTCTGATGCTTCTTCTGGTCGTCGGCGGAAGCCTTGGCGTTGAACGAGATGACCGGAAGCAGGTCCTCGGTGCTGGAGAACATCTTCTTCTCGATCACCTCGCGCAGCTTTTCGTAGCTGCTCCAGGTCGGGTTCTTGCCGCTGTTGTTGGCCCGCGCGCGCAGCACGAAGTTCACGATCTCGTTGCGGAAGTCCTTTGGATTGGCGATGCCCGCCGGCTTTTCGATCTTCTCGAGCTCGGTGTTGAGCGCTGCGCGATCGAAGATCTCGCCGGTGTCCGGGTCGCGGAAGTCTTCGTCCTGGATCCAGCAGTCGGCGTAGGTCACATACCGGTCGAAGATGTTCTGGCCGTACTCGGAGTAGGACTCCAGGTAGGCGGTCTGGATCTCCTTGCCGATGAACTCGGCGTAACGCGGCGCCAGATAGCCCTTGATGAACTCGAGGTACTTGCGCTTGGTCTCGTCGGGGAAGTCTTCCCGGGCGATGCGCTGCTCGAGCACATACATCAAGTGCACGGGGTTCGCCGCGACTTCGGTTTGGTCGTAATTGAAGACCGTGGAGAGGATCTTGTACGAGAAGCGCGTGGAGATGCCGTTCATGCCCTCGTCCGGGCCGGCATAATCCCGATATTCCTGGTAGGACTTCGCCTTCGGGTCGGTGTCCTTGAGGCTCTCGCCGTCGTAGACGCGCATCTTGGAGTAGATGCTGGAGTTCTCCGGCTCCTTCAGGCGCGACAGCACCGAGAACTGGGCCATCATCTCCAGGGTACCGGGCGCGCAGGGTGCCTTCGAAAGCGCGCTGTTGCGCAGCAGCTTCTCGTAGATGCGCAATTCCTCGGAGACCTGCAGGCAGTACGGGACCTTGACGATGTAGATCCGGTCGAGGAAGGCTTCGTTGGTCCGGTTGTTGCGGAACGACTGCCACTCCGACTCGTTGCTATGCGCGAGGATGATCCCGTTGAAGGGGATGGCGGAAAATCCTTCAGTTCCTTTGAAGTTGCCTTCCTGCGTCGCCGTCAAGAGCGGATGCAGCATCTTGATCGGCGCTTTGAACATCTCGACGAACTCCAACATCCCCTGGTTCGCCAAGCACAACCCGCCGGAATAGCTGTAGGCGTCAGGGTCGTCCTGCGCGAACTTGTCGAGCTTGCGGATATCGACCTTGCCCACGAGCGAGGAGATATCCTGGTTGTTCTCATCGCCCGGCTCGGTCTTCGCGATGGCGACCTGGCGCAGCACCGAGGGTTGAATGCGCACTACGCGGAACTTCGAGATGTCTCCGTCGAATTCCTTGAGGCGCTTGATGGCCCAGGGCGAGATGATTCCGGTGAGGTAGCGGCGCGGGATGCCATAATCGCTCTCCAGCACAGCGCCGTACTCGCCGGGCGGGAACAGGCCGAGCGGGGATTCGTTGACCGGGGAGCCTTGCAGCGCATAGACCGGCCCTCTCTCCATCAGGTGCTTGAGGCGCTCCGCGATGGAGGACTTGCCACCGCCCACCGGCCCCAGCAGATAGAGGATCTGCTTCTTTTCCTCGAGACCTTGTGCAGCGTGTTTGAAGAAGGCGACGATCTGAGCGATCGCGTCTTCCATGCCGTAGAACTCGGCGAAGGCGGGGTAGCGCTTGATTACGCGGTTGGAGAAGATGCGCGACAGCCTCTGATCGAGGCGGGTGTCGACGAGCTCGGGATCGCCGATCGCGGCGAGCATGCGTTCTGGCGCTGTGGCGTAGGCCCGCTGATCCTTCCGGCACAGCTCCAAGTACTCCTGCAGGGACATCTCATCTTCCTGACCGGAGGAATACCTGGCTTTGTATCCTTCAAACAAGGTCGTCATGGCACCTCTCTCCTAAAGTCGTCAATGCATGCCGCCGCCCTCCCTGCCTGTTCTTCGTCTTCGACCCACCGTTTGCTACGACGGGATTCATTCTACGGTTGTGGCAACGATTTCTTGAGCCGATCCAAGGCCGGCTCCCACGATGTTCGCGATGGCGCGCACCTGCGTCGACATGCAAGGCCAAACTACTAAACGCGCTGCCCTCTGCCTAGTGCACGAAAGGTCTAGTGCACGAACGTTCATTCGGCGGTACACCCGCGCCGGATTTTGATGCTCCGCATCCTGCCGTGCGCGATGTTCCAGTTCCTGCCGCCGCGGCCGGCAAGATCAGCCGCCGTCGCCGCCGCAACTCGATGGTAAGCAGCTTCCTTGCCAGCGCCCCTAAACAGCGAATCTATCGGAAGAAATCGCGTCACGGCGGATGCGGTCGCCGGCGCGGACCGCGCGGGCGAGCGAACATGCACGCCGCCGCGGTGTACGAATCGGACAATGCGGTTGAATGGCCAAACGCAGATTTGCGGGAGACCCGAACTAACCCACAGGCAACGGCTCGTTGCGTGATGCAGCAGCAGAGGGAAAGAATGCCAGCACTCGCGGCAGGTTGCCGCCAGCTGAAATAGCGCCCGGGT
>Ga0335082_10002691_pt1 | contig 19179 bp, 22 predicted proteins | sample Lox_Sample_41_FD_206718 | JGI IMG/M metagenome (GOLD analysis project Ga0335082, IMG submission 206718) | Soil microbial communities from Loxahatchee National Wildlife Refuge, Florida, United States - Lox_Sample_4.1 | ecosystem: Environmental > Terrestrial > Soil > Wetlands | place: USA...
GTTTGCCGTCAGGAAGCACACGAAAATCAGATACCGTCGTACTTCCCCAGGCTGAGACGAAGAGATGACCATCGCCGCTGAGAAAGACTCCATACGGGTTATGATCGGTGGGCAAGCGCTGCACAATCTCGCCCGTGGCGCTGTTCAACACCGCTACGCGGTCGGCGATGTTCTCCGCCACGTACACGAATTTGCCGTCTGATGCAACCGCAAGGCCGGCTGGGTAGCTGGTGCCTGTACCCTCAGCGGTTTTCTCCTTGGCGAGCACAAACTTGTTCGCCAGCGTCGCCGTGCTATCTTTCCATCCATAAACGAAGATCGAATCGGCGTTGCCACCAGAGACATAAAGCGTCTTGCCATCCGGTGAGAAGGCCGCACCATAGAATGAGCCATCCTGCAGCAGCGTCTGTTTGACTCGGCGCGTCTTCAAATCGACTACCTGAATACCTTGCTCGCGCCAGCCACTGAGCACCACCACAGCCTCGTCGCCGTTGTGGGCGGGAATGATATTGAGGGGCATGCTGCCGAGGTCGATCGCGTCGCCCGCTGCATCGAGGCGAACGCCGGTCGGTAAAGGCGAGGTAACCACAGAATTTTGTGCCAGCGCCGACGCGCAGAGTAGTGCAGAGACAGAAAGAGCGAGCGAACGGAAACGATGCAATGCCATACCTTTATCGCGGATTTGGTCCGGCCAGTAACTCTCGCAGATTATCCTCCAACATGAATTGCCGACTGATCCGCGCCTTCAGGCTCCTCAGTCCAAGATGGATTCGGCTCACAGCGACTTGAACGTGACGATGCCGAAAATACGTCTGCTGTTCCCAAGGCCGGCTTCGCGGACATCAAGTTAGACTCCCTCGAAGCCCTTTTGTCGACGACGGTCTCGGACTTTATTGCAGTTGGCCGTAGAATTCATGCAGCCTCTCGCGATAACTCGATCCCGCTCTCTCAACCAGATCATTGTGTCCCGCACCAGGAACTTCGATGAAGTACTTCGGCTCCGGTGCGGCCTCGAACAAGCGACGACCAAGTTTCAACGGTATGATCTCGTCGCGGTCGCCGTGGAAGAACAGCAGCGGTGCGCGGATGGTGGCGATCTTACTTTTCGAGTCGAAACCCCGAAACAGTAGCGGGCCAATGACGGGCAGAACCGTGTTGGCCACATCGCGCCCTGACGTGAATGCGGCTTCGAGCACGAACCCTGCACACTCCTTTCTAGCTGCAAGATCTACAGCAGCGGCCGTGCCCAGTGATTCTCCCTGCAAGACTATGTGCCGGGCACTATACCCATGATCCAGCAGATATCGGTATGCCGCATCGGCATCTGCATACAGGCCGTGTTCACTCGGAGAGCCTTCGCTCCTTCCGTAGCCCCTGTAATCGAGCATGAGAACCGACGAGCCTGCGGCGGTGATTTCGCGGATTGGCATAAAGCGGTGGCTGATGTTTCCTGCATTCCCATGCAAATACAGTGTGACGAGAGAAGCCTGCGGCACCATAACCCACCAGGCGTGAAGCCGGACGCCATCAGAGGTGAGAAGCCAGACATCCTTGGCGCCTAGCTTGCTCTGCAGCTCCCAAAAACCGCTTGGATACTTCATCGGGTAATAGGGAGCGCGGCTCGCGGCAATAAACAAAATGCCGACCACGAACGCAATTACAATCGGCCAGCCGATGTACCACGGAATCTGCATGCTGGAGCCAGTGTAGAACCCCCTGGTCGGTCGGGTTCACTCTAAACGGTGGGTTCGCAGTTCAGCTTGCATAGGCTCATCAGAACAGCGACAGCTGGGCTTGCTCAATCGATTTGCGAGAAGAACCGCGCGGAAAACCGCCAGCTTCCACGACTGCAGCATTGTGAATGGACTCACTGATGAACGGCAGTATCGTTGGATCCTCCCCCTCCGCTTGCTCAATTGGCCTTTCCTCAGGCTCTTCACGGGAAGATGTAGAGGACGAAGGCCGCAATTGACCCAATGCCCGCCAGACGCTGTCCGCCGACTCCCCAATCCCTTTGTTCTCCACCAACTCCCGCGCCATTGCGGTGAGCATGTCGTCATCACCATCGATTGCCTGGAGGCCCTCAGAGGCGAACTTGCCCTCCATGGCCAGCGCCACTAGGAGTTTCTTGCCCATCAAGCGAAGACAGACCTCCTGCATGGTTCCGGTATAGGCAAAGAACTTTACCTCCACCGGGCGTCTCTGCCCAATCCGCCACGACCGCCGACTGGACTGCCGCAGGGTGTGGAGTGAGTATCCTGTCTCATGAAAAAGGATCGTTGGGAAGTCCAGGAGATCGAGCCCCGTCTCCACTATTTTGGGATGGCAGATCGCAACATCGATTCCCCTACGCAGCTGCTCGCGGTACCAGGCTTCCCGCCTGTGAGTGGGAATGCTGGCTCGCAGGATTGCCGCCCGTATTCCCTCGGTGCGAAATAGCTGTTCCAGCCTTTCGACAACGTCGTGCTTATTGGTGTAAACGGCAAAGACTTGGCACTTGCGGCCACGTGCGAGTTGAGCTTTCACCTCTGCGATTAGTGCCCGCTCTTTTGCATACGTTTCGTTCTTGTCCAGATCAACCGTTTCGGCAATGACGAACGATTCGCGGCATTTGGTTTCCGGGTCGAATTCAGACCCGTACAGAGTGCCGAATCCATACGGATGGTCTGGCCAGGCCAGCAGAGCGTTAAGCATGGTGCTCGCCACGCTGCTGTTTCCGCGATGCTCCTTCAGGCAGGCAGTGATTTCCTCTTCGAGCTCTTCGTAAGCCGTCTTAAGTGGCTCTTCCATCGCTACTGGTACGACTTCTTCCCGGTAGCTTGGCAAACCGTCCGAGATGTCCTCCAGGCCAATGAACGCGCAGTGGTCCATCAGATACTTGCCAAACAGCAGCGGTGAAGCACCGGGCTTGCGTTTGATCGTGACCGCCTTCTTGGTTCTCCGGGAGCAGGCGTTGTCTTCGACTGTGATGCGTTCGATAGTCTCGATTACGCCGAAGTCGCGTGTGAAGCGTTCTCGGCCTGCGGAGCCCCATTCATAGCCGTCCTCAATCATGCGCTTGGCATCGGTGCGGAACAGCGTGTTGAAAAGATCATCCGCATAGCCGGAAAGCAGGGTTCCCGTCAGTCCCAGGAACCGCCGTGCCGTTTTGTTGAGCACTCCGAGTGCATTGCCCTGGGCCGTGTCGCCGGCCAGTTGGTGAATCTCATCCGCAATCGCGTAATCCCACCATTCCGGCATATAGCGTCCCATGTATTCTGCCGGCGCCATGCGAACAATCTTGCTGCAGTCTGCCTGCCAGAGCGCAGAGTATTTCGTCTTTCCTGCTTTCGAGCCCTCCACGATCTCGTGCAGGCGCTTCTTCTCGAAGTCGAGGGCGCTGAGTCGTACCCCATCGGTCTCCACAGGACAGCCGGTGTCCGGGTTGGTGAGGGACCCGAGGTATCTTCCCGAACGGCTTTTGCCGTAACAGTGCTTCCAGAAATACGAGAGCTTAGCTTTCTCTCTGCCGATGCAGAAGATCGTGGTTCCGGGACAGAGACTTCGCCACCCTTTCCGCCCCAGACGCCGCAATTCCGCCAACGAGGTGTGCAGGCCCTCACGCACAATTTCCCCTCGCCGTAACCGGACTTCGTTGATGCCATGCGGCTGGGTCGGATCGCCTCCGTTTCGCATGTCGTCGATCAAGAACACTCGCACCTGAGGCAGGGTTAAGAAGGTTTCCCGCGCCCACTTCTCGACCAGATGAGGCGGAGCCATGACCAAACCGGAGAATGGCCTGCCGGCACTATGCACCAACATGCTTCCGAGAGCGATGAGTGTCTTGCCCGCACCGCATTCGGCGACGACATTGGCGTTGCGCGCCAATTGCCATCGCTTGCTCACGCCCATAATTGCCAGGGTTTGCGCTGGATATGGAATCCGTACCATCCGGGCAAGCAGTGGAGAAGGGGCTTCGTCGGCACCGTGCAGGGCTGGGTAAGATGAGAGAATTCGCGCTCCGATTTCTTCGGAGTGTGACCTCAAATAGTCATGAATCGTATCTAAGCTCTGCATGGATTTCTCCGGACAGTGAGGTGTATGAAAGTGCGCGTGTGGCGCACGTAACGCCTATGCGTCAGAATGGAGGAGATGAAGCTGGTAGTGGATTGCTACTCCGGGCGGACGGCGGACGAAAGGCCTGTTCGATTTCGGCTTGAGGATTGCCAGTACATGGTCGAGGAGGTGCTTGACCAGTGGTACGGACCTTCCGATACGTATTTCAAAGTCCGCGCCGATGACGGCAATCTCTACATTCTGCGCAGAGAAACTTCGGCGTCCGACGGACCGTGGCATCTGGAGTCATTCCGGCAATTGCCACGCAGCTGAAGGATCGCCTATAGTCCGTCGTGCTCTTCGTTCTTTTCTGTGGGTTGAACACGAAAACTCAGGAATGAAAGCAGGCCTCAAGCCAGAGCTTCAGCGTAAGATCATGCCGCTGTTCGTTGGCGAGATACGGTCGTAGCTCCTTCTCGTATCGCTGTTTAAGAACCGCCTCGTTCAATCGCCCTGTCCAGGCCAAAAACTTGGCATCTTCCAGGTCAACTGGGCTGTTCCGTACCAGCTTGGCGAGAATGAGATCATGCACATCCAAGGCAAAGAGGCGAAGTCGAGTGAATGCGCCAGGGAACAACTCCGTCAAGCGGGCTGCATAATCCTCTGGAACATCTGCGACTGTCACGTACTGGAAGTACAATCCGTGCTTCTTGTTAAGTGCGGAACTCTGGCCGGCAATGGTCTCTAAGTCGGTGACCGCATCTGATGGCATGGCAGCTATGTAGTCGACATCCCCAGTCGGACGAGGCAAGTCGTAAAGGGCAGAAAGCACGAAGCCGCCGAGACAATGAAGCTCAACCGGGTCTTTGAGAGCCCGGTCAACCTCTTTCAGGAAGGCTGTCCACCGCGACGGCGGAATGCGCGCGGGATCAGGCGACATATCTAAGCGCCTCGGGCCGCCAATTGCTCAATACGTTCCAATCTCGTGCTTCTTTGGAGCGATGCTTTTTTAGCCATCTGCGCTCGCTCTCGCTTACGTGGGGTCCGGCTAACAGTTCCTCGCGCGCAAGTAAACTGCGCCTCAGCGTGGCTGCCAAGTGTTCAAGCGCTGCGTTGCGTCGTACGTCAGGCAACTCCGATCGCTGACCTGCCTTTCTGGCAAGCGCCACAACAAATCCCAGCCGATTCTGCAGGTCATGGAGCTTGGCCTGCTGCACCAGCCATTCCGTGTTCATGTCCCAGTACTTCAGCACCAGCCACGGCAACGCCTCAAACAGCCGCGCCTCCAACTGCTCTTGGGCCAGTGCTGTGAGGAGAAGTTCGCCGGGGTTCTTGGAAGTGCCTCGCTTCCGCAGATAAGCGAAGCCTGGGTATCCAAGCCCAGCCAGGTCGGCGGCGAGCTGCTCAGAATTTCCCATCTTTGGCTGCCAGGATGTGTGCGACGGGGGCAAGGAAGCCGGCGATAGCTTGTAAACCTGAACCATCCGCCGCGCAAGCTTCCGCGACAAAGGCCGTTGGCCTTTCTCCAGCATCGAGAGATAACTTTGCGAGACGCCGAGCCCCGCCGCAGCCTGCTGCTGACTCAATCCGGCCTGGTCTCTTGCCCGTCGGAACTGCCGTCCGTCCATGGGCTTGTCCTTACCTCCTGCCTTAAGATTATCACAACTTTGTGATAACAGTGCCGTTGCCTCTTTGCATCTGACCGAATCCTGCCTCTGTGTCCCCCCGCTGGTACACCGGACGGGCTGCCGCAGATTGCGTCTGCGCCTGTCGTTGCCCATGGACAGCTACTGGAGATTGCGACCGTTGCTGTGCGATGGCAGGACCGGCCGTCACCAGTCCAACCACTGCCAGTGTGACCGTAACGATCATTCGCTTCATCATGGTCTCAACTCTCCCTATCCGCGGCGGGCAAAACGGGTCGTTGCCGCCAGTTCGGGCGTTTTGAAGCGCAGATTTGCGCCGGCGGACTGCTCCCGTGATTGCCGCGTTCGCGCGAAGAGTTCGGGCTCGAAGTTTGGAAAAGTGACATCCTCTGGCGGACGGACATGCAATAACTGGTGCAACGTGCCGCGCGTGTCATCCGTCATCAGAATCTCCATCTGTCCCTTGGGAAGGTTCTTGATGTGTTCGTCGAGTGCGCGGGTCTCGCGGTCTTCCCGGTCGGTGGCTCGGTCGGTTGCCTCGTACTTCTCGTAACCAAATAGCCGCTGGCGGTGCATCGACACACTGCGCTGTGTGACGGTGTGCTCGGCCGAGGCACGCAGGAAGTAGCGTGCCGTTTCCTCGTCGCGGGTGCGCAACGTCAGCGTCGTGTTCGGCGCAGAGGTCACGTCTTCCTTAAAGCCCCGACCAATCTGCATGAGTTGCGGCAGGCTCTGCATCGAAAATAGAAACGCTGTGTGAGTACCGCGGGCGGTCTGCAAGATCTGTGCGAAGTTCCGATATCCGAAGGGCGCAAACTCGTCCAGGACCACGCTGAACATCGGCCGGTTGGTGCGCCGCCGCTGTTCCTCACTCTCGTACCGTTTGCCTACGACCAGTTGCAGGTTCTGCAACAGCATCTTTCCCAGAGCTCGCACCGGTTCCGTGTTTTTGTTGACGTTCAGCGTGACAAACAGGATCAGCTCCTGCTCGATCACTTCATCCAGTGACAACAGTTCCTCGTACGGGCCGGTGATCACGCTCAGCTCATCGTCCAGGAACGTCATGCATTCATTAACCAGGCCCTGAATCTTCGGCACACGCTCGCGGTCCCCAAACGACTGGTAGAGGTTCTTGACCGAAATCTCGAAGTTCAGGCGTCGCTGCCCGGGGATGGACGTGTCATGTTCCAGACGCTGGCGTGCCTTCTGGACCTGTTCCCGCAGCACTTGTTCATCAATTGCCAGGACCAGCACGTCGTAGAAGTTGAATTTCTGGTCGGTATGTACCAAAACGCGGACAATGTCGGCCAGGTAATTCAGCTGGTGTTTGGCGAAAAACTCGTCATGCAGGTTGAACGAGCCGAAGACCATGTTGACGACGGACATATAGTCTTCATCGCTGCAGTAGAACGGGTTGTACCGGACGGAAATCTCAGGGCGCGCGGGATTCAGGACTCGGAGTTGGTGCAGCCTTCCGGCGCAGTGCACATGCGGTAGAAGGTCGTAAAAGAATTCAAGATCGCCCTTGCCATCAAAGATCACCATCGGCAAATGGTGGGGTTCCTTCGGAGTGCCGACGACTCGCGCCAGGTCCTGCGTGATGATGTTCTTGAGAAGCGTGGTCTTGCCGGACCCGGTCATGCCCAGGACGATGCCCTGCATGACGCGCACTCTGTCCGGCCAGTACCAAGGCTTGCCATGGACGTCGTAGCCGAGAACCACGGCGTCCTGCTTCCAGGCTTCGGCCGTAAACCGCTCGTCCAGTTTGCGGGAGACAACCATCGGTGGATGGGGCCACTGCTTCTCCCGTCGGGACCGTGCGGTGGCAATTAGGATGGTCGAACCGACGATGGCCAATCCTCCGAGAGCCAAGTACGAGGCCAACTCGGCAATCTGGCGGTTTGTGAAGTAGAAGCGCTCGCGGGCCACATACCAAGCGAACCAACACACTGCCATCAGGACCAAAGCAACCACGATCTCCATGCTCTCCAGGAGTGGCGGATTCTGCTGCCGATGGGCGTACGAGTCGCGCATCATCATTATTATTGTTGCTTCCTCTTCGGGTTAAACACCCAGCGCATCAGAAAACCCAGGGCGCCGCAGAACACGAAACCGCACGAGAGGCCCAAATGAAAGGCGCTGTTTGCCGGCCGGTAGAGATACAGCCACGCCAGTCGCGCCAGGCCAAACAGCAGGAAAGCCCAGAAGAGAACCTCCCAGTCGCGAGTCAGCTCTCGCGCATCGTTGCCCACCTCGATTGGGGCGGGACGTCTTACTTCGTCTTCGTTAGTTTTCTCACTCATAATCTTTGCATTACAGCAGGTTGTTAAAGTAAAGGAAGAAGCCAATCGCCATCGCGACCAGCAGAGAAGACAACACAAACCAGCGCCTGGGCGGCCTCGCGGCTTTGGAGTCAAACGGGTTGGCTGTTTCGAGCACACCGTCAAGCATGGCTTTGCCCGCGCCAATGTCCGCTCGATTGCGGATGTATTGGCTCAGCGCGTTGTAAACCGGTTTGACGGTGCACGGATCTATCATGTTTTCGCTCCAGCTCTTATCGCACGAGAAACGCGGCGATCTGAGTCTGTGGGCCGTTGCTCGACCCGTCTTCCGATTGTTTGGAGCTGGGAAACTGAAAGCGCAGGACTGTGGGTTGCGCGCTGGAGGCCATCTCGAGGGCCACCACGCCAACAGCCTCTTGCCCAGGAGCAACACGCGCAGTCTGCAGTTGTCCATCCAACACCTTTACCGGTGTCTCTTGCTTGATTTTGAGTTTGGCGGCTTGCTCATCTCCCAACTGCGAGTTTTGTAGACCGTAGAGGGACTGCGTCGACCGCACTCCGTCCAACTGGTACACCAGCGGCGTGTCAATGGCGTATGGTTGGTTGCCGTGATTGCAGACGGTATAGCGCACCAGCAGGCGACCATCTTTCTCATAGAGATCGCTGATCCACACCTCGACCGGCTTCGAGGCCCGCTGCTTCGAGGGCAGTAGCCGAATCGGCTTTCCCGCGAGCAGCAGTTCAGTGATCGATGGCGAAACCGGAACCGGCGTAATTGCCGCCGTGGGCTTGACCGGCTCTACGTGCACTGGCGCCTGGTCGACGGCAAAATCCATGGTTGCCACCGACACGGCTGGCTCCAGTTCGTAGTTCAGGCGCTGACTTGCCGTCCAGATAAACAAATTTGTTGCGGCATCTGCTTCCGTGGGCTGCACAAAGACCTTGTTCTCCCGCCACTCGACCTTGAATGAAGGGCTTCCGGCTGCCACCTGCACAACCGGTTCCCCGACCTCGATGACCGTGAGGTGGTTCAACGCCGTCTTCAGATGCCCAGGAGGAACATGGCTGCCAGGATCGACGGCAGCGGATGTTGACCCGAAGCAGCGTCCAGAATGGCGCGCAATACTAAGAATGCCGCCAGCGTCGGCACCAGTCGCTGCACCACGAAGTTGGTCACGAATTGCGCCAGGTCGGCTTGAAAGCTTGCCAGCCATCCGGTTGCGATTCCACCGCCGGGCAAGGGCACGGGAACTCCAAATGAAGTGAACCAGCTCAAGAGCGGCTGCAGGGTCAGGAATACGATTGCCCAGAACATCCACTTGGTGAACCCTCCGCCGATGGTGAACGTTATCGTTCCCTCGCGGCGCAGGCTGATACCGGCGATCACCAGCGACAGCAGCGCTGCTGAAGGCGCCAGCAAGAGCAGGACCGAGATAATGTCGTTGAGCAGTTGCGGAGGCGCCATCTGTCCTATTCCCCAACTCGGGATTTGCCCGGAGAAGAAGCATCTTGTTCTGTGGCAGCCCGCATCGCCTCGTGCCCGTTGCGGGCTGCCAGTTCGGTTGCCTTCTTACTCGTACGCCTGAAAACGCAGGATGGCGTGAAGGGAACGCGCATTGCCTTTTTACGAGAAGTACGGGGTCCGGCACAGACCAGAGAGGTCTTCGTCGCGATGGTAAAGCAAGCGCGTCAGGGGTAGGCTGGCTGGGCCTCGCGGTTAAGCTGACAGTTTCCTGAGCTAGGAAGTGTTCGTTCGTTGCACTTCGATTTCAGCCGCGCACCTAAGGTCTCGCAACGCGCGACATACTCGTGTTAGGCGCTTACAACGCCTCGTTCCAGCTCTCTCGAAAGGGAGCTTAGCGAAGCGTAATGGCCTGCGGCACTCCCGGCGGGGCTTGTCGACCGCCGGGACCTGGTTCGCATTGAGTGTGGCCGCATAAGTTCATCTTGCGATAAACTTCCCAACAACCTGGGCGGCTAGCTCTTTCACCCGGCTAACATGAGCGGCCATGCAGCAACTCCTGAAGGCAGTACTCTGCGCGAGCGGGGCGATGATCCCCACCAGCGTGGCGCCGCAGCTGCACGCCTACAGGAGCAGCACAATCGGCTTCAGCTCCTTCTCAAGCTGACGAACAGCATCACCTCGAACCTGACCTTAAGAGATGTGCTCCACACCGTGGCGGCGAACGTGCGCGAGGTGATGCGCTGCGATGCGGCGAACATTGCGTTGCCTGCGACTGAGCCGGGAGCGTTCCGCCTTCACGCTTTGGATTTTCCCGGCAGCAAGGGGTTCTTCAAGGAAGAGCAGATCATCACTCCGACCGACGATAGTCCGCCGAAGCGTGCATTGCGTACGTTGAAACCGGTGAGCGGGCCAGTGACTTCCACGCGCGCAGCCGCAGAAGGCCTGAAGACGGTCTGCTTCATTCCGCTGGTGAATCATGGCCGCGCATTGGGATACATGTCGCTTGCGCGCTTGAGCGAAGAGATGTTCACGCAGGACGAGATTGATTTCCTCAGCCAGGCGGCGGGACAAATTGCTATCGCCGTTGATAACGCGCTGGCATACGAAGAGATCCTCAAACTCAAGGACAAGCTCGCGCAGGAGAAGCTCTACCTCGAAGAGGAGGTCCGCAGCGAAATGGGCTTCGAGCAGATCGTGGGGAGCAGCTCGGCGCTCAAGCAGGTCCTGCAACTTGTCCAGACGGTAGCTCTAAGCGATTCGACCGTTCTGCTGCTGGGTGAAACCGGCACGGGCAAGGAACTGATCGCGCGTGCCATCCACGACCGTAGCCGGCGCAAGCAGCGAACTTTTGTGAAGCTCAACTGTGCCGCGATTCCCTCCGGCCTGCTCGAAAGCGAATTGTTCGGCCACGAAAAGGGTGCTTTCACAGGCGCCATTAGCCAGAAAATCGGGCGCATGGAACTAGCGGACCATGGCACCCTGTTCCTCGACGAAGTGGGCGACATTCCCATCGAAATCCAGCCGAAACTGTTGCGTGCGCTGCAGGAACGGGAATTTGAACGATTGGGAAGTACCCAGACGCGCAAAGTAGATGTACGGTTGATAGCTGCCACGAACCGCAACCTGGAACAGATGGTCGCCGACCGTGAATTCCGCAGCGACCTGTTCTATCGATTGAATGTCTTTCCCATCCGGATTCCGCCGCTGCGGGAGCGCCGCGAGGACATTCCCCTCCTGGTGAGCTATTTTGTCCAAAAGTTCGCGAACCGGATGCAGAAGAAGATCGACTCCATTCCTGTTGCCGTAATGAAATCCTTAACGGCTTGGGAATGGCCGGGCAACATCCGCGAGTTAGAGAATTTCACCGAGCGCGCGGTGATCTTGACACGCGGCAAGTCGCTTGAGGCACCTCTTGCAGAGCTGCGCAAGCCGAGCATCGAGAAAAAAGCTGCAACCGCACCGCTTTCCGCGCAGGACGACATTGCCCGAATTATCAAAGAGACGCTCAGCGCGCTGAGCGGCAAGAAAGATGTTGTCGACGACGAATTTACCCGCAAGCAACGCGAAGAGATCGTGCGCGCACTCACCGAAAGCAAAGGACGGGTTGGCGGGGCAGATGGCGCTGCCGCTCGCATGGGCATCAACCGCACGACCCTAATTGCGCGAATCAAGAAGCTCGGAATTGATCCGCGGCAGTATGCCTGACCATCATTTAACCCCAAGCAACTCCTCCTTAAGGCGGTTGACCTGTCAAAAACGTATTTGACAGCTTTGACTGTCGACCGAGCCTCTCTCGAAGCTCGGTTTCAACTCCATCATTTTGCAGGCGCTTGGGTTTGGCATACGCCTTGCGTCAGCGTTAGAAGGGACAGATGCCCAAGCGCGAAGACGTTGCATGTTGAGGATCTCCACAATCGACACTCCGAGCCGTCGAAGGTTGGTCGTCGAAGGCAAGCTCATCTCGCCTTGGGCGACTGAACTCAGAACTGCATATGACAAAGCCAAAGCGGACCTGGAAGGTCGTGACCTTGTTGTCGATCTGAAAGACCTGACGATCATCAGCCAGGAGGGCGAAGACCTCGTAACGGAGCTGATGAAGGAGGGGGTAAAGTTTCAGTGCTGTGGACTGTTCGCAAGGTTGCTGCTGCGGGAACTGGCGGATCGCGCCCGCGCGTTTAAGGAGAGTGGGGCTTGACGAGTTTTGTGCGGTTCGCTGGAATCAAATCCAAATTCCAAAACCATGGCCCCGCAGTCTTCCCATCGATGGCAAGCCCGCCTTCGTCGCCGAAGTGGTCAGCCAGAACCAGAATTTGTTTGGCCCATACCGATGTGCCCAAGTTGTTCATCAATGGTGAACCGGGCACGCTTGTCCGGGGCCGCCTCCGGGAGATCATCCGACAATGGCCTAACCAGACCGAGATCACGGTCAAGGGCCGCAAGTTATTGCAGGAGGATAGCCCCGACGAGATTGGGGCGGCGATCGCGGAATTTGTTACGAGAGTGAAAGAACACTGACAAACCTTCTGTACTGCGCTACCGAACTTCTTTACCGAATCGATAACTCGACATAGTCACGGTGCCGAAAAAATCATTCTGGTGATAGATGACAGCGGCCAGGTCTTCCTCGGCTGCGCCGACCGCAACATGCAGCGGAACCAAGTGGTCTTCCTGAGGATGAGCGGCACGTCCGTATGGCGTGCAGTTCCACTCGATCAAGCGTTCGGAGCGTTGCTCGGGTGTCGAATCGACGAGTGTTTGCCTCAGCCAGGCATCGAATTCCGCCGACTCCTTCTGCGGATCTTTGCCCGCCCGATTACCGACCAACGCACCGAGGTCGTGGTAGCTGCTCCCGCTTCCAATGATCAGAACGCCCTGCTCCCGCAGCGGAGCCAGTGCGCGGCCCAGGTTCAAGTGCGCTTCCGGATCGTAATCAGACCGAATCGAGACCTGAAGGACCGGAATGTCTGCTGCCGGGTGCGTCACCGCCAGAATTGCATAGGTACCATGATCGAAGCCGCGCTCCGTATCCAGGTGGGTGGGCAATCCCGCGGCCCGAATCAGGCTGTGGACTTGGCGAGCCAGCTCGGGCGAGCCCGGAGCGGATAGCGGATCGAATACATCTCCCGGGGAAAACCGCCGAAGTCGTACACCATGGGAGGAACTGGACTTGCCATTACGGCGAAGTCCTTCTCTTCCCAATGACCCGAGATGACGAGGATGGCTTTAGGTTTTATCTCGAGTTGCCGGGGCAATTCCTTGGCGTTGACTCAAGCTTGGCAAAGCGCTGACGCACCGGGCCCGCCATATAAGGCCACGGCCCGCCACCGTGACTCAGGTAGAACGTTGGTATTCGAGTTGCCATGATGTTCACCTTCTTCGGCACTCGGCAGTTGCAGGTGGCCCATTTTATGACCGATCTACGAGGGACCGCTGATCAGAAACTCCCTTCGTCATTCCTACGCAGCAGCTCATCGGCTGAGTGCTGACTGCTTCATGTCAGGCGGTCTTCAGCACTACCTTGCCCTTCGGCGACTCCTTTTCCAGGTACAGCAGTGCAGCCGATGCCTGATCGAGCGGAAAAGTCTTGTCGATGTGAACTTTCACGTCGCCCTGATCGACCAGCTTTGCCAAGTAGGCCAGTCTCTGGGTGGTGATGTGTGTAAACATAACCGAGGCTTCAACGCCATACTGCTTTCTCAGCTCTTCGCGTGGCTGTTCCAGTAACGAGACGATCCGTCCGCCCTTCTTCAAGACCTTAAATGAGCGCACGTACGTGTCTCCGCCCACAAGGTCGAGCACCGCATCGAAGCCGCTGACTGCGTCTTCAAAGTTCTGCTTCTTGTAGTCGATGACCTGGTCCGCGCCCGGCCACTTCACATAATCGACATTCTTTGTGCTGACTGTAGTGGCGACGTAGGCTCCAAGATGTTTTGCAATCTGGATAGCCATGCCGCCGATACCACCGGCACCGCCGTGAATCAGGATCTTATGACCATTCGCGAGACGAAGGTGCTCAGTCAATGCCTGCAGCGCGCTGACGCCCACAAGTGGTAGTGCGCCGGCTTCCGTGAAGTTGACCTTCCGGGGCTTGGCAGCGATGCTATCCGCCTTGGTAGTTGCGAACTGCGCGAACGATCCGGAACCGCCGTTGAAGAGGCCGGCGCCGCCATAAACTTCATCGTCAACCTTGAAGTCCTTCACGTCGGGGCCGACCGCTTCGATTACACCCGCAAAATCGCCGCCTAGTGTGACCGGCAGTTGCAAGGGCATGTGTTGCTGCAGGTACCCGGCGCGAATTTTCCAGTCCACCGGGTTCCCGCCGGCAGCATAGATTTTGACAAGAACTTCGCCCGTCTTAAGTTCGGGCAGCGAGACATCATCCACACGCACTGCTTCGGGTCCGCCATAGCTTTGAAGGCGTGCTGCCCTGGTTGTCTTGACTGCTGGATTTGCTGTTGCTGCGTTCATCAGGAATTCTCCTTCTACTGAATTGAAAGTTGTTAAAGCCAACGGCACGGCGCATAGTAATTCAGTGCGAGCGCCGTTTGTCGAGGCTGAGCGGTCCCGCGCCGTACTGCGTAATCAGAAGTGCGCCGCCGATTAGGGCGAGGTTCTTCATGAACATGGCCATCTGCATCTGGGCCGTCATAGGGTCCTTCACAGCCCAGAAGTTGTGCATCATCGGCGTGACGCCTGCCAGGAACAGGACGATCAACCAGGCACCGATTTTCGCGCGGTAGCCGAGAAGGATACTGAGTCCGCCTGCTATCGCAAGCAGGCCGGAAAGCGGCACGGCAATCGAGGCGAGCGGCACGCCCTGCGATGCGGCGTAAGCGATGGTTTGTTTCGAGAAATGCCCGGGCCCGAACATCAGGAAAATTGATGCAAACAGGAAGCGTCCGAGGAGGACCGCCAGTCCCTTGTGAACAGCGGCCGCCTCAGCGCGATACGGAACTGCTGTTGAGGTCGTTGCCATTATCTTCTCCTTTCGAATTACGAGGACTTCGGGTGGACGAGCGACTTCTTCAGCCGCCTCACCCGCAGTTGTCTGAAGGAAATGCAAGGCTGATGCCAACAGCAGCGTTCTTATAAGCGATTGAAAAAGCAGCACGTGAAACGCAGGGACACAAACCCTCAGGGTCAGCTGTCAATCGTGTTTTGACATTATTGACTGCCACCTTCCCTCTGTCAGTTCCTCGTTGAAACCTCACTACTTGCACGTTTGTTGGTTTGGCAACTCGCTTGCCTTTTATCACACTCGAGAGATGGCATCCTGAAGGCCTCCTGGTCGTGTGCGCTTTGAGCGACGCTCGTTTTCAACAACGCGACCTCATACGCCGTGCATGACTGGACCCAGCCGGATAAGGCAATCCATCCACGACTTCTTGAGGAAGGAAAGACTGAAATGAATACCGAGATAACTGTGCATCCCAAGCTGGCGCATTACGGACTCGTCACCGCCAACCTGGACGCGATGACCGAATGGTACGGAAAGGTGCTGGGCATGACGACCAATCATCGTTCGAAAATTCCTGCAATAGCACGCCTGACCCATCAAGGGCCTCCCTTTTCGGGCTTTGCATTCGTCAGCAACGACGAGATGGATCACCGGATCGTTTTCTTCGAGATACCTAAGGCGGTGGTCGATCCGGATAAACCTCGCCACACCGGTCTGCAACACATCGCTTTCGAATGCGACACACTCGACGATCTGCTGGGGACCTATCTTCGCCTCAAGAACCTGGGGATTACGCCGTTGTGGGCCGCCGATCACGGCGTTGGTACTTCGGTCTACTGGGAAGATCCTGACCGGAACGTGGTCGAAATTTATGTCAACAACTACGGCAGCCCGTGGACGGCGACTGAGTATTTGAGATCGGCACGTGCGGGAATGCCTGCTCAGGTTGACCTGGAGAAACTGGTCGCACAGCGTAAGGCTGGCGCCTCTCCTTGGGAATTGCACGAGCGCGCCCTGGCCGGGGAGTTCGCTCCCGCCGAGCCGTTCGATCCAAGGACACGCTTCTGACCACTTCACCGCCACGGCTGATACTGCTGAACTTAACAGGTCCGGGCGCAAACAACATCCTTCGCCAAGGCGCAAAAGTAGAGCTGTCTTGAGCTTTCTTGAGCACCCGGTGTAGTGGGAATGGCTGTCCTGTTCACCGCGATGTTTTCGGGCATCGAGCTGATTTGGGATCGGCAGTTTGGCTTTCGGAAGGAAACTCTCGTAGCTCCCGTACCTCGCATCCAGATCATGATAGGCAGGACGCGCCTGGTACTGCGCGACAGCGGCCTCGACACATCGAAGAAGTCAAATGGCTCGGCAGGAACCAGCGGCGAAACCGCCTTCCAGAGCACGTCGTTTTGCAGCATGGAGATGGCCCATAGCTTCCACCTCTCGCGCTCGACTCATATGGCCAACATCGATTGGGCGTAGACCGCTCTGTTCGAAAAGCTGCATTACCACACTCTTCGCTTCCAGATCATCGCCAGCGACGAAGACATCGCTCGTTTCTTGATCCGAGTCCTGCTGCCGCACGAAGGTGCCAGCGAACCTGGGGTGGAACGCCTTTACAACTCTGGCGCCGATACCCGCCTTCACGATCTCGTCCGCCGCTGAGCCCGCTTCGGGATGGATAGGTTCAAAGGTGTTGAGGTCCATCGGCGTGGTCACGTCGACGACGATCTTGCCACTGAGCTGTTTGCCATAGAAGTCCCGCGCATCCAGTACGCAGCTGTAGGGCATGGCTAGGAAAATCACGTTATCGGGGAGAGGATCACGTGGCCCGGCCGCCCTGGCAGAACCAATCTTTTTCACGAGCTCCTCCGCCTGTTCTCGATTGAATCCCACAATCGTAACGTTGTGCCCGGCTGCGACCGCCCAAGTCGCTAAGCCGCGTGCAAACATATCACTGGCGCCGATGATGGTCAGATTCATCGCTTTGTTCACTCGTTTCCCGGCCATTAACGTGTCACCGCCATGAGGTTTTCCATCTGCCCGACCGCTTTGGGAACCTCGTTCAAATATGGTGTAAGAAAGTCTTCAAGCGAGACTCGGCCTTGTGCAACGCTACCGGTTCCACCCGCTTGGATGAACTGTACGTCGGTGATGCCCATGTAACTGAATATGAATCGGAGATACGGCACTTCGTAATCCAAAGCGCTCAATCCAGAATCTTCGTTGTATTTGCCACCACTGGCAATGATCACGAGCACCTTCTTATTCATGCTTGCCAACAAGCCCTCCGGGGTGCCTGCAGCCGTGTAGCGAAACGTCTTCCCAACTCGGACGACGTGGTCGATCCAGGCCTTGAGCGCGGCGGGAACGGCGAAGTTATACATCGGCGTTCCAATGATGATTTCGTCGGCTGCGATCAGTTCGGAAACCAGTTCATCCGATAGTGCGAGCGCTCTCTTGTGGGCGTCGTTGTGCTGCTCGGGAGGGGTGAATGCACCCATGATCCAGTCCAGATCAACAAAGGTAAGCGGAGTCCTGGCCAAGTCGCGTTCGATGAGACGGCCGTCCGGATTGCGGCGTTTCCACGCCTCGACAGCAGCGCTGCTTAGCTGACGGGAAATGGAATAGCCTCCACGAGGACTGACGTTGATATGAAGCAGGGTGGACATCGCAAGCTCCTTAATTATAGTTCGATATCGATTATATCGATATCAATATACGTGATGCTGAGTATAATGATCGGGATTCAATCTTTATGCAAAAGCGAAAGAAACGCCCCGAGCCCATCCACACCTGGCTTATCATGCTCAAAACATTGCAGTCGCTTTCGTCGTATCTGCTGCCGCCGGTGCTCGCCGAGGGTTTAGGGGACTCTGATTTTCGAGTGCTGGACGTGCTGCTGCACAAGGGTCCGACCCCGGTTAACGCCATCGGCCCCAAGGTCAACCTCAATCCGGGATCGGTTAGTGTGGCGGTTGATCGCCTGTACAAGAAAGGGCTGGTCAGTCGTATAGAAGACGATTCTGATCGCCGCGTGCGAATGGTGTCTCTCACCGAGGAGGGGCGCAGGATATTTTTGCCCCTGTTTCGCCGGCACGCTGCTCTCATCAGCCGGGCCTTCCAGGATGTTTCGCCGGAAGAACAGAAGTACCTGGAAGACATCCTGAAGAGGATCGGCAAACGGGCCGAAGCTTTGGCCGAGGAGGCGATCACTTCATCGTCCGGGCGTCGAGTCTGAATGTCCCCCAGCAGCGGTGAGACAGGAATAAGGCCCCGCCGACAATGACATTCCCCATGAACATCGATCATTTCCATCTGCGCTAGCATCGGCATCGGCTCTCTGACCTTCCGCTCCATTCAATCGATAGTTTAAGAATCAGTGCATGGCCACATGGCCGCCCCTGCCCGGCTGGTTTTTCTTGAGTAAGAAGGAGCCGAAAAACATGGCCGTGGCGGCGAGAGCAAGTACCCAGTACGCATCCATGTAGGAAAGCGCCTGTGCTTGCGCCTGAAGCACTGCGTAGAGCCTGTCGAGCGCCTGGCGCTGAGCTTCGTGCAGGCTGAGTCCCTTAGCATGGAGTTGCGAGGCCAGCGCTGCCACCGCAGATTGAAAACGTTCCGTCGCCGTGTGCTCGGCCAGAACCGTTTGGTGATACTGGCTGCGTCGAGCAATGAGTGCGGTTACAGCAGAGGTTCCGATGCTCTGCCCCATGTTGCGCATGAAGTTCATCAGGCCGGCTGCCGCATTCGTTTTGTCGCCCGGCAGGCCTATATAGGCAGCAGCGGTCATCGGTACAAACAAGAACGGTAAGGGAACAGTCTGCAGAATGCGCAACCATGCAGAGGTCTTAAAGTTGACCAGCAGATCGGTGCCCCGAACCGACAGGTACATGCTGGCGGCCATGGCTATCCAGCCAGTGGCGATCAGGTGACGAGCCTGCACCTTCGTCGTGAGCTGGCCTACGAGCGGAAGTAAGAACAACATCACAACCGCGCCGGCCGAGAGCACCAGCCCAGCCTCTTCCGCCGTGTACCCCATTTGTGTCTGAAGAAACTGCGGCATCAGAACGGTAGCGCTGAAGAAAGTCGTTCCCAGCATTAAGAACATGATGTTGCTGGTCGCGAAATTGAAGTTCCTGAAAAGGCGAACGTCTACGATGGGATCCTTCTGTCGCCACTCCCATATCACCAACGACAGCAGCCCGACCACCGCAATGATTGCCAGTGTTGTTATGAACCGCGATCCAAACCAATCGTCTTCTTGGCCTCGGTCAAGCATGACTTGCAGAGCGC
>Ga0335082_10002692_pt1 | contig 19179 bp, 15 predicted proteins | sample Lox_Sample_41_FD_206718 | JGI IMG/M metagenome (GOLD analysis project Ga0335082, IMG submission 206718) | Soil microbial communities from Loxahatchee National Wildlife Refuge, Florida, United States - Lox_Sample_4.1 | ecosystem: Environmental > Terrestrial > Soil > Wetlands | place: USA...
TAGCTTACGCGCGAAGAAATAACTCGTGCTTTGGACCGTGGCGTTCCTGATTTCCCCATGACAGACAATATAACCGAGCGTGTGACGAATCCTCTTCCGGCTCCGTTCGGAGCGCACGACTCCGGGCCCGTTTCGGGTAAGCGAGCCGGCGCGCGGTCTGCAATGATATGCTGCGCGCGTGACTCGCAAGCCCCGAATCGCAATTGTCGGGGCGGGCAGCCTGGCCACCTCCCTGGCGCCCGCGCTCAGGGACGCCGGCTATACCATCGCTGAGATTGCCGGCCGCGGCTCATCCGCCTCACATCGTCGCGCACAGCGGCTGGCGCGAGCTGTCGGTGCGCAGGCGGTCACACTTGAGTCGGCCCAACTGCGAGCCGGTCTGCTCTGGCTTTGCGTTCCCGATCGCGAGATACGCAAAGCGGCAGCTTCAGTGACGAAACTCGGGAAGGAAAGAGTCCGCTTTGCGTTCCATGCAAGCGGCGCCCTCAGCAGCCGCGAGTTGGAGCCGTTGCGCAAGGTCGGGATCGCGGTCGCGTCCGTGCATCCACTCATGACGTTTGTCGCGGCGACGCGGCCCCCACTCGCCGGCGTTCCTTTTGCCGTAGAAGGCGATTCCGCCGCGGTCCGCTTTGCTCGCCGCATCGTGCGCGATTTGGGCGGATTGAGTTTCCGGCTTTCAGCTTCACGCAAAGCCGCCTATCACGCCTGGGCGACCATGACTTCGCCTCTGCTGCTGGCCTTTCTCGTGACGCTGGAGGAAGCCGCGGCCGTGGCGGGACTGAGCCGTAACGACGCGCGCCGCATGAGCTTGCCCATCGTCCGCCAGACATTGGAGAACTACACTCGACTCGGGCCCGGGAACTCCTTCAGCGGGCCGATCATCCGTGGAGACGTGGATACGGTGGCGCGGCACCTCGCCGTGTTGAGAAACCACCCCCTACCGCGCGAAGTGTATGTGGCCCTGGCACGGTCGGCACTGCGCAGGTTACCGCTGAAGAACCGGAAAGGACTGGAACGGTTGTTGAACGAGGCACGCCGACGTGGGTATAGGACTACCTACTAACCGCGGCTAGCGCTTGGTGAACAAGTGGCCCAGCTTTTCTTTCTTTGTCTTGAGATAGTCTTCTGAGTACTCGCTGGACGGCACTTCGCACGGAACCCGTTCGGTCACTTTGATTCCTGCCCGCTGCAGCGCCGCTACTTTGTCAGGATTATTCGAGAGCAGCCGTACACTGCGAATCCCCAGGGCCTTCAGAATCTCCGCGGGCATCTGGAACTCGCGGTGATCCGCCTTGAATCCAAGCCTCTCATTGGCCTCGACTGTGTCCAGGCCACTGTCCTGTAACGCATAGGCTTGCAGTTTGGCCATCAGACCGATGCCGCGTCCCTCCTGCTGCTCGTAGATCAGAACTCCAGCGCCTTGCTGGGCAATCATCGAGAGCGCCATTTCCAGTTGTTGGCGGCAGTCGCAGCGCAGTGAGCCGAAGACGTCGCCGGTCAGGCACTGCGAATGAATGCGCACCAATGGCGAGCCGGAATGCACGTCGCCCATGACCAGCGCGACCGCTTCCTCCCGCTTGTTTGCGCCGTTCCCGCCTCCGGTCGTGAAACCGTGAATCTGAAAATGGCCCCAGCGCGTGGGAAAGTCTGCCGACGCGACCTGCTTTACCTTCGGAGAATCCACCCTAAGATTATAGAAGATGGAAGCGGCCACGTTTCGGCTTCTGCCCAGTACATTGGTTCGCGGCACAATCTCGAACGTGACGGGGACTACGAGCCGCTCTCTGCCATCGCGGAGTGCGCGCGTGTGATCAACAGCCCCACCAGGATTGCGCTCATCAGCATGACCACCCGCAGATGGCGTCCCACCGGAAAGGCGGAGTCTCCCGCCAGGGTTCGAAGCAGGCCCGAGGCGGCGCTGATGGTGCAGAAGGCGAAGTAGGTCTTCTCCATCCAGCCGCGCGAAATCACGAGCAGCCAGAGCAGGACAGAAGACACGAGGAAGTAGATCCCGCAGAGAACCCAGGTTCCGGTGGACGCCGAGGCTGGCGTGCCCATGCCCCTTGCGATTGGCCCGGCAACCAGTTGCCAGGTGGCAATCACGCAAAAGACAACCGCATGCGCGAGCGCGATGATCGCCCGTTTGCGGTTGGTGAGGATTGCGAATCCACCCATGCCCCTTACTTTACACGCGCGCCGAACATCACAGAGTGACGTGGATCACAACATCCGGGCCTTTGTCGCGTACGCCGCAGAGGCCGCGCCTATTTGATTGCGCGAACGCAGGAGAGCTGATCCGAAGCGAACCAGTTGATCGCGCGGTTGCGGGCGAAGCGGTCACTTGCGCGGCAGAAACCTCCCTGGGGAAAGAATCGTTCCAGGCTGTACCATCCCCAGGCGTGGCAGACCACTTCTTCTGTCTTCAGTCCTACGGAGCGCATCAACTTGGCCCAGTGGCCGGGGAAGAATCGGCGGTGCGTGACAGTCGGCAAATCCTTTGCCGCGGTCAACGACCTCCGCACGAGGCGCACCAATGGCCGGGCGAGAATTCTCGCTTTCAGCAATCCACGGTCGCAGTACCAGAAGGGGCAGAGGGCGTTCGGCGTCGTGATGATGGCTACGCCACCCGGTTTCAGCACCCGCCACATCTCACGAAGAGCCTTTTCATCGCTGCTCAGGTACTCCATCACCCCAAGGCAGACGATTCCATCAAACGTGTTGTCCGGGAATGGAATCCGCTCAATATCACCCACCTGAAAGCGATCCGCGCGGTAGTGTACGGCGGCGTACTGCACCATGCCCTCAGAGAAGTCCACACCCCAGGCGTCATAGCCGCGCTGCATTAAGGCTCCGGCCAGGTGGCCCGTCCCGCATCCGACATCCAGGATCTTCGACCCCGGGGCAAGCCGCGATTCGACCATCTCCAGCGTGAACCGGCGCCGGGAAACAAGGTTCTGGGCGGTCAAGGTTGCCGGCTTTGGATCCTCGTAAAAGCGCGCCCAGTCGTCCACCGTTTTCGTGAACAGCTCGTTAACCTGTTCTTTGACTTCCTGGACGTGTTGTTCCGAACTCATTCAATCTCTCCAGTTGGTAGCTGATGTCCCCAAGGTGGGTGACCCGCGCCTTCTACGCGCATGGTCGGTGGCTGTCATAATACGCTATCATTCATCGACCGCAATGGCACACTAGTCACCCGATGGCCTCGCGCAGGAGCGATCTTTGCCTCGATTCAGACCCAAGCAATGGCTGAAAAGCATGGCCGTAAACAGCGGGATTCTCAGGGCTGCGACCCGCCTTGCCAGACCTCGCGTCCTGGTCCTTGGTTACCATTCGGTAGTCGAAAACCCACAGGACACCGCCAATACCATTCGCATCTCCCATGCGAGAGCCAGTTTTGAAGCTCAAATCGGCGCGTTAGCCCGGCATTTTAATCCCGTCACCATCGAGCAAGTCAGAGAGTTCGCCGCCGAGGGGAAGCCTTTGCCTCCGCGGTCGGCAGCCGTGACTTTCGACGACGGCTTCGCCGACAACCATGATGTGGCCACGCCAATCCTGAATCGGTACGGCGTTCCGGCAACGTTCTACATCATGGTGAATGCGGTAGACACGGGCACACCTCCCTGGTATGCCCGGCTTAATTTTGCCTTCAATACGACGGCGGTACGCGAATGGAAGCATCCCGAGAACAACCGGACCTTTGCTATCGCCAGCGATGACGGCAAGAAAGCAGCGCTGAACGTGGTCTGGGACCTGGGTGCGGCACTGGCTGGCGCCGCTCAGGAACAGTTCATTCGCCAGATCGAAGAGTCTCTCCAGGTTGAGCCTCTGGATCGCAAAAGCGGTTTGATGATGAATTGGGATCAGGTTCGCGCCCTGAAGAACGCAGGTCACACGATCGGAGGGCACACGTTGTCTCACCCCAATCTTGCTCACGTCACCGAAGTAGATGCGCGGGCCGAAATCCAGGGGTGCAAGCAGCGTCTCGATGAGAAACTCGGTCAGCCCATCCAGCATTTTTCCTATCCCCATCCAGCACTGGAGCCTCACTGGAATCAACGGACACTTCAGATCACTCGCGAAGCAGGATTCAAGTCCGCGGTCCTGACCACCACCGGACCGGTTTTTTCGGGAGAAGAGCCGCTGAGCCTCAAGCGTATCCCTGCTGGCAAGGACTTCGACGGGTGGATCTGGCGGATGGAACGCTGGTTCCTGCAAACTGGTGCCAGTTCGCGCCTGCCAGGCTGAACCCTTAACCCCATCTATCCACGACGGTTCCAGAAAGGTGAAGGGATTTGCACATCCGTATCCCTCCATGTCATTCAAGCGTCGAAAGATGCTTGTTTTCCAGTCAACTACAGGCGAACCACCGCAGCCTAAGGTAGGACGATTGCAGGCTTTTGGCTGGATTTCAAGCCAGTTGAGGCCGAACATCCGCGTCAGCAAAGGCTTTCGGGGGAGCAGCCGAGTTACCTGGGGCACGAGGTTGTTGGGGGCGCAGATGCTAAGATCTGACACAAGGACGTGGGATTGCTTGCGATAGGGTAAGTCCTTTCGGTTCATAGTTCTCCTTCAAGGCCATGGACAAAAAGATCGTCATCATCGGAGCAGGACCCACCGGACTGGGTGCCGCCCACCGCCTCAACGAACTGGGCTACCGGAACTGGGTGTTGTACGAAAAGTCCGATGGTGTTGGCGGACATTCCTGTTCGCACGTCGATAAGCAGGGTTTCGTCTGGGATGAGGGCGGCCACGTAATCTTCTCGCACTACAAGTACTTCGATGATCTGATCGACAAGATGCTCGGCAAAGAGGTACACGAGCGCATCCGCGAAAGCTGGATCGTCAAGGAAGGGAACTGGGTTCCCTATCCCTTTCAGAGCAACTTGCGCTATCTGCCCAAGGAAGTGCAGGTCCAGTGTCTGGTCGGCGCGGCCAAGGCAGCTTCCAACGGAGCCGGCAAGCAAGCGGCTAACTTTCGCGACTGGATCCTCGGCACCTTCGGCGAAGGCATCGCCGAGCACTTCATGTTCCCGTACAACTCCAAGGTATGGACGACGCCGCTGGAGCGAATGTCCAAGGCGTGGATCGCGGACCGCGTGGCAGTGGTCGACTTCAAAAGGCTGCTCGAGAACGTCCTCTACGAGCGCGACGACGTCGGCTGGGGGCCAAACAGCAAATTTCGCTTCCCCCTCTACGGTGGAACCGGCGAAATCTATCGCCGCATGGCGGCACAGTTTCCGGGGAAGGTGAAGACGGGGAGGCAACTCGTAGAGGTAGATCCTGAACGCCGTCGAATCTCCTTTGCAGACGGATCAGGAGACACGTACGACGTTCTCATCTCCACGGCTCCCGTCGACCTGCTGGTTCAAAAGATGATCCGTCCGGGCGACAACCGCCTGACAGACGCGTCCGCCGGGCTCGAGCACAACAACCTGATGGTGATGGGCATCGGGCTGGAAAAGAAAATCGAAACTGGTCGCTGCTGGATTTACTTCACGGACGCCGAGATGCCTTGTTACCGCGCGACGTATTTCTCACACTATTCTCCGAACAACGTGCCCGGCGGCAATACCGATCGCTATAGTTCGCTGATGTGTGAAATGTCGTTCAAAGAGGGAGACACGCCCGATCCGGAACAGATGTTTGAGAAAATGACTGCTGGGCTGATCCGCGCCGGCATGATCGAGGAAGGCGATCGGCAGCGCATCGTATCCCGCTACCACCGGGTTGTCGGTTACTCCTATCCGATTCCCACGCTCGGCCGGGATCAGGCGCTGAATATTCTGCAACCCGCCTTGCTCGCGAAAGGCATCTATTCCCGAGGCCGTTTCGGCGCCTGGCGCTATGAGATTGGCAACATGGATCACTCGGTCATGATGGGTGTGGAAGGCGTCAACAACATTCTGGCCGGAGAGCAAGAGCAGGTTTTTCACAGTGCGTAAACGGAGGGAGTCTATAACAACACCATGCCAGTAGCCGCTAATGCAACGCCGAAAGTCAGCGTGATCATTCCCAGCTACAAGACCGCGCATTTCATTGCGCGGTGCCTGGACTCCCTCATGGCGCAGACCAACCAGGACTTCGAGGCCGTCGTGGTCAACGACGGATCACCCGACACGCCGGAACTGGAAAAAGTCCTGCAGCCGTACCTGGACCGGATCGTGTACATCAAGCAGGAGAACAAGCGCTGTGCAGGCGCACGGAACACGGCGATCCGGCATGCGCGCGGCGAATTCCTCGCTTTTCTGGATAGTGACGACGTCTGGTATTCCGAGCACCTGGCTGCCCAGATGCAGCAATTCGCCGACGATCCTTCTCTCGAACTCGTCTATTGCGACTGCCTGATTGCCGGTGACCCGGCGCGAGAAGGCCGCTTCATGGAGAAATGCCCGTCAAACGGGCCGGCGACGTTCGCCACCTTGGTCGTAGAGCGGTGCCACATCCCGATTTCAACGGTTGTCGCACGCAAAGAGGCAATTGTGCGGGCCGGCGGATTCGATGAAACGCTGCCCCGCTGCGACGACTATGACATGTGGGTGCGGACCGCTTTTCACGGAGCCAAGATCGGGTACAACCGCAAGCTTTCGGCCTGCTGCTACATCGGGCGGCCGGGTTCCATGTCTCAGGAAAAATCCAAGATGGTGCTGGCCTACTGGGAAATCCTGGAAAAGCTCAAGCGTACGCTGCCGCTGAGCGATGCCGACCGACAGGTGGTCGAAAAGCGCGCGGCAGAAATCAGGACTCGATATTTGATTGAAGAGGGCAAACGCTGGCTCGGTGAAGGACAATTCGACAAAGCGCGCCAACTCTTTGCGGAAGCCAACGGCAACCAGAAGACGCGGCGACTCAGCCTGGTGCTGTTCGGACTGCGCGTCGTTCCGAACCTGACACGGACTATGGCTTCGTTCTGGAATCGGCTCATCAGCGGAACCGCGCGACCGAAGTGGGCGCGTACTTGAATTTCAGAATGTGAGGGCAGAGAAGACTTCGATGCTGAAGCGTTTCATCGTTGGCGCAGAGCGCGTCCTGGGGTTCCACGCTCCCGGGCGGAATGTCGCCGTCTTTCCCGATGACACATTTCTCGTTTCTTACCCCAAATCAGGGAATACCTGGGCACGATTCCTGATTGCCAACCTGTTGCATCCGCAAGCCGACATTGATTTCTCGAATGTCAATCGCATGATCCCCGGCATCGAAGTGACGCGCAATCGTGATCTGATACGCACACCTCGGCCGCGCGTGGTGAAAAGCCATCAATATTTCGATCCTCGCTATCCGCGCGTGATCTACATTGTCCGCGACCCTCGCGATGTGGTGATTTCGCAATACCATTTCCAGCGCAAGCGCAAAGTGGTCGCCGATCAATTCCCGCTCTCGGAATACGTTGGGCGCTTCGTCTCCGGCCAGACCTCGTTCTACGGGTCCTGGGGAGAGCACGTGGCCAGCTGGCTGGCGACCCGCCACGGGCGGCCCGGATTTTTGCTGCTGCGGTACGAGGATATGGTGGAAGACACTCCCCGCGAGCTGTCAAAGATCGCGGCCTTCCTGGGTGTCGCCTCCACACCGGAGACAATCCTGCAAGCCGTAGAGCGCAGTTCTGCCGACCGGATGCGTACGCTCGAAAAATCGCAGGCGCAATTATTCTCGTCCACGAAGAACACGCGCCAGGACATTGCCTTCGTGAGAGCGGCGAAAGCGGGCGGATGGCGGTCCTCTCTACCCGAGGAACATGCCCTCCAGCTTGACGAAGCCTGGGCGCCCTTGATCCGGTGGCTGGGATACGAGACCGTCCTCGCTGATAAGGAGCCCGTGCCGGAAGATCAGCATGCGGGATTGTTTGTTGGAGAACGCCCATAACAAAGAGGCGTGCAGAAGTAATCGCATAGTTGGGCAAGTTCGTAGACTGAGGGGGGGACATGTTTTCGCGACTGATCGGTGGTTCAAAGATGCTGCTTGGCCTGCACAAGCCTCGCCGCTCTCTGAAGATTTGGCCTGACGACATCTTTCTGGTTTCATTTCCAAAATCGGGCAACACATGGACGCGCTTCCTGATTGCGAACCTCGTTTTCCCCGATGCGCCCGTTGGCTTCAAGAACATTCATAAGCTGGTACCGGATCCCTATGGGACCTCGAAAAGAGACATGGAGCGGATGGCAAGGCCCCGCATCATCAAGAGCCACGAGTGCTTCGAGCCGCGGTATCCGCGAGTGATGTATATCGTTCGCGATCCGCGTGACGTTGTCATTTCCCAATATCACTACCATCGGAAATGCAAGAAGATCGAGGACGGCTATCCGATGGAAAAGTTCGTGGACCGTTTCGTGGCCGGCGACACCTGTCCGCACGGATCATGGGGAGAAAACGTCGGAACGTGGCTCACCGCCCGGCATAACGATCCGCGCTTCCTGTTGCTGAAATACGAAGACATGGTGGCGGATACGCAACGCGAACTCGGCCGCGTCGCCGCCTTTGTGGGAATCAAGGCAGACTCGGAGCGTATCGCAAAGGCCGTCGAGCGAAGCTCCGCAGACCGGATGAGGAAACTGGAAAGAGCGCAGGCCGATGAGTGCGGGTTGACCAAGGATTCCCGCAAAGACTTATCCTTTGTTCGCGCTGCGAAGTCCGGCAGCTGGCAAAAGGATTTGTCTGAACCACTGGTGGCAAAAATCGAAGACGCTTGGCCTCAGCTCATGGTCTTCCTGGGCTACAAGCTGGTGACCCGGGGGACTGCCGGACAGCCGGCGGAGTTCTCAAGCCTGGTGTCGAGCGGGGTCTGATGATCTACGGGCTCAAACGGGTCATCAAGTACGTGCTGGGTACCGACATCGCCGGCAGAAATCTGGCGGTGTTTCCCGATGACACGTTTATCGTTTCCTATCCCCGTTCGGGGAACACTTGGACTCGATTCCTGGTCGCGAACCTGGTCTATCCTAACCAAGCGGTGACCTTCGCCAACATCGAGCAACTCATCCCTGACTCCGAGGCGATGTCGAGCCGGTACGTGAAGCGGATTCCGAGGCCGCGCATCATCAAGAGCCACCAGTATTTCGATCCGCGCTATGGCAAGATCATTTACATCGTTCGCGATCCGCGTGATGTAGCCCTCTCGTATTACGATTTCGCGCGCAAATATCGGCAGATCGAAAATGACTATCCCCTGACCTCATTTGCGAGCGATTTTGTCGCCGGCAGGTTGTCCTCTTCAGACTGGGGGACATGGGGAGAAAACGTCGCCAGTTGGCTGTACACGCGCGGGAGCCAACCGCAGTTCCTGCTCCTCCGCTATGAAGACATGCTTCGGGATACGGAGGCGGAACTCGGGAAAATCTCGCGTCTCCTCGGCATGGAAGCAACGCCAGAACGCTTGCGCACCGCAATTGAGCGAAGCTCTGCGGAGCGCATGCGCCGCCTGGAAGCGGATCAGGGCGATCAGTGGGTCTCGACGAAAAACAAGCGTAGCGACATCCCCTTCGTCCGAACCGCGTCCTCGGGATTGTGGAAGGAAAAACTTCCGGCAAGTTCGGCGCTTGAAATCGAGTCGGCGTGGGGCCCGCTGATGCGCGAACTCGGATATTCGCTGACAACCAACCGAGGTGAATACGGCACGGCAGTCGAATCGCCGGAACTCGTGAAGGAACATCGCTAGGAACCCACTGGAGCGGCCCGTCGTTCGGGTCAGTATGCGCAAATTCGAAAAAGGTCAGATCATCAAGAACATCAGCTCGAGCTGGTTCTCTCTCGGGATCAACATCGTCACCGGGATTTTCCTCTCGCCTTTCATCCTTCATCGTCTGGGCGACACGGCCTTCGGCGTCTGGGTTCTCATCTTTTCAGTTACGGGATATTACGGTCTGTTTGATCTTGGCATCCGTTCTTCCGTGGTGCACTACGTTTCCCGATACACCGCCACGGAAGAAAACGAGGAATTGGCCAAGATCGTCAATACGAGCCTCTTCAGTTACAGCTGCATTGGTCTGGCCAGCCTGATCGTCACCCTGGTGCTGTGTTTCAACGTGGAGCATGTCTTCCGGAAGGTGCCGTTGGACATGATTCCGACCGCGCGCTGGCTGCTGCTGATGGTGGGTGCGTCGGTCGCCGTCAGTTTCCCGCTCGGCGTGTTTGGCGGTTTTCTTGAGGGCTTACAACGCTTCTACATTCTCAACTGGACCAACATCGTTTCCACGTTGCTCCGGGCGGCCCTGATTGTCGTTGTCTTGAAGCGTGGATACGGCCTTTTGATGGTGGCCTTCATCACCATCATTCTTCCATTGATCGCTGCCATACTGCGCGCCTTTATCGCCCTGCACCTGCGTCCCGTCCCCATCGGCCTGCATTATGTGAAAAAGGGAACGTTCCGTCGTATCGCCAACTACAGCAGTTCCAGCTTCATGATCATGGTCGCGGGGCGCCTGAAGTTCAAGACCGACGAAATCGTGATCGGCACGATGATGTCGGCGGCGGCCATTACCTATTTCAACATCGGCAACCGCATCGTGGACTATGCCGGGCAGGTGGTGACGACCTTGGCGCAAGTCTTTGTCCCGATGTCAGCTCAATCGGGAGCCAAGGGAGACGTGACAAGGCTGCGCAAGATCTTCGTGGTCGGGAACCGGGTGTGCGCCTTCATTATCTTTCCGATCTGCGCCACGTTACTGATTCTTGGCAAGTCGGTCATCGAAGTGTGGATGGGCAGAAAGTACGTCGAGGTCAGCTACCCGGTGCTGGTCATCATGATTCTTTCCTGCACCTTGTGGTGGTCACAGAGCGCATCCGGGCGCGTGCTGTTCGGCTTATCCCGGCATAACACCTGGGCCAAAATCACACTGATCGAAGGTATTGGCAATCTCATCTTGAGCGTCGCGCTCATCCGCTACCTCGGCATTATCGGCGATGCTTTGGGCACCGCAATTCCACTGGCCTTGAGCACGACCTACTTCATGCCGCGGCACGTCTCCAAGCTCCTGGGAATTCGGCTCACGACGTACGTGCGCGAAGCCTACACGCTGCCATTCCTGCTCACGATGCCGCTTGTGGCCACGCTCCTGCTCCTCAAACAATGGTTTGTGCCGCATACCTATCGTCAACTCGGATTGCAGTTGCTCATCGGCGGCGCGGTCTATGGTGCGGGACTGCTGTGGGCGTACCGGGCAAACAGGGCTCTCAGTACGGGAGAACTCGTGGCCCAAAAAGAAGCCGAATCCGTGGAGATCAAGCTGCTTCCGGATGTGGTCGAACCCTCCCAGGCAGACGTCAATAGCTGAACTCAACAGCCGCGTCATCCCTGAAATTGATAGGGTTCATTAGACCCGCGCCCAACCAAGCGCGACCGAGCTGAGAATCGCGTGGGGCGAAAGGCGGGGCTGCAGCCGGAAGGTCGACAGGGCCACTCGCAAGAGAGGCCCCGTTTGACAGGCTTTCCTACTGTGCCAGTTCGCTGAAGTCCACCGGGCTGACGCCGCCAACGGTGGCGGTGATGTTGACGGAACCCACGACTGCAGGAAGAGTATAGAAATTCGACGCTGTTCCTGTGGCGTCGGTGATCACTGGATTGCTGTTCGCGAACTGCCCTCCAGCTCCGCCATCGTCAAAGGTCACAGCCGCGCCCGAAACAGCGTGGCCACCATTGTCGACAACTTTCACGACGAGTGCCTGGGCCAACTGCGTACCTGCGGGACCGGACTGGCTGTTCCCGGAAACGGTGACGACGCTCGATGCTACCGCCGCATGTTCAGCGAAGTTGATCGTCTTCACACCGGTGGTGCTGGCCTTGACCGTGATCTTCCCGGCGGTATTGGGTAACTGATAGGACCCATACGCTCTTCCCGTAGCGTCGGTGACGCCGGTGACCGGGGTCAAGGATCCGCCCTTGCCTCCGTCATCGAACGTGACCGTCACACCCGGCACGCCGTTCTTGTAGGTGTCCAGCACTCTCGCTGTGAGCGGAACCGGGAGTACGGAACCAGGCCATCCATACTGTTGATTTCCGGCGGCGGCTGTCATCTGCGCGGGCGCTCCGCTGATGGCGGTTGCCGTGGTCGTGAGATTTCCGAAGCCAGTCGCCGACGCGGTCAGGGTAAACGTCCCGACCTTCTGAGGGAGCGTATACGCAGTCGTGGCTGTGCCGCTGCTGTCAGTTGCGGCCGAGGCGGGGTTGAATGCGCCGCCCTTTCCTCCATCGCTGAAGGTAACCGTCACGCCGGGATAAGGCACGTTCGTGTAGGCCTGCAGTGCCTTAACCTGGATCGGCACGGGCAACGCGCTCTTCACAGGCCCACTCTGGCCTCCGCCCGCCGCTACGGTCATGTAGTGCATGAGGCCGTACACTTCGAGCGACGTCCGCGTTGCGATGTAGACTCTTCCGTTGATGACTGTCTGAGTCACGAAGTGCGACAGCTTCGGCAAATTGTCGCGCGCCATCTGATGCGTGTTGTACAGCATCTTCAAAGTGATCGCATCGAAGGCGTAGAGATCGCCGCCGTGGATCACCCACACAATGCCATCGGCGTCCCCGTTGGATGAGACCGATGGCGCATGCGCTCCGGTGAGCTGCAGCGAGGTCATGGCGATCGGAGCGGGCGAAAGCATCCCGCTGGAAACCGAAAACACTTTCATCGGCTCGGCCTTCGCGCTGTAATACAGCCGGCCGTTCCAGTATGCGGGGGCTGTCCGAAATGACCCGATGACGCCGACCAGTTCCTGGATGATCTGGCTGTCGCTCGGCGAGTACATCCCGAGGTTGTCGCGATTCAATACGTAAATGATTCCTTGCTTGCCACTCGCCACCATTACGTGTGGATAGGGTCCGTCCATGTCGGGCAGAAGGACCGGCGAACCGGCGCTGAGATCGAGGTCATGGTCGTTCAGATATTGCACCGCCCCGGGGATAAAGAAATCGAGCAGTTGCAGATCGGGGCCAAGTTTCAGAACACTATTGGTATAGCCCTGTCCGCCGATGTCCGCGTCGTAATTTCCTTCCGACGTCAGCGGATAGATGTTGCCGGCATCGTCCCCTGCTAAACCACCGCCGGCCTGCCAGATCGAAGTAAGACCGTGATCAGGGTTGGTATTGAAGACGCCGGTTTGCGCCAGGGTGGCGGCGTCATATCCCAGTACCCACGAATGATTTCCGTCGTTGCAGAAGTTTGAGCCAAAACCGAGGTAGACGATGCCATTGGCCAACAGCAACCCCGGCCGATTCTTCTGGTGAAGGCTATTGAAGGTGACGACCTTTCCCGCGTTGCTGGTGGAAGTCGCGCTGATCGTAACCGGGCTCCCAGGGTTGTCCTGCCCGGTTCCAATATCGAGGGCATGCAACTGATGCCGGACCGTACCGTTGTCGAGGATTTTGTCCACCACGTACATGGTATTGGTCGTGGTATCGATCACAGGGGTGGCCACAATACCTTCCTGCGTGAAGCCCGGCCCGCGATCCTCGGTACTCGCGCAAGGCAGGAATGCGCCGCTGGCGGTGGTGATGCCATGGGCAGGATCGGTGAAATTGACGTGCCAAAGCGGCTCCGCATTCGGTCCCGAATTGCTCTCCGCATCGAACGCATAGACCGAATCTGCCATCGTCGCAACATAGACGACGTTGTGCGTACCCTTCCCTGGGATATTGACGTTCGGCACGTACAGAGGCTGCGCCAGGGCCTGATAGTCCAGCGGATAACTGAAGAGGCGGCCGAAGTCGGTCTTGTTCAGGTTGCTGGGTGATAGCAACACCTCATTGGTATTGGCGGAGGTTCGGGCGTTATTGCCATGGCTGGTGGTGAATGCCTCCTGGGCCGAAACCAGCGATACCAGGCACATGACAACCACGGTTGCTCCAATCCACTTCGAGCAGCGTCCCGAATTGCAACGTGACACGGCTCGGTGGGAATTCTCCGCCGTATCGAACCAATACCCGAAACCCATTACCAGGCTCCTCTTAGAGAATGTGGTGCTTACCCCAGGCAGTTATGTCCACAGCAGCAATTATTCAACCAGTGGGGGAGCCGGACTGGAGGCGCTAAGAGACCTAATGACTGTGCGTTGCTCATACCATGAGATTTCCAAGGACTATGAGAAGGATTTGGACCTGCAACACTTTGCACACATCGGGCGCGCTTCGGCGCCAGACGAGTCCTTAATGGGGGAACACGAATTTCGGTCCCCCTTATTGGGGGAAGCCATTCCACCGTCAATCCGTCCGAACCCGGCACAGACTGCACGAGCCTCTCCCCCAAGGCATCCGACTAGTCGTCATCCGGACCCTCCGGAGGAGTCTTGTCATCTAGGAAGTACTGTGCGTCGAGCGGGGCCGCCACGGTCTTATAGGGCAGAGGCGTCTGGGTGAAGTCGAAGCAATCCGAGAGATCGTCCGCCCGTGCATCGGCATACCCGACTGCGGGGTCAATCTCACCCAGCCCGAAGACCTTTTCGATGAACTTCAAGATGCTGCCGAAATCGTGGTTAACGTGCGAGATGTAGGCCGCCCTGGCATAAGGCGACACAACGATCAGCGGCACTCGCAGGCCGTACTCGTAGGAGTTCTGAATCGCCGGCGGCGGCACGTGATCATACCAGCCTCCCCAGTCATCCCACGTGATGATGATCGCCGTATCCTTCCAGTACTGGCTGGAGCCAATCGCATTCACCACGGAAGCGACCCAGGAGGGCCCGGTGCCGTCGGTGCCGCTGGCGTGGTCGGAAGCGGTATTGGTCGGAATGACCCAGCTCACGGCTGCAAGATTACCGCTGCTGATGTCGTTCAGCACCTGCGTTTGCCCGATGATCACATGATTGGTCCAATCCGAGCCGACGCAGTTTGTTCCATTCGGCGGAGGAGCGTCGGGTCCACACATGTGTTGGATCGCGTTAGGCCCGGTCCAGATCGAACCCGCTTTCGGCGTGTAGTACTTCCAGCTGATTCCGTTCGTATCGAGCAGATCGGTCAGCGTGGGATGGTCGAAGCACGGATACATCGTCTGCGTCTCGTTCGTCTTGGGGTCAGGATTTGTCGTGTCGATAATCCTCACAATCCCGTCTGGCGGCGCAATGCATCCAGTGTGATCGGAATCGGTGTTGGTGGGATTTTCCGACACACTCAAAGTGCTTTTCTCGCTGATCGCAGACGTTCCCGAAATGATGTACTGATGCGCCGGAAAACTCGGTCCCTGGTTCGTCTGGAACATGCGGTCGCCGAACGTATAGGTTTCCGCCAGCGTGAAATAAGGCTGGAGACGGCTGTCCTGAACATATTGATACGCGCAGGTCGGAATTTCCGGTGGGCAACTGATCAGGTCCCCACCATCCATCGCGCCGTTGTCCCATTCCAGCAGGAAGTTGTGATGGCCGTGGCCGAGATCATAACTGGTGACGAGCGAGACCGGAGTCAACGGAACCGTTTGGCCCGTCGATATTTTCCCGGTGCTCGCGATGTCAGCGCCGCGGCTGATCAGGACCGGATCGTGGAATAGGTTGTCCGGGGTGCGGTTCTCCTGAAAAATGATCACGACATGGTTGATCTTGCCGGGTGGGGGAGGCGGTGGTGGGTTGCTGCCCGACGAGACACTTCCACAGCCGTTCAGACTAAGCAGCAAACTCGCGCACGCGATGACGAGACCCAGCAGTAAACCGATCCTGAACCCAGTCATTCCGGCTTCTCCTCAGAAAAGAATGCGGTCCCCGAGCCGCCGGTTGGTACAACCGTCCCCTTTGGATCCTGAATGTGCCCTGCTCTGAGCGCGTCCGGAAAGCTGGTCACTTCCGACGGGAGAGAGGGACTTCTAATGTTCGAAACCCGTTTCTTAGGGTTTTGATGCGCCCCTTCCCCAGGAAGGTCATCTCCAGGTAGGCGAAAAAACCGGGCGCTGGTAAAATTGACAAGTTCCAGCATTTCTCCAGCAGTGGGGCTATAGCTCAGCTGGGAGAGCGCATCGTTCGCAACGATGAGGTCGTCGGTTCGATCCCGACTAGCTCCACCATATTTTCAATCGTTTAGCGGCAACGTGCCGTCCCTCCGTGCCTTCATCACACTGACCGGTCACTTCAATCACTGCACGCGTCAGTACGAAGGCATAGCGTAGTCATTGAGAGCCGTTCCAAGCACGTTGTTGAAGGGAAAGGCTGGTCTCAGATGCAGGCCAAGAGCATCCTCAGCCTGGTTCCTGTCGTTCTGCTGTGCCTGCCGAGTCTTTGTGGCGGATTCGTGATTCTAGGGAGCCTGTTGCTGCAGAGGCGTATGGACGAGTGGGGAACCGTCTCATCGGTCGTGGTCGCGACGGCAGTTTTTTTTGGTTGGCCGTTGGTCTTCCTTGCGGCGCTTGCAGGTGTTCTGGCAGGCATCAATCGGGCCGTATCGCGGGAAGTGAAGTACGCAAACTGCATCATCGTCAGTCTGGCGACGGTTGCCACGTTCTCGGTGACCTTCCACTTTGGGATTCGCTAGGGAAGATGCGAACCCATGTTGATGGAGAGTTGGCCTGCCCAATGCGCGCGTAGCGGTCACATATTCGTGTGATCCCTTTACCTGTCTTCGTTGGAGCAGTTGACGTCTAATGACTGTGCAGTGAGTTTCGCCCCACCACTCTCGGCGGCCAGCCGCGCGAGCCTGAGACTTCCAATCGTGCTGGCCCTGGTCGGCTTCACCGCGACAATTGCCCAGATTATTCTTCTGCGCGAGCTGATGGTTGTTTCCTATGGCAACGAAATCTCCCTGGGAGTCATGCTCGCATCTTGGCTTCTCTGGACGGCGCTGGGCAGCATGTTCAGCCGGTCAACAGCGCCGGGGCCGGACCCGGCGAAGCGCGTGGCCGTGCTGCAACTACTGCTGGCCTTTTTCCTCCCCCTAACTGTCCTCGCGATACGCGCCTCCCGCACCGTATTTCACGCCTTTCCGGGTGAGGTTCTGGGACCGGCTCCGATTCTTGTCACCTGCCTGGTCACCTTGAGTTGCTTCTGCGCCATTTCCGGCTGGACGTTCGTCGCCGGCAGCCGCCTGCTTGCACAACAATCCGGAACTTCCACCGCACGGGCCGTGAACTCAATGTACCTGCTCGAGGCAGCCGGATCCGCGCTCGGAGGTATTCTCGCCAGCGTTTTCCTCCTGCGTCTTCTCGACTCGTTGCAGTTCGCGTTTCTTGTGAGCGCCCTCAATGTCACGGCCGCTGCCACCTTCGTTCTGCGGCGATTGTCGCGCCAGGTGACTGCGGTCATAGTGCTGTTCGTCACCTGGGTGGTTGCCGGTCTGCCGGGAGGCCGCTATCTGGAAGGCGCTTCTTTTTCGCGCCTGTGGCCGGGCTTTCAGTTGCTCGACACCCGCAACTCCGTGTACGGGAATCTGGCTGTCGTAGAAACCGGCGGGACGCGCAGCCTGTTCGAGAATGGCCTGCTGATGTTTAATGCACCCGATCCGGCTGCCGCCGAGGAAGCCGTACACTTTGCCCTGCTCGAGGCTCGCGCCCCGAGAAGGCTTTTTCTGATCGGCGGCGGAGCCGGTGGAGCACTTTTGCAGGCCCTGCAGCATCCCAGCCTCGAACGCGTGGACTATGTCGAACTCGATCCCACCGTTCTGGAGTTGGCTGACCAGCACTTCCCCGAGCAATGGCAAGCCGCTCGCGCAGATCCCCGCGTACATATCCATGCGGCGGATGGGCGGCTGTTCCTGAAATCAAGCCCACTGACCTACGATGCAATCATCGTCAATCTGCCCACGCCGCAGACCGCCCAGCTGAACCGCTTCTATACGGTGCAATTCTTCCGCGAGGCAGCCGACAAACTTGCCGATGACGGAGTCTTCTCATTTCAGTTGCACGCCGCGGAGGAGTACCTGAGCCCGGACCTGAGCACTTTTCTGCGCTGCATCCTCCATTCGCTCCAGCAGGCATTTCCCGTCGTCCAGACGATGCCCGGCGACATCGTGCATTTCTACGCGGCCAAGCGGGCAGGCGTTCTCGCGGCAGATTCTGCAGAACTCCTCTCACGGCTTCAACAGCGGCGCCTTAACACCAGCTATGTGCGCGAATACTACATCCCATTTCGGATGATGCCCGACCGCGTGGCCGATCTTGAACAAAGCATTCGGCCGCAGCCTGACACGCCGCTCAACCGTGATCTGGCCCCTATCGCGTACTACTTCGACGTCGAGCTTTGGAGTACGCAGTTTAACCGCGAGTATCAGCGTGTCTTCGGCACGATTGCACGAATTCAGTTTCGAGCGCTCCTGGAATGGACTGTCGTGGGCCTGTCCGTGATTGGCATTGCCATTCTTTGCTGGCCGCGAACTCCTGCCCGGGCTCGTGGCAGCGCCGTCTTGTGCGCGGCGCTAACTGGGTTGACGATGATCGGACTCGAGGTCTTGCTCCTGCTCGGGTTCCAGGCCATCTACGGCTATGTCTACCACCGGCTGGCAATTCTGATTGCCCTATTCATGTCGGGCATGGCGCTGGGGAACTGGTTCCGCCTGCGGCAGGCCAGCCGATCTCCAGCCGCGACGCTGGCGGCATCATTGCTACGCCTGGCCATCCTCCAACTTGTCGTGGCGCTGTCGCCGCTCCTGGTCTATCGCTTCCTCAGCGCCGTCGCAGGTGTGCGAAGCGTGCATGCGCTCGTCCTCGCGAGTGCGATTCTTTTTCCCATCCTTGCTTTGCTCGCGGGAGCGCTCGGAGGCTATGAGTTTGCGCTGGCAGCCGAGGCTTTTTTCGCGCAGGCAGAATCGCTCCCGGCGAACATGGGAATCCTCTATGGAATGGATCTCATCGGCGCGTCTGCGGGCGCGCTGCTGCTCAGCGCGTTCCTGATTCCGCTGTTCGGTTTTTTCAAGGCCGCCGTGTTTATTGCGGCGGCCAACCTGGTGCCGGCTGTTCTGGCCGCGAGTGTGGGTTGGGCCAAACGGGGATTCCGTTCGGCATAACGTCGCGGGACGTTTCGATCTCCCCAAAGACCACGGCCGTGAACATGAACAGATCGGCGTCGTTCTCTCGCCAGGCTTTTGCCGGCAAGCCCGCTTTCATCGCCGTTTCATCGAGCAAGGTATTGCGGTCCCAGTGTTGTTCGGTCGCGACCTGCGGCAGCAGAACTCCTCGTGCCGAGCCCTTCACGATCATGAGCCCATGTTCGCCGGCCTTAATCTGATTGACATTCGCAACGTGGCGCAACGGAGACAGCACAGAGACTTCATAGGTGAGGAGCGGCAATTCG
>Ga0335082_10002694_pt1 | contig 19173 bp, 21 predicted proteins | sample Lox_Sample_41_FD_206718 | JGI IMG/M metagenome (GOLD analysis project Ga0335082, IMG submission 206718) | Soil microbial communities from Loxahatchee National Wildlife Refuge, Florida, United States - Lox_Sample_4.1 | ecosystem: Environmental > Terrestrial > Soil > Wetlands | place: USA...
AGCGCGTCGCGTGGTGCACGTGGCGCCACACCCAGGCGCTCTTCGGGCCCACCCACACCTCGCCGTAACCGCCGGCGCCCCACGACGACGCGCTCGGCGTCGCCTGCGCCGCGACCGGATGCCGATCGAGGTACCCGCGCAGCGTGACCGGCTCGACCTCGCCTGCCGCGTCGAGCGCGAGCCGCCGGAAGACCGCCTCGAGGAAGAGCGGTCCCTCGTACCACCAGTGCCCGAAGAGCTCGGCGTCGTACGGCGAGACGACGATCGGCGTGACGCCTCCCATGCTTCGCGCGAGGTACTCGAGCTGCATCGCGCGGTTTCGCACGAAATCGCCCGCGTGCTCCCACGCGCGCTGCTTGGCGACGCTCGGGATGTACGGCTTCTTGTCGACGCGCTTGCCGGTGATGCGGTGGTACTTGATGCCGGTCATCAGTCGGTTTCCGTCGCCGACGACCTCGCCGTAGAGGTGCTCCTCGGGCAGGTCGAACCCGATGTCGCGGTAGAAATCGCGGTAGTACGCGTCGCCCGGGTAACCTTCTTCGCGCGACCAGACCTGGCGCGACGACTCTTGATCGCGCGCGAAGAAGGCGACGCCCGCCGGCGAGAGGATCGGCGCGTGCTCGCCGAACGGCGGCTGTGGCCGCGCGCGCGTGACGCCGTGCGTGTCGAGCACCGTGAAGCGCACGCCGGCCTCGGCGATCGCGGCGTCGATGCCCGGGTGGTAGGCGCATTCGGGGAGCCACATGCCGAGCGGCCGCCGCCCGACGAGCTTCTCGAACGCGTCCATGCCGAGGCGGAGCTGCGCGCGCACGCCGGCCGGCTCGCTCAACATCGCCGGCAGATAGCAGTGCGTCGCCGAGCACGTGATGAGCTCGATGCGCCCGGCGTCCCAGTGCCCGCGCAGCGCCGCGACGACGTCGCCGTGGTGCCGGTCCCAGACGGCGCGCACGCGCGCGAGCTCCTCGCGGTAGAACGTCGCGAGCGGCGCGAGCTCGGCGTCGCCGTAGAGGCGAACCATCTCCTTTTCGGCGAGCTGCTCCATGCGCGCGAGGTGGCCCTCGAAGCGTTTGCGGAGGAGCTCGTCGCGAAGCATCGCCGCGAGCGGCGGCGTGAGGCTCATCGTCAGCCCGACCGGCACGTCCTCGCCCGCGAGTCGGTCGAGCACGTCGATCAGCGGCAGGTAGCACTCGATGAGCGCCTCGTAGAACCAGCGCTCCTCGAGGTGTCGCTCGTGCTCCGGATGGCGCACGAACGGCAGGTGCGCGTGGAGGACGATCGCGAGATAGCCGTGGGCCATGCGGGCGCGGAGCCTAGCTCATCTCCGGCCGATGTCTTCGTGGCATTTCAGTGAGGCCGGGAGGCGCGGCGAGCGTCAGGGCAAGTGCAGATAGGCCTGCGTGTTGCCGTCGTGGCAGCCGCTCGTGTTGCAGCTCGCCGCGCTGATCGCGCCGACCATGAGCGCGGTGTTCGTCCCGTCGCGCACGCCCGACTGCGCGGGGAACGCGAGCGACTCGTTCGTGCCCGGCTCGTACCAAAAGTTCCCGTCGGCGTCGGAGTGCGCGCTGAACGCCTTGCCGTCGGTGCCGCGCACGCGGATTTCTTTCGCCACCGCCGGCGTCGTTCCGTTCGTGTCGCTGAAGACGGTGCCGGCGAAGAGGAAGACCGGGCCCGCGCCGCCCATTTTGTGGCAGCTCAGGCAGTCCTGGTCCTTGCCCGGCGTGACGCCGACGTTGTCGTTGTTGTGGTAGGTGACCGCGCTCGTCGTCGGCTGCGTCGAGGTGTACGTGCCGTCGCCGCTGAACGCGGTGGTCGTCCCGCCGGTGTCGCTGCCGCCGTCCGAGGGCGCGTCGACGGCCGCGTCGCCCGGCGGCAGACCCGAATCGACGGGGATGACGCCGCCGTCCTTGAATTCACCCCTGGTCAAACCTTCCACCCCCGGGTCGGCCGCGGTGCATCCAAGTACCAGAAAAGAAAGGGACAGAGCCCAAACAGGCCGCCTCATGCGGCTCATGGTAGCAAACTGCGAGCCGCGCTTGATCTTGGGCTTTCGATTCGTATACTCCGCCCTCCCCGCTGCCCGGCCACTGGCCGAAGCAGCACGAAAAAAGAGGGCTCCATGTACGCGGTCATCAAAACGGGCGGGAAGCAGTATCGAGTCGCCAAGGGCGACAAAATCTTCGTCGAGAAGCTCCCGGGCAACGTCGGCGACGCGGTGAGCTTCGACCAAGTGCTCATGCTGGGCGGCGAGTCGCTCAAGCTCGGCAAGCCGCTCGTCTCGGGCGCGAAGGTCGAGGGCAAGATCCTCGAGCAGGGCCGCGGCGAGAAGGTCATCATCTTCAAGTTCCGCCGCCGGAAGAACTACCGTCGCAAGACCGGTCACCGGCAGCCGTTTTCCACCGTGCAGATCACGGACATCAAGGGTTAAGCCATGGCTCACAAAAAAGGCGCAGGCAGCACGCGCAACGGGCGAGACTCGAACTCGCAGCGGCGCGGCATCAAGGTGTACGGCGGCGAGAAGGTCTCGGCGGGCGCGATCCTCGTTCGTCAGGTCGGCAGCACCATCGCGGCGGGCAAGAACGTCGGGCTCGCCAAAGACTTCACGCTCTTCGCGCTCGTCGACGGCGTCGTGAAGTACGAGTACCGGACGAAGGACCAGCGCAAGGTCTCGGTCTACCCGGCCTCTTGAAGTACGGGCTCTGCGCGGTCGACCTCGACGGGACGCTCCTCGGCCCGACCGGGGCCGCGCACGAAGCGGACGTCGTCGCGCTGAAGAAGCTCCTCGCGCGCGGCGTGCCGGTGACGATCGTCACCGGGCGGCTCTACTCGGGAACGCGCCACGTCGCCGAGCAGCTCGGCCTCCGCGGACCGGTCGCGTGCGTCGACGGCAGCCACATCGTCTCGACCGAGACGCACAAGACGCTCCACTGCCACGCGCTCGCCGGCGAGCGCGCGATCGCGCTCCGCGACGCGATGGCCGCTTCGCGCGCGGCGACGTTCGTCTTCGCGCAGGATCAAGTCGTCTACGACGAGCGCGGCACGGCGTACCTCGGGTACGTGAGCACGTGGTCGACGTCGCTCGTCGCGACGGGCGACAGCGTGAGCCATCCGTATTGGGAAGAGGACGCGGGCGTGACGGCGGTCGTCGCGGTCGGCGACCGGACGCAGATCCACGCGGCGGTCGAGGCGATCGCGAAGACGCTCGGCGATCACGCGCAGGTCGCGATGTTTCCGGCGAAGAACGTCGACGAGCGCTGGGGGATGATCGTGCGGGCGGCGGGCGGCGACAAAGGCACCGCGCTCGCGTACGTCGCGGATCACTACGGCGTGCCGATGAGCGAGGTCGTCGCCATCGGAGACTGGATCAACGATCTTCCGATGCTGCGCGTCGCCGGGCGCTCGTTCGCGATGGGCCACGCGCCCGAGCCGGTGCGCAAGGTGGTGACTGACCGACTCGACCACACGAGCCTCGAAGGCGGCGGCGTCGCGCGCGCCGTGGAGCTCGCGTTCGGGGTGCGAGCCAAATAGATGCGCGCGACCGCGGTGCTCCTCGTGGCGTGCGCGCTGGGGGCGTGCGCGGCCGACTGGCGCGCGAAGGTCCCGCCGAAATACCTCGAGGTCGCCGAGATCCACCACGCGGCGTGCGGGAATTGCCACACGCGCGTCGAGCCCGGCCAGCGGACGCGCGCGCACCTCGAGAAGGCGCTCGCCAAGCACCACGATCGCGTGAAGATGACCGACGCCCAATGGCGGCTGCTCGTCGACTACCTCTCGGAGACGCCGTAACATCGGCGTTGCGATGAGGCGCGCGGCGTTACTCGTGATGGCGCTTGCGGCGTGCGGCGGAGGATCGCCCGCGCAGGACGACGGCGGCTCGGACGCGACGGTCGACGTCGTCGAAGAGACCGCGCCCGACGCGAGCGACGCGGCGGACGAGCTCGCCGACGTGGACGCCGCGGTCCCGTGCGGCATCGACACCGTGTGGACGACCGACCTGCCGCAGCACCTCGAGTGCACCGGGCTCTACACCGACTTCGCGAGCAAGACCGTGGACGCGAAGGCGCTCTCGTACACGCCGGGTCTCGTGCTCTGGTCGGATGGCGCGACGAAATCGCGATGGTTGTATCTTCCACCCAATTCGAAGATCGACGACTCGAACCTCGACGAGTGGACGTTCCCGGTCGGCACGAAGGTGTGGAAGGAGTTCGTCGTGAGCGGCGCGCGCATCGAGACGCGGCTCTTCACGAAGGCGAGCGACGGGACGTGGCTCTGGGCGGCGTACCAGTGGACGAGCGACGAGTCGGACGCGGTGCGAAACGACTCGGGCGCGAAGAACGTCGTCGGCACGTACGAGATCCCGAGCCACGGAAACTGCGACGCGTGCCACGGCGGGCGCAACGACAAGCTGCTCGGCGTCGAGGCGATCGCGCTCGCGCTGCCGGCCGCGCAGGGCGCGACGCTCGACTGGCTCCAGACGAACGGCAAGCTCACCGTGGCGCCGCCCGCGACGACCGCGACGCTCCCCGAGGACTCGACGGGGAAGGCTGCGCTCGCGCTCGGCTCGCTCCACATCGGCTGCGGCGTCTCGTGCCACAACCAGAACGGCTCCTCGCAGGGCGGGTCCTCGGGCTACTGGGCGCGCCTGCCGGCGAGCGCGGTGCTCTCGGGCACGGCGCAAGTGACGTCGCTCGACACGTACGTGACCACCGTCGGCGTGACGCCGACCACGGTGCCGTACCAGCCGCAGGCGAACCAGGGCTACAAGCGCATCCTCGCCGGCGACGCGGCGATGAGCCTGCTCGTCTACGTCACGAACATGCGCGGCACCGGACAGATGCCGCCCATCGTCACGCACGTCGTCGACGCGACGAGCGTGCAAGAGCTCGAAGACTGGATCAACGCGTTGTGATGCGCGGGGCCGGGCTGCGGCTGCAGATCGTGCTCCTCGTGTGCGGGCTGATGCTCCTCGCGCTCGTGCCGCTCTTCTTCGCGGTGGCGAGCCTCGCGCGCGTCGCGCTGCGCGGCGACGAGGCCGACGCGGCGCGCGCGGTCGGGACGGCGGTCGCCGAGCACGCGCTGGATCTCCCCGCGGACGCAGGCGAGCTCGCGCGGGCGAAGGGCAGCCGCGTCGCGATGCTGTGCGTGATCGACGGCGCGTCGCGCGTATGCGCGGGCGACGAATCGTCGCATGACGCCATCGACGTGCGCGTGACGCGCGGCTCGCGCGCGGCGATCGCGCGCGTTCGGGTCCAAGAAGGCGGCGACCGCGCGGCGCCGCTCGTTCGGCTCTTCGGCGTCTACACGACCGCGTTCGGGCTCGCGCTCGCGTTCGTCGTGTACGTGGCGCTGACGCGCGTCATCGTGAAGCCGATCGAGAGCCTCGCGCGCGCGACCGATCGCGTCGCGGGTGGCGCGCGCAAGCTGGAGGCCCCCGCGGCGGGCGCGCGCGAGCTCGTCGAGCTCTCGCAGAGCGTCTCGGCGATGACCGCGCGCCTCCTCGCCGACGAAGAGAGCCTGCGCCGCAAAGTCGCGGAGCTCACCGAGGCGCAGGCGCAGATCGTCCGGAGCGAGCGCATGGCGAGCGTGGGCAGGCTCGCGGCCGGCATGGCGCACGAGATCGGCAACCCGATCACCGCGATCATGGGGATGCAGGACTTGATGATCGGCGGCGACGTCGGCGCCGACGAGCACGCCGACTACCTCGCGCGCATGCGCAAGGAGACCGAGCGCGTCCACGGCATCCTCCGCGACCTGCTCGACTTCGCCCGGCCCGAGGCCGAGCGCGAAGAGCACGTGGAGGCTGCTTCCGCGCGCGTGGCCGACGTGATGCACGACGTCGTCGCCCTCCTCGCGCCGCAGAAGACGTTCCGTGACGTCGAGATCGTCGCCGACGGCGGCGACGCGCTCGTGCGCATCGCGCCCGAACGCCTCACGCAGGTCCTGCTCAACCTCGCGCTCAACGCGGGCGACGCGATGACCGGCTCGAAGGCGGGCAAGCTCGTGATGCGAGCGCGCGACGAGGCCGGCGGCGTACGCATCGAGGTCGAGGACACGGGGCCCGGCGTGCCCGCGAGCGTGCGCGACCGGCTCTTCATGCCGTTCGTGACGACGAAAGAGGTCGGGCAGGGGACCGGCCTCGGGCTCGCGGTGTGCCGCGGGATCGTCGAGGCCGCCGGCGGGCGGATCGAATTGGATGTAAAATACACGCGAGGCGCGCGCTTCGTGGTGTGGCTGCCCCGGCCTTGACGCGCGTCGCGCGTCGTCGATCGCGGGGGTCCTCGTCGTCATCGTTCTCGTGAACGTGGTCGTGGACTTTTGACGTGGACGGCGGCGTGGCACGTAGTCGTTCCTCCGTTGACGCGCGTCGCGTCAACGCGGTTCGTCCAGGTCCACGTCGCCGTTCACGTCGACGTCCACGACGACGCTACGGCTTGGTGGCTTTTCGAAAGCGCGTCAGCTCGGGTACGTTATGCGCGTCCAAGAGAACCCATGAAGCTCGCCGAAGCCCTCCTCCTCCGCGCCGACATCCAGAAGAAGATCGCCTCGCTCCGCGACCGCATCGTCGCGAACGCCGTCGTGCAAGAAGGCGACGAGCCCCACGAGAAGCCCGACGAGCTCATGAAGCAAGCGGTCGGCGCGCTCGGCGAGCTCGAGAAGCTCGTGACGAAGATCAACCGCACGAACCTGAAGACGAAGCTCGAGGGCGGCCGCACGCTCACGGAAGCGATCGCCCACCGCGACACGCTCGTCGCGCAGCACGGCCTCTACGTCGCGGCGATCGCGGGAACGAAGAAGGAGCCCGAGCGCTACAGCGCGCGCGAGATCAAGTGGATCGCGACGCTCGAAGTGGCGAAGCTGCAGAAGCAGCTCGAAGATCTCGCGAAGAAGATCCGCGTGCTCAACGCGCAGATCCAAAAAGCGAACTGGAGCGCCGACCTCGGCGGCTGAAGGAGGGACTTCGGGTGAGCGTGGGGTCCCGGCATTCCAGGCCGGGGGACCGTAAACATACTGGGCTGGCTTGACGCGCGGAGGGCAGCGCAGGGTCTTCAACGGCCCGTTCACAAATTTTGCCCACACCGCGCACTCTGCATCGCGCATCGCGCATCGCGCACCACCGCACGCTGACGAAGTCTCTCCTTCAGGAGTCGAGGAATGAAACGCGAGCTCGAAGAACTCGGGTACGTGGTGGTGCGCGGCGCGCTCGACGAAGCGCGCGTCGAGCGGCTCCGCCGCGATTTCCCCGCGGTGCACGACGAAGCGCTCGCGACGCACCCCGCGATCCTCGAGGCCGCGCGCGTCGTCTTCGGGGGCGCGCCGTGGAAGGTGCGCGACGCGAACGCGCGCGATCCGCGCCCCGGCTTCGGCCAGCAAGGGCTCCACGCCGACTGGATGCCGCGCGCGCCGGGCGAGCCGTTCCACGTGATGACCGCCCTCTGGATGCTCGACGACTTCACGCCGGAGAACGGCGCGACGCGCGTCGTTCCGGGCTCGCACCGCGTCACGACGCCGCTCGCGAAGCCGCTCGCGCAGCCGCTCGCGCATCACCCGGACGAGATCGTGGTGACCGGACGCGCGGGCGACGTGCTCATCTTCAACGGCCACCTCTGGCACTCGGGTCGCAAGAACGAGGGCGCCGGATCGAGGCGCTCCGTTCAGATGGTCGCCGTGTCGTCAGAAAGCGATCGCCGGCCCGGCGGCGGTCCATGAGAAGCCCGCGCGCGGCGCGAGGACGGTCGGCCCCTTCACGAGGAAGATGATCCCCGGGACGAGAAGACCGATGCCGAGCGCGAACGCCGAAGGCCCGCCGAGGAGCATGCCCATCTGGACGTTGTCGGCGTTCACGTCCGAGGGGCGCATCGCGAGCGACGCGCCGAAGATCGAGACGCCGGCCACGGCGAGCATCGAGCCCGCGATCGTCAGCGCGAGGCCGGTCCTCACGTTCGAGCGATCGACGCGCGCGTCCGGATCGGCGGAGGCGACGTGGGGCAGGAGGGAAACGAGGAGGGCAGAGGCGAGGGCCGTGCTTGTCTTCATGCGCGTCCAGTTGCCACGTGGCACGCCGCGGGTTCACGCGCGCGCGACGAGCGGCGCGCCCGATGCGACGAGCGGCGCCCTCACATCCACTCCGAGAGCGGGACCACCTCGAGCCCGCGCTCGTGCAGGCCCGCGAGGATCGCCGGGAGCGCGGCGACGCCCGCGGGCGCGTGCGTGCCGCGCTCGGACGCGTCGTGGAGGAGCACGATCGATCCGTCGCGCGCGGAGGCGAGCACGCGGCGCGCGACGTCCGCGGGATCGGCGCGCACGCCGTCGCGCGCGCTCACGTCCCAACCGATGACGCGCAGGCCGAGCTCGCGCACGACGCGCGGCGTGTGCGGGACCGTGTGGCCGATGGGCGGGCGAAAGAGCTTCGGCCGCGCGCCGGTGATCTCGTGGAGCACGCGCGCGGCGCGCTTGAGGTCCTTGCGCCACGTGCGCGCGCCGCGCAGCGCGAAGAGGCGATCGTGCGCGTACGAGTGGAGCCCGACGGCGTGCCCGCGCTCGAGGATCGCGCGCACCATCTCCGGATGAGCCTCGGCTTTCTTGCCGATGACGAAGAACGTGGCCTTCGCGCCCGCCGCGTCGAGCGCGTCGAGCGTGCGCGCGGTGGACTCGGGGTCGGGGCCGTCGTCGAACGTCAGCGCGACGCCCTTCGCCCCGCGCGGCCCGCGCAGCATCGCGTCCACGAACACGCGCAGGCGCAGCACGAGCACGCCCCCGAGGATCACCGCGAGGTACGCGGCCATGAACCCCGCGACGAACGCGACGCTCGGCGGATGCCCGAGCGCCGCGCGCAGCGACACGCCGAGCGCGACCGCGGTCATCGCGTAGAAGAGGGCGCGCGCGGGCGGCATGCCCGAACCCTACTTCATTTTTTCGCGGCTTTTTTCGGCGCGGCGGCCTCGAGCTCGTCCGCTTCGTCTTCTTCGGCCGGCTCGGCGACGCGCACCTTGCCCTTGGACGGCGGCGCGGCTTTGCCCTTCGACTTGGCGGCTTTGTCCTCGGGCTCGGGCGTGTTGTCGGCCTCGTAGAACGCGCCGAGGAGCGCGGCGATCGCCGGCAGCGTGACCGCCGGGAGCAGGCCCGCGGACGTCGCGAGCGCGGGGCCCGCGCCGATCCCGTGCAGGTCGACGTCGAAGCCCAGCCAGCGACGCATCGCCCACATGCCGGCCGCCGCGATGCCCGCGCCGACGACCGCCTTCAAGGCCGCCTCGATCTGCCCGCCCGACGCCCAGATCGGCTTGCCCGCCACGAGCCCGACGAGCACGCCGGTCACCGCGGCGAACACGTACGCGAGCACGGCGCCGCCCGTCCCCGTGAAGGCGACCTCACCGAGTCCCTTGATCACCGCGGCGGCGATGACGCCTCCGACGAAGAGACCGAAGATCAGCCCGTACACGAGGCGCTTGAGCATCCGTTTCTAGCCTGAGGGCGCTTTCCCTCTACGTCAACGGGGCAACTATCATTCCCGCGTTTCTTCACGCGCGAGGGGACCTGAGGCGCTCGGCGAGGCGCGAGCGTCGTTCGCCGCGGCGGGCGCGCTCGAGCGCGAGCGAAATGGCCCGCGCGTCGCAGACGAGCACGACGAGCCGCTTGCCGCGCGTCACCGCAGTGTAGAGCAGGTTGCGCGACAGCATGACGAAATGGCTCGAGAGCATCACGACGACGACCGCCGGGTATTCGCTCCCCTGCGATTTGTGGATGGTGCAGGCGTACGCGAGCACGAGATCGTCGAGCTCGCTCGAGGCGTACTCGCGCTCGCGGCCGTCCTCGAACCGAACGACGAGATCGCCGTCGTCGGTCGTGCCGCTGACGAAGCCGACGTCGCCGTTCCAGACGTCTTTGTCGTAGTCGTTTCGGAGCTGCATCACCTTGTCGCCCACGCGGAAGGTGCGCGCGCCGCGCGAAACGGATTCGCCGCTCGGGTTGAGCGCGGCCTGGAGCGCCTCGTTGAGCGCGGCCGCGCCGGCGTCGCCCTTGTGCATCGGCGTGAGCACCTGCACGTCGCGGAACGGGTCGAGGCCGAATCGCCGCGGGATGCGCTCGCGAACGAGCTCGAGCACCGTCTCGCGCGCGGCGACGGGATCGCGCCGCTCGATCACGAAGAAGTCCGCGTCCGGATCGCGCGACGAGCGCGGCGACCGGCCCGCGTTGACGAGGTGGGCGTTCTCGACGATGAGGCTCGCGGCCGCCTGGCGGAAGACGTGCGTGAGGCGCACGCACGGCGCGACGCCCGACGCGATCACGTCGCGCAGCACCGCGCCGGGCCCGACGCTCGGGAGCTGATCGACGTCGCCGACGAGGACGAGGCGCGTCCCGGGCGCGACCGCTTGCGCGAGCGAGTCGGCGAGCGTGACGTCGATCATCGAGGCTTCGTCCACGATCACCGCGCCCGCGTCGATCGGCCGCGACGCGACGCGCTGGAAGACGGCGCGCTTGGGATCGAACTCGAGCAGGCGGTGAATCGTCTGCGCCGCGCGACCCGACGCCTCTTCCATGCGCTTGGCGGCGCGTCCGGTCGGCGCCGCGAGCCGCACCGAGATGCCCGCGCCGTCGAAGAGCGCGAGGAGCGCGCGCACGACCGTGGTCTTGCCGACGCCGGGCCCGCCCGTGATGACGAGCAGCGGCGCGGTCGCGGCGGAGGCCACGGCGTCGCGCTGCGCGCCGGCGAGGCGGACCGAGCGCGCGCTCTCGTACCGGTCGAGCAGCTTCTCGACGTCGTCGATGGGCTTCACGCGGCTCGCCGCGAGCTCCTGCAAGCGGTCCGCGAGCCGCACCTCGGCGGCGTGCATGTCGCGTGTAAAATACACGGACCCTTCGAGCGTGCGCTCTTCGATCACGTGGCCCGAGAGGAGCAGCGCGCGGAGGGCGCGCTCGAGGTCCGCCGGCTCGGGGCCGCCGAGGAGCGTCGCCGCAGCCTGCATCCACTCGTCCCTCACGACGCACGTGTGCCCGCCGCCTTCGGTCGCGTCGCTCAGCGCCTGCAGGAGCCCCGCTTGGATGCGCTCGGGCGCGTCCTTCGCGACGCCCACTTGCTGCGCGATTTTGTCGGCGGTCGAAAACCCGATGCCGCGGACCTCCATCGCGAGCCGGTAAGGCTGCTCGCCGACGATGCTCCCCGAAGCGGACCCGTACCGCTTGAAGATGCGCTGCGAGAGCGCGGGGCTCACGCCGTAGCCCTGGAGGAGGATCATCGTGTCGCGCATCTCCCGCTGCTCTTTCCACGCCTTCGCGATGCGCTCGGCCTTGATGGGCGAGATCGTCGGCACCTCGCGCAGTCGCTCGGGGTGCTCGTCGAGGATCTCGAGCGTCTTCAGCCCGAACTTGTCGACGAGCCGGTGCGCGGTCTTCTGCCCGACGCCCTTGACGATGCCGCTCCCGAGGTAGCGCGCGAGCCCTTGGAGCGTGCGCGGCGCGAGCTCGGTCACCGCGAGCGCGCGGACTTGCTCGCCGTGCTTCTTGTCCATCTCCGGCACGCCGCGCACGCGCAGCTGCGCCCCCGCCGCGACGCGCGGGAAGTGCCCGATGAGGGTCACGGGCTCCTTGCGCCCGGTGATGGACACTTTGACGACGCGAAAGGTGGAGTCCTCGCGCTCGAAGGTGACGCGGAGGACTTCTGCGTCGAAGGTGACCTCCTCGCTCACGGAGGGGAAACTACTACACGTCGCGGCGGGCGGCTCGCTCGAGGGTGTAGAGGTACGCGGCGAGCGTGATCCACACGGCGGTTCGCAGGAAGAGGTGCGGCCCCGCCGTGAGGTGCTCGGCGAGCTCGAACAGCGCGTCGGGGTCGGCCGGCGGCGGGTCGATGACGAGCATCACGAAGCTCGCGGTGAACGAGACGAAGAGGATCGCCATCCACGCGACGAGCCCGGCCCACGCGCTCGACGTGCGCCGCGCGACCTTCTTCCCGTCGCCGAGATCGAGCAGCGAGTGACCCAGGTGATGCGCGAGCGCGGCGCCGCCGACGGGCGCGACCCACGTGCCGAGCACGGCGAGCCAGCCGAGACGCGGCGACCAGTGCATCAGCTCGGCGATGAGCGGCATGACCGCGCCCATCGCGAGGCTCACGCCGCACGCGTAGAAGAAGAGCGCGGCGGCGCTCGCCCACGCGCCGACCGGAGGGAGAATGCGAGGGAGCTTCACGAAGGAAGAATACCGCGCGATTCGACGTTTGCTTCCCGTTGATTTAGAAGCACGGGCGTGCGCGAGCTCTTGTCGTACAGCCTACTTTGTTTCGGGTCGGTCTTCGCGATCGTCGACCCGTTCGCGGCCGTGCCGATTTTTCTCGCGCTCACCGCCGATCGCGCGCCCGCGGAGGTCGCGAGCGTGGCGCGCCGCGCCTCGATCACGTGCATGCTCGTGCTCCTCCTCTTCTCGGCGGCCGGGTCGTACATCCTGAGCTTCTTCTCGATCACGCTCGCCGCGGTGAAGATCGCCGGCAGCGTCATCCTCTTCGTCGTCGGTTTCGAGATGCTCCGCGCGCGCACCTCGCGCACGCGCTCGACGGCCGAAGAGCGCGAAGAGGCCAGCACGAAGGAGGACGTCGCGCTCGTGCCGCTCGGCTTGCCGCTGCTCGCGGGGCCCGGAGCGATCGCGACGGTCATGGTGCTCTCGACGCGGGCGCGGGACCTGCCGCACCGCGCGTCGGTCGCGGCGTGCGTCGTCGTCGTGTCGCTCCTCACGCTGCTCGTCCTGCGCTCGGCCGGGTTCTTCGCGCGCGCGCTGGGGCAGACGGGCATCAACCTGATCGGCCGTGTGATGGGCCTCATCCTCGCCGCGACCGCCGCGCAGTTCGCCATCGACGGTCTTCGCGAGGCGTTTCCGAAGCTGCTGGCGTAACATCGGCGCCCATGACGAGAATCTTGCTGATCGGTCTCGCCGGAGCGCTCGGGACGATCACGCGCTACCTGGTGGGTCTCGGCGCCGGGCGCGTGCTCGGCACCGCGTTTCCGTACGGCACCCTCATCGTGAACGTCCTCGGCTGCTTCCTCATCGCGGCGGTCGCTCACGTTGCAACTGCAACCACCTCGATCTCGCCGACCATGCGCCTCGTCCTCATGACCGGCTTCATGGGCGGGCTCACGACGTACTCGAGCTTCAACCTCGAGACGACGAAGCTGATGCAAGAGGGCGACTGGCTCGTCGCCGCGATCAACGTCTCGATCACGCTGCTCGTGTGTTTTGCGTCCGGTCTGCTCGGCGTCGTCGCCGCGCGCCGCCTGGTGGGAGCCTGACATGAGAAAGCTCGAAGGCGAACAAACGCTCGTCCGCATCTTCATCGGCGAGAGCGACCAATGGCATCACCAGCCGCTCTGGCGCGCGCTCCTCGAGCGCTTGCGCAAGGAGGGCTTCGCGGGCGCGACCGTGTTCCGCGGCATCGCCGGCTTCGGCGCCGCGAGCGTGATTCACACGTCGAGCATCGTCGATTTGTCCGGGGACCTGCCGATCCTCGTGGAGGTCGTCGACGACGCGGAGCACGTGGAGGAGCTGAAGAAGATTTTGGACGAGATGGTGACCAAGGGCGCGCTGGTCACGATGGAGAAGGTCAGTGTGCTGAGGTACGAAGCGTGAGCCGATAGCCGATAGCCGATAGCCGAGAGGGCAATCCTATGGGGCGTCTTTCGCGCAGCGGAAGCCGACGTTGTTCAGCGCGAAGGAACGCTCCAGCGACATCCGCTCGTACGCCTTGGCGGCGGCGGCCGAGTAGTCCCACGAGCCGCCGCGGATGATGCCCTTGCCGGTGCGCGGCGGGAGGATCGGATCGACCTGCTCGTCCTTGCCGTACGACGACCAGTCGTCGGCCACCCACTCCCAGACGTTGCCCGCCATGTCGAACAAACCGAACGGGCTCTTGCCGTCGACCGTCGTGCCGACCTCGTACGTGCCTTTGCGCGAGCCGCATGCGCCCTCGGCGCCGCTCGTGATGGCGAAGCGACACGTGCGCGGCTCGCCTTCGCCCCACGGATACGTGCGGCCGTCGGTGCCGCGCGCGGCGTACTCCCACTCGGCCTCGGTCGGGAGGCGCTTGCTCGCGTACTTGCAGAAGTGCACCGCCTGCTCGTAGCTCACGCAGTTGACCGGCTGGCGCGCGAAGCTCGGGTCGCCGATCGAGTTGCACGCGGTCGGTGACGCGCCGGCGCGGCCGTGGTGGAAGCGCGGCGGCGTGCAGTCCTTGTCGCGGACGCACGCGGCGTACGCGTCGACGGTGACCTCGGTCGTGTCGATGTAGAAGGGGCGCGTGATGCGCACGTGGTGCTGCGGCCGCGAGCTCCGGCCGCCCGCGTCGCTGCCCATCGTGAACGCGCCGGCGGGGACGAGCGTCATGCCCTCTGGCATCGCCGGCGCCGCGCTCGCGACCGGAGCGACGACGCTCGCGACCGACGCGGGTGGCGCGACGGGCGCCGCGCTCGCGGACGCGACCGGCGCGCTCGACTTCGCGCTCGGCGGCGGCGCAGCGGTCTTCTGCTCGGCGTCGCGCATCCCGAGAAACGCGGCGACGACGACGACGGCGGTCACCGCGAGCGCGCCGAGCCACACGAGCCGGCGCTTCCGCTGATCGCGCAGCATCACCGTGATCGTTCCGGTGCCGGTCGTGCCGGTCGGCCCGCTGCGCTGCGCGGGCGGGAGCTCGTCGGCGTTCGGAAGCGACTTGCGCTGCTCGGGCGAGACGTAGATCTCGCTCACTTGCGGCGCCGACTCGAACTGCGGCGGCGGCGCGAGCTTGGGCATACGCTCGTTGCTCGAGAACGAGATCGCCGGCGGGCGCACGCTCGGGATCTTCGGGCGGTCGAGCACGTTGTGGAGCGCGTCCCAGAACTCGCCGGCGGTCGCGTAGCGCTTCGACGCGTCGATCTCGAGCGCGCGCCCGATGACCGACTCGACGGCGTTCGACACGTCGAGGCCCTTCGCGCGGAGCGTGGGCCGATGCTTCGCGTCGGTGCTCGCGACGTAGAGCTGCACGGGGTCTTCGCCCTCGAGCGCGGGCGCGCCCGCGACGAGCTCCACCAAGATGAGCGCGAGCGCGTAGACGTCGGTGAACGTGCCGGTCGGCCCGAAGCGACGCGAGAACTGCTCCGGCGCGCCGTAGCGCGGCGTGAACGCCTGCATGCCCGAGCCGAGGCCGTCGTGCGGGCTCGCTTGCGTGGGGTCGTCGGTCGGCGCCTTGGCGATGCCGAAGTCGACGACCTTCACCGTGAGGCGCCCGCCGACGTCGGTGAGCATGAGGTTCGCCGGCTTCACGTCGCGGTGTGCGATGCCTTGGTCGTGCGCGATGGCGAGGCCGCGCGCGGCGGGCTCGAGGAGCGCGACCGCCTCGTCGAGCGGCATGCGCGTGCCGCGGCGCTTGCGGAGCTCCTTGTCGAGCGTCGTCCCGTCGAGCCACTCGAGCACGAGGTACGGCGTCTCGATCTGGTTGGGCGACTTCGAGACGCCGACGTCGAGCGCCTGCACCACGTCCGCCGTCGCGCGCGAGAGGCGATGAAGAAGTCGCCCCTCCGCGACGAACTTCTTGAGGAACGCGTCGCGCACGTCGCCCTCGAGCGCCTTGTTCAACTTCAGGCACTTCACCGCGACGGTCTGCTCGAACCCGAGATGGTGTGCTCGATACACCACCCCGAAACCACCTTCGCCCACCACCGAATCGATCCGGTATTTGTCGTCGAGGACGTGTCCGACCCAGCCAAAAGGGTCTTCGCGGGAGGGCATGGAAAAGGCTTCCGGACTCTACTTGATCTGGCCGGCCGCGCGTGCTACTGAAATTGAAAATCACATTCAATCTGCCATGAAGCTCATCGACCTCCCCCTCGCCTCTGCTGCGCGCATCGCGACGCTCGACGTCGACGCGGCGCTCGCGCGGCGGCTCCGCGCGGTGGGCGTCTTCGAGGACGAGGCAGTGGTCGTGCTGCGGCGCGCGGCTTTCGGCGGGCCGCTCCACGTGCGCACGAGCTCGGGCGGCGAGTTCGCGCTCGACCGTCGGATCGCCTCGGCGATCGAGGTCCTGCCCGCGCTCGACGACACGGCCGAGGCCGCCGAGTGATCGGCTGAGGGCGGCGTGGCGGCGCAGCTCTCGGGTCAGCCGGGCGAGATCGCGGTCGACGTCGCGCTGCTCGGGCGTCCGAACGCCGGCAAATCGTCGCTCTACAACGCGGTGACGGGCGGGGACGCCAAGGTCGGCAATTTCCCGGGCATCACCGTGGACGTGCTCGAGGCGTCGGCGCCGCTGCCGGACGGCGGTCGCGCGCGCTTCCTCGACTTGCCCGGCGTGTACTCGCTCGGCGACGACGTCGATCCCGACTCGGACGAAGGCCAAGCGCGCGCGTGCATCGAGCGTCTCGAGAAGCGCAGCGAGCCCTTCGTCATCGCGCAGGTGCTCGACGCGACGCAGCTCGTGCTCGGCCTCCGCCTCACCCGCGAGTTGCTCGGCAAGCGCTGGCCGACGCTCCTGCTCGTCACGCAGCGCGACGTGCTCGAGAAGTCCGGCGCGCGCGTCGACACCGAGCTCCTCGCGAAAGAGCTCGGCGTGCGCGTCCTCGCGGTGAGCGCGCGCGACGCGGACGTGCGCGAGCGCGTGCTGCGCGTCGCGGCGGATCTCGCCAAGGACGGCCTCCCGCGCGCCGAAGCGCGCGAGTTCGATCCGCACGCGCTCGCCGAGCGCGCCACGAAGCGCACCCGCCCCGCGACCGACGCGACCGCGCGCGCGGACGCCGTCCTCCTGCACCCGCTCCTCGGGCCGGTCGTCTTCCTCGCGATCATGACCGCGCTGTTTTCCGCCGTGTTCCTCGTCGCCGATCCCGCGTCGAGCGCCCTCGACTTGCTCCTCTCGCGGCTCTCGGCGCGCATCGTCTCCACGTTCGGCGCGAGCTGGCTCACGTCGCTCGTCTGCGACGGGATCCTCGGCGGCGCGGGGACGGTGCTCGCGTTCCTCCCGCAGATCGTGATCCTCACGCTCGCCCTCGAGGTGATCGACGCGTCCGGTTACCTCGCGCGCGGCGCGTTCCTCGTCGATCGGCTCCTGCGGCTCGCGGGCCTCGGCGGAAAATCGTTCGTGCCGCTCCTCACCGCGCACGCGTGCGCCGTCCCGGCGATCGCCTCGACGCGAATCGTCCGCGACCCGAAGCAGCGCCTCCGAACGCTGCTCGTCCTGCCGCTGATGACTTGCTCGGCGCGCATCCCGACCTACGGGCTCCTCATCGCCGCGTTCTTCCGCCATCGCAGCGCGCTCTTCCAGGCGGCGCTCTTCGTTTGTTTGTATTCTGCAGGTATCTTGGCGGGATTCCTCGCGTCGCTCGTCATCGGCAAGACGATGGAGCGCCGCGGGCCGAAGGCGCTGCCGCTCGTGCTCGAGATGCCCGCCTACCGGATCCCGCAGCTGCGCGTCGTGCTGCGCATGGGATGGCGCGCGTGCGCCCGGTTCGTGCGCGAGGTCGGCACGGTGATCGTCATCGCGTCGGTCGGCCTCTGGATGCTCATGAAGATCCCGACGCCGGGCGCGCCGCACGACCCGCAGCACAGCGTCGCGGCCGCGATCGGTCACGGCCTCGAGCCCGTCACCAAGCCGCTCGGCTTCGACTGGCGCATCAACGTCGGCCTCATCGGGAGCTTCGGCGCGCGCGAGCTCATGGTGTCGACGCTCGGCGTGACGTACGGCGTCGAGCAAGACGGCAAGAAGGAGAACGTCGGCCCGCTCGCCGAGCGCATCGGCAGCGATCCGGCGTACGACGCGGCGACGGCGCTCGCGCTGATGGCGTTCTTCGTCCTCGCCTGCCAGTGCATGAGCACGGTCGCCGCGCTCCGCCGCGAGACGAAGGGCTGGCGCGTGCCCGCGTTCGTGCTCGCGTACACGTACGCCGCGGCGTACGTCGCGGCGCTCCTCGTGCATCAAATCGCGCGCGCGGTTTAATACTCGGTCGACACCGCGTCCATGCGCAGCGACTTCGGCCACGTGAGGCGCCTCGCGGCTGCGTCGATGCACGCGCGGACGGTCGCATCGTCGGGGTCGAGCGTCACCGTCACGCCCGCGGCGCGGCCTTGGAGGACGGCGATCTTCACGCGGACCCGCGTGTCGTTCGGCGTGCCGCACGACATGACGAACCCCGCGTGCTCGACGGGCGCGACGAGCTCGTCCCGCGTGAGGACGGCGCCCGCGTCGACCATCTCGGCGGCGGCCCAAGCTTCTTCGAACGTGGGGAGGTGCTCGGCGGTCGCGGTCGCGGGTGGACGCGGCGCGCGCGTGGCGGCCGGAGCAGGGCTGGCCGGTAACGGCTCGATGCGCACCGTCGCCGGGCGCGCGGTCTCGCCGCATCCGGCGACGAAACAGAGGACGAGCGCGCGGCCGAGCACGCCGCGATAGTATCCGCCTTCATGAAAGTCGCCTGGACGCATCACGGGCCGCCGCGCGCGCAGTCGATCGCCGTTCCGCCGGCGCCGAGCCTCATCGACTGGTACGCGCTCGACTACGACGAGACGAACCGGCGCATCGTGTACGTGTGCCGGCCGGACGACGACGAGCGCGGGGCGGAGATCCACGCGTTCGACGGCGCGTCGTGGAGCAAGGTGACGAAGACGCGCTTCGCCTTGAACGAAAACCTCGAGGGCGCCGGATGGGACGCGAGCCGCGGCGGCGTCGTCGCCTGGAGCTTCCCGCACGACTACGAGGCGGAGCGTCGCCGCGCCAAGGGCGTGCTCGTCACCGAAGCGGGCGCAAAGCCGCTCGCCACGCACGGCGACGAGCCCGTCGCGGAGGCGGAAGGCGAGGACGTCGGCACGTTCGACAAGCACGCGCTCTTCGCGTTCGATCGCGCGCGCCGCGTTTGGGTTTGCCTCACGCGGTGCGGCGTCTGGGAGCTCGACGAGAGCGGCGCGTGGCGCGAGGCGCACGACGGGGCGCTCGTCCCGAAGAGCTGGCACAACGAGAGCGGCGACGGCGTGTGGGACCCGGTCGGAAAGCGCACCGTCTTCCTCATCCAGGGCGAAGAGAACCGCTACGCCCTCGTCGTCCTCACGTGGGACGGGACGAAGCTCGAGCGACTCCCGATGAAGGGGCTGCCGAAGCTCACGATCGGGCTCTTCGATCCGATCGCGCAGCTCGCCGGTCACGGCGTCCACGGCCTCGTCCTCCACGCGGGCGCGGGCAAGCTCTTT
>Ga0335082_10002695_pt1 | contig 19169 bp, 17 predicted proteins | sample Lox_Sample_41_FD_206718 | JGI IMG/M metagenome (GOLD analysis project Ga0335082, IMG submission 206718) | Soil microbial communities from Loxahatchee National Wildlife Refuge, Florida, United States - Lox_Sample_4.1 | ecosystem: Environmental > Terrestrial > Soil > Wetlands | place: USA...
GAGTAAGGTGCCTTTCGACATTTCTTTACTCATCCGATTCGCGCACGTATAGTTGGGTTGATTGCGCTGTTCCACTCTTCCCAGGAGAGGCTCGCCATGTTCGGTTGGATTTTTCTCGGCATCCTCGTTCTTCTTGTTCTTTTCGGCATCGGCACCTACAACAGCCTGGTGCGCCTCAAGGTCCAGTGCGATAACGCCTGGGCTGACATTGACGTACAGCTCAAGCGCCGCTATGACCTGATCCCCAACCTCGTCGAAACCGTCAAGGGCTACGCCGCTCACGAAAAAGGCACGCTCGAGGCCGTCATCAATGCCCGCAACCGTGCGATGTCCGCCACCGGCCCCGCCGACAAGGCCGCCGCCGAAAATATGCTCTCCGGCGCGCTGAAGAGCCTTTTCGCGCTCTCCGAAGCATACCCCCAGCTGCGCGCCATCGAAGGCTTCACTTCCCTGCAGAATTCCCTTTCACAGATCGAAGAGACCGTCCAGAACGCTCGCCGCTACTACAACGCCGTGGTCCGTGACCTCAACACCAAGATCCTGCAATTTCCGACCAACATCTTCGCGGGTATGCTGGGCTTCAAACAGCGTGAATTCTTTGAGGTCAGTTCGGCTGCGGAGCGCGAGGCCCCCAAGGTGAGTTTCGGCAATCCAGCGGCTCCTACGGCCTGACCCTCGCGCCCGTTTGACATGCACCGTCCCATCTCATCGCGTCGCTGTTCCCTTCTGCTCCTTGGCGCGTTATCACTTTTCTTCTGTCCCCGCACCTTCGCGCAGCGAAGCTACGAGATCACCAATTTCAACGCCGAAATTGTCATCACTCCGGATAGCAGCACCGACATCACCGAAAACATCACTTTCCACTTTGTCGGAGGCCCCTGGCACGGCGTCTATCGCGATATTCCGATTCAGTATTCTGGCCCCGGTGGGCTCAACTACACCTACTTCTTCGACCTGAAGAGCATCGAGGAAGACGGCGCCGCTTTGCGCTTCGAAACTTCCACGCAGCGTCAGTACCGTCACCTCAAAATCTACGTCCCGAACGCCGACAATAGCACTCACACCATCGCTATCCATTACATAATCCCCAACGCCCTGCGCTTCTTCCCCGATCACGACGAATTCTACTGGAACATCACCGGTAACTACTGGGAAGTCCCTATCCTTCGCGCTTCCGCACACGTCGTCTTTCCGTCCGACGTAAAGAACCTGCGCACTCGCGTCTTTACCGGGGCTTTCGGTTCCCGCGCTCACAACGCCACCGCCACCATCGTCGGCAACGGCATCGACGTCGCAACCGATTCGGCCCTTGCGCCTCAGGAAGGGCTTACAATTGCCATCGCCTGCGACAAGGGCATCCTCCACGAACCTACCGGCCTCGCTCTTTTCTTCCTCTACCTCCGCAGCAATTGGCCCCTCATCATCCCCGTTCTCGTTTTCCCACTGATGTTCTGGTGGTGGTGGACGCGGGGCCGCGATCCCGCACTTCGTTCTATCGCCGCTCAATATCAGCCCCCGGAGCAGCTCTCCCCAGGTGAGATTGGCACTCTCGTCGACAATTCGCTCGACATGCGCGACATCACCGCCACCATCGTCGACCTCGCCGTTCGCGGCTACCTTTCTATCGAGGAGAAAGAGGTCTCCCACCTCCTCGGCCTTACACACTCAAAGGAGTATTACTTCCATTTGAGGAAGCCCATCGCCGAATGGGCCGCGCTGAAACCCCACGAACAGCAACTGCTCGCCGGAATCTTCGAATTGGGCGGCGTAGGCGAAACGGTTTCGCTGGCCTCGTTGAAGAACAAGTTCTACACGAATATCTCGCCCATGAAGAGTCAGATCTTCGGCGCGCTCGTCGGCCGCGGTTACTACAAGAAACGTCCGGACAGCGTGCGTGGCAGCTACATCCTGCTTGGCGTGCTCACGGGAATATTCCTGATCTGGGGCGGTACCGCCTACGCCAAGAATGCCGGCATGGCCCCCCTTCCTTTCGTCCTGGCTGGCCTGTTTACCGCAGGCATTATCTGCCTCTTTGGCTTGTTCATGTCGGCGCGGACCATCACTGGCGCGCGCGCCCTTGAACAGCTCCTCGGCTTCAAGGACTTTCTTGAACACGTGGAATCCGATCGCTTCAATCGCATGATCAAAACCCCGGAGATGTTCGAGAAGTTCCTGCCGTTCGCTATGGCTCTTGGCGTCGAGAAAAACTGGAGCAGGGCGTTTCAAGGAATCTACACCCAGCCGCCGGAGTGGTATCAAGGAGGCTCGTTCGGGCCCTCCTTCTATCCTGGCTCCTTCGTCAGCAACCTCGGTTCATTGAGTTCGCAGGCCGGCGGCATCATGTCTTCCGCTCCTACCAGTTCCGGTAGTTCCGGCTTCGGCGGTGGAGGCGGTGGCGGGAGTTCCGGTGGAGGTGGTGGCGGTGGAGGCGGCGGCGCCTTCTAGCTCCCCTCGCCCTCGTCCAGGCCGTAGGACTTGAGAACGTCGCTCAGCCACACCACACCGAGCAACTCGTGTACGTTTGCTCGGCTCACCACAGGTAGCATGTCGGTGCGTGCCTCTCCCATTCGAGCGAGGGCCTGATCGAACGACTGGTCGGTATGCAGGTGCGGAAACTCGACGTTCGACGTTAAATCTCGCACTTTCATTCCCACATTGCCGGTACTGACAATCTCCTCCAGTTGGACTCGAGTCACAATTCCAACCACTCCGGTCGGGTCTCGCACCACCCAGCTACGCCACTGGTTTTCCCTCACCCTCGTCCAGGCGGACTGGACGCTTTCCCCGCCATCGAGCACATCCGTTGCAGGCTGCATGACGCGGATGACTTGCCTGTGCGACTGTCTCAGCCGGCTTTCTGCTTGCGGCAAGTGAATTCCGTCTTGCTCCGCCAGCTGTTCGTAGATCGGCTCTTTCTGCAGCCGCGACGCAATGAAATAACTTACCAGGTTTGAAATCATCAGTGGCACGATGACCGCATAATCTCGCGTGATCTCAAAGATCATTACCACCGACGTCATCGGCGCGCGTACGATTCCCGCGAAAGCCGTGCCCATCCCCACCAGCGCATACGCTCCGGGCGTTGCCACGTGCGCCGGAAACAGGTGATGCGCCGCCCCGCCGATCGCTCCGCCGAGCATCGCCCCGAGAAACAGGCTCGGCCCAAAAATGCCGCCCGCGTTCCCGGAAGCGTAGCTCACCGCCGTCGCTACAAGCTTCAGCACAAGTAAGAGCACCATCATTCGGATCAGCAGGTGATCGTTTAGTGCGTCGCCGACGTACTTATAACCGACACCCATCACCTGCGGCACGAACCATCCCATGATCCCGACCGTTACTCCACCTGCCAACGGCTGAAACCACACGGTCCTTAGCGGCTGCTTCATAAACCATCGCCGCAATCCCAACAGCAGCTGGGTGAACGCCACCGAAACGAATCCGCCCGCCACTCCCAGCATTCCGTACACCACGAGTTCCCACGGATTCACCAGCTGGTATTGTGGCGTCTGAAACAGCGGATCGTTTCCCAGCAGCAGCCGCAGCACGCCCCAACTCGTCGCGGATGCCAATACCACCGACCCGAGCACCGGCGCGTGCAAGTCCCCAACAACCTCCTCCAGCGCAAACAGGACAGCGGCCAGCGGCGTGTTGAACGCAGCCGCCACTGCCGCCGCCGCTCCCACCGGAATCAGTGCCTTGACTCGATCACGAGGAAGCCCCAGGGCCCGGCCCAGCACCGATGCGATACCTCCGCCGACCTGAACCGCCGGCCCCTCGCGTCCGAGGGGGATGCCGCTTGCAAGCGTTGCCGACGTGCAAAAGAACTTCCCGAATACCGTCGACAGCGTGATCTTCCCTTCGCGCGCGTACAGCGCCGCCTTCGTTTGCGGCACTCCGCTGCCTCGTGCTTCCGGGAAATAGCGATACAGCAGGTAACCCATGACCAGCGAACCCGCCGTGGGGACCAGCAGCCTCCGCCACGGCATGCCGCCAGCCGGGTCCAGTCGCGCCCCGACTCGTTCCGTCAGCAGAATGAATGCCACAACGAGCAAACCCACCAGTGCGCCAATCAGCAGCGTCAGCAGCAGAAACACCTGCTCTTCTCTCTGCTCGCGGAAAGCCGCCCAGCGCGTCATCCATCCGTCCCTCCAGTTCGGACGCGCCGTCGCCCTCTCTTCTGTCGTCATGAATTCACTTTCAAGCAGTCCGCGCGCTTTGACAGGACACGCCAGTTCAACACTCGCTCGCGGCGCCTCTCTTCTTCCACGTGCTTTGCACGTGCTTTTAACAGTGACGCCAACGACACCGCACCAGTCAGCTTACCGCTGCCTCGCTCCACAACCGGAAGTTCCGTGATTCCCTGTTCCGCCATGCGATGGACCAGCACGCGCAGTGTCTCATCCGCATACGCACGCATGCCATCCGCCTTTACCAGGTCCGCCAGCAGTACACTTCCGGACTCACTCGTGGCAAGGCGAAACACAATGTCCTCTGCAGTAATGGTGCCCATCAGCATTCCGCCCTCGTCGACCACCGGCAGAAACTGATACCGTTGATATTCAGCCCATTGAGGGGATTGCTTCACCTCTTGCAGCCTCATCCGCCCCGGCAACACGATCGTCGGGCTCTCCATCACTTCGCGGGCGTAAATCAATTCCAGAGGGTCGACAGCGTACTCCCGGCTCAGGTGATACCCGCGCCGCGCCACCTTCTCCGTCAGGATTGACCGTTTCAGCGTCAGAACCGTAAATGCATGGGCAATCACGCTCGCCACAAGCAATGGCAGGAACACATTGGCGTCGTGCGTCAGTTCGAAGGCAAACACGATGCTCGTAAATGGCGAACGCATAGTTCCGCCCAGAATCGCTCCCATGCTGATCAGAGGCCAGAAGCCCGCACCTTCGAACGGCAGGAACATCGCTTCCAGACCGCCCAGCGCTCCTCCCATCATCAGCAACGGAGCCAGCACTCCTCCCGAAGTTCCTGAGCCGAGCGACACCGCCCAGATGAACCACTTCACCAGCAAAATGCCCAGAATCACTTTCGTCGTTGCCGTTCCCTGCAGCAAATCGCCGATCGTGTCGTAGCCGACGCCTAGTGCCTGCGGAAAGATCAGTCCCCCGAGACCGATCGCCAATCCTCCGATTGCCGGCCACCACATCCAGTGCATCTTCAGATGCTGAAACGCGTCTTCCGCGGCGTACACCGAAAGCGTCAGCAGCGCTGACAGCCCTCCGGCCAGCAACCCCACCAGCGCGCACCCCAGCAGCCCCTTTGGCCCGATGAACAGCGGATGCTCCGGCACGGGAAACAACGGTCCGAACCCCAGAATGTATCGCCGCACAACTGCTGCGGCCGCGCTAGCCAGTGCAACGGGGATCAAGCTGCGCGGTTTCCATTCGAATAGCAGCAATTCAACCGCAAGCAGCACCGCCGCCACGGGCGATGCGAATGTCGCCGACATGCCTCCGGCCGCGCCCGCCACCAGCAACGTCTTTCGTTCCGCGCTTGTCAGGTGAAAAAACTGCGCGATCATCGACCCGAACGCCCCACCCGTCATGATGATCGGGCCTTCGGCGCCGAACGGTCCTCCCGATCCGATCGAGATCGCCGAGGACAGTGGCTTCAGAAACGCCACCTTGGGTTGTACCCGGCTGCCATTCATCAGGATCGCTTCGATGGCTTCCGGTATCCCGTGCCCGCGGATTCGCTCCGATCCGTACCGCGCCATCACGCCGATGATCAGCGCGCCCGCCACCGGCATCAAAACGGCAAAGAGGCCCAGGTGATTCCCGGCAGGAGACACCATCGCCGTGCCCCATCTGCCGTAGTAGAACAAGTTCGTGAAGAGCCCGATGAGCCGCAGCAGCGCCAGGGCTACATAGGCACACAGGGCGCCCACTACTACAGCGAGCAGCGATATCGGCAGCACCTGCCAGGTGGTCGTGAAATCTCCCAACTGGCCGAGCTGCGTTTCATTTGTTTGTAAAGATGAGCTGTTCTGACGTAGCAATCCCTTCTTTCCCGGCTCGGTTCGATTACCTGGTTTTTCCCGAAGCCTTCCCCCGTCTTGGTCTGTGTGCGCGTGACTCCAAAACCGAACTGACCGCCGCCACCAATGCCCGCCCGTGCGAGCGCAATTCGATGATCCGCTGCCTCACCACCTTTTCGAGCAGCTTCTCTCCCTTTGGCTGCAGCGATACGAGTACCTGCCGCCGGTCTTCTTTGCTCCGCGACCGGCGCAAATAGCCGCGCGCCTCCATCCGGTCAATCAGTTCAACCGTGCTGTGGTGTCGCAGCGAAAGCCGTTCCGCCAGCACGCTGATGGTGGCGTCCATCCCCGGCGGCAGCCCCCGCACCGCCAGTAGCAGCAAATATTGCTGTGGCTCGAGCCCGGCCTCTCGCGCGGTCGTGTCGCCCTCCTGCAGAAACTTCCGCAGCCTGTGGCGCAGTTCCGCCAGCGCGCGGTATTCCAGTTCGGTAATGCTCCCCGACATGGAAGTTATTTTATCGTATTACGATATATCCTTCCAGTCGGCTGCGGCTGGTCTTTCCAAGTGTCGCGGTTATAGGGTTTTGCGGAAAGCCTTCTGGGTCTTGTAGTGTTCGTACCCGTTTCTCAAATAAAATCCGTGAGCGCGTTCCCGCAGCACATTCGAGCGCACGGACATCCCCTCGCACTTCATCTTCTTCGCCCACCTCTCCGCAGCCGAGAGCAGTTGCTGGCCCGCCCCGGCGCTTCGCGCGCGCTCGTCCACGACCAGGCCGTTTACTTCTGCGCGTCGCTCCACTTCAAGCAGCGGCGTCACGCTCACGTGGATCCATCCGATCACACCGAATTCCCGCGACTCGGCCACAAAACAAGCGCCTCTCTCCTCCCGCATCGCGGCGTTCAGTCGCTTCGCCATTACCTTGATTGGTGTCGGGTAACCCAGCTGCCCTGACAGTTCGGCGATCCGCGCTGCGTCCTTGCCGCGCGCTCGACGGATTTTCACTTCACTCACGCCCGAGCGCTCCCTTCCGCCGCCGCAAGCGCTGCTGCACGGCTTCACTCCGCAGTTCGCGCAATGCATCCGCCGCAATCCAGCGCGCCGTCCGGTTCCCGGTTCGCGCAAGGCGCTCTCCGCACGCGATCGCGTCCCGATTCAGCGGCAGGCTGCGCTTCCCTATGTTGCGCAGCGCCCAGTTCACGGCCTTGCGCACAAAGTTGCGATCGTCCCAAGCCTCGCGCTCGATCTGCGGCAGGAATTCTCGGAATCGTTGATCCGGCGCGTTTCTGTCGTGAACCGCAAGGTATGCCGCCAGCGCGAAGCCGGCTCTCTTGTGAAACTCGCCTTTGCGGCCGGTCCACGCAAACGCCTTCTCCCAAGCCGGCTTCGCAAACACGAACAGGTGGCAGCACGTCCCGTCGCACACGTCCCAGTTGTCGAAATCGCGCGCCCAGCGCTCCATCTGACGGGCCGTCACGCGTTCCGGCTCGGAAATCAGCATACCGAGGAGCCGCGCATCGTGAATCCCCGTGGCCCACAACCGCATCCCCAGTTCATGATCTTTGCCAATTTGCCGCGCCACCGCATCCATCTTCGGCTTCGATACGCCCAGCACCTTCTTAGCCCGGATCCCGTAGCGCGCCATCCCTTCCACATTGCGCCGTTCACCCTGCCGCCGTAGTTCGCGCACGGCTTCTGCTGCGGTCCACACCATCACCGGTTTCGTTCCGCCGCGCTTGCCCTCAGAATGTTTTTTCCGAATCGACAAGGATGGTGACTGGACCTTCATTGACCAGCTCCACGGACATCATGGCCTGAAAAATCCCGGTGCCCACGCTGACTCCGACTCTCCGCAACGCTTCGCAAAATTCCTCGTACAGGGCTTTCGCCAGCTCGGGTGGCGCTGCGGAAATGAAACTTGGCCTCCTCTGCCCCCTCGCATCTCCGTATAATGTGAACTGCGACACCACCAGCGCTCTTCCCTTCACATCCAGCAGCGACAGATTCATCTTGCCCGCTTCGTCTTCGAAGATCCGCAGATTCGCCAGCTTCTCTGCCATCGCCGCCGCCACCGCCGGCGTGTCCGTCTTCCCCACGCCCAGCAGGATCATCAGGCCCGCTGCGATCTCGCCAGTCACTTTTCCTTCCACCGTTACTTTCGCGCGACTCACTCGTTGTACCACCGCGCGCATCTATTTCTTTTCCTCAGCTTTCACCGGCTTCCGCGGCAGCAGTTCCGGCAACTCCGCCACGTTGTACGCGAAGATCGCCAGTACTTGCGCGCCCTCTACTAGGTCGTCCCAGCGCACGTGGTCCACGGTATCTGCCTGCGAATGATGCATCTTCTCGTAATCCGCCACCTCCTGCACGCACCAGAATCCTGGCACGCCGGCCCGGTCGAACGGTACGTGGTCGCTGCCTCCTTCGCTCCGCAGCGACGTCTCCGCGAACCCAGTCAGATCTGCCAGCGGGTACAGTGTGCGATCCATGGTCTCCTTCAATCCGTAATTCCCCATGAGCCCGATGGTGAGCACCTTGCCCGTGCCCAAGTCGTGCACGAGTACACCCGAGATTTTTCCGAGCTCCTCCTTGTGCGCTTCCACATACGCCTTTGACCCGTTCAATCCCTGTTCCTCCCCGCTGAACAGCACGAACCGGATCGTGCGCTTCGGCTTCACGCCCGTCTTCTGGAGCGCCCTCGCTGCCGCCAGCACAGCCATTGAGCCTGTCCCATTGTCCGTCGCTCCTGTCCCGAGATCCCACGAATCGAGATGTGCCCCGATGATTACCACTTCTTCCGGCTTCTCGGAACCGCGGATCTCTGCCACGGTGTTGTACACCTCTACCGGCTTTCTGCTGAACGAGCCCTGTAGATTCAGTTCGAGCTGAACCGGCGCACCGTTTTCCGCCATGCGTGACAACAAGAACTGATCTTCGCGCTCGACAATGGCCGCCGGATAAGACGCGGGCTGATAATCTCGGGAGAGCGTCGTCATGTTCATAAGTCCGAACATCTTCTCCGACGTCATCAAAACGGCCGCGGGCTTTTCTTCCGCAAGCATTTTCACGGTCGCAGCCCGCGCTCGCCCATAGCCCTCGAGGTCGATCCCTTTGGGCAGCATAATAGGAATCGTTCCTTGCCCCCACGGCGTAAGTAAGGGATTTTGCGGGGCCTCTAGATCTGTCGCCCCCTTCAACAACACAATCTTCCCGCCGAGCTTTCCTCTGTATTGCTGAAGATCCTCGGCCTTCGGCGCGTCGACGATGGCCAATTCACCTCGGATCGTTCCACTGGTCGCCGGCGCCCAGCCTACCGTCGCCAGCGTCAGCTCATGCGTGACAGGAGCTGTCACACGGCCGGAAGCAGCACCACGCGTCCAGCTGTTCGCAATCGTCCACGGCTCCCGGTGTACGTTTGCCAGCCCCAGCCCCTTGAACTGCTCTTCGGTCCAATGGCTTGCCGCATCCATCTGCGGCGAGCCTGTCAGCCGCGGCCCGATATTCGTGGTCAAGTACGTCAGGTCTTTCTTCAACTGCTCCGCATCCGCCTTGACGTGTTCCGCGATTTTCTTGTCGGCTTCTGCAATTGGATCGGTCTTCTTCGCCTCTTCGCCTCCCGTCGGCTTCACCGTCGTGCTCACCGGAGTAAGCGGCCGTCGCGGCAACAAATCCGGCAAGTTCGCCGTGTTGTAGGCCCATGCCGCCATCACCTGCGCTCCCTCGTTCACGTCGTCCTTCCAGATCTTGTCAAACGTATCGGACTGGCTGTGATGTGTCAGCCGGTATTCCGCCATCGACTGCACGCACCAGAAACCCGGCACACCCGCCTCCGCAAACGAATAACTGTCCTGCCCATACGTCCGTCGCAGCGACGGTTCCAGCAGTTTCAATTCGCCGAGTGGCGCGATGACCTTGTCCATTTGCTCGCGCGCGCCGTAGTCATCGTGAAGGGCGATCGTCAGCACTCGGCCGGTCCCAGTGTCGTGCACCAGCATTCCCGAAATCTTGTTCAGTTCGTTCTTGTGCGCCTTTACGTATTCCTTCGAGCCGATCAGGCCTTCTTCCTCCCCGCTGAACAACGCGAAGCGAATCGTTCGCTTCGGCTTCACCTTCAGCTTGGCCAGGGCCCGCGCCGCCTCCAGCACTACCATCGACCCCGTCCCGTCATCCGTGCTGCCCGTCGCCAGGTCCCACGAATCCAGGTGACCGCCGAGAATCACCATCTCGTCCGGCTTTTCCGAGCCCTTTAAATCCGCCACCGTGTTGAACACTTCCACCGGCTTTGCGCTCAGCGAGTTCGTGATCTGCAATTCGACTTCGACCGGACCGTTCTTCAACATCCGGAAGATCATCCGGTATCCTTCGCCTGTTACGAACGCGGTCGGCATCGGTCCCATGGTGAACGGCTCGAACGTACTGTCCGTCATGTTCAGCAGGCCATGAGGCTTGCCCGAATCCCGCAGCACCGCGACGACTCCCTCTTTCAACAGAAAATCCGACTGCCTCTTTTCATCCGCCAAATACTTGTCGTACGGCTCGGGAGGTTGCGGCTGGCCCACCGGCAGGGGCGGCTCCTGCATGCGTGCTGTCGCTATGAAATTGGGGTCCATCGGCCGGGGCGGCGACAATGGCGCCGGGTCTTGCGTGATCACAATCGCGCCTTTCAATTTCCCTGTGAACTTGGCAAAATCTTCCGGCTTCTTCGCGTCGAAATAGATTACTTTGCCGCGCACCACTCCCTTCGTGTTCGGAGCCCATGCCGCCGAGGCAATCGTCAAAGGATGCTCAGTCGGAGCAAGAATGCGCGCCCGCGCCGTCCCGCGAACCCACGCGTGCGGAATCGTATAGCTCTCCAGGTGGACGTTCTCCAGCCCGTATTTGCGGAACATTTCCGCCGTCCAGTCGTTCGCCTCCTTCAGTCGCGGCGAACCCGTTAACCGCGGCCCGATGCGGTCCGACAGGTACTCCAGGTTCGTCATTAGCTCGCTGTGCTCGCGAATCTCGCTGAGGATTTGTGCATCCACCGCGGCAACGGAATTTGCTTCCTCGTTCGCCGCATGCGCCCTCCAGCCCAGCCCTCCCAACAAGACCAGCAACACACACACCGCAGTCGCAATCTTCCAGTGACGGTTCATCCCTGCCTCGATTTACGGATTTTGGCACTCTTACGCACTTTGGACGCAGACAACCGTCCCTTTGGCGTTTTTCGCTTCCTCGCCGCCTCACGAGGCGGCGCCTGGCACTTCGGGCAGTGGTAGCTGCTCCGTCCAGCCACAATCACCCGCCGGATCACCATTCCGCAGCGAAAACAACGCTTTCCCTCTCTGCCGTATGCCCGGTGGTGGAGTTGATATTCTCCCGGCATTCCTTCTGCGTCAAGAAAATCGGAAATAGAAGATCCGCGATGCAGAATCGCCTTCCGCAGCACGCTCTGCAACGCGCGATACACCTCCGTTAGCTCTCTCTCGCCGAGGTTTCTCCCAAGCCGCGCCGGATGAACCTTCGCCCGCCACAGGCTTTCGTCCGCGTAAATGTTGCCAACCCCCCGAATCACGGACTGGTCCAGAAGTAGCGCCTTGATTCGCGTCTTTCGCGACCGGATGCCCGCAATAAACTCCTTCAGCCGCGCCTCCAGAGGGTCGACGCCAAATCGCTTCAGTTCGTTGTGCAGCTTCTCCCCTGCCAGATACGCCACGCGCCCGAAGCGCCTCGGGTCCACGTAGCGCAGCTCGCGGCCATCGTCGAGCAACATCACCACGTGCGTGTGTTTCCGCGGCATTTCCACTGTCGTCTGGGGCAACAGCATCCCCGTCATGCCCAGGTGCACCAGGAGCGCGCTATCGGCATCCTCCGCGGTGCTACCGGCCTCAAAGCGTATCAGCAGGAACTTTCCATATCGTTCCACAAGCACGATGCGCTTGCCGGGAAGTTTCCGCTCCATCAGCGCCGGGTCGTCGATGAAGTCCGTCTTGCCCAGCGTCACGCTGACAATTCGTCGGCCCGCTATCGCTCTCTGCAGGCCCCGCGCTACTGTCTCAACTTCGGGAAGTTCAGGCATAATTCGCGTTTGTTCAAACTACCACAGGCCCGCTTCTGCCGCTCGGAAGCTCGTGCTAAAGTTTGCCAGTGGAGGCATCCGTGAAAAATCGCGCCATCCTTTGCGCTTCGTTCTTGCTTTTTGTTTGTGGCGCCGCGGCCGCTGCGCCGACGCACATACAAACTGGATTTCTCGATCGCACCATCACCCTTAAGGGTACTGCTCATAAATATCAGGTTTTTGTTCCCGAGAACTGGTCGCCTAGGCAGAAGTGGCCCATGATCCTTTTTCTTCACGGTGCCGGGGAGCGCGGCAGCGATGGGCTCCTCCAGACCGACGTCGGCCTTCCTCATGCCATCCGACTTGATCGCTCCCGGTTCAACACCATCGTCGTGATTCCGCAATGCGTGAAGGACAGTTGGTGGGTTACGCCCGACATGGAAGAATTGGCGCTATCGGCCCTCGCCGCGGCAACAAAAGAGTTCAAGGGCGATCTCAAGCGCACCTATCTTACGGGACTCTCCATGGGTGGGTACGGCAGCTGGAGCTTGGCCGCGAAATTCCCTGGCAAGTTCGCTGCCATTGTCCCTATTTGCGGCGGCATCGTGCTACCCGAACACTTGAAACAGATGCGCCCCGATTTGGCTTCGCTCGCCTACCCGGACGACCCGAAGAGTTATCAAGAGGTCGCCAAGAAAATTGGCAAGACTCCTGTGTGGATTTTTCACGGTGGCGCCGATGATGTTGTGCCTCCCGACGGCTCCCGCCAGCTCAATGACGCGCTCAAAGCTGCGGGAGGCGACGTGCGCTACACCGAGTATCCAGGTGTTGGCCATAACTCCTGGGACAAGGCCTACGCCGAGCCCGATCTTATGACCTGGATGTTGTCCCACTCGCTGAAGTAGCCCGCGTCGCTCCTCTACTTCTTGTGGTAGTTCGGATATGGCGGATGGTCCGGCAGTGCCACCGGATTCTTCTTCAGGTTCTCCAGCGTAACCTGCACCGCCTTCTCCAGTTGCGGATCGTGACCGGCTGCTACCGACGCCGGATCGTTCTCCACTTCAATGTCCGGCGCGATGCCCTGGTTCTCCACTTCCCACTGGCCGTGCAGGCCGTAAATCGCCACCCGCGGTGCCGTCACGTAGCCGCCATCGATTAGCGGCGGATAGTTGTAGATACCGACGAGCCCGCCCCAAGTCCGCGTCCCGACCAGAGGCCCCACCGCGTCCTGCTTGAACATCCACGGCAACGCGTCGCCGCCTGAGCCCGACATTTCGTTGATGATCATCGTCTTTGGGCCATAGATCTGCGCCAACGGCGAGCAGAACTTCTCGCCCTCCCGCGAAATGGCGCAGTTGCGCAGCGGCCGCTTCAGCATGTCGATCAGGTAGTCCGCGATTTCCCCTCCGTGATTGTAGCGCTCGTCGATAATCGCGGCTTCCTTGCCCACCTGCGCAAAATAAAAGCGGTTGAAGTTTGTGTAGCCGCCTACCGCCGTGTCCGGCACGTGCACATAGGCAACCTTGCCGCCGCTCAGTTCGTCCACCTTCCGCCGGTTATCTTCTTCCCAGGCGCGATTGCGCAGCGCGAACTCGTTATCCACCGGCACCACCGTCACTTCTCGCGCATCCTTGCCATCCGCATTCCCACTCACCTTGATCTTGATCTGCTTCCCGGCGGTCTCTTCGAAATAGCTGTACACTTCCGCCGGCGGCCGCACGTCCCTCCCATTCACCTCGATCAGGTAGTCGCCCGCTTTCACATCCACGCCCGGCTGTGTCAGCGGTGCGCGCAATTCCGGATTCCAGTTCTCGCCGTTGTAAATGCGCGCGAACCGGTAGCGCCCGCCTTCCACCTTGTAGTCCGCGCCCAGCAGGCCGCCCTTCACCTGCGGCGGTTTCGGCGCGTCGCCGCCTCCTACAAACATGTGCCCGATCGTCACTTCACCCAGCATCTCGACGAACAGGTAGTTCAGGTCGCCCCGCCCCCCCACCCCCGTCAGGTACGGCGCATACGTCTTCTCCGCTGCCGACACATTCAAGCCGTGATGATCCGGGTCGTAGAGGAAGTCGCGCTGGATTCGCCACACTTCGTGGTACATCTGATTCCATTCGCCGCGCGGATCCACGTATACCTGCATCGCTCCCATGTTCAGCGCGCCTTCGCCCGGCTTCGGCGCTGCCGCGGTTCCCGCAATCGTCCACGCACCCGGCGGCGGACCCTGCCGGAACAATACTTTCTCTCCATTCGCGCTCACAATGAATGCGCTGGCGCCGCTGATAAACGGCTCCGTTTTGCGCGTGCTCAGGTCGAATTTGCTCACTGTCACCAAAGGTGGCTCGCTGAAACGCGGCACGTCCGCGATCTCGCTCAGGAACAGCACGCCCGTCTTCCCGGCATCCAATTGCACGTAATTCGCGTTGCGAATCGGCAGCGCCACGATCCGCTGCCCGATGCCGTCAAAATCAATTGCGACGACCGGCGCTTCGTCCTTCTTGTCTTTGTCCTTGTCGCCCTCCTTCCCCTTGTCCTTGCCCGAATCTTTTGCCTTGTCTTTATCTTTATCCTTGTCGGCGTCCTTGCCTTTCTCGTCCGCCTTCGCCACTTTCTCTTCGTCGCTCTGCGGTTCTACCGGGCTCGCATCGCCTTTCTTCAGCACCACCGCGTACACGCTCCGCGTCAACGGATGCTGGAAGCTCGACAGGTCCAGCCATCCCGCCCCCAGTCCGACGTCCGTGCTCGCCGTGAAATACAGCGTCTTTCCGTTCTTGTCGAACGCCGCGTACCGCGCATCCGCCGTCCCATCCGTGATCTGCGATTCCTTACCGCTCTCGATCGAATACACAAACACTGCGTGCTGATGATTCGTCAGAAACCTGGTGTATGTGATCCATTTGCTGTCCGGCGACCAGCTTTCGTTTATCGCGCTGCTTGGATCCTCGTACCGCTCCGTCGCCACCTTCACCGGCACTCCCTTTTCGATGTCCACGTACCACAAGTTCAGCCGCTTATCCGTATACGCGATCTTCTTGCTGTCCGGCGACCACGTCGGCCCATAGAAATACGACGGCGGGTTCCCTAGGTTGATCTTTTTCACTTCGCCCAACCCTGACTGCTCCACCAGGTGCAGCGCATACTCTCCCGATTCATCCGAAAAGTACGCAATCCACTTCCCGTCCGGCGACCACGACGGATCGCGATCCGCCACCGCAGGGCTCCGCGTCAGGTTGCGAACATCTCCCTTTTCGCCCGGCACCGTCAGGATTTCGCCGCGCGCTTCGAATACCGCCCGCGCTCCCGTTGGCGATATTCCCGCCGCCTGGATCGACTCCGCCACCTTTTCGAAGTGCGGCCGTGTCGCCGGCAAATCCCCATTCACGCGAATCTCCACCTTCTTCGACTTCCCGGTCGTCGGATCGAACAGGAAAATTCCGCCGAACTGCTCATACACCAGCGCATCCGGCCCAGCCGATACCGACTTCAAGTCGAATCCCTTGTTCTCCACCACCTGCTTCACCGTCTTGCTCTTCCCGTCGTACGCGAACAGCGTCACCGGGCCGTTCCGGTCCGACAGAAAATACACCGTGTCCCCGAACCATACCGGGCTCGAATCGTTCGAATTCTCCCGCGTCACTTTCTCCAGCGACAAATCGCTCAGCCTAACGATGTACACCGGCGTCGTCTGCCCTCCCCGATACCGCTTCCATGCCGCTTGCCACTTGAGGTTCGGCACATACGCCACGCGCGTCCCATCCGGCGACAGCGTCCCGTCAAACGCGCGCCACATCGGCAGGGCTTCCGCCACGCCGCCTTCCGCCGGCACAGTGTAGAAACGCGTGAAATCCGCGTACGCATCGCGGTCCGACACCAACAGCACCTTCTTCCCGTCGGGTGTCCATCCCAGAGGACTGTCCTGCCCCGGGTGCCATGTCAGCCGCTTCGGCGATCCGCCGCTCGCCGGCATCACATATACGTCCGCATTTCCGTCGTATTGTCCCGCAAACGCGATCTGCGACCCATCCGGCGAAAACACCGGGAATCCTTCGTGGCCGCCCGTAGTCAGTTGCCGCGCTTCGCCGCCTTCCCGCGACACACTCCACAGGTACCCGCCGTACGAAAACACAATCGTCGTCTTACTGAGCGTCGGTTGCTGCGCCAGCAACGGCTTTTCGTCCGCCCAGCTCACCACTCCCAGCACAGCGACCAGCGCCAACACCATCACTCCTGCCAATCGAGCTATCGCTACGCGCATGCTTCCCCCATTTCTCTTTGGGAATGCTCCCGAACTCCGGAACCCTTATTCCGCCTGATTGCAGCTATTCCATGAAGACACGAAGGCAACCATCTGTACCTGTAAGACGCAACAACACACCAAAATGTTTTGCAGTTTCCACCGACTTCAATGGAATTCCCGGAATCCGCATCTCCACTTCCCTCAGGGAAGCGGAACTCCCGGCATCGCCACGATGCCGGCCATCTTCAGCAGCTCCTGATACTCGGCTTCGCTCAGCGGAGAAATAATCAGGCGCACATTTTTCAGCAATTTCACTTTGCGCAGCGCCGAATTCGCCCGCATCTCGACGAGCGTTACAGGACGCGGCAACTTCTCATATGCTCGTAGATCTGCCACCAGGTTCTTCCCGTCGTAGTCGTACGGATCGGGGTAGGGGTCGCGGGTGACTTCGGCGATCGAATATAGGGAACGTTCCGGCGCCGAGTGGTAGCAAAGCACGCGGTCGCCCTTCTTTACCTGTTTCAGCGCGCGTACCGCATCAGGTTTCGCTCCGGCGCCGTGCCACATCTCTTTACCTTTAACGAAGAGAGTGTCCCAATGATAGTGATGAGGGTCTGCGCTGAAGATCCAATAATGCCGAGTTTGAGGGGTCGCTGTGGCCATCGGCTCCGAATTCGGACGCAGAATACACGGACGGAGGGGGAAAACCAAACAAAATGTGGGGGATAGGAGGCAAATCCACAGGGGAAAGCGGACTAAAATGGACCTGAATGGGCGGTGGCTGGAACGTAAATCCTTTTCGTTTGTTTCATTTATAGCGAAATGAGATCAGACGTTAACGTCCACGAAGACGTCCTGGCCGCGGACTTCAGTGGCGTAGCAATCCACGCCAACCGCTGGATTCTGCATGACTTTGCCGCTGGTGACATCGAATTGCCAGCCGTGCCAGGGACAAGTGACGACTTTACCGTCGAGTGGGCCCTGGCCGAGGGGTCCGCCACGGTGGAGGCAGGTGTTGTTGATTGCGTAGAACTTACCGCCGACGTTGGCGAGGGCGATGGCTTTGCCTTCGACCGCGATCTCGCGAATGGTCCCTTCGGGGACCTCTTCCACCTTCAGCGTACGGACAAAAGCCATGGATTCCCCTTTGTAAGCGAGTTTCAGCGCGGCTCCGGAACCTGCGCGACCATCACGTTCTTTTTGAACTGATCGACCATTTCGGCCTGCAAGCGGACTTCGGTAGGCCGCTTGGCGAGGGTCATGTCGTCAATCTTGTCCTGGAGCTTGAGGAGTGCGTAAAAGAGCGCTTCGGGGCGCGGGGGGCAGCCGACGACGTAGACATCGACGGGGACGATGCGGTCGACGCCCTGGAGGACGGAATAGGCGTTGAAGGGGCCGCCAACGCTGGAGCAGGCGCCCATGGAGATGCACCACTTCGGGTCTGGCATCTGCTGCCAGACGCGCTGAATAACCTGCGCCATCTTGAGGGTGACGGTGCCGGAGACAATCATCAGGTCCGACTGGCGGGGCGACGGGCGGAAGACTTCGGCGCCGAAGCGAGCCATATCGAAGCGAGCGGTGGTGGAAGCAATCATTTCGATGGCGCAGCAGGCGAGGCCGAAGGTAAGAGGCCAGAGAGAACTCTTGCGGGCCCAATTGAAGACGTAGTCAACCGAAGTGATGAGGAAGTTCTTTTCAAAGCGTTGGTCTATGACACCCACAGCAACCTCGTTTCCGTCGTTCGCCCTCTTAGAGCTTCGTCTATCACTACCATACCCTCGGCGCCCGTGTCAGCTACCCGCGTCACGGTTGCGGTGTTTGCTCAGATTGAGATGCAGCGGGACGCGAGTAAGCCCGTAGCTTCGTCCAGATCGATCTCCGCGAGCAAGGGTCCGGCTTTCCCGTAGGGCTGATAGCCCAGGCCGCGATAGCCGGCGACGAGAAATTCCGGAAAGGCGAGGATGCGCGTGGCGGCGGCTTCGGCTATGGCGCGCCCGGCGGCCGCGAGCGATTCCTGCGGGTTGCTCGGGATGGCGAGATTCGCAAGCGCGATGCGGCGGAGGTTCATGCGCGGATTGTAACGCGGAAGCGGAGTTTGGCGAAAAGGCGGCAGTATGCGAGAGAGAGCACGGGTCTGAAGAGACGCCGGTGCAAGAAGACGTGGGAGAAGAAGAAGGAGTGCAGGAGGGACCGGCCACTCGGGAGAGTGACGTTCCCGGGGAAGCGGAGTGAGCATCCGCCGAAGCCGAGGAGGGCGGTTTGGAGGGCCTGGGGAAGCCGATGGGAGGGAGATTCCAGGTGAGCCGGTGGGGGAGAGGGGCGTTGTTGGGGCTGGAGTCATCGCCGGAGAAAGGATTGTCGACGCTGAGGCCTTCGCGTTCGGAAGTGGCGACGAGTTTCTGGAGCTGGAGATTGGCGCGCTGGGAATTGAGGATGGTCTGGAGGATGTAGGTGAGGACACCGGCGCGTCGTTCGGAGATCTGGTTATCGGCGAGGGCGAAGAAGATGGAGTGGAGAGTGTTGGTGACGGCTCCGGGGGTGTCGAAATTGTCGGCGCGCGTGTGGAGGAGGTGGGAGAAATGCTCGGGCGAGCCTTCGGGGAGGTGGTGCTTGCAGAAGGGCTGGGTGGTGGAGACGGCGAGGTAGCGGCAGGGTCGATGGTTGCGGGAGAGGTGCTGGCAACGGGGACGCGGGGCAAATGGACTGGATGGCTCCGTGGTGGATGGAACGGCAGGCGAGACTAGAGATGACATAGCAAAGCTCCTTTAGGCAAAAGCCAAGATGATAAAAATCGCATGGGCAAATAGGGTGGCCCTCCCGGGTGCTGTACGGTACGGACGGGGAAGTGGGTGAGGGAGAAGGAGATGGGGGAACGAGGCGTACGGTACGAAGGGGGAAATACGGGAGC
>Ga0335082_10002696_pt1 | contig 19163 bp, 16 predicted proteins | sample Lox_Sample_41_FD_206718 | JGI IMG/M metagenome (GOLD analysis project Ga0335082, IMG submission 206718) | Soil microbial communities from Loxahatchee National Wildlife Refuge, Florida, United States - Lox_Sample_4.1 | ecosystem: Environmental > Terrestrial > Soil > Wetlands | place: USA...
GGCGCCACTCGCCTGTGTCGTCCTTCCGGCGTTGGCGCTGCTCTTCGCGGTCGGGGGGCCGCCGTTTCCGCGTCCCGCCCAGATCCTGGTTCTCTCGGCCGCGGTGGGGGTCGCGCATCTCCTGCTCAGTGCGGCCGGCACCTCGCTCGGCTACGGCGGCGCGGTGTCCCCCCTCGTCGCGGGCTGGGGCCCGATCGCGGTGCTGTTCGCGGTGGCAATCGGCCTCGCGGCGCGCGTTCGCGCCCTCGGCCTCTAAGGCCGGCTTGCCAGCCGGGGCCGGTGTCGGGATACTGACCGCGGCGCCTCGGCGGAGCGCGCCGGGGCCATTCGGGGGGTTCGCGGGTTGCACCGCGAGGAACGGAGCTGCGGCCCGTCGGACCGCGAGGCGGGCGAACGCGACCAGCCGTGCCGCGACGACGGGGGCGAGGACCGTCCGCCGCGCGTCTGGCTGCTGATGGGGCACCGCACCGGCGACAACTCGCAGGTGCTCGCGCTCGGCGAGTCGCTCGGCTGGCCCTTCGAGATCAAGCGCTTCGTCTACACCTCGTGGGAGCGCCTGGTCAACCTGCCGATCTCGTCGTCGCTGGCGGGCGTTGACAAGCGCCGCTCGAGCGCGCTCGCGCCCCCCTGGCCCGATCTGGTCATCACCGCCGGCCGCCGCAACGAGCCCATCGCGCGCTGGATTCGCAAGCGCGGGGTGGGTCGCGTGCGCCTGGTGCACGTGGGTCGTCCGTGGGCGGCGATCGAGAGCTGGGATCTCGTCGTCACCACGCCGCAGTACCGGCTCCCGCGCCTGCCGAACGTGCTGCACAACGAGACGCCGCTCCACCGCGTGACGGCGGCGCGCCTGGCGCAGGAGGCGACGGCGTGGCGCGCGCGCATTGCGCACCTGCCGCGGCCCTACGTGGCGGTGCTGGCCGGTGGCAACAGCGGTCCGTACCCCTTCGATCGCGTCTCCGGCGCGCGGCTCGCGCGGGAGGCGAGCGCGTTCGCGAACGCGCGCGGCGGCTCGCTCCTGGTCACGACGAGCGCGCGCACGCAGGCCGCGACCGTCGAGGCGCTCTTCGCCGGGATCCAGGCGCCCGCCTTCCTGTACCGCTGGTCGCCGCGCGCGGAGGACAATCCCTATTTCGCCTTCCTCGGGCTCGCCGACCGCCTGATCGTCACAGCCGACAGCATCTCGATGATGACCGAGGCCTGCGCGACCGGCCGCCCCGTCTACCTCTTCGACACCGGAACCGGTCGCACCTCGATGCGCGAGGACCGCCGGAGCGAGCCCGAGCCGCTGCGCGAGCGCCTGAGCCGCGCCCATCTGCGCGGCTTCGTCTACCGCCAGACCATGATCTACGGACCGACGCGCTGGACCCGCGACATCCGGATCATCCAGCGGCGCCTGGTCGAGGCCGGTCGCGCGGTCTGGCTCGGCGACGCGGAGCCGAGCGCTGCGCCGCCGCCGCTCGAGGACGTCGCGCGCGCAGTGGCCCGCGTGCGCTCGCTCTTCCAGCCCGCGGCGCTGCAGCGGCCGGCCGGAAGCCCGCGCTACGGGGCGGCGGTCGCCTGAACGCGCGCGAGCGGCTCGGTTCGCTCGAGCAGCTCGATGGCGTCGTGTCGAAGGTGATTGCGGCGCATCTCCGCGCGCAGCATCTCGTGCGTCACGATCCCCCGGTCCACGCACTCCCGCAGGAGCCCGAAGAAGAAGCGCTCCTGGCGGGGGTCGGGGTGCCGCACGTAGCGCCCGAGCAGCGCGTAGTCGCCGAACCACTCGCGCCGCTTGCGCATCAGCCAGGCGACGCCGGGGATCGCCGAGAACTTCTCGCCGGGCACGAAGTCGACCGGCAGCCCGGTCTTCCAGGGCTGCGTCCAGCGGCGCGTGTTGTGCAGCAGTCGCGTCGCCTCCGTCAGCCGATCGAAGTCGTTCCACTCGTCCTCGAACGCTCCGATCGAGCCGGGCGGCTCGAGGCGCAGGCAGATCCAGTCGGCGTAGTCGCGCCGGCCCGAGAAGAGCTCCGCGAAGTCCGACTCGCAGTTCCAGTGGCGGAGCCTGGCGCAGTCGAGCAGCATCACGCTCGACGCGTAGCAGCTCTTCTTCTTCCAACCCGAGCGGCGCCGACACAGGATCGCGGCGCCCTGCATGTCGCGCGAGAGCAGCTCGAAGACGTCGCCGACGGCGAAGATGTCGGGGTCGATCACGAGCGCGCGGCCCCGGTGGCCCATCAGCCCCGGCGGCATGAAGCGCAGCGGCGTGAAGGACTGGAGGTCGTCGTTGCGCCACTCCCGCCAGCTGCCGTCGCGGAGGTAGCGCCGCCCCTCGTGGGCCGCGAAGAAGGGGTAATCCTCGCGCTGGACGATGCGGACGTCAAAGGCGTCCGGCGATGCGGAGTTGCGCCGCAGCGCGTACTCCGCGACCCGCGCGCCGAGCAGCTGGCGCTCATTGGTGTGGATGAAGACGCAGGGTTTCACGGCGCGGACTCCCCGTAGCCGAAGAACGGCGAGAGCTTGGAGCGCACCAGCTCGTCGATCCGCGCGGCCTGGTCGTCGTCGAAGTAGTCGCGGTAGCCGCCCACCTTCGCGCGGCGCACCTTGTAGGAGTCGGGATTCGACTTGTCGCGCGGCGTCATGCGGCCGCCCGAGAGCCAGAAGACCCTGCGCTGCTCCATCGAGCGCATGTTCTCGACCGAGGCGAACTCTACCGCCGCCCGAATCGCGTCCGGCTCGGCCGAGTCTCCGAGGAACTCGACGATGCGCCGCAGCTCGGCGGCTGGATCGCGCCGCATGTCCTCGTAGCGGACCAGCAGGAAGGCGCGCACCCGCGACGCCTCCGCCGCCCACAGGTTCATGAAGTCGAGGATCTTCGGCAGCCCCGCCGCGGGCCGCATCGCGAAGTCGAAGACCGACACCTCCGCGCCGTGCTCGGGATAGTCGTTGAGCCGCTTCTTCCCCGGCCGCATCCGGTGCTTCCACTGGAAGTACTGCGAGACCGCGGTGTCCTGCGGGCTGCGCACGAGCAGCACGACCTTCTTGTCGTAGAAGTCGCGCTTCGAGTCGCGGTGGCCCGTGTAGTCGGCGATGTAGTTGTCGTGGGTGAAGAAGATGCGCGGGATCGCGGCGTTGCGGCGGTGGAAGTTGTCGAAGCCGAGGAGGCTGCGCGGCGAGAGCCCGTAGCGGCGCTGGTAGTAGCCGGAGAGCATGACGCGCAGCCAGGTGCGGCCAGCCTTGCCGTAGGAGACGACCACCGCGTCGGCGCGCGCGAGCTTCGCCACCTGCTCGCGACCGCGCAGCCAGCGCTCGAGCGCGCGGCGGCGTCGCGCGCCGAACGGCGTCGCGAGCCGCGCCGCCAGCATCCGGCCGAGCTTTCCGATCGCGTCGGGCAGATTGGCGAGCGCGTCGGTCGCGAGGTCGAGCATCGCAGATCCCCCGGATCGATCCGCAATCTATCAAACGGCAGCCGGCGCTGCGTCAATCGGTGCCCCGCAGGGATCGAAGAGCGCGCGGACGCGCGCGACGACGCGCGGCAGCTCGTCCGGCGGCGGTTCCACCGGCGCGCGGAATGGCTCGCCGAGGCGCACGGCCATGCCGTGCTCGATCAGCAGGCGCGGCACGGCCTCGAGGTCGCGTCCGCCGGCCCACGAGCGCAGCAGCCGGCCGCGCGCCGGAGGCAGCACGAACACCGCGAGCGGTCGCCCGAGGCGCGCGACCTCGACCATCATCGTGACGCTGTCGCTCGTCACCACAAAGCGGTCGGCGAGCCCGAGCAGCGGCAGGTAGGGATTGTCCTGCGCGTCCGGCTGCCAGCGGTAGAAGGGCGTGGCGGCGGGGAGCGCTCCCGCGAGGGACTCGACGACCTCGGGCGGAGTGCGCCGGCTGGTGGTGACGTACAGCGTGCCGCCCTCAGCGCTCCGCGCGAGCGCGCGGGCGAGCTCGCGCGCGGCGCCCGCGTCGAAGCGAACCGGCTTGGTCGGGCCCCCCACCAGCACCGCCGTGAGCGGGCGGGGCAGGGGCGCGAGGCGCACCCGCCAGGCGTCGGCGGCGGCCGCCACGGCGCCGGCGTCGACGCGCATCAACGGGAGCCCGAGCTGCACGACGTTGGCGCCGCGGGCGCGGTACTGCGCGCTTGCGACGACGAGGTCGAAGCGGCCGGCCAGACGCCGCGGCTTTCCGATCAGGACGAGGCGCGTGCGTCCCTCCGACTGCTCGCGCACCCAGAGCGCCACCATCGAGAGTCGGCGGCCGATGGTGATCAGCAGATCCGGCCACGGCGGCGCCAGGGCGTCCGAGCGCGACGCATCGATGTGATGGAGCGAGGCGCGCACGCGCGGCTTGCCGCGCACCCACGACGGCTGCATCGCGATGCGGCGCTCCTGATACGGCCAGCCAAGCGCCTCGGCGATCGCGCGCACCTGGGCGTTGTCGCCCGGCTTCTCGCCGACCACCAGCCAGACCGTCGGGGCGCCACGCGCTTCCGGCACGCGGCGCCACGGAAGCACACGCGCTCCGGCGCCTCAAGGCGCGGGCGGAGCCGCCGCCTCCTCGTTCCCCGGAGGGTCGAATGGCTGCGTCCGGGCGCGCGCCATCTGTCGCGCCCCCCACCCGTCCACTACCCTTCGCGCACCTCCTGGGGGGGCCGGCTGCATGGCCGCGAAGCCGTGCGTCTTCATCCACACCAATCATCGCCAGCTGGTCGGGGCCCTGGTCTCGCGCCACTCGCTCGTGCGGAACTCGCGCCACGCGGACCGCTTCGAGGTGCGGATCCTCCACACCGAGGACTACCCGTTCATTCGGGCACGGGAGGGCCAGCCCTTCCTGCGGGACGGGACCCGCGCGATCTGGCGCTACGAGGACCTGCAATCGTTCACGCCCCTGCGCTTCCTGCCCCCAGAGCGGATGGGCTACGCCGGGCGCGCCGTCGTCATCGACCCGGACGTCTTCGCAGTCGGCGACGTCTTCGAGCTGCTCTCGCGCGACATGCAGGGCAAGGCCATCGTGTGCCGCCCGCGTTCAGGGAGCAAGGGCTTCGAGGGCGGGATGGCGAGCAGCGTGATGCTGCTCGACTGCGGGAAGCTGCGCCACTGGCAGTGCGAGCGCGACTTCGGCGAGCTCTTCGCGTTCCGGCGCGACTACATGGACTGGATCTGTCTGAAGCTCGAGCCGCGCGAGACGATCGGCCGTTTCGAGAACGAGTGGAACGACTTCGACCGCCTCTCTCCCGAGACGAAGCTGCTCCACAACACCAAGCGCCAGACGCAGCCCTGGAAGACGGGGCTTCCCGCCGACTACACGCCGGCGCGCAAGCGGCTCCGCCCCCTCAACCCCGCGACCTGGCTGCGGCCGCTGCGGCGGCGCCTGCCCCCGGCGTACACGTCGCATCCGGACCCCCAGCAGGAGCGCCTGTTCTTCGGCCTGCTGCGCGAGTGCCTCGAAACCGGCAGCATCTCGGAGGCGCTCCTGCGCGAAGAGATGCAGCAGAACCACGTTCGCCACGACGCCTTCCGCGTCCTCGAGAACACGCCTCCGCTCGCCGCCTGAGCGCCGGAGGTCCCACCATGCGCGTCTTCCTGCGCCTCGTGCGCGCCCATCCGTGGGAGAGCCTCTCGATCGTGCTTGCGATGGTGCTCTCGGGCGCCGTGGAGGGCCTGAGCCTCACTGCGCTCGTGCCCGCGGTGATCGTCATGTTCTCGGGCGTTGGAATCGAGAATGCGGTCCCCGATACGCGCGGGACCGGTCGCTTCGTGATGCAGGCCCTGCAGTCGATCGGCCTCACGCCGAGCCTCGGGCCGCTGCTGGCCGCATTCGCGGTGGGCAACGTCGTGAAGAGCGTGGTCTCGCTGGGGGTCAACCGCAAGGTCGGCTTCGCGGTGGCGCAGCTCGCGACCGAGCTCCGGCTGCAGCTCCTGCGGGCGCTCCTGGCGGCGCGCTGGGAGTACTTCCTGCGCCAGCCGATCGGCAAGCTCGCGAACTCGGTGTCGTGGGAGGCGGACCGCGGCGCGCGTACCTACTTCCACGGCGCCACGATGGTCGCCGCCACCGTCCAGCTCGTCGCCTACGCGAGCGTGGCAATGCTGATGTCGTTGAGGGTCACGCTCATCTATCTCGCGGTGGCGGGGCTGGTGCTCGGGGGTCTGCAGAGCCTGGTGCGGATGGCGCGCCGCGCGGGCAAGCGCCAGACGAAGATCCGCACCTCGCTGCTGGCGCAGATGACCGACAACCTGATGTCGGTCAAGCCGCTCAAGGCGATGGGGCGCGAGGGCCAGGCGGACTCCGTCCTCACCACCCGCAACGACGACCTGAATCGCGCCGTCCAGCTCGAGGTGCTGAGCAAGGAGGGCCTGAAGGCGATCCAGGACCCGATCTTCGCGCTTCTGGTGGTGCTCGCCTGCTACTTCGGCGTCCAGTACTCCGGGCTCGCGACGGCGCAGGTGCTCGTGATGGTGATGCTCCTGACGCGCATCCTCGCGACCATGGGAAAGGTGCAGGGCCAGTACCAGGAGCTCGTCTCGTGCAAGAGCGGCTACGCGGCCGTGCAGCGCACGATCGACGAGGCCGCCGCAGAGGTCGAGGTCAACGCCGCCACGCCTCCGCCCCAGCTCGAGAAGGGGATCCGCCTCGAACACGTCGACTTCGCCTACGAGAAGGCGCTCGTGCTCGACGACGTGTCGCTGTGGATTCCGGCCGGCTACTTCACCACGCTGGTCGGCTTCTCCGGCGCCGGGAAGACCACGATCGTGGACCTGGTGATCGGGCTGCTCAAGCCGCAGGCGGGACGGGTCTGGATCGACGACCTGCCGCTCGACGAGCTCGACCGCCACGCCTGGCGCCGGCAGATCGGCTACGTGCCGCAGGAGAACCTCCTCCTGCACGACAGCGTGCTGCGCAACGTCACGCTCGGCGATCCCAAGCTCAGCGAGGCGGACGCCGAGCGCGCCCTGCGCGCCGCGGACGCCTGGGACTTCGTGGCCGCGATGCCGGGCGGCATCCACGCCAGCGTCGGCGAGCGCGGCGCGCGGCTCTCGGGGGGGCAGCGGCAGCGCATCATGATCGCGCGCGCGCTGGTGCACGGGCCCCGCCTGCTCGTGCTCGATGAGGCGACCAGCGCGCTCGATCCCGAGAGCGCCCGCTCGCTCGCGCAGACGCTGATGGGCCTGCGCGGGGGAATGACGATCCTCGCGATCTCGCACCAGCCCGACCTCGTCGATGCAGCCGATCGCGTCTATCGGATGGAGAAGGGAAAGGCCGTGCTGGTTCTCGACCGGGGGGCGGAGCGCAGCGCGCCGCGCGAGGCGGCGCTCGGCTCGTGAGCGGGCCGCCAGCGTGGCCGCGTTTCCCTACGCACCGCCCGCCCTGCGCAGGCTGCTCGAGGGCGTGCCGCTCCTGCAGCGCGCCGTGCTGGCGCTCGAGGCCTGGGCGCTCGCGCTGCTCCTGGCGACGATGCGCCTGCTCGGACCGGATCGCGCCGCGCGGCTCGGAGCGGCGCTGTTCGGCGCGTGGGGGCCGCGGTTGCGCAAGTCGCGCCACGTGCGCGCCAACCTCGCCATGGCCTTTCCCGAGCGGGCGCGCGAACTCGGCGCGCTCGAGCGCGGCGTCTGGGGGAGCTTCGGCGCCATGGTGGCGGACTACGCGCACCTCGACGAGATCTGCCGCCGGGACGCCGGCCGCGTCGAGATCGTCGCGAAGGGAGAGCCGCAGGGGCTGCAGGAGCCGGGCCGACCCGTGATCTTTGCGACCGCCCATCTCGCCAACTACCAGCTCGCGACCTACGCCGCCAGCCGACTCGGCGCCCCGGTGACGGCCGTCTACACCCCGCACGCGAATCCGCGCGTCGATCGCATGATCACGCGCCTGCGCCGGCCGATCGCCAGCCGCCTCGTCCCGCGCGACGGCGCCGTGCGCGCTCTGGTGCGCGAGCTCGAGTGCGGGCGTTCGGTCGGGCTGGTCGTCGACACGCGCAAGGACGGGAGCGCGATGGTCCCGTTCTTCGGCCGCGAAACCGCGACCAGCACGCTCCCGGCGCGTCTGGCGCTGCGCTTCGGCTGCGAGCTCCTGCCGATCCGGGTGGAGCGCATCGAGGGAGCCCGCTTCCGCGTGACCGTCTACGGGGCGGTGACGGCGGAGGATGCACAGGGCGAGAAGCAGAAGGCGCTCGCGATGACGCGAAAGCTCAACGCGCACTTCGAGGACTGGATCCGCGAGCGACCCGAGCAGTGGCAGTGCATCAAGCGCCGCTGGCCCAAGAGCTGAGCCTGCCGCCGACGCCGCCGCGCCGCGTCGCGTTCTACCTGGCCGATCTGAACGGCGGCGGCGTGCAGAAGGTGATGCTGGCGCTCGCGCGCGGGATCGCCGCGCGTGGCCACGCGGTCGAGCTCCTCGCGTGCGACGCGGAGGGCCCGCTGCGCGACGAGATCCCCGCCTCCGCCGAGCTCGTCGTGCTGGAGGCCACCCATCCGCTGCGGGCGCGGCTCCTGCCCTTCGCCGCGGATCCCGGAGCGGCGCGAGCGCTGCTGCGTCCCGTGCTCCTCCCGCGCCGCGGCTCGGCGACCCTGCCGTATCTGCCCTCGTTGGTGCGCGCGCTGCGCCGCACGCGGCCCGACGCGCTGGTGAGCGCGACGCCGTACCTGAACCTCGAGGCGGTCTGGGCACGTGCGCTGGCGCGCGTTCCGATGCGCCTGCTCGTCACGGATCATGTCGCGCCGTCCGAGAAGCTGGTGGGCTCGCAGAACTGGCGCCAGCGCTACCTGCCGCCGCTCCTGGGGCGCAGCTACCTCGAGGCCGACGCGATCGGCGCGGTCTGCGACGCGCTCGGCGACGACCTCGCGCGCGTCTGCGGCATTCCGCGCGAGCGGATCGCGACGCTCTACAACCCGGTGGTGTCGCCAGAGCTCCTTGCAGCGGCCCGCGCCCCGCTCGAGCACCCCTGGTTCGTCGAAGGCGCGCCGGCGGTCGTCCTGGGGGCGGGCCGCCTCGGCGACCAGAAAGACTTCGGCACGCTGGTGCGCGCCTTCGCCCGCGTGCGCGCCCGGCGCGCCGCGCGCCTCGTGATCCTCGGCGCCGCCAAGGACGCGGCCAAGACGGCCGAGCGCCAGGCGGAGCTGCGCGCGCTCGCGGAGCAGCTCGGCGTCGCCGCCGACGTCGACCTCCCTGGCTTCGTCGCAAACCCCTTCTCCTACATGGCGCGCGCCTCGCTGTTCGCGCTGTCGTCGCGCTTCGAGGGCCTCGGCAACGTGCTGATCGAGGCGATGGCCTGCGGGTGTCCGGTCGTCAGCACGGACTGCCCCGTCGGGCCGGCGGAGATCCTCGAGCACGGGCGATACGGCAGGCTCGCGCCGGTCGGCGACGACGCGGCGCTCGCCGACGCGATCGAGCGGAGCCTCGACGCCCCGGCGGACCGCGCCGCGCTGCGCGCCCGCGCCTCCGACTTCACGGTCGACCGGGCCGTCGACCGCTATCTGGATCTGCTGTTCCCGAGCGCTGCATCCGAAGCGCCGGCGCCTACCAGCGGGCGAACGGGGAGCGCATCTCCGCCAGGATGCCCCGCAGCCGCTGGGCCTTGAAGAGCCGGTTCAGCCAGCGCCTCTCGCGCTTCTCGCCGCCACGAAGCGCGAGCTCGACGCGCGCAACCCACATGCGCAAACGCACGCCCTGGAGCTTGCGCCGGAAGTCGGCCGGTGGCGGGAGCGTCACGCCGAGCAGGTTGCGGATCCGCACGAACTCGACGCCCTGCATGAAGTAGCCGCGCCGTGCGGTGGCGATCGCAGCGCGCCCGAGATCCACCGGATGCGAGACGCGCGCCTCCGGGAGGTACCGGAGGCGATAGCCGTCGCGCAGCAGCATCATCCCGAGCAGCGAATCCTCGCCGCCGCGCATTCCCGTCTCGCGGTTGGGTCCAAGCCGCGGGTCGTAGCGATAGAAGGCGAAGACCTCCCGCCGGTACGCGCAGTTCGCTCCGATCGGGACTCCCGTCTGCAGCCGATGGTCCAGCGAGTAGTCCTGTGCTGCGTCGCTTGGCTCGTGGCGCGGACCCAGGAAGTAGCTCCGCTTCTCCTCGACCCGCTCGCGGAACCAGGATGGGGTTCCGCTCGGCGGAAACACCGGTGTCACGGCCCCGCCGCAGCCGACCAGCTCGAGCGGACGGTCTGGGGCGCGCAGGGGCGCCGTGAGCGCAGCCAGCCATCCCTCCTGCGGCTCTGCGTCGTCGTCCGTGAACGCGACGACCGCGCCGCGCGCCGCGTCGACCGCCGCGTTGAGAACGTGCGACTTGCCGACCCGCGGCTCGAAGAGCAGCCGGTCGCAGAGCTTCTCGAGCGCTTCCCGAGCGTCGCCCAGCGAGTCCTCTGCCCCATTGACCGCGAGGATCACCTCGGCGCCCAGGGCATCCGCCTGGACGCGGACGCGGCCCAGGCAGCGGCGCAGCGCCGGGGAGTCGACGCACGCGGTCACGATCGCACTGATCGGCGGCGGAGGGCCCGATGCGGCGGCGTGCCCGTCCGTGATCGCCGGCAGCAGGGGCGCTTCGATCGATCGGAGGTGTCGCGCGAGCACGCAGTCGAACTCGCAGAGCACCCCCGCGGGCCCCACCCGCAGGACGGGATGGAATCCGGCCGGCGCGAACCCGCTTCGCGAATAGAGGGCGAGCGCCTCGATGTAGCTCGGCATGCCCTCGTACAGCGGCAGCACGGAGAGCTCCGACTGGAGGGCGAGGATCCAGGGGAGCGCCCCTCGGGCACCGTCGAAGACCCGCAGGTCGTAGCCCTGGGTGTCCATCTTCAGAAAGACCCGCGGCATCGCGATGCCCGCGACGAGCTCGGGGAAGATCGAGTCGAGGCGCCGCATCGGGACCGATTCCTCGGCCACGACTCCAACGCCCACCGGGAACTTCGCCCGCGCGAAGCGCGAGGGCGCAAACGCGGACGAGAAGAGCGAATCCTCCGTGTGCTTCATGGCGAGTGAGCCGTCCGCGTCGCCGAGCGCGAGCGGGTGCACGACCCAATCGGGGTCGCCGGCGGCGGCCGCGCAGAGCTCCTCGAAGCTCGCGCGGATCGGCTCGAAGGAGGCGATTCGGCCGCGGTAGCCGGCGGCGCGCAGCGCGCGCGCCCACTGCCCCCGATTCGCGCCCACGTCGATCACGCAGTTGATCGCGAGCTGCGCGGCCAGCTCCGCCACGCGTCGCTCGACCGTGTCTTCGGAACTCGGGCGGGGAATCGGCGTCTCGGTCATCGGGCTCGCTCGTCCCTCCCGGGCGGCTATGCCTTGCTCGCGGGAGAGCGCAGCTCTGCGAGGAGGCCGCGCCACCGCTCGAGCTTGAGCAGGAGCCGCCGCGAGCGATCTCGGCTCTCGGCGTCGCGACGCAGGGCCAGCCGCGCCCGCGCGGCGTAGAGCTTGATCCGAAGACCCAGGACCTTCCGCCGCACGTCGGCCTCGGCGGGAACAGCCGAGCCGAGGCGATGGCGGATCCTCGCCCACTCGCGGCCCTGCATGAAGTAGCCGCGCTTCACGTAGCCGAGCGTCATGCGCTCGGGCTCCACGGGGTGGCGCACGCGTGCGTCGGGACAGTACTGCAACCTCCTCCCGTCGCGGAGCAGCTGCATCGCGAGGAGCGTGTCCTCGCCTCCCCGCATGCCCGTCTGGCGATTGGGGCCGAGCAGCGGGTCATAGCGATACTGGGAGAAGACCTCGCGCCGGTAGGCGCAGTTCGCGCCGAGCGGGATCCCCGACCGCACGTCGTCCTCGGCGCTGTACTCGATGGGCAGAGCGCCGAGCTCGTGACGCGGGCCCAGGAAATAGGTGTGCTTCGATTCGATCCGCGCGCGCAGCCAGCTCGGCGTCTCCTCGGGAAAGATCGGCTCGACCGGTCCGCCGCAACCGACGAGCGACGGTGCGCGGTCGGGTGCGAGCAGGGGCCTCGTGAGCGCGGCGAGCCAGCCGGGCTGCGGCTCGGCGTCATCGTCCGTGAAGGCGACCACCTCTCCACGACACGCTTCGACTGCTCTGTTCAACGCATTCGATTTGCCCGGCGTCGGCTCGAACAAGAGCGCATCCGAAAGCTGTCGGAGTTCGCGGAGAGCCTGCTGGGACAGCACTTCCTCCGCCGCGTTGAAGACCAGCACGAGCTCGCCGTGCAACGCTCGACTCTGCTCGTACGCCTGCGCGAGGCAGCTCCGCAGCGGCGGAGAGTCCGCGCACGCAGTGACGACGACGCTGACGGTGGGGTCGCCCATCCAGACGCCTAGGTCGGGGTTCCCCGCTCGACTTCCTCGATCACCTCGGGCTCCTTCCGCGCATCCTCGAGCCACTCGCGGATCGCCGGCGCCTCGCGCACCGCGGCGACGAACTCGCCCGCGGGCCCGGGCGCCGCGACGCCGTAGGTGAGGAAGCGGAGCGCCACGGGCGCGAACATCGCATCGGCGGGGCTCGGCGCTCCGAACAGCCACGGGCCGCCGCGGCCAAAGGACTCGCGTGCCCCGCGCCACAGCGCGAGGATGCGCTCGATGTCCTCGCGCGCGGCGGGCGACGGCACGACGCCGCTGCGCCGGCCACGGCAGTTCATCGGGAGCTCGCTGCGCAGCGCCGCGAAGCCCGCGTGCATCTCGGCCGAAGCCGAGCGGGCGAGGGCTCGCGCGGCCGGGTCCGCCGGCCAGCCGCATTGCTGCGGGTATTTCTCGGCGAGGTACTCGAGGATCGCCAGCGACTCCCAGACCTTGGTCGCGCCGTCCACCAGGAGCGGCACCTTCGCCGAGGGCGAGTACTCGAGGATCCGCTCGCGCGTCTGCGGCATGCTCAGCGGGATGCGGACCTCGGCAAATGGGATCCCGGCCCGCCTCAGCGCGAACCACGGCCGCAGCGACCACGACGAGTAGTTCTTGTTGCCGATCACCAGGGTCAGCGTGGACACGAGCCCCTCCTCTCGCGATCCGTCCTCGAGCCCAACAGTAACGACCCGGCGCGCCGCGGGCATCACGCGCGCTCGGGCCCCGGTCGCTGGATCGGCCCGCCCGGGAGCGCGCCGTCGACGTCGCGGAAGCCGTAGTCGAGCGCGAGCTCGCGCGAGGCGAACGCCGCGCCGCTGCGGCGCAGCACGCCGGGGTCGCACGCGAGGGCCACGACGGCGCGGCCGGTGAAGCGCTGCGACTCGGCGCCCGCGAAGTCGAGATCCGGGAGCGACGCGCGCGCGGCGCGCGTGCGCTCGGTCAGGACGAGGCCGGGCCACAGCGAGACGACCGCGACGCCGTGCGCGCGCAGCTCGAGCGCGGTGTCGGCGGTCAGCCGGTCGAGGGCGGCCTTGCCGACGCCGTAGGCGACGTGCCAGCGGTGCTCGCGCGCCCCGGAGGACGACACGTTCGCGATGAGCCCGCGCCCGGCGGGCACCATCGCGCGGGCCGCGTGCCAGGTCGCGACCCAGGCGGAGCGCGTGCCGACATCGAGCATCGCGTCCCAGTGCGAGAGCGGCGCCTCCCAGAACGGGCGCCCGGCGAGCAGCCCGTCGGGCACCGCGAAGGCGTTGTTGACCAGCACGTCGAGGCGCCCCTGCTCGGCGGCGACGCGCTCGAAGAGCGCCGCCACCTCGTCGTCTCGGCGGTGGTCGCAGCGGACCGCCACGCCGCGGCCGCCGGCGCGCGTCACCTCCTCGGCCGTCGCGCCGATGGTGCCGGGCAGCGGCGCGCTCCCCTCCTCGAGCGTGCGGCCGGTCGCGTAGACCGTGGCGCCGGCGGCGCCGAGCTCGATCGCGCAGCCCTTGCCGACGCCCCGGCTCGCGCCGGTGACGATGGCGACGCGGCTCGCGAGAGCGCCCACCGGCTCAGCGATCCGCGGCGACGAGCGCGGCGGCCGCCAATTCGAGCCGCGTGCCGCGGAAGAAGTCGGGGTTGGCGCTGGTGTAGAAGCGCACCGGGTTCTCGAACACGAAGGCGCGGAACTCGGCCGGCCCGAGCAGGCCGCGCTCGACGAGCTCGTGCGCCTCGGCGAGCACGCCGGCCATGTCGGGCACGTCCCAGTGCCCGATGTCCGAGCTGAACATCGCGCGCAGCTGCGCTCCGAAGGGATTGGCGCGCGCGTCGAAGGCCCATGCCACGGTCGGGTCGTCCGCCTCGCAGCCGAAGAAGAAACGCGGCACGAAGCGGTCTCGCAAGTCCTCGGCGCGCTCGATGCCGCACGCCGCCCACTCGTCGAGCGCCGGGGGTGCGGGCTCGAGCTGCGCGACCGCCTGCAGCAGCTCGCCGCGGCCGAGCGACGCGAGGCGCCATTCCCCGTACTTGGCGAAGAGCTCGAGCAGGAGCCCAGCGTCGAGGCGCGCCGGGTCGAGGCGGCGGATCGCGTCCCGGTTGCGCTTCTCCCAGTGGCCGAGCAGATCGGCGAAGAGCAGCACTGCCCAGCCAACGCCGCCCTCGAGGAACCCGAACGAGAGCGTCGGGAAGCGGCGCGTCACGCCGCCCAGGAAGAGCGCCTTGCAGAAGGCCTCCATGCTGGCCGCGAACGAGCCGACGTGGTTGTAGATGTAGCTCGAGATCGAGCGGCGGCTGCCCCAGCCCATGCCCGGCGTGTGCGAGGCGGGCGCGACGCGAAGCTCGACGCACTTCGCCCAGACCGGGTCGTAGTCGTGCTCGCTGTCGATGCCGAGCGCGTCGATCCGCTCGCCGCTTCCCGACCCCCAGTTGGGCGCGCCCGGCGCCTGAGCCGCGGGAGCTCCGATCGGGCGGTGCACCAGGCCGTTGATCATCACCGCCTTCATGCCGAGCCGGCGGACCGCGTGCTCGAGCTCGGCGATCGCCTCGGCGGGGGTGTGCATGGGGATCTGCGCCACCGGGGTCATGCGGTCGGCGTAGGGCGCGTAGAGCTCGGCGTGGTAGGCGTTCAGCGCGCGGCACGCCACCTGGCGCAGCTCGGCGTCCTTGATCGCGCTCGTGGTGAGCGTGCGGCTCGGATAGAGGACGCTGAAGTCGATGCCGAACTCGTCGAGGCGCTCGTAGAGCAGGCGGGGCAGATGCGCGCTGGCGCGGTCGCGCGTGTTCTCGGCGGGCAGGCTCCACCAGGGCGGCCGCGTGGCCCAGAGCGCGCGCCGCTCCGTGTCCGAGAGCCGGCTCCAGGGGCGCAGCACCGTCTCGTCATAGTCGATGCCGCCGGCGCGCTCGAAGCGCGCGGCGAGATCGCCGCCGCCGATCGCCTGGACGTACTCCACGAAGAAGCGCTTCACCGCCGGCGCGGTCTCGATCCAGTGCCCGTCGGCGTCGACGACGGGGTGCGGGAGGCGCGCGCGGATCTCCGCCGAGCGCATCTCAGGAGCGCCCGAGCGCGCCGCGCAGGACGGCTGCGTCGTCGTGGTGGTAGCGAAGGCGGTAGGCCGCCTCGACGACCCGCGGCAGCGCGCTCTCGAGCAGGCGCGGGTCGACGGCCGCCGCCAGCTCGGAAGCCCCGGCGCGCTCGAGCATCTGGGGGAGCCGCGTGCGGATCCGCTCGAGCGCCCACGCCAGCGGGTCGCCGTCGACGACCGGGTCGATGTGCAGCATCTCGTTCGAACGCGTCCGCCAGCACACGTAGTGGTAGTGCGGGTCCTCCGCGAAGCAGTCGAAGCGCAGGCATTCGACCCGCTCGCCGCCGACGGCGCCATAGACGTGGAGCGACACGCCGCGGTCGTCGAACGATCCGGCGTCCGCGCGGTCGGCGCCGGCGGCGGGGACCGGCGCGTTCGCCGCGGCGATCGCGTCGTTGAGAAGGCGATATTCGACGCCAATCGCGATCGCGCCGGCCTCGAAGATCTCGGTGTGCGCCGGGACGGCGGGGATCGGCATCAGGTCGTAGCGCGTGATGTGGCTCGTCATGGCTGGGCTTCCCGTGAGAGGCGCTCCGCGATGTCCTCGCGCAGCGCCGCCTTGGCGATCTTTCCCCCGGAGGCGCGCGGCAGCTCGTCGACCACGACGAGGCGCTCGGGGAGGTTCTCGGGCGAGGCGCCGCGCCGGCGCAGGTGCTCGACCAGCGCCGCGAGCTCGAGCGAGCGCCCCGCGCGCAGCACCGCGTAGACGCAGACGCGCTCGCCGAACGTCGGGTCCGGCATCGCCACCGCCGCGGCGAGCGCCACGGACGGATGGGTCTGCACCTCCGCCTCGACGGCCGGCGCGCTCACGTTCTTGCCGCCGCGGATGATGAAGTCCCCGCGCCGCCCCACCACGCAGAGCCAGCCCTCGGCATCGAGCGTCGCGACGTCGCCGGTGAGCATCCATCCGTCGCGCGTGTAGAGCGCTCGGTTGGCCTCCGCGTCGTTCCAGTAGCCGCGCGAGAGCAGAGGCCCCCTGCAGCCGGGCTGTCCGCGGCCGGACGCGGTCGCGTCGCGCCCCTCCTCGTCGAAGAGCCGCACGTGCATCGATTCGATCGCGCGCCCCGCGCTCCGGAGGCGACGCTCCGGCGGGTCGCGCAGGGTGGTGCGCGAGAGGGCGCCGGTCTCGTTCGATCCGTAGAACTGGAGCACGCGCGCGCTGCTGCGCCGCTCGAACTCGGCGGCGCGCTCGAAGGGGACGGCCTCGCCCCCGGTGAAGAGCACGCGCAGCGACGAGAGGTCGCAGCGCTCGAAGGCCGGGCTGTCGAGCATCAGGATGAACTGCGTGGTGACAGCGGCGAGCACGGTCACGCGGTGGCGCTCGATCGCCTCGCAGAGCGCCTCCGCGTCGAAGCGCGGCAGCACCACCGTCGGCGCGCCGAGCAGGGCGGGCGTCACGTGCGCCGTCCAGATCCCGAAGCCGAAGGGCGCCGGGATCGCGCTCAGGAAGACGTCGGAGCGGCGCAGCTCGGCGGCCTCGACCGCGAGCTCGTGGAAGCGAAACCACCGAGCCTGGTCGTGCACCACGCACTTCGGCATGCCGGTCGTGCCGGAGGTCGAGTTCAGCAGGAAGGGCTCGTCGGGAGCGACGCGGCGTGCTGCGATGGCTGCGTCGAAGGCCGGGCCGTCCTCCAGGCGCTCGTCCTCGACCACCACGTGGTGGCGGAGCGGGAGCCCCTCGGCGCGCAGCTCCTCGGCGAACGCGCGGAGGTCGATCTCGCGGTGACGCGCGAGCGCGACCAGCGCCTGCGCGCCCGAGACCGCGAGCAGGTGGCGGAGCTCCGCGGCGCCGGCGCGCGGCCCGATCCCGACGCCGACGAGCCCCGCCTTCTCGATGCCCACCCACGCCGCGTGAACCGCGGGGCCGTCGGGGAGCAGCACGGCGACCCGCTCGCGCGGCGCGAGCTCCAACGCCGCCAACCGGGCCGCGAAGCGGTCCGAACGACGCGCGTACGCGGACCAGGTCATGTGCGCGTCGCCCGCCGCGAAGGCGAGGGCGTCCGGGCTCCGCCGCGCGCGCGCGTCGACCACCTCGGCCAGGGACCTCACCGCGCCTCCTCGACGGCGGTAGAGTAGCCACAGGTTGGCGGCGCCGACGCTCGACACCGACTGCGGCCGGATCCGCGGAGCCGAGGAGGACGGCGTGCAGGTCTTCCGCGGCGTGCCGTTCGCGCGCGCGCCCGCGGGCGAGCTGCGCTTCCGGCCGCCGGAGCCCCCGACGCCGTGGCGGGGTGATCGCGACGCCACTCGCTTCGGCCCCGCGCCGCCGCAGCGCTCGGACCCGGTCGTCGAGATGCTCGGGCTCGCGGCGCCGGGCGCCACGAGCGAGGACTGCCTGCATCTCAACGCGTGGACGCCCGCGACCAGGAGCGGTCGCCGCCCCGTCCTGGTGTGGATCCACGGCGGCGGCTTCGCGAGCGGAACCGGCGGCGTGCCCCTCTACGACGGGCGCCGCCTCGCCACGCGCGGCGACGCCGTCGTGGTGACGCTGAACTACCGCGTCGGCGCGCTCGGCTTCCTCCACCTCGAGGGGCTCGACGCGTTCGCTGGCGCCGCGAACCTCGGTCTGCGCGACCAGATCGCCGCGCTGCGCTTCGTGCGCGCACACGCCGAGCGGCTCGGCGGCGATCCCTCCCGCGTCACGGTCTTCGGCGAGTCCGCCGGCGCGGGAAGCATCGTGGCGCTGCTCGCCGTGCCCGAGGCGCGCGGGCTCTTCCAGCGCGCGATCGTCCAGAGCGCGGCGCCGACCGGAATGATCTCCGCGGAGGCGGCTGCCGAGCGCACCGCGCGCTTCCTCGGCGTGCTCGGCCTCTCGCCCGCGCGCGCGGGCCGGCTGCGCGAGCTGCCCGTCGAAACCCTCCTCGATGCCCAGCAGCGCCTCGCGGTGTCGGGGCCCTGGAAGATGGACATGCCCTTCGTGCCGGTGGTCGACGGTGCGCTGCTCCCAGAGTGGCCGGTCGAGGCGGTCGCGCGCGGCGCCGCGCGCGACGTCGATCTCGTGGTCGGCACGACGACCTGCGAGATGCAGCTCTTCGGGCTCGTCGACGAGCCCGCCGCGCTCACGCGCTCCGAGGTGCTGCGCCGTCTCGTGCTCGAGCTCCCGGGCCCAGGCGACGCAGCGCGCGTCCTCGAAGCGTTCCGGGCGATCCGCCCCGGCGCGAGCGAGGCCGAGCTCCTCTACGCGATCCAGTCGGAGGTGCGGCTCCGCTACCACTCGATCCGGCTCGCCGAGGCGCAAGCGCTCCACCGGTCCCGCAGCTACATGTACCGCTTCACGTGGCGCTCGCCCTTCGACGGCGGAAAGCTCGGCTCCTGCCACGCGCTCGATCTCCCCTTCACGTTCGGGACGCTCGATTCGCCCGGGATGGCCGCCTTCGCGGGCTCGGGACCGGTCGTGGAGCGGATCGCGGGCGACTGGATGGACGCGTGGCTGGCGTTCGCGCGCTCCGGCGACCCGAGCCACGCCCGCATCGGCGCCTGGCCGGCCTACTCAGCTGCGCGGCGCGCGACGATGGCGCTCGGAGAGCGCTGCGGCGTGGAGCTCGCGCCGCTCGAGGCCGAGCGCGCTGCTCTCGACGGCGTCGACTGGAAGGCGCTGCCGTGAGCCGGAGGCGAGCTCTTGCACGGGCGCTGGTCCTCGGAGTCGGCGCACTCGGCTGCGCGGCGCCGCGGCCGGTCCTCTACCCGAACCAGACGCTTCGCAGTGTCGGTCCCGAGGCGGCGCAGGCCGACATCGACGCCTGCCTGCGGCTCGCGCGCGAGTACGGCTCGGGCGGCGGGCAGGCGGGGCGGGTCGCCGGAGAGACCGCGGGCAGCGCGGCGACGGGCGCCGCGGTGGGCGCCGTCACCGGCGCGATCCTGGGTGCGCCCG
>Ga0335082_10002697_pt1 | contig 19162 bp, 15 predicted proteins | sample Lox_Sample_41_FD_206718 | JGI IMG/M metagenome (GOLD analysis project Ga0335082, IMG submission 206718) | Soil microbial communities from Loxahatchee National Wildlife Refuge, Florida, United States - Lox_Sample_4.1 | ecosystem: Environmental > Terrestrial > Soil > Wetlands | place: USA...
AGCTCGGCCAGCGGCGCGACGGCCGGCGCGGCCTCGCGGGCGGCAGGCCCCGTCTCGGCGTCCGTCTCGGGCAGCGCCGTCTCGGGCGCCGCAGGCGCCGCCGCGGCCTGGATCGGGGCCGGCTCGCTTTCCGGGGTAACGTGCTCGACCTCCGCCGTCACAGGCTCGAGCGCCGGAGTGACGGGTTCGATCGCCGGAGGCGCCTCCGCGGCCGCCGGAGGCGCTGGCACGGCCACCGGAGCCACGTGCTCGACCACCGGAGTCACGTGCTCGACCACCGGAGTCACCTGCTCGACCACGGGCGGCGGAACCTCCGCCGGGGGCGCGGGGACCACGGCCGCCGGGGGCACCGGGACCACGGCCGGCGGCGGCGGGGCCTCCATCACGGCCGCCGCGGCCGGCGCCGGCAGCGGCGCCTCCAGGATCGACGCCGGCTCCACTTCGGGCGCGATGTCGGCGAACGAGATCCGGGCGCTCTCCGCGGCCGCCACCGCCTCGATGGGCTGCGTCGGCTGCTCGGCGATCACGCCGCCCAGCCGCTGCAGATCGGCCTCGGCCTCGGTGTTCATCGAGTCCACCGCCAGCAGCTGCTGGAGCCACTTCCTGGCCTCCGTCGTGCGGCCGGTGCGCTCGGTGATCTCCGCCAGGCTCTTCAGCGCGATGATGTTCTCGGCGTCGAGGTCGAGCACCGCGCGGAACGTCCGCTCGGCCTCGACGTCGTCGCCCTTGTCCAGGAGACAGCGGCCCAGGACGATGTGGGCCGAGAGGTAGTCGGGGTGCTTGGCGAGCCCGGCCCGCACCAGCTCCAGGGCGCGGTCGAGGCTGCCGGCCTTCCGGTAGGCGTCCGCCAGGGGCGCGAAGAACCGCCCGTCGGGGTTCTCCGCGTACCGGCGCTCGAGTTTCTCGATCTCGCTGGGCGCGGCCATGAAGCTCCTGGGGCAGGGGCGCTTCGGCCGCGAAGTTACAGCTTTTGGGCCGGAAGTGTCAACGGTGAACCGACTTGAGGCCAGTTGGCTTTGCGCGTTGTCTCGTCTACATTTAGCCCGCTCCCGCGAGGGGGGCTTTGGGGGTATCGGCCATGCTGCGCACGATGCGCGAAAAGACCAAGATCATCATGATCGTCCTGGCGGTGGCCTTCGTCGGGTGGCTCGTTTTCGACGTGGGAATGGGCGTGACGGGACAGCGGGCGAGCCCGACGTCCCGGGACCTCGGCACCGTGAACGGCTCGGCCATCCAGTACCAGGACTGGCTCCGGACCTACCAGGCGCTCTCGGAGGAGCAGCGGGCGCGCAACCCCGGCCAGGCGCTCACCCGGGAGGACCAGCGCTCCCTCGAGGATGCGGCCTTCGACCAGCAGGTCCAGGACCGGCTGCTGCAGGCCGAGTTCCGCCGCCGGGGCATCGTCGTCACCGACGACGAGATCCGGAGCGCCGCCCGCCGGATGCCGCCGCAGGAGATCGTGGCGGACAAGACGTTCCAGACCAACGGGCAGTTCGACCCCCAGAAGTGGGAGCGGTTCCTGTCGAGCGGGCAGCAGTCGGAGGGGTTCCTGCTGCAGCTGGAGGACCGGTATCGCCAGGAGCTGCCGAGGCTGAAGCTGCTCGAGGACGTGACGGGCGACATCTACGTCTCCGACGCCAAGCTGTGGGGCATCTACCGGGACCAGCACGACTCGGCCACCGTGCGCGCGCTGGTGATCCGGCCGGCGGACGCGGTGGCGGACGCCTCGGTCCACGTGACGCCGGCGGATCTGAAGGCCTTCTACGACGGCCACCAGGCCGACCTGAAGCGGCCCGCGCGGGCCTACCTGTCGGTGCTGGGCATCAGCAAGCTGCCGCAGGCGGTGGACTCGGCGGCAGCCATGAACCACGCGAAGGCGCTGCGGGACTCGCTGCTGCACGGGCTCGACTTCGCCGCCACCGCGAAAGCCGAGTCCATCGACTCCGGGAGCGCGGCGCAGGGCGGCCTGCTGCCCACGTTCGGCCACGGCCAGATGGCGCCGGCCTTCGAGCAGGCCGCCTTCCGCTCGCCGGTGGGGCAGATCAGCCAGCCGGTGCTGACGCCGTTCGGGATCCACCTGATCAAGGTCGAGAAGCGCAGCGCGGACAGCGTGACCGCCCGTCACATCCTGATCTCGACGGGCCGCAGCGGCGCCCGGCTCGACAGTCTGGAGGCCAAGGCCGACTCGCTCGACCGGCTGGCCGCCGAACAGACCGACCCGACGGCGCTGGACAGCGCGGCGCGGAGGCTGGGGCTCCACATCGGGAGCGCCGGGCCGATCTACCAGGGCGACCCGGTCATCCTGGGGCGCTACCGGATTCCCGACGCCGGCCTGTGGGCGTTCGAGACCAAGACCGGCGAGCTGAGCTCCGTGATCGAGACCAGCAACGCGTACTACGTGTTCCGACTCGACAGCCTGCTGCCGGCCGGGGTACCGCCGCTCGCGGCGGTCGAGCCGCTGCTCCAGGCGCAGGTGATGCGGGAGAAGAAGCGGCAGGCGGCCGAGGTGATCGCGCGGGACGCCGGGCGGCGGCTGGCGTCCGGGCAGACGCTCGACCAGGTGTCGGCGGCGCTGCACCTGCCCATCCAGACCATCGGACCGTTCGCCCGCACTTCGACCGTCCCGGTGCTCGGCACCGCGACCGAGGCGGTGGGCGCGGCCTTCCGGCTGCGGGTGGGCGAGCGGTCGCGGCTGCTGTCGAGCGACCAGGCGTTCTTCTTCCTCGAGCTGACGCGGCGCGTCCGGGCCGACTCGGCGGCGTGGGACAAGCAACGGGACTCGCAGCGGATCGCCGTGATCCGCACCGCCCGGCAGTACCGGGTGCAGGCGTTCCTGGAGTCGCTGCGCCGCGAGGCGAAGGTGGTGGACAACCGGACAACGGTATTGAGGCCTTCGGCGGGAACGGCCCAATAGAGAGGCGTGAGAGGCGAGGAGTGAGGAGTGAGACGTTCACGTGAGAGGTGAGAGGCAAGGACGTGAGAGGTGAAAAAGGCGTGAGAGGGGACTCACCTCTCACGCCTTGTTGACATCTCACATCTTCGCTTCTCACTTCTCACGTGAACGTCTCACGCCTCACCCCTCACCTCTCAGCTCAGTTCGCCCTCCCATCCGTCGGCGGTATCGTCTTCGGTGCCGGCGGCGGGGGCGGAGGCTGCGGCGGCTGGTTCATGTCGGTCTGGATATCCCGCATGCTCTTCTTGAACTCGCCGATGGACTTGCCGAGCGCGCCGCCGATCTCCGGCAACCGCTTCGCCCCGAACAGCAGGAGCAGGATCACCAGGAACAGCAGGATGTGGGTGAGACTGAGACCTTCGAACATCGGAGCCTTCCTTCCCTAGAAGAGGGATCGCGCCAGCAGGTACGCCAGGACGACCCCGACCACGGCGAGCACCGAGATCCTGAGGCCCACCGGGCCGACGGTGAACCAGAGCACCAGGAGATCCACCGTGAACGGGCCGACCTTCGGCGTCACCGACAGCGTCAGCACTTCCTTCGGCGCGCCGGCCGGCAGCACCCGCTCGAGCAGCGCCGACAGGAACCCGCCGAGCGCGAACCCGGTCGAGAGCACCGCCAGGTAGAACAGCGGCCGCCGCGGGACGTGCGCCACGGCTACCGCCGCCGCTCGACGGCGTAGACGATCGCGTCCCGCAGGGCGTCGCGCGCCGCCGACGACGGCAGGTCGTCGAGCGCCGCCTCCGCCTCCGCCGCGAACGCCGCCGCCCGCTCGCGCGCGTACTCCAGGCCGCCGTGCCGCTCCACCAGCTGCACCACCTGAGCCACCTGGTCGCCGCCGGGCGCGGCCTGACGGAACAGCGCCTCCACCTGCTGGCGCTGCGGCGGCGACAGCCGCGCCAGCACCGCGATCAGGGGCAGCGTGACCTTGTGCTCCTTCAGGTCGAGCCCCGAGGGCTTGCCGGTCACCGCCTCCCCCTCGGTGTAGTCGAGCAGGTCGTCGGTGATCTGGAACGCCATCCCCAGCGCGTCGCCGTACCGCCGCGCCGCGCGCCGCTGCGCCGGCTCGGCCGTGAGCGCTCCCACCTCGCACGCGGCGGCGAACAGCGACGCCGTCTTCGACCGGCACAGCAGCTCGTACTGCCGCTCGTCGAAGTCCAGCGCGTCGTACGCGGCCAGCTGCCGCATCTCGCCCACCGTCATGGCGTCGGTGACCCGCGCCAGCACCCGGATCGGCTCGAGGTCGTCCAGCCGCGCCAGCTCGATGATCGCGCGCGAGTAGAGGTAGTCGCCCATGATCACCGACACCTGGTGGCTGAACAGCGTGTTGACGGTCGGCATCCCCCGCCGCAGCACGGAGTGGTCCACCGAGTCGTCGTGCACCAGGGTGGCGAGGTGGATCAGCTCCACGATCGCCGCCAGCGACACCGCGCGCGGATCGCCGGTCCCGCAGGCCTCGTCGGTCAGCAGCAGCAGCGTCGGCCGGAACAGCTTGCCCTTCATGTGCAGCAGGTGCCGGTTCACCTCCTGCATCAGCGGCACGTCGGCCGCGATCATCCGGGCGATCTCCGCCGTGACCGTGTCCAGCGCCTCGGCCACCGGCCGCTGGAGGTCCGGCAGGGTCACGCTCGCGGCCTGGCGGGGAGGCACCACCTACACCGCCGCCCGCGACAGCGCCTTCACCCGCTGGCTCACGTCCTGGAACGTGATGTCCACCGCGAACACCCGGTTGTACGAGGCCAGCGCGTCGGGCCCCTTCCCCAGCTCCTCCTGCGTGCGGCCCAGCCAGTACAGCAGCCCCACCCGATCCGCGTCGCCCGTCGCCGGCAGCTCCAGGGCGCGGCGGAGGATCGTCTCGGCCACCGTGAACTGGCCCTTCTCGAAGAAGCACAGGCCCAGCGCTTCCGACGCCTTGAGCCGCCCCTCGGCGCCGCGCAGCGCCTTCTGGAACTCCGCGATCGCCTCGTCCAGCAGGCCCATCTCCTTGTACGCGACGCCCAGGTCGTAGTGGCTCTGGAAGTCGGACTCCTCGACGTTGGCTTCGACGCCCTTCTTGAACGCCGTCAGCATCGTCTGGAAATCCTGCTGCTCGTCCCCGGACGGCTCCTCGTCCTCGATCCGCATCCGGGTGTCCTTCGGGCCCTCCTCGCCCAGGAGCAGGGCGCCCAGGTCCACGTACCCGCCGCTCGGCGCCGCCGCGGGCTCCGGCTCCGCCGCCGCCGCGGTCGGAGGCGCCGCCGGGCTCAGCGTCTCGATGCCGGTCCGCGCCCGCTGGTTGTCCGGGTCGTGCTCCAGCACGCGCTCGTAGACGGCGAGCGCCTTCTCCGCCTCGCCGGTCCGGAGCAGCGCGTCGGCCAGCTCGAGGTACGCGCCGGCGAGCCGCTGGCGGTCGCCCTGGCGGTAGGCCAGCTCCACGCACTTCTGATGGTAGCGGACGCTGTTCGGGTCGAGCCGCAGCAGCTCCTCGGCGATCGCGTACGCGCCGTCGAGGTCGTCGGACTGCTCCAGGCCCTCGAGCGCGATGTCGAACTCGCCGAAGGCGCGCTCCCGCTGCCCGCCCTCGATGAGCGCCTCGCCGAGCAGCCGGTGGGCGCCCCAGTCGCTGATGTTGGCCGCGACCCGGGTCTCCAGCTCCTCGATCGACGGGGGCGCGACCACCTCGCTGACGTCGAGGAACTCCATCTCGGGCTCGGCTTCCTCGGCGGGCGGCGCCTCCACCTCGCCGACGTCCAGCAGCGGCAGGCCGCCGACGCCGGTGTCGGCCTCCCCGGGGGGCTCGACGGCCTCCTCGAGCGGCGGCGCCGCGGCCTCGGGGGCCAGCTCCGCGATCTCGGGCTCCGGCTCGGCCACCGGGGCCTGCGGCTCGCCGAGGTCGAGCTCCGCCGGCTCGATCATGCCCGGCTCCAGCTCGCCGAAGGCCGTCGGCTCGAGATCGAGCGGCGGGGCCGCGAGGTCGCCGGCGCCGGGAAGGCTCGTCGCCTCGATCTCCAGCATCGGGATCTCGGGCGTCGCCTCCTCCTCGGGGGCGAGGGAAGTCCGCTCGATCTCGAGCGGCTCGGGCTCGGCCGCCGGGCGGCGCGGCGCCGCCCTGGGCGGTGGAGGCACCGGGATCGCGGCCGCGCTGCCGCGCGGCGGAGCGTCGACGTCGAGGAAGATCAGCTCGCCCTTCCTGGTCGGCTTCTCCTCCGGCAGCTCCTCGCCGGTGATCATGTGGCGGCTGAGGCGCGACTTCCGGTGGTGGGCGCGGTCCTTGTTCTCGAATTCGGCCAGCAGCTTGTCGACCTGCTGCTTCTGCTCGGGCGTGCGCGCCGTCGCGCGCGCCTGCTGCGCCAGCACCGACCAGATGTCCTCCTGGCCGGGCGTCATCTCGGCGAACTTCTTCAGCGCCTTGAAGGCCTCCTCCAGCTGGCCGGCCTTCTGCATCCGCTCCGCGTACTCGAGGAGGTTGGTCTTCGCCTCGGCGCCGAAGCCCTTGGCGGCGAACAGGGTGCCGAGCTTGAGGTAGATCTGGGCGCGGCCGGGGGCGATGCGGAGCAGCTTGTTGCACAGCGCGATGGCGTTGTTATCGAGCCCGATCTCCGCGTACTTGTCGACCGCGCGCTCGTAATACGTGACCGCGTTGGACCCCTGACCGATCTTCTGGTACAGGTCGCCGACGCGGTTGTAGATGGAGAGGTCGGCTTCGCCATCGGGAGCCGCCTCCATCTCCTGGATGAGGGCGACGTACTCCTCGATGGCCTTCGCCCACTGCTCCTTCAGCTCGTACTTGCGCGCCCGTTCCTTGTACTTTTCCAGATTCGCCATGCGCCCGGCTGCTCAGGAGAGTGGCGGAGACAGGGGACCCCCGGGGGAACCTGCGGAAGATATTCCCGGCCCCGGAGCGTGACAAGGACGACCGGAGGCGTAAACCCGCCAGGCAAGCGGCATTCCGTACCAGTACGCCAGCTCCCGGACGTCGCGGCAGTTCCAGACCACGAGGTCCGCCGGCAGCCCGACGGCCACCCGGCCCTTCTCGGCCGTCAGGCCCACGGCGTGCGCGGCGTTGGCGGTGGCGGCGATGAACGCCTCCTCCGGCTGCAGGCGCGCCTGGCTCACGGCGAGGGCCATCATCAGGGGCAGGTTGGCGCCCGGCGAGGAGCCGGGGTTGAAGTCGGTGGCGAGCGCCACGACGGCGCCCGCGTCCACCAGCTCGCGCGCCGGCGCCTGCCCCTTCCGGCCCAGGAACATCAGGGTGCCCGGCAGGAGCACCGCGACGGTGTCGCTCGCCGCCAGCGCGTCGATCCCCGCGCGGCTGATGGCGCCGAGGTGATCCGCGGACGCGGCGCCGAGGCGGGCGGCGAGCTCCGCGCCGCCGGAGGGGTCCAGCTCGTCGGCGTGCACCTTCAGGCCGAGGCCGTGCCGCGCGGCGGCGCCGAGGATGGCCGCGCTCTCCTCGACGCTGAACACGCCCGGCTCGCAGAACACGTCGCAGAACGCGGCGAGGCCCGCCCCCGCGACGGCCGGCAGCATCTCGTCGACGACCAGGCGGATGTAGCCGTCGCGCCGCGAGCGGAACTCGGGCGGAACCTCGTGGGCGCCGAGGAAGGTCGCGACCAGCCGCAGCGGGACCAGCTCGCGCAGCCGGGCGACGACGCGCAGTGCCTTCAGCTCCGGCTCGAGCGCCAGCCCGTAGCCGGACTTGATCTCCACCACGGTGGTGCCGAGCGAGGCCATGAGGGCCAGCCGCGGCAGCGCCAGCGCCACCAGCTCGTCCTCGCCGCGCGCGCGGAAGTCCGTGACCGTGGACAGGATCCCGCCGCCCGCCGCGGCGATGGCCTTGTAGTCCTCGCCCCGCGCGCGGCGCGCGTGGTCCTCGAGCCGCGGCCGGCCGAACACCGCGTGGGTGTGCGCGTCCACCAGGCCCGCCGTCACCAGGCGGCCTCCGCAGTCCACCACGGTGTCGGGCACCGCGGCGTCGTGGTACCACTCCCCCACCTCGTCGTCGGGCGCGATCAGCGCGACGCGGTCGTCCTCGATGCCGACGCCGACGCCCCGCACCACGCCGACGTCGTACCAGGACGGGTGGCGGATGGGGCCGGGCGCGACCGGCCCGGTGGCCAGCGCGCCGAGGTTGACGAGCGCCAGACGGCGGCCGGGCTCAGCCATGCATCGGCAGCCGGAGGCCGTTCCGCCGCGCGGTCTCGACGGCCAGCTCGTAGCCGGCGTCGGCGTGGCGCACCACCCCCAGGCCCGGATCGTTGGTGAGCACCCGCTCCAGGCGCGCCGCCGCGGCCTTGCTTCCTTCGGCCACGATCACCTGTCCCGCGTGGAGCGAGTTGCCGATCCCGACCCCGCCGCCGTGGTGGAAGGAGACCCACGACGCGCCGCTCGCCACGTTGAGCATCGCGTTGAGGACCGGCCAGTCGGCGATGGCGTCGCTGCCGTCCCTCATCCCCTCCGTCTCGCGGAACGGGGAGGCCACCGAGCCGGTGTCGAGGTGGTCGCGCCCGATCACCACCGGCGCCGTGATCGCGCCCTTCGCCACCAGGTCGTTCAGCGCGAGGCCGAACCGCGCGCGCTCGCCCTGGCCCAGCCAGCAGATGCGCGCCGGGAGCCCCTGGAAGGCCACGCGTTCGCGGGCCAGCCGGATCCAGCGCCGCAGGTGCTCGTCGTCCGGGAACAGCTCCAGCACCAGGTCGTCGGTGCGCGCCAGGTCCTTGGGATCGCCCGACAGCGTGACCCAGCGGAACGGGCCCTTCCCCTCGCAGAACAGCGGGCGCACGTACGCCGGCACGAAGCCGGGGAAGTCGAACGCGTCCGTCACGCCCGCGTCGAGCGCCTGGGTGCGGAGGTTGTTGCCGTAGTCGAAGGTCACGGCCCCCTTCCGCATCAGGTCGAGCATCGCGCGCACGTGGACGGCCATCGACTCCATCGCGCGCCGCACGTACGTCGCCGGGTCCGAGGCGCGCAGCGCCGCCGCGGCGGCGACGTCGAGGCCCGCCGGCACGTAGCCGTTGAGCGGATCGTGGGCCGAGGTCTGGTCGGTCAGCACGTCCGGCACGACGCCGCGGCGCACCAGCTCCGGCAGCACCTCGGCGCAGTTGCCCGCGAGGCCCACGCTGAGCGCGCGTCCCTCGCGCCGCGCCGCGTCGCACCAGCGCAGCGCCTCGTCGAGCGAAGCCGTCTCGCGGTCGAGGTAGCGCGTCTCGAGGCGGCGGCGGATCCGGGCCGGGTCGACCTCCACCCCGAGGAACACGGCCTCGTTCATCGTCGCCGCGAGCGGCTGCGCGCCGCCCATGCCGCCCAGGCCGCCCGACACGACCAGCTTGCCCTTGAGGGAGCCGCCGAAGTGCCGGCGGCCCACCGCCCCGAACGTCTCGTAGGTGCCCTGGAGGATGCCCTGCGTCCCGATGTAGATCCACGAGCCGGCCGTCATCTGGCCGTACATGATGAGGCCCTTCTTCTCCAGCTCGCGGAACACGTCCCAGGTGGCCCAGCGCCCGACCAGGTTGGCGTTGGCGATCAGCACCCGCGGCGCGTCGGGATGGGTGCGGAAGACGCCGACCGGCTTGCCGCTGGCCACCAGCAGCGTCTCGTCGTCCCCGAGCGCCTTGAGCGACGCGACGATCGCGTCGAACGCGTCCCAGGAGCGGGCGGCGCGGCCGGTGCCGCCGTACACCACCAGGTCCGCCGGCCGCTCCGCCACCTCGGCGTCGAGGTTGTTCATCAGCATCCGCATCGCGGCTTCCTGGATCCAGCCTTTGCACGCGATGCTCGAGCCGCGGGGCGCTCTGACAGTGCGGGGGGAGGTGCTCATGGCGGGAAGATTAACGTGCAACCAGGTGAGAGGTGAGGGGTGAGGGGTGAGACGTTCACGTGAGAGGTGAGACGCGGAAAGGCGTGAGAGGGAATCTCACCTCTCACGCCTCTCACGGCTTGTGCCTCTCACCTCTCACGTGAACGTCTCACGTGATCACTTCTCTCCTCTCACCCTTCGTGGCGCTTCACTTCCCCGCCCTGCGGATCAGCTCCGGATTCCCCGGATCCGTCTGATACGACCAGTCGAAGATCACGTAGCCGGGACCCACGGCGGTCACGCGGATCGCCCCGTACTTGTAGAACGCGCCGCCGTCGTTCATCTGGAACACGTAGCCCCAGGTCGGCAGCGCCTCGTAGCCCGTGGCCGTGTACCCGCCCAGCGGCGCGACGTCGATCGAGGTCAGGTCCTCGACCGGCGTGCTGCCGTACACTTCCATCGTCACCCCGGTCCGGAGCGGCACCAGCCAGGTACCGGTCGGGTCGCGCATCACGTAGAAGTCCATCGCCGGGTTACCGGCCGAGCCCACCAGACCCAGCTCGGTCGCGTCCACCTGGCCGTTCCCGTTCGCGTCGAGCCAGAAACGGAACGCACTCTGCAGGCCGCCCAGCGTGTCGCTGGTGAACACCAGCACGTTGCGGGCGTCCGGCCGCGGCGTGTCGTTGCGGAGCGGCGAGGGATTGCTCTGGATGTTGTCGATCGACACCGCCGTCACCTCGTAGCACGCCGGCACGCCGTTGGTGAGCGCGCCCACCAGGAACTCCGGCGAGACCGTCGTGCCCTCGGTCACCCACGAGGACCCGCACAGGTTCTGGTCCAGGTTGTAGCTGGTGCTGTACACCTGGTAGAAGGCGAAGTCGTTGGGATCCGACGTGTACGCGTTGTCGGTCCACTGGAGGTGCACCGCGCCGTTGAGAGAGATGCTGGTCAACGACGCCGGCGCGTCCAGCTGCACACCACCCGTCCCGGTCGGGCCTCCGTGATCGTAGCACGCCGCGAAGAGCAGCGTGGCGGCGGCGAGCGGGATTCCGAACATCAACCGGCGCATCGGACTCTCCCGTGAAGTTCACCCTGCCAAAACGCACGGGCCGTGCCCGCGGACGCGGGCGCCGTAACCCGTTGCGCGAACACGTGATACGTGCATGGACGTGACCCGGCGCACACCCCGGACTGTCCCTCCCGATGGACACCCGCGCGTGTCGCCGCACTCGCCTGCGCGATCCGCCCGGTCACTGGCCGGCCAGGTTGCGCTGGTCGTAGTCGAACTTGATCTCGGGCTGCGGGATCAGGGCGATGTTGAAGTTGAAGACCACGTTCCCGTTGGGCGACTGCACGAAGCTGAACGTCGCCCGCCAGTCGTGGAGGTCGCGGTCGAGCCGCAGGACGTGCGACCCGAACTTCCCCGCGTGCAGGTCGTACAGCGTCTCCCACGACAGCGCCCAGTGCCGGGTCGGCGCGAAGTGGAGGCTCCCGCTGATGGTGCTCTGGGGAACCGGCGACTGCACGGCGAGCCCGGTGCGCAGGGCCGTCGCCGTGTCGATCGGCCGCTGCCGCGACAGGTCGAACGCGATGGACGCGCTGAACCCCGAGCCGACGCCGGCGCGCGGCGCCAGCTGGTCGAGCGCGGTCGGGCGGTCGGAGAGCGGGCCGCGCTGGTAGGCGTCGGGGAACAGGTGCGGCAGGGCCACCGTGTCCGGCCCGGTGCGCGTGCTGTCACGCCGCGCGCCCTGAGCGGCGCCGGCCGGCTGGCTCACCAGGCCGAGCAGGGCGCCCACCCAGCGGAACAGGCTCGGCCCCAGCCCGAACCGCGCCGACACGCTGGTGAGGTAGGGATGGAACCGCGAGCTGGCCGAGCCCGTCTGCCCGTCGAACAGCGAGTGCTGGGTCGAGAAGCTGAAGCCGGGCAGCAGGTCGGTGGAGAAGGTGTTGGACAGCGCGCCCGTGGTCCACCCCGTCCTCCCCTTCTGCTTCGCCTGCTCGAGGTCCACGCCGATCCCGGTGGTCTGGATCGACAGCAGCTTGATCTTCCGCCCCTCGGGCGGCGGGGCGCCCGCCGTGTCGGCGCCGGGCGGGAGCGGCGGCGGCTTCAGCTTGGCCTCGAAGTTCTGCGACAGGCCGAAGCCCAGGGTCTGCGTGGCGAGGCTGCGCGTCGTGGTGACCGGTCCGCCCGCCGCGATGGCCCGGGCGTACGCCAGCGGGATGTGCGCCGCCGGCGCGTACGACCAGGAAAGGCTCGGCGAGATCGAATGGCGGATCCGCGCGATGGGGCCGAAGCCCGGGAACAGGCCGAAGAAGGTCGGCGACACCGACAGCGAGTAGCCCAGCCGCTTCCCCTGGGACACGAACGCGCCGCCCGTGAACCGGTTGCGGACCATGAACGGGCCGCCGGTGGTGTTCACGATGTTGACCGAGGGCTGCACGTTCCACGAGCCCTGCAACAGCAGCGGCAGGCCGATCCCGGTGCTCCAGTCCAGGTCGGTCTGGAACGTCTGGTCGTAGGTCCGCACCTGGCGGCGCGTGGTGTCGGCGGGGTCGGCGATCGTGTCCACGACGCGCAGGTTGCTCCACTGGTCGTTGACGGTGACCGTGTTGCTCCAGTTCCAGCGCCCGATCCGGACCGGCGTGGCCAGGTTGACGGCGGTCTGCCGGTTGTTGGTGGGGCGCAGCGACGAGTCGCCGGGCGTGGCGCCGAAGATCGTGCTCGCCGCCGCCGAGCCCGGGGCCCCGTGGCTCAGCATCGTGTTGGTCAGGCTGAACGAGGGGCTCCAGGTCACCTCGCCCGAGATGGCGATCGGGTTGGGCGTGAACGCCACGGTCGGGAACGAGGTCGAGACCTGGGAGGTGTTGAGCTGCTGGGTGCGGCTGCCGCCCACGTTCAGGGAGCCCCACGCGAACCGCTGGGAGAAATTGAGCCGGCTGTCGATGTTCGACACCGCCAGGATCGGGTCCACCGCGTTGCGGGAGATCACGGTGGAGCTGGTGGCGTAGTTGAGGCTCGCCGTGAGGTGGCTCGAGAGCGAGAAGTCCTGCTGGTGGTACCACTGGATCTGCTGGCTGGTCGAGCCGGTGAACTCGTGCAGCTCCTGGAACTGGATGCCGCCCGTGATGAACCGGTCGAGCCAGCGGTACCGCACCCGGCCGTTCACCGTGATGAACTGCTGCGCGTACCAGTCCATCGTCATCTGGGCGTCCGCGTAGTCGTTGATCACCCAGTAGTAGCCGAGGTTCGAGACGTGGCGGTGGTAGGTCGGCGAGTTGCGGACGATGTCGCTGAGGCCGAACTGCGGGGGGATCAGCCCCGAGCGGCGGCCCCGGCGCATGTCCTGGAAGATGAAGGGCAGCCACATGATCGGCACGTCGGCGACGTACAGCACCGCCGGCCGCGCCACCATCAGCGTCTTGGACACCCACTTCACTTCGCGGGCGGCGAAGTGGTAGTGCGGGTCGGGCAGGTCGCAGCTGGTGATGTTCGAGCCGGCGGCGTAGACGCGGTTCTCCTCGTTGTCCACCGCGAGGTCGCCGCGCAGGTACCAGGTCGCCGCGTCCTCCTTGAAATCGGTCGTCGCCCGGCCGATGAGGCCGGCGTGGTTGCAGGCGTCGTACAGCATCCCGTGGCCGATCATCACCCCGGTCTGGTCGAACAGCTGCGGGGAGCCGGCGGCGTGCAGCGCGCAGTTGCTCTCCTGGTAGTCGACGCTGTCGGCCTGGAGGGTCGAGCCGTCCCGTGCCACCAGCGCCTGGCCCCGCATCCGGATTTCCTTCTCCGGCGGCAGGAACTGGACCGAATCGGCGGCGTAGCGGGTCACCCGGAAGCCGCTGAGCCTCAGCAGCTCCTGCTCCACCGAGTCGGGCTCCTGGAAGGAGCGGGACGGGCCGGACGGCAGGCCCGCGCCCCTCCCGACCTTGGCGGTGTCGGCCAGCGAGTCGCGCGGGGCGCGCGGGGCTCCCGGCCGCGCCGGGCCCGCCGCGCTGGGGCGCGGTGGACGCGCGCCCGGGATCTGGGCCCGCGCGGGGAGCGCCACCGCGGCCAGCGCCGCCACGACCAGCCAGCGCGCGCGCACCTAGGCCCCGCTGGCCGCGGCGACGGTCTCCGCCGCGGCTTCGGCCCGCGCCCTCCGCCGCTCCATGATCCTGGCGATCACGACCGTGACCTCGTACAGCAGCTGGACCGGCACCATCATCAGGGTCATCGAGATCAGGTCGGGCGGGGCGAGCAGCATCGACAGGAACGCGTTGCCGGCGATCGCGAACCGCCGGTTGCGGCTGAGGAAGCCCGCCGTGATCACCCGGAGGTACACCAGCAGCAGCAGCACCAGCGGCAGCTCGAAGATGGCGCCGAAGGCGATCACCACCTGCGCCGCGAACCCGAAGTACTCCTTGGCGGTGACGATCGGCTGCAGGCTCTGCGACTGGAAGCCGAACAGCACCCGGATCGCGGTCGGGAGGATCAGGAAGTAGGCCATGGCCACGCCGGCGAGGAACAGGGCCACCGCCGCGAGCGACACCGGGAGCACGACCCGGCGCTCCTTCGCGTACAGCGCCGGGGAGAGGAACCGCCACAGCTGCCAGATGATCACCGGGGAGGCCAGCACCACGCCGACGAAGAACGCCAGCTTGAGCGTGATCATGAACGGCTCGATGGGGCTCGTGAAGAAGAGCTTGCCGCCCGCGAGCCGCGGCGCGATGGGCCGGATGAGCAGGCCCATCACGTCCAGCCGGTCCACCAGCACGAAGCCCACCACGAACGCGATCGTCAGCGCCAGCAGGCTCCAGATCAGGCGCCAGCGCAGCTCCTCGAGATGGTCGAGGAAGGGCATCTCGCCCCTCTGGTTGCGCTGGAACCTGGGCACGCCGGCTCCGGGCCCGCTACGGCCTGGGCTTGGGAGCCGCCGGCGCGGCGGCGCCGAGGGTGCGGAGCTGCTCGCGCGCCAGCGACGCCTCGGCCGAGGCCGGGTACGCGGCCACCAGCGAGCTGAACTGGGCGATCGCGTCGTCCCGACGGCCGGCGCCCGCCGCGATCATTCCCAGCTTGTAGAGCGCCGCCGCGACGTGCCCGGACGCCGGGTAGCGCTGCACCACCTGCCGGTACGCGGAGGCCGCCGAGTCGGTCTTCTGCTCGGCCGACCAGGCCTCGCCGGTGAAGAAGTACGCGTCGCCCGCCCGGGCGTGGGTCGGGTACCGGGCGAGGAACTGCGCGAAGGCGCTGCGCGCGGTGGCGGGGCTTCCCCGCCGCAGCTGCTGGAGCCCCAGCTCCATCAGCTGGTCGGGTCCCGGCCCGGCCGGCGCCGCGCCGGCCGCGGGAGGTGCCGCCCCGCCGGCGGGAGCCGCGCGCGCGGACTCCGCCGCCGCCGGCGCGGGCGCCGGCTGGGCGAGCTGGCTGGAGCGCTCCTCCAGCTGGGCGCGCAGCTCGGTCAGCCGCTGCTGGCTCTGGCCGGTGAGCTCCTGCACCGCCACCAGCTGCTGCTGCACGTTGTACAGGTCCACGCGCAGGTCGCCGCGCATCCCGCCGATCGTCGTCCCCTGCGCGGCCAGCGTGTCGAGCACGCCCTGCACCAGCCGCGCGATGGCCGACAGGTCGGCGCGCAGGGCCGAGTCGGAGCGCGCCGCCGCCTGCTGCTGCGCGTCGAGCTGCAGGCGCAGCCGGGTCACGTCGCTCCGCATCGCGCACGCGCCCGTGGCCAGCGCGGCCGCCGCGACCGCCAGGCGCGACCCGCGCACTACCGGGCCCCCCGCGTCACCACGAAGTCGTCGCGGCGGTTCTTCGCCCACGCTTCCTCGTCGTGTCCGGGATCGAGCGGGTGCTCCTTCCCGTACGACACGATCGAGACCCGCGTGGCGGCGACGCCGTGTGCCACCAGGTACCGCTTGGCCGACGCCGCCCGGCGCTCGCCCAGTGCCAGGTTGTATTCGGTGGAGCCGCGCTCGTCGCAGTTGCCCCCGATCCGGATCTCGAGCCGCGGGTGCGCCGCGAGCACGGGGAGCTTGCGATCGAGCTGCGCCTGGTCGGCCGCCCGGATCTCCGCCCGGTCGTAGTCGAAATGGATCGGAGCGGCCAGCACGGCCGAATCCGCCGCGGCGAGCCCGCCCGCGACGGCCGCCGGCGCCGTGTCCGCGCTCACCTGCTGCACCGACATCCGCACCGAGTCGGCCCGCACGCGCTCGCGCTCGGCCCGGGCCAGCGAGTCGGCGCGCGCCGCCGCCGCCAGCGAGTCGCGCCGGGCCGCGGCGATCGAGTCGGCCGCCCGAGCCAGGTCGGGCGCGGCGGCCGGGGTCGTCGCCGCCGGCGCCGGCGGCTTGCCGCAGGCCGCCGCCAGGAGCACCGCCACCGGTCCCGCTCTCCAGAGCCTGCCCATCATCGCGCCTCCGTGAAGTAGTTGCGACGCGGCGACCAGGCGGGCAGCCGCCCACCGGCCGTCGCCGCGAGCGGCCGCATCCGGCCGGTGTCGAGATCCACGATCCACAGCTGCCGCACGCCGCCGCGCGTGGACGAGAACGCCAGGTGCCGGCCGTCCGGCGCCCAGCTCGGATCCTCGTTGCGCCCCTCGCCCGTGATCTGCCGCACCGCCCGCGTCGCCAGGTCCACCACGAACACCTGCGGCACGCCCGCCACCTCGCGGTGGAACGCGATCGCCTGGCCGTCGGGCGACCACGCCGGGCCGTTCGACTGGCCGGTGGAGCCGAAGTCGAACCGCGCCAGCGCTTCCTGGTTGCTCCCGTCCGCCGACATCACGTACAGCTGCGGCGAGCCCGCCCGCGAGGAGATGAACGCCAGCCGCTGGCCGTCCGGGCTCCAGGTGGGCGACAGGTTGTCGTAGTAGCGTCCCACGGTCAGCCGGGTCACGCAGCACCGGCGCGCCACGTCGTACAGGTAGACGTCGGTGCCGTTCTCGTCGCCGTGCGCGTACGCCAGGCGCCGCCCGTCGGGCGAGAACTCGGGGGTGATGTTGACGCCGTACTCGGTGCCCGGCACCACCTCCCGGCTCCCCGACGACAGGTCCTGGAGCACCAGCGGCCGGCCGCCGGGGACGAAGGCCGTGTACGCGATGGCGCGCCCGTCCGGCGACCACGCGGGCGACAGCGTCGGCCGGCCGGCGGCGGGCACGTTCGCCAGCCCCGCGCCGTCCGGGGCCACCCGCCACAGCCTCCCGTCCGAGACGAACATGAGGGTCGTCGCCGCGATGCCCGGGGAGCCGGTGGCCCAGCGCACCACCTCGTCCGCGACCCGGTGCACGGCGAGGCGCAGCGCCTCGCCGCCGGCCGGAAGCTGGAGCGACAGGTGGTTCCGCACGGTCCCGGTGCGCACCTCGTGCAGCTGCACGTCCACCTCGCCGGGCCCGCCTCCCGCGGCGACCGACACCGCCAGGTCGGTCCCGAGGGCCGTCAGCGCCGGGTAGTTCGGGACGCCGCCCCGCATGGCGACCCCGGCGGGCGGCGTCAGCACCTCGAACCGGTCGGAGTAGTCGAGGTCGCGCAGCAGCACGGTCCGCGCGCTGTCCAAGGCCGCCGCGGCGACCGGCAGGACCGCGATGCTCGGACGCGAGCCCGGCGCGTAGGTGATGCCGACCCGCACGCCCACGGGCGCCGAGCCGCTGTCCTGGCCCCGGAGAGGAACGGGCGCCGCGAGCAGCGTCGCCACCGCCAGCCAGCCGGTCTTCACCGGGCGTTCCCCGGGCGTCTCACCGCGTGCTCCCCGGATTGAAGTAGAAGGAGACCGGCAGAACGTCGGGTCCGTAACCCGCGGGCAACCCACCGAACGCACCCGCCCTGGCCGCGGCCTCCAGGGCCCCCTGCGCCTCGAGATCGAAGGCGAACGAGCCCGAGCGCCGGACGAACTGCAGGCCGGTCACCGAGCCGTCGCGGTGCACCAGGAAGAAGATCTCCGCCTCCAGCCGCGCGTTCGACGGCGGCGGGCTCCACCGCCGGTACACCTGCGACACCAGATTGCGTAGATACCCCGGGAACGGGAAATCGACCCCCTCCGTCCTGATCGTCGTGACGTCCGTACCACCGGGAGATCCGCTCGGATTTCCGGCCGTGCCGCCGGCCGCCGCCGCGCGAGCGGGAGGCTCGGTCGCGGGCGCCGCCGGCTTCGGGCTCGGCGCCGGCGCCGCCGGCGGGCGCGCGGGCTTGAGGGGGACGGCGGGCGTGCGGTCGCGCGGGGCGGGACGCGCGGGCTTCGGGGCGGGGCGCGCCGGCGGTGGCGTTGCCGGCCTGGCGGCGGCCGCCGGCGCGGCGGGCGCCGCCGCCGGCGCGGATCCGAGCGCGCCCACCAGGTTGACCCGGTACACGGGCGGCTGGTGCGGGCGCGGCTTGACGCCGCCGGCGGCGATGAAGGTCGTGAGTACCAGCAGATGGAACGCCACCGAGCCGGCCAGCCCTGGCAGTCCGAGCCGCTCGGCCGCCGACCGCTGCCGGAGCCCCTTCACGGCTTCGGCGCCTCCTCTTCGGCCACGAGCCCCACGTCCTTCACCCCCGAGGCCCGGATCACCGCGAGCACGCGCACCACGTCGCCATAGGGCACGTCGCGGTCGGCCCGCAGGAAGATCGCGGCCGGCTTGCGACGGGCCACCATCGCGCGGAAGGTCGCGCGGAAGTCCTCGTAGCTGAAGGTGGATTGATCGACGTAGATGCGGCCGCGGCGGTCCACCGACACGACCACGCCCTGCTCGGGCTGGAGCGGCCGGGCCTCGGCGCGCGGCAGCTGGACCTGGACGCCGCCCTGCATCATCGGCGCCGTGATCATGAAGATGATCAGCAGGACGAACGCGACGTCCACCAGCGACGTGACGTTGATGTCCGCGTTGTACCCGGACCGTGCGCGGCGCCGGCCGGCCACCTACAACCTCCCCTCCCGCGCGAGCGTGACGATCAGCTCGCGGGCGAACCCCTCGAGCTCGGCCGCGATGAAGTTCTGCCGGGAGGTGAAGATGTTGTAGGCGATCACCGCGGGAATCGCCACGGCCAGCCCGGCGACGGTGGCGACCAGGGCCTCCGCGACGCCCGGCGCGACCGCCGAGATGTTGCCGGAGCCGCCGACCGAGATGCCGATGAAGGCGTCCATCACGCCGAGCACGGTCCCCAGCAGGCCGATGAGCGGGCTCACGGAGCCGAAGGTCGCGAGCCACGGGATGTGGCGGCCGAGCTGGTCGTGCTCCGCGTCCACCTGGGTCTCGAGCACCATGCGCAGCGCCTCGAGCTGCGTCGGCGTCAGCGCGCCGCCCGCCGCCGGCGCCTTGGCCAGGCCGCCGGGCCGGATCTCCGCGAAGAAGTTGAGCCCCTCGGTGAATAGGCGGGTGAACGGCGAGGGGCGGAGCTTCTCGACCGCCGCGCGCCCCTCCTCGAGACGGGTCGCGTGCTCGGTGGCGTCGAAGAACGCGTCCCCGTCGCGGCGGATGCGCCGGAACTGCCACAGC
>Ga0335082_10002698_pt1 | contig 19158 bp, 16 predicted proteins | sample Lox_Sample_41_FD_206718 | JGI IMG/M metagenome (GOLD analysis project Ga0335082, IMG submission 206718) | Soil microbial communities from Loxahatchee National Wildlife Refuge, Florida, United States - Lox_Sample_4.1 | ecosystem: Environmental > Terrestrial > Soil > Wetlands | place: USA...
GGAGTTTTGTTAACGCTAACTCCTCAATTTGGCGAATTCTTTCTCTTGTGACTCCGAATATCTTCCCCGTTTCTTCCAACGTATATTGGGTTTTTTCTCCAATCCCGAATCGCATGCGAATTATTTTTTCCTCCCGTGGGCTGAGAGTCGTCAGCATTCTTTGTATCTCCCGTTGGGAATCCAGGGAAATGGCGTTGGCCTCAGGGTCAGGAGAGTGGTCGTCGCCGATGACATCGCCAAGGCAGGTTTCTCCATCCTCGCCCCATGGTGCTTCGAGTGAAACGGGTTCTTTGACCAGCTGACGGACGACTTCGACGGTTTTCAGGGGCAGCGCCATTTCTGCGGCGAGCTCGTTCAGACTAGGCAGACGACCGAAATGACTTATTAGCCCGTGTTCCGCTACAGTGAACTTCCTAGCGAGTTCAACCATGTGGACCGGGATGCGAATGGTGCGTGCTTGGTCCGCAAGAGCTCGGGTCACGGCCTGACGTATCCACCAGGTCGCATAAGTTGCAAACCTAAAACCGAGCCGATGGTTAAATTTGTCCACTGCCCTCGCAAGGCCGATGTTTCCTTCCTGGATTAAATCCAGAAGCTGAAGGCCCCTGCCGCGATATTTTTTTGCTATGGTGACAACCAGCCGCAGATTGGACTCGATGAAGAGCTGTTTGGCCAGAGCAACCTCTGCCTGCTTGTCACTCACGCTCACCACCAGCCGCCGTATTTCCGCGGTGGGCATTCCCATTCTGGCCTCAATGGCATGAAGCTCGCGTTTTTTGGCCTTTCCTCCAATCTGCAGTTCAACCTTCTGAAGATTTTCATAGAGCCGTTTGTGGCTGGTGACGATGACGTCAATTTGACGCCGGTTAAGCTGAAGTCTCTTTAGGGATAGGGCAATCTTTTGTCTCTGGCCGATGAGCGCGTGATCGATTTTCCTGCGTTTGATCGGATTCACCGCGTTGCGGCATTGTTTGGTTGTACGTTCGTGTCTTCGAGCTAGATAGCGGATTTTCGCCAACCGGCTTCGGAAACGACTCTGAAGGATCTTGTCGTCAGTCATGGGATTCCCGGATGCTTCGTCAGCGTCATCCACTAGCTCGCGCGCGTGAACGGTCCCGCTAATCACTTTCTGTCCCATAGCGAGAACGCAATGAAGCGCTAAAAGGGAACCTAATGTCTCCGTGGCAATTTGCGCCTCCCCTTCCGCGATCCGTTTGGCAAGTGAAAACTCTTCGTCGCGATTGAGAAGGCGTATCGGTCCTATCGCGCTCAGATATGAGAAGACGGAATCCGGACGCATTCCCGAAGTGCCGATGCCGCTATCAGTGTCGATTTCTTTCCCGTCCGATAACTCGTCAGGTTCATCTTCCCGGCCAGGCAGTGGAAAGGAGCCAGGGCCGTTTTGATGAGCGTGCTGCCGCAAACCAGCATCGGCGGGATCAAAGAACTCGTGCGTGAAAGATCTATGCTGTCTCCGATCGAAACGGTTATAGATAGTCATTAACCGTGCACGAGCCTTTGACGTTTCATGCGGGCACTTTCAGTATTCATGCGATTTCGTCAAGTAATTAACAACTCTAGCTGTCGATCCTAAAGTCGCTTCCGGCGAGAACCTTTTTGATTAGTCAAGGAAGCGAATAACGAGTGACATGATAAGAGGACTCACGAGTTGCAAAAACAAGGATCAGCAGTTTTGCGCCCGCTGGGCGGGGCGGATTTCTGTGCTGACCGAATCTTCCCCTTGCTGGCGCGCCAGTTCCTTCTGGCGCATCTGGTATGTCTCCTTACCCATACACAGAACCTTAACACATACCAATCGCAACCGGAAGGTTGCGCACTACGAGCCGACTGGATTGACGTGGATCGCTGTGGTTCGTCTTACGAGAGCAGCTTGCGAAGGGATTGGAGATCTTTTTTGATTTTGACGAGAGCGCTTTTGTACTTCTGGTCAGTGAGGGGGAGTTTGAGCTGCTCTTTCTCTTCTTTTTTTGTTTCCCTTAGCTTTTTCCGCGCTCCCTCGATCGTAAATCCGTCGGAATAAAGCAGACGCTTGATCTCGAGCAGGAGTTCCACGTCCCTCTTCTTGTATAGTCGATGGCGTGAGGGCGCTTTGGAGGGCCGCAAAATTTCGAATTCCGTTTCCCAGTAACGCAGCACATACGGCTCCACACCAACGATCTCGCTCACCTCGCCGATCTTGAAGTAGATCTTGTCCGGCAAATGGGACGTCATCGTTGCTTGTTATTCGGGTGCGGCCGATGAGGGTGAGGACATGGAGGACGGCGCGGAGGAAATGGTATTGAGACTCTTCTTCAAAATCTGGCTGGCCTTGAAGGTGAGAACCTTGCGCCCTACGATGACGATCTCATCGCCGGTTTGAGGGTTTCGTCCTTTACGTGGCCGCTTCGTATTCACCACGAAATTCCCGAAACCGGAGATCTTGACTTTCTCTCCGCGCTCCAAAGAGCCCTTGATGATGTCGAACGTGGCTTCGACTACATCGGTAGCGTCTTTTTTGGAAAAGCCCACTTTCTCATAGATGCGAGTGATGATTTCTGCTTTGGTCATTTTCCACCTATCCCTTTCCAGGCGCGTCGCCAAGAATCAACTGCGTAGCTGCGCGCCGAAAAGTTTAGCGATTTCCTCGATCAGATTTTGGTGCAGCGTGTTAATCTCAGAATCCGTCAGTGTCCTATCATCGGCGCGATACGAAACCTTATACGCCAAGCTTTTTTTGCCTTCTGGAATCGAGGTGCCGATGTATTGGTCGAATACTTGAACATGCTTAATCAAAACCTCACCAAGATCCTTGATCCAACTAGCGATCCGTTGAGATGGAAACTCGCGATCGACCACGACAGCAAAATCCCGCTCAACCGATGGAAAACGTGGAAGGGAACGGGCTGTTATTTGTCGCGGAGCATACTCAAGCAATTTCTCGAAGTCAAGTTCGAAAACCAGAAACGGCGGCAGGCCGAGTTCGTCGCCAACATCGGGATGAATCTGACCGAGATAACCTAGTAAGCGACCGTCGCATTGAACAGACGCAGCCCTGCCAGGGTGAAGAACACCCGGAGCCTTCTCGACCCAGGTTGCCCTCTCGATGAATCGCAGCAAATCCAAAATGCCTTCCACCAGACCTTTGCAGTCCAGGAAGCCTAGCGCGGTTTCTTCATCCGCGTTGCGCAACCCCTGGTGTGCCCGCGGCCCGTACAGCAGTCCGGAGAGGCACTGCCGCTCCTCGCTTTCGCCACCGGACACCAGCCGAAAAACCTTCCCCAGGTGATAGGCGCAGAAACTTCCAGCTTTCTGCGCCAAGTTGAGTTTTAAATTTTCAATCAATCCCGGCAGCAGACTTAGGCGCATCTCAGCGCTCTCTTTAGTCAGGGGATTTAGAACCGCCACTGGGACCACCGCGCCATCCCACAAACCGACAAAAGAACGATTCAGTTTTTCCGTCGTAAACGGAAGATTAACCACTTCCACCAAACCGTCTCCGGCAAGAAACGAGCGAACTCGCCGTTCACATCCCAATCTGGGGTCAGTTCTTCCACCCACCGCCTTCAATAGAGGAAGCGTGCTGGGGATTTTCTGATAGCCGTAAAGCCGCGCCAGTTCCTCGATCAAGTCCGCTTCGCGCGCCAGATCAGGACGGCTCGTGGGTGAAACCGCCTCGATGTGCCTGCCTTTTGCTTGGCGCCGGGTTCTCACTCCCAAAGCCTGCAGGATCTTTTCTGCGTGCTTTCCGTCAATAGAAACCCCAAGCAGTTTTTCGATTCGTTCTTCGCGCAGTCGGATGCTCGGCGTTTTCTTCCGCAGCGCGTAGCGATCTGCCAAGCCCTTTGCCGGATGGCCGCCCGCCAACTCAGCGAGCAGATACGCGGCGCGATTCAGCGCCGTCACAGTACCTTCCGGGTCTACGCCTCTTTCAAACCTATGAGAAGCTTCACTGTGAAGCGCTAGCCTTTTGGCCGTTCGGCGGATCGTGGGCGGATCGAAATTAGCGCTTTCGAGCAGCACCGAGCGGGTGGACTCTCGGACCTCCGATTCCATTCCTCCCATCACACCGGCGAGCGCGACTGGAGTATCGCCATCGCAAATAAGAAGGTCGTCGGCCGCCAGCTCACGCTCCACCCCGTCCAGAGTGGTGAATTTTTTGGTTTCGTTTGCCCGTCTGACAATGATTTTTCGCGTCGGTAAACGGTCCCAGTCGAAAGCATGGAGGGGCTGCCCCGTTTCGAGCATCACGTAATTGGTGATATCCACCACGTTGTTAATTGATCGAATCCCGCTCACCTCCAGGCGAAACCGCATCCACGCCGGCGACGGCGCGATGTGTACCTCATCGACGATTCTAGCTGAATAACGAGGACAGAGGCGCGGATGTTCAATCGCGATGTTTACCCGCTTCGATAGCCCGGGATCGTTGCCGGGCAAACTGAGCGGGACCGATTTAAGCCGGCCGCCCGTTAGCGCCGAAACTTCGCGGGCTAGGCCCGCGATGCCGAGGCAATCTCCTCGGTTCGGCGTCACACCGATTTCCAACAACCAATCTTCTCGGGTATCCGGTTCGTGCAAAGGCGCGAGAGATTCGACTTCGAGGCCCGCCATGGTGAGCAATTCGGCTAATTTCTCGGGCGAGACCCTGATCGTTACGAACTCTCTTAGCCAGTTGAAGGTGAACTTCATGATAGCAGGTGTTGGTAGGGGCGGGTTTCAAACCGCCCTTTACCCGAACTGTCGCAAAAACCTCAGATCATTTTGAAAAAACAACCGAATATCATCGATACCGTACTTGAGCATGGCGATGCGCTCTACGCCCATGCCGAATGCGAAACCGGAAACTTTTTCCGGATCATAACCAACAAAGCGGAATACCTGTGGGTCAATCATCCCCGCGCCAAGGATTTCCAGCCAACCCGTGCCTTTGCAAACGCGGCAGGTTTGTCCGTCGCGGTGCGATCCCTGGCCGCCGCAAATGAGACACTGGATGTCGATCTCGGCGCTCGGCTCCGTAAAAGGAAAAAAACTCGGGCGAAACCTCACTCCGGTGTCTTCGCTGAACACCTGGCGTAAAAAATGAGTCAGCACACCTTTGAGGTCGGAGAACGCGATATCGCCGTCTACCATGAAGCCTTCCACTTGGTGAAACATGGGGGAGTGCGTCGCATCATCATCGTGTCGATATACGGCGCCGGGAACGATGACTTGAAGCGGCGGCTTGCGGCTTTCCATCGTCCTGATTTGCACCGGCGAGGTGTGCGTGCGCAGAAGACGCCCATTCGAAACAAAGAACGTATCCTGCATGTCCCGCGCCGGGTGATCCTGCGGGATATTGAGCGCCTCGAAATTGTGGTAGTCGTCTTCGATATCCGGGCCTCGGGCGATCTCGAAGCCCATGCCCCAAAAGACATCGATGATCTCATCAATGACGAGCGTCAAGGGATGACTGCGGCCTCGCTCCCGGCGCCTACCCGGGAGCGTAATATCGACTCTTTCCTCTCGGAGAACGCGCTCTTTAGATCGTTCCCTAACGACATGAAGGCGATCCTCTAACTGCTGCTCAACGAGCCGCCTCAGTTGATTGAGCTGCTCCCCTGCACGAGGCCGTTCTTCCGCCGGCAAATCCTTTAGGCCGCGCAAAAGGAGCGTCAATCTCCCATTGCGTCCCAAAATCTCGACGCGCAATTGCTCAATCTCCATCTCGGAGGCAGATTGCTGGATTCGGTCCAGAACCTCTCCTTGGAGAGCTTCTAGGGATTCATTCATCTATTTTACAGACTTAAGCGCTCAGGTGGGATTTTGCGGTTTGAACTAATTGCCCAAAAGCCGGCATGTCCACGACCGCCAGCTCAGCGAGGATTTTTCTGTCCAATTCCACACGGGCCTGCTTAAGACCTTTGACTAACTGGCTGTATGAAATCCCATTCATCTTTGCGGCCGCGCCGATGCGCGTGATCCACAAACCGCGAAACGTTCGCTTTTTGACCCGCCGATCCCGATAGGCAAAGGCCAGGGATCGCTCCACGGTTTCGCGGGCGGACCGATATAACCGGCCGCGGCCTCCGACGTAGCCCTTGGCCATTTTCATGATCTTCTTGCGCCTCTGTCTTGACTTGCTTCCACCTTTAGCTCTTGGCACTTTACGAACTCCTTCCCGAACGGAAATAAAGCTTTCAGTTATTAGCCATCAGCCATTAGCTGTCACTTTCTTGCTGAGCTGGTCAGCGATCAGAACTTTGACAGCTATAAGTACGGTATCAGTTTCCGAATGTTTTTCGACTCCACCGCCGACACTAGAGTCGAGTGCCGCAAATTTCTTTTGCGCTTTTTTCCTTTGCTCGACAAGATATGGCTCTTGAAGGCTTTGTTGCGCCTGATTTTGCCGCTACCTGTCACCCTGAACCTTTTCATCGCTGCTCTTTTGCTTTTGATCTTAGGCACGTGGATCTCCTTTTTGTATTCTATAGCCGCTTTTGTCATTTCGAGCCTTTCGTTTCGAGTTTCGCCCCACTCGGCCTGAGCCTGTCGCAAGCAGAGTCAACCTTGGCTGGCTCATAGCCAAAGTCGAAAGGCCGGAGAAACGAGTTAAATTCGAAAACCGGACAACCGAAACTAGAAACTCTATTTTGGAGTGAGAAGCATGGCCATGCTCCTTCCTTCCAACCGCGGTTCAATGTCGAGCTTGGCAATGTCTAGTACTTGATCGACTACTCCGCGAAGCATCTGTCTGCCCAATTCCGGGTGGGTAATCTCTCGCCCACGGAAAAATACCGAGACTTTCACTCTTTGGCCCCGCTCAATAAATTGGCGAATGTTCCGCACCTTATGTACTACATCGTGTGGATCAGTTCGTGAGCCCATCTTCACTTCTTTGATTTCAACCACCGTATGTTTTTTCGCCCCATGGGTTTTCTTTTTTTGCTGGTAGCGAAATTTGCCGTAATCCATCATCCGGCATACCGGCGGCTGCGCCTCCGGCGCTACCTCCACCAAGTCCAACCCCTGAGCTTCTACCAGTCTCAAGGCTTCATGCAGCGGCAAAACACCCAGCTGCTCCCCTTGAGCGCCGATGACCCGAACTTCGCGCACACGAATTTGATGATTGATTCTCGCTTCCCTAGCGCTAGCGATAAAACACCTCCGTTGGTTGTGAGCCGCTCATAGGTTTATGCCTCTCCCCTTTCTTGTGCAACCTCAGCTTGAAATAGTTGGATAAGAGCATCCACCGGCATCGGCGCCAGGTTCTCTCCTCCCCGGCGCCGCGGTGCAACGGCGCCCGCTTCGACTTCCCGGTCGCCAATGACGATGGCGTAAGGGATCTTGGCCAGCTGGGCTTCACGAATCTTGTAACCCAGCTTTTCGTTTCGACCGTCAAGCTCGACGCGCCATCCGCCTTGCTCCAACTCCTCCAAGACTTTCTTAGCATATTCCTTATGGTCGTCGGTAACGGTGAGAATGCGCGCTTGCACTGGCGCGAGCCATAGGGGAAAGGCGCCCGCGCAGTGTTCCAGCAAGATTGCGATAAAGCGCTCGATGGACCCTAAGACGGCGCGGTGCAACATGACCGGGGTCGCTTCGCTGCCCTCCGACGTGACGTACTTGAGACCAAAGCGCTCGGCCATGGCGCAATCGATTTGCACCGTCGCCAGAGTCCAGGAGCGTTCCAGCACATCGCGAAAATCGAAGCCGATCTTCGGTCCGTAAAATGCGCCCTCGCCGGGAAGAACGGCGACGGAGAATCCCGAACGTTCAAGGCAGCGGCGCAGCGCCGCTTCAGCATCATTCCACAACTCGATGCGGCCGAGAAATTTTTCCGGCCGGGTTTGCAGCGTAACTTCGATCCGGTCAAAGCCGAATACCTTATAAACTTCTTTGGTCATCGCGACAAACTGCTCAAGCTCGTGGTCGAGTTGGTCCGGCGTACAATAGATGTGAGCGTCGTCCTGGGCAAACGAACGCACCCGAGTCAAGCCAGAGAGCACTCCGGACTGCTCAAAGCGGTGCAGCCGGCTAAAGTCGGCGTAACGAATCGGCAGATCACGATAGGAATATTTTCGCGACGCGAAAAGATAACAATGGCCCGGACAGTTCATCGGCTTGACACCGTACTCGCCGTCGTGAACCTGCATCAAGAACATGTCGTCGTGGAAAGCCTCATAGTGGCCGGAGGTTTTCCACAACTCGGTCTTGTAAATCAGCGGCGTGACGACCTCGCTGTAACCGTAGCGGCTGTAAAGGCTGCGAATGTATTGGATCAGGATGTTGTAAATGATCGTTCCCTTGGGATGAAAAAACGGTGATCCCGGCGCGATCGGGTGAAGCGAAAACAAATCTAAAGCCGGGCCCAGGCGTCGATGGTCGCGCTGTTTCGCTTCTTCAATGCGCTTCAAATAGGCATCTAAATCTTTTCGGTTCGCCCACGCGGTGCCATAAATGCGCTGGAGTTGCTCATTGCGCGAATCACCGCGCCAATAAGCGCCGGCGATGCTGGTGAGTTTAAACGCCTTGATCGTGGCGGTGCTCGGCACATGGGGACCGCGGCAGAGGTCGACCCAGTCCCCCTGGCGATAAAGGGAAACTTTTTCTTCCGGGATGCCTTCGACAATCTCGACTTTGTAGTTCTCCCCCATGCTGCGGAAAAGCTCGGCGGCTTCGTTGCGCGGCAGTTCTTCGCGCACGACTTTCAAGTCCGCTCTAGCCAGCTCCTGCATGCGCTTTTCGATGACTTCCAAATCCTCCGGCGAAAACGCCCGGTCGCTCTTAAAATCGTAGTAAAAACCGTCTTGGATGGTCGGCCCAATGGTGACCTGTGTCCCGGGGAATAAACCTTGAACGGCTTGCGCCATCAAATGCGCCGTGGAGTGACGCAAGACAGCGAGGCCTTCGGGGCTATCCGCGACAACAAATTCGAGCGCCGAATCTTTATCCAACGCGCTGGCTAGATCCACCGTGCGGCCGTCAACTTTAGCGGCAATGGCAGTCTTCCGGACACCGGCAGCGGCGGCAATTTCCTCAATTTTGGTGCCGGGACGAACCTCGACGGTCTTGCCGTCAGATAAAGTGACCTTAATGCTTTCCATGCTGGCAAACTAATCGATGGTAGGCACGGGCAGGATTGAACTGCCGACCTCTTCCGTGTCAAGGAAGCGCTCTCCCACTGAGCTACGTGCCTGCGAGACCTGACAAGACCCCTTACGGGTCCCACCGCGGAATATGAAAACCATCATACCGGAATCCGGCTGGTTGCTAGCCTGTCTTGAAGCAACAAAGAAGAGTCATTCATCTGAACAAGTGCAAGGAATTGATTTCATTACCAATTTTTCCGCCCCGTGTCAACCCAAGCGGGTGATAGAGGGCGCGCGGGTTTGCAGCCACACGAGCCCTCTATACAAATACTGAAGACCAGATACCACCGTGGCGACCGCCGTAACATCAATCAAGAGATCAATCGGCAGCGGATCGAAGAGCTCGGGATCATGAAGCAATGCCAGGGCCACGCCCAGCGTCAGTAACTGTAACATCGTGCTGCTTTTTCCTATAATGCTCGGCTTAACTTGAAACCGCTCTTCAACCAACAGGTAAATTATCCCGTAGCCCAGCAGAAGCAAAATATCCCGGCTCACAACGACCACGGCCAACCACGTTGGAATCGCATCTATTAACCCCAGCATTACATACGAAGTAAACACCAAAAGTTTATCGGCCACCGGATCCAAATAAGCGCCCAGCGCAGTTTCCTGCTTCATAACACGAGCGGCCAGTCCATCCAAAAAATCCGTCACGCCCCCGATCACAAAGATAACCAGTGCTTCCCCGTAACGGTGATAGGCGAGATACACGAGAAAGAACGGGATCGTCAGGATGCGAATCAGCGTGAGAGAATTGGGTAAGTTGAGCATCGAGGAATTATGACACAACCGGAGCTGGCGCAACGCGAGCACGAAGCAGCTTGCGCATTTGTCCCGCAAGTTTTGGCGTCACCAAAGCGGTGACACGAATCTCGCTGTCTTCGTACGTCTCTTTAATGATCCGCCCGCCCTCACGCAACAGCGACAGAATTCCGGCCTGAGATGAAGGAAAGCAAGCCTCAAATTGCTCTTTGCCCTGATCCAGGATCGTGCCGATCAAGGCCAAAAGCCGATCGATCCCAGCGCCAGTCAAGGCCGAAATCGGGCACACGCCTTCCACCGCATGGCTTTTGAGTCGTCCCATGGGCGCCGAGGGAACAACATCGATCTTGTTAGGCACCAGTAAGGCCGGAATTCCCCCCGCGCCTATCTCATTTAATACGTCGTCAATTACCCGGATCTGCTCCTCGAAAAGCGGACTGGCCAGATCGACGAGATGGAGAAGCAGATCCGCGCTTCTCACCTCCTCCAGCGTGCCTTTGAAGGCTTCGATTAGCGCATGGGGAATCTTGCTGATAAAGCCCACCGTGTCCACAAGCATGACCTTGTCCCCGTTCGGGAGGCGAAGCGCGCGAGTGGTCGGGTCCAAAGTGGCAAACAGCTTGTCTTCGACAAAAACACCCGCGCGGGTCAGCGTGTTCATTAAGGTCGATTTCCCAGCGTTGGTATATCCGACCAAGGCAATAGTCGCGAAGGGAACTTTGTCACGCTCCTGGCGTTGCAACGTGCGCGTCCGCTCGACGGTTTTCAGTCGCCGCTTGAGATGGCTAATCCGTTCTCGAACCCTGCGCCGGTCGACCTCCAGCTGGGTTTCGCCGGGGCCCCGGGTGCCGATGCCTCCGCCGAGTCGCGAAAGGTGCGTCCACTGGCGCGTCAGGCGCGGTAAAAGATATTCGAGCTGCGCCAGCTCAACTTGCAGTTTTCCTTCATTGCTGCGGGCCCGTTGGGCAAAAATATCAAGAATCAATTGACTGCGGTCAATGACCCTGATTTTAAATGCGGATTCCAGATTACGCTGCTGGGCCGGAGTGAGATCCTCATCGACAATGACTAGATCGGGTTGTAGGTCACGCACCGATGCCTGAATCTCATCGACCTTGCCGTGACCGATCAAGGTTGCGGGGGTGACGCTCCTGAGCTGCTGCTTGAACTTCTGGACTACCTTGGCGCCGGCGGTTTCGGCAAGACGTTCAAGCTCCTCGAGGCTGTACTCGATTTCAAACGTATGATCGTGCGACGGCAGCTCGACACCGACCAATACAGCCCGCTCTCTAAGATGATGGTTGGAGTTGAGGGGCTTCAAGATTCCAAGGAATGGAAAGCGACACGCGCGCCGAAGCGTCGCTCGACGATCGCCGCCAGTTCAGAGGTTGAAGCGACGCGCACCTGGTCTGGAAGTTCGATGACGGTTTCATTCTTGGGCGACGTGAGAACGTGGAGAAAAACCGCGCAGGGACCGGGATTATCGAGCAGCGTGTCGCGCAACTGTTCCAACTCGTCGGCGGAGACTTCTGATTCCCGGACGTAAAGATGGACCGGTCCGCCCTTTCCATTCGGCTTTTCGCTCCCGTTCGCTCGGCCTTTGGAGGCAATCTCAGCCAAAGGACTAATCTCGTTGGCGATGATTTGGATCCGTTCCTCTCCCACCTCTAACCGGCCTTTCAGGAAAATGGGATCATCAGCGCCGAGGAGATCCATGCTTTTCTTGTAGACATCGGGCCATGCAATGACTTCAATGAAGCCGCTTTTGTCTTCGAGATTGAAACTTCCGTAGCGGTCTCCTTTTTTAGTGTTTTTAAGCTTCAACGCCGAGACCACGCCCCCGACCTTGACATCACCCGGAGACGCTTTCTCTTTTAAACCGGAAATCGTGCCGCTGGTCATACGCTTGATCACTCTGTCGTATTTATCCAACGGATGGCCGGTGATGTAAAAACCCAGCGCTTCTTTTTCGAACGCCAATGACTCCTGGCCGGACCATTCCGCCGCCTGCGGATAAATATCACCGGGCTTTTTAAGCGTTTGTGCAGGGCTTCCGAGCATGCCGAAGATATCGATCTGATTGCTGTCCTGACCGCGCTGAGCTGTCTGGCCCGCCCTCATCGCTTCTTCCAGCGCCGCCATCATGCGCGCCCGCGAAACGCCGGTCGAATCGAAGGCGCCGCACTTGATCAAGCTTTCAACGACGCGCCGGTTCACCGCCGTCAGATCGACGCGCTGGCTGAAATCGAACAACGACTCGAATGCGCCGTCCTTCTCGCGGCTCTGGAGGATAACCTCCACCGCTTTCTCGCCGACGTTTTTGACCGCCGCGAGCCCGAAACGGATTTTATCCCCCACCGGCGTGAAGTCCGAACGACTCTCGTTAATATCAGGAGCCAGGACTTCGATCTCTTTCTCGCGGCACTCGGCCAGGTTCTTGATGACTTTATCCGTGTCTCCCATTTCCGAAGTCATCAATGCGGCCATGAACTCGACGGGGTAGTGTGTCTTCAGATAGGCAGTCTGATAGGAAACCAGCGCATAAGCCGCCGAGTGCGATTTGTTGAAGCCGTAACGCGCAAATGTCTCCATCTGATCGAAGATCTCGGTCGCTCTTTGAGCATCGATCTTTTTCTTCTGCGCCCCTTCGACAAACCGGTCACGTTGGGCAGCCATCTCTTCGGGATCTTTCTTGCCCATGGCGCGCCGCAACATATCAGCATCACCCATAGTATAGCCAGCCAGCACCTGCGCTATTTGCATGACCTGTTCCTGATAAACGATAACGCCATAGGTATCTTTGAGAATCGACTCTAACAATGGATGCAGGTATTTAATTTTTTCCTTGCCATGCTTGCGCTTGATGTACTGCTCCGCCATCCCGCTGTCCAGCGGACCTGGCCGATAAAGGGCCAGAATCGCGACCAGATCTTCGAAGCAATTGGGACGAATCTTGACGGTCATCTCGCGAATGCCCGTGCTTTCCAATTGGAATACTCCGGTGGTATTGCCGTCGCAGAGGAGCCGGTAAGTTTTCTTGTCATCGAGGGCGAGCCGTTCGATATCCACTCGATCACCACGGCTCTCTTCAATGAGCTTAAGACAGTCATAAATCAGCGTCAGGGTCTTGAGACCGAGAAAGTCAAACTTGACTAGGCCGATCTTCTCCACGCTCCCCATGTCGAATTGGGTAACGATGCCGCCTTCTTTATCGACAAAGAGCGGAAGATGATCCACCAAGGGAAGATTCGACAGCACAACGCCCGCGGCGTGCGTTGAAGCGTGTCTTACCAGTCCTTCAAGGCGCAGAGCGTGATCGATCAACATCTTGATTCGCGCATCGTTCTTTATCAACTCCTGAAGCCGGGGTTCCATCTTGATGGACTCCGTTAGCGGATAATCAAAACCCTGCTTCGGCGCGGGAATGAGTTTGGCGATGGCATCCGTCTCCGCGAAGGAAAAACCGAGGGCGCGCCCGACATCCCTGATCGCCGCCTTGGCTTTGAGAGTTCCGAAGGTGGCGATCTGGGCGACTCGATCGGCGCCGTATTTGTCCTTCACATATTGAATCACCTGTGCCCGCCCGCGAATGCAAAAGTCAACGTCGATATCCGGCATGGAGCGCCGTTCGGGATTGAGAAAGCGTTCAAACAGCAACACGTGGCGAATCGGGTCAAGATCGGTAATCTTGAGCGCATAGGCGACCAAACTTCCCGCCGACGAGCCCCGTCCCGGCCCCACGGGAATACCATTTTTCTTCGCGTAATTGATGAAGTCCGCCACGACCAAAAAATAGCCGGGGAATTGCATCCGCTTGATGACGTCTAACTCATAGTTGAGCCGCTCCAGATAGGCGTTTTTTACTTTCGAGTCGGTGACTCCTTGGAGCCTTTCCTCCAAACCGCCGTAGGCCAGCTCGTCGAGATAGTCGTCCAAGCCGATCTCCTTCGGCGGATTGAAGGTCGGAAAGTGATATTTGCCGAATTCCAGCTCGACGTTGCAGCGCTCGGCGATTTCGAGCGTCCGCTCCACGGCTTCGGGACAGTAGTCGAACCCTTTTTTTATCTCCTCGGCCGACTTGAGATAGAGCTCATCGGTCTCCATCTTGAGCCGGTTATCTTCGTTGACCGTCTTGCCGGTCTGGACACAGAGGAGCACATCGTGGGCGTGGTAATCATCCCGTTCGCCGTAGTGACAATCGTTGGTCGCGACGACGGGAAGCGAAAGATCCTTCGCCAGTTCGATGAGGAGCCGATTGACCTTTTCCTGCTCGGTGAGTTTGTTGTCTTGAATCTCGATATAGTAGCGATCGGCGAAGATCGACGCGTAGGTCGTCGCGGCCGTTTTGGCTTTTTCAAAATTACCTGCCGAGAGGGCCTGTGACACTTCCCCCTGCAAACAGGCGCTCAAGGCGATAAGCCCGCCGTTCAATTCTTGGAGCACCTCCTTGTCAACGCGCGGCTTATAATAAAAGCCCTCCATGTAACCGAGGGAAACCAACTTGCATAGGTTTTGGTACCCCTCCTTGTTCATGGCCAAGAGAATAAGATGGTTGTTGTATTCCTTGGGGCCTTTGTCGACACCTTTCTTTTCGAAGCGGCTCGACGGGGCGACGTAGATCTCGCAGCCGATGATAGGCTTGATGCCGTGGCTTATCGCCTCGCGATAGAATTCTACGGCACCGAACATGTTCCCATGATCGGTCATTGCCACCGCCGGCTGCTTCAATGACTTGATGCGCTCGAACAGTTTGTCGATCTTATTCGCGCCGTCGAGGAGGCTGTACTCGGTATGACAGTGCAGGTGAACGAAACGAGAGTGCTCCATTGCAGTTATATATTCATTAGCACAACGAGTTTCACGCCTCAATTATTCTTTTGTAAATTAATAGCAAAGTTATCCACAGCTCGCGGCCACAATCCCGCGCCGACAAAGTCTTCTACGATTCCCCCGAGAATATTGGCAAATTTGATCTTCCCTCGTTCCTCAATTCCGATGCTCCGCAAAACCTGTCCTTCGCAGAGCGTTAGCTCTTCTGGAGTTTGATCGAGCCGCGCCCAATAGATGTGCTTGACATTTGGATAGGCGTCTCCCTCCGTGCAAACGTAGATGCGAAAGAACCTCCAAGCCTTTAGGTCGACTCCCAACTCTTCTTTGACTTCACGAACCAAGGCCTCCTCTGGAGTCTCGCCTTCTTCCAGGTGCCCACCGAAAAAATCCCAATGATTCGGAAAGGGAATTTCCGGCTTGTCGTCTCGCAGATAAATCAGTAGTCGGTTGTTCCGGTCGAAAAGTAAAACCATGGCAATCTGCTTCATAGGTTTTCAAGTCCCTTGTCGGAGGCGTTCAGCATAGGGCACTTGACATTGAGCTCGAATAGGCTTGAGACAAAAGAAAAAACAATCAAAGAGGATGCGGGACTGCTATGCCGGTCTCTATTTTGGACCTAGACAAAGACGTCCCTGAGCCGGGTACAAAATATGCCGCGCTTCACTCCCACTCGATCGTCGCCGGCGGCTTCGAAGAAATGTCGTAGACGACGCGGTTGACACCGCGGACTTCGTTGATGATGCGATTGGAAATTCTAGCCAGCAGACCCGCTGGCAGCGGTACCCAGTTGGCGGTCATGCCATCTTGGCTGTCGACGACTCGCAGAGCGATGACGTTCTCGTAGCTGCGCTCGTCGCCCATGACGCCCACAGTCTTGATCGGCAGCAGCACGGCAAACGATTGCCAGACTTTTTCATAGAGTCCGGCGGCTCTGATTTCGTGTAAGACGATCACATCCGCTTCGCGCAGGATTTTTAACCGCTCTTCGGTCACCTCACCTAACACACGAATCGCCAGCCCAGGCCCGGGAAACGGCTGGCGCTGAATCATTTCGTTGGGCAGACCGAGCTCCCGGCCTAGACTTCGAACTTCGTCTTTAAAAAGCTCACGCAATGGCTCGATCAGCTTGAACTTCATGGCGGTCGGCAACCCGCCCACGTTGTGATGGGTTTTGATCGTTGCCGAAGGGCCGACGAAGGAAACCGACTCGATGACGTCAGGATACAGCGTCCCTTGGGCGAGGAACTGGATTTCGCCGAGCGCGCGCGCTTCCTCTTCAAATACTTCGATGAACTTGTGGCCAATGCGACGCCGCTTCTCTTCAGGATCTTCTACGCCTTTAAGCACCGCGAGAAATTTTTCACTGGCATCGACGTAACGAAAGCTGCCGCCAAACCGCTCAACGAATAACTCGCAAACGTGCTCGGCCTCACTCTGCCGCAAAAGACCGTTGTTGACGAAAACGCAGATCAATCGCTCCCTGATGGCGCGGTGAACTAAAGTCGCGGCTACGGATGAATCGACACCCCCGCTAAGCGCGCAGAGCACGCGGCCAGCTCCAACCTGGCCCCTGATCTTCGTGATCGAAGTGTTTATGAAGTGCTCCATCGTCCAAGTGGGCTCGCAACCGCAGATGCGAAAGACAAAATTGTCGAGAATCTCCTTACCGCGAGGCGTGTGCACGACCTCGGGATGAAACTGAACGCCGAAGAAACGACGGCTTGGATCGGCGAACGCGGCGATGGGCGAATTGCCGCTGTGGGCGAGCACCTGCCATCCCTTGGGGGTCGACGTCATTTTGTCGCCGTGGCTCATCCACACGCGAACTAATTCTTTTCGCGAGAAACCCTGAAAAAGGTCCGCATCATTATCGATGGTTAGCTCCGCCGGACCGTACTCGCGCCGATCGGACCTCGCAACTTCGCCACCCGAAGCTAGATTGATCATTCCCATCCCATAACAAATGCCTAGAAATGGGACCGGCACCTGAAAGATTTCGTTTTCGATCCTAGGGGCGTTGTCCTGGTAAACGCTCGCCGGGCCGCCGGACAATATGATGCCTTCGGGACGGAGCGCTTCGATCTTTTCGCGGGCGATGTTGAACGGATGGATCTCGCAGTAAACCTTTGCTTCGCGCACACGGCGCGCGATGAGCTGGGTGTATTGAGAACCGAAGTCGAGAACGAGAATCATTCTGCTCTGTAATTCGGGGCTTCCTTGGTGATAAAAACATCGTGGACATGGCCTTCTTTCAACCCTGCCGCCGTAATCTGCATGAATCGAGCCTTAGCGCGAAGCGTCGCAACATCACGGCAGCCGAGATAGCCCATGCCGGCCCGCAATCCGCCAACAAGCTGATGAATGTTAAATGACAGTGAGCCTTTATACGGTACCTGCCCTTCAATCCCTTCGGGAACTAGTTTTTTGGCGTCTTCTACATCTGCCTGGCCATAACGGTCTCGACTCCCCTGACCCATGGCGCCCAGAGAACCCATTCCGCGATAGACTTTATACGTTCTCCCTTGGTACAGAATCGTTTCCCCCGGACTTTCCTCCGTGCCGGCAAAAAGGCTCCCGATCATGACAGAATCAGCACCGGCGGCCAACGCCTTAGTAATGTCACCAGAGAATTTAATTCCACCGTCCGCAATGATCGGCACGTTGTGGCGCGCAGCGGCTTTGGCGCAGCTGCCAATCGCCGTGATCTGCGGAACCCCCACGCCGGAAACGACGCGCGTCGTACAGATCGATCCCGGGCCGACACCCACCTTAACTACATTGGCGCCTGCCTGAATCAATGCCGAAGTGCCCTCGTCCGTCGCCACGTTGCCCGCCGCCAGATCGAGATCCGGATAGCGCCGCCGAACTCCTTTAACGACGTCGATGACGTTTTTGGAGTGACCATGCGCCGTGTCAACAGCGATGAAATCCACGCCCGCTCGCACCAGCGACTCAACTCGCTCTTCCCAATCCGCGCCCACACCCACCGCCGCGCCGACGCGAAGCCTCCCGCGCTCGTCTTTGCAAGCATTCGGATACTGAATTTTCTTCTCGATGTCCTTGACAGTAATCAGCCCCTTGAGCTCGAAGTTATTGTCCACAACCAAAAGCTTTTCGATCCGATGCTGATGGAGAAGGTCTTTGGCCTCATCCAGATCCACCCCCAGCTTGACAGTCACCAGTTTGTCCTTCGTCATCACATCCGAGACTGGCCGATCGAGTTGTTTTTCAAAGCGCAGATCCCGGTTGGTCAATATTCCCACCAATCGTCCATTTTGGGTGACGGGGAGTCCCGAGATGCCAAACTTTCGCATAATATCCAGAGCGTCGGAGATTTTTTGATCCGGCGCCACAGTGATCGGGTCAGAGATCATCCCGCTTTCAAACTTCTTCACCTTCTCCACTTCGGCCGCCTGAGCCCAAACCGACATGTTGCGATGGATGATTCCGATCCCGCCTTCTTGCGCCATAGCAATAGCTGTTTTTGACTCCGTAACGGTGTCCATGGCGGCGCTGACTAACGGAATATTAAGCGAGATCCGATCCGTTAGCCGCGTTGAGACATCGGTCTCTACCGGGAGAACCGAGGATTCGGCCGGGATCAGTAAGACATCGTCAAAGGTTAAGCCAATGGGTAAGACTTCTTGCTCTAACACGTTTCACCTCCAGGCGAGGCTAAAAAAAAACCCAGACCGAGGCCTGGGTTTCGGGGCTGGCACGATTTCTTCCGTGCAAACATGAAATCTTATAACAGGAAATATTTTCAATAACAAGATCGCCCTAAGTTGTTGCTACTATTTCAATATGATAGCTACAAGAGCTATGCCGCTTTATGAATACGAATGCGCCACAGGACATCGCTTCGAAGCGATCCAGAAGGTCAGCGATCGGCCTTTGAAGCAATGCTCCATCTGCTCGGCCAAAGCCCGACGCGCCATCTCTCAACCAACGCTGCTACACAACCGCGGGATTCACGTCTTCGATCGGGTCACCAAGGACGACGCGTTGCGTAGCCGACCTTCCTCCCTCAAGTCACTGAAGAAAGACAAGTTCTAGTTGTCATTCGTTCTGCCCTTTCCCGCAGCAACGGATCACCATCAAGCTCGCTCCCGCCATCAAGTACCTGGCGCCGCCGCGCTTTCTTGACTTTTCATCCCGTGAAATCTAGGCTGGCTCCCTTCAAGATGAGGTCGGTCTTGCCGTAAGGCCGAGCGCAACGAGTACAGTTTGAAAGGTAACGCAACCGTGAGCAAACAACTACGACTAAAAACCGCGCTAGCAGGAATCTTATTTCTCCCAATAATCAGTGCCGTAAACGCCGGAACAATTACCGGCGAGGTCAAGTTCGTCGACACACCACCGAAGCTAGCAATGGTCAAGGTCACCAAAGACCAGGATTATTGTGGCGAAACCTTACCCAACGAAACTTATCTGA
>Ga0335082_10002699_pt1 | contig 19152 bp, 15 predicted proteins | sample Lox_Sample_41_FD_206718 | JGI IMG/M metagenome (GOLD analysis project Ga0335082, IMG submission 206718) | Soil microbial communities from Loxahatchee National Wildlife Refuge, Florida, United States - Lox_Sample_4.1 | ecosystem: Environmental > Terrestrial > Soil > Wetlands | place: USA...
TCTGCGCGTAGTAGCCGGTGCCTAGGAAGCCGGAGTTGTCCACGTTCCCGTTGACGGTGGTCGTCGTTCCCAGCCCTGAGTAGGCTGCATAGTTGCCGGTGAAGTTTCCGCCGCCGGCAATGGTCAAGGTGCCGCCACTTGGGGTGATGTTGAAGCTCTGGCCGTAGAGGTCCACCATACCTTCGACGTTGGTCAGGCCTGCAAGCGCGCTCTTCCCGCCCATTACGTCATTGAAAGCACCTTCAATGGCGAAGCGTGAACCCGCCACCACATCGGTGATGCCGCCCAACTGGTTGGTCAGGTTCAGGGTCGCAAAGGTTCCAACAAAGGTATAACCCGCGTTGTTAAGCGAGGCGACGTTGGCAACATCGGGGGTGCCGGAGATGTAATAGTTATATACCCAGAAATCGGCGCCTGCATGGTTGGTCAGGTTGCCGGTGATGTTGAGCGTGTTGCCGGGGCTGCCGGCACTGTTATAGCTCGTTGCCAGGAAGCCGGAGTTGTCCACGTTACCGGCAATTGTCAGGTTCGTCCCCAGCGCCGAATAGCCGTTATAGTTCGCCGTGAAATTACCGGTGCTGGCAATGGTCAGGGTGCCGCTGCCCGGGGTGATGGTGAAGTTCTGGCCGTAGAGTGTGATCTGGCCTTCCACGCTGTTCAGTTGGCCGAAACCAGGATTGCCGCCTGCATTAAATGTCCCGTACAGGTCGAATCTGGAACCTGCCACGGCATCGGTGATGCCGCTCGGCTGATTGGTCAGGTTCAGGGTCGCGTATGGCCCGACCAGGACGGATCCATTATTAGTGAGCGTGCCGACATTGGCCACGTCGGCGCCACCATAGTAGCTGTACATCCAGAAATCGCCGCCTGCGTGGTTGGTCAGGTTTCCAGTGATGGTTAACGTGTTCCCGCCGAATCCGTAGTAATAGTCGGTCGACAGGAAACCGGAATTGTCCACGTTGCCATTGATGGTTAAGGTCGTTCCCCCGGGGACATAGGGGCTGTAGTTGGCACTCAGGTTGCCAGTGCTGCTGATGGTCAGGGTACCGCTGCCGGGAGTAATCGTCGCGTTCTGGCCATAGAGGATTACCACGCCCTCCACGCTGTTCAGGTTGTTAAAGCCGTATCCGCCGCCCGCAACGTCGTTGAAGTTACCCCACACATCGAAGCGCGAGCCAGCCACCACATCCGTGATGCCGCCCGACTGGTTCTGCAGGTTCAGGGTCGAGCCCGGTCCGATGTAAACATAGCCATTGTTATTCAACGAGGCCACGTTGACCAAGTCGCCGGAGCCGTTCATGTACAGCTGCGAGCCGGAATTGTTGGTCAGAGTGCCGCTGATGTTGAGGGTGTCGTTCGAGCCGCCATAGTAGTAGCTGGTGAGGAGGTTATAGGAATTGTTCACGTCACCGGTGATATTCACCGTCGAGCCGCCGGAGACACTAAATTGCCCTGGGTAGGCGATGGTCAGCGTGCCGCCGTTGGGGGTGATGTTCGCCGTCTGGCCATTAGCAATGATCAGAAGCCCTTCGACGCTGGTCAGGCTGTTAAACCCGTTGTTGCTGCCGCCGTTGACATTGAAGTTGCCCAGAAGATCGAAGCGCGAGCCTGCCACCACATCGGTGATGCCGCCCGGCTGGTTGGTAAGATTGAGGGTTGTGCCGCCTGCCAGGTAAACGTAGCCATTGTTGACTAAAGTGGCGGCACTGGCAGTGTCGCCGGAATTGTACATATAGAAGTTGCTGTTGTTGGTCAAACCACCGGAGATATTGATAGTTCCGCCGTCGGTCTGCATCGTACCAGCCGAGTTGAGCACGTTGCCATTAATGTTCCAGGTCGAGCCGGCCGACACCTGCACGTACCCGGTATTCGTGAAGGTGCCGGAGCCGGGAGTATCGTTCAGTACCTGCCCGTTGCCCAGATACAGTTGGCCTTCCACGCTGTTCAGCTTGTAGAAGCCGTTATTGGCGCCGGCGGTAAAGGTCCCGTAATCGAGGAAGTAAGTTCCACTGGCTACATCGGTGAGGCCATTGGGCTGGTTCGTGAGGTTCAGCGTTGCTCCGGTGTTGAGGTTAACTTCGTAGTTATTGGTCAACGTTCCTACGTTGGCCATGTCGCCGGAGCTGAGCAGTTGGAAATAGGTGTTGTTCGTAAGGTGACCAGAGATGTTGATCGTGCTGGCCTGTTCTGTATAGAGATTGTTGTTATTGGTTACGTCTCCGGTGATGTTCACCGTCGAACTATTGCTTATTTGAAACAGGCCGGAATTGGTGAACAGTCCACCGCCGGGGGTGATGTTGGTGGTCTGCCCGTTCTCCAGGTACAAACTACCTTCAACGCTGGTCAGCTTATAGAAGGCGCTGTTGGCGCCGGCGGTAAATGTCCCTGCTACATCGAAGCGCGAGCCAGAGACCACGTCGGTGATGCCGTTCGGCTGGTTGGTGAGGTTTACGCTCGAGCCGCCCCCCACGAGGAAATAGCCGTTGTTCACCAGGTTTCCGATGCTGGCACTGCCTCCGCCCTGCTCGTAAAAGTTCAGGTTATTGGTGAGCGTGCCGGTGACGTTGATGGCAGAGCCACCGCCGGTGTTGGCGTAGTACATGTTGTCGAAGTTGCCGGTGACATTCAGCGTCGCGCCGCCGTTCAGACTGATCTGGCCGGAGTTGGACACGTTACCGCCAACATTGACCTGGCTCCCAGTGCCGCTGAAAGACAAGTATGACTGGGTATTGCCCAGGGTCAGCCCGTTGGTGATGTTAAGGATTTGTGTCGTGCCGGCGTCCTGAAGCTCGGTGGCGTACCCGACAAAGGCGCCGCCAATCTGAAGCGAATTTATGGTGGTGGTGCCGACATCCAGCGTCACATTGTCGGTATTCACGCCGCTGTTAATGATGACGTCGCTACCCGCGCCGGGCACGCCAGCGCTCCAGTTGCCGGCATTGTTCCAATTACTCGTACCGCCGTTCCAGTTATCGGGCGTGCCGGGGTTCTGGATGGGGGGCCAAGGGGACCTCCACCGTGCGACAGATTCCGGTTGCCGACTCCTCCGTAGGACAGAGTACTGCCCACGTCCGGCAGGCTGCCGAGCTGGAGCGACTGGTCGCTCCACGCCGCCGACGGGTGGTCCCGTTTCGACTTCTTGCTGGCGGCGAAGCTGGCGGTTGTAAACAGGACGGCGCAAAGGACGGCAAGCACGAAGAGACGCTTGAACATTGTCTGCCTCACGAATGTTCCACGAGGAACGTTGGCAATCGCGTTGAAAACGGACAACCGGGGAAACGAAAACAGAACCCGGCCAGAGGTACTGCATCGCATGGGCAGACTACAGCCCAAGACTGGCGGAAAACCTAGCGCATGTTCCGGGCCAACCCGTAGCACCCTGCCATTGCTGGTAACAGGCAAGGTAACTGTACCCCTATCAGCCAGTTACGTTTGGTGATGCAAAATTCATCAACTGTTCTTGGCAAAACGGAGGGAAGTATTTTTCCGATTCCAGGGGTAAAGCGCTGCACCATCAGCGGCCGGCGGCACCTAGGACGGCTCTTGGGAAGGCAGTTTCGTGGTGGGGAACTAAGCGACCAAAGCGTCGATATCCTAAGTCAACCTGCGGTGCGACAACGTCGCCCGAAATCCCACGTGTGGCACCTTCACAAGACACCTCAACCTAAGTGAGCGCGGACAACTCATTCTCTCCCCGAATAGCCGGTGGTATAAAGAGTTGTGAACACCAGGGCAACCTGGAAAAGTCAGCGCAAGTGGGAGTGCAAGCCATGACTCGCATGAGCACCATCGCCACAACGCGCCCCATGACCTCCAGCGAGATCGTGGAACTGACGAAGAAGCACACGTTCTTCGAGTGGTCGGCCCAGGCCAATGTTGATCCGCTACCCATCGCGCGCGCCAAGGGCGTCTATTTCTGGACCACCGACAGCAAGCGCCTCCTTGACTTCAACAGCCAGTTGATGAGCGTCAACATCGGGCATGGCGATCCGCGCGTCATCGACGCCATCCATAAGCAGGCCGCGACGCTGGCCTTCGTCAGCCCGTTCATGACCACGGAGGTACGAGCACGACTTGGCGCCAAGCTGGCTGAAATCACGCCGGGCGACATCGACGTCTTCTTCTTCACCAATGGCGGCGCCGAAGCCAACGAGAACGCCATCAAGGTGGCGCGCGCCTTCACCGGACGCCACAAAATTCTGGCGCGCTATCGCTCTTATCACGGCGCAACCGCGGGCAGTATCTCCCTGACTGGCGATCCGCGGCGCTGGGCCAATGAGCCGGGAATTCCCGGCGTCGTTCGCGTTCTCGATCCCTATCACGGCATCGAGCGCGGTTGGGACTCCGCCGAAGAGGCGCTGGCCAACCTCCGCGAAATCATCCAGCTCGAAGGCCCGCAGACCATCGCCGCGTTCATCCTCGAGCCAGTCACGGGCACCAACGGGATTCTCGTGCCGCCCGATGGCTACCTCGAGGGCGTACGCCAGATCTGCGACCAGCACGGCATCCTGATGATCGCCGACGAGGTCATGTCGGGCTTTGGCCGCACCGGCAAGTGGTTTGCCGTGGACCACTGGCACGTGGTGCCTGACCTCATCACCCTCGCCAAAGGCCTTACCAGCAGCTACGTTCCACTGGGCGCGGTCGGCATGCGCCATCACATCGCCCAGCACTTCCAGAAGAAGGTCTTCTACGGCGGCCTGACCTACAACAGCCATCCTGTGGGATGCGCCGCCGCGCTGGCGACCATCGGCGTGTACGAAGAGGACGGGCTCATCGAGAACGCGCGCAAGATGGGCGTCGTGATGAAGAGTCTGCTGGCGGACCTGGAGGCGCGGCATCCCTCGGTAGGCGCAGTGCGCTCCATCGGCCTGTTCGGGATCGTCGAGCTGGTGCGCAACCGTCGCACCCGCGAGCCGATGGCGCCGTTCAATGGAACGTCGGAGGAAATGGCTTCGCTGGGCCGCTTCTTCCGCGAACAGGGGCTCTACACCTTTGTGCGCTGGAACACTTTCTTCACCAATCCTCCGCTGTGCATCACCGAAGCCGAACTGCGCGAAGGCTTCGCGATCCTTGATCGCGGTCTGGAGATTGCCGACCGCGCAGTCAACGGGTAGTATGGCTACCAAATCCGGCGGAATCTCCCGTATAACCTTTCCGCCAACGTAGGCGTTGAAATCGGGCTACAATGAAGCAGCGCCAGCGAAAGTTGTAATCCCTGATGTTCGGTCGCGACGAAAAGGTCTCTCAGCTCCGCCTTACCGCAGTGCAATACATTCTGTTGGGCATGTTCTTGGTGCTGGCCTTCGGATTATGGCGTCTGCAGGTAGCACGCGGTGACTACTACACCGCCCTCGCTGAACAGAACCGCATCAAGCAGGTGCCCATGCTGGCGCCTCGAGGAAAGATCCTCGATCGCGAAGGCCGCATCATCGTTGACAACTATCCTTCATTCTCTGTACTGCTGCTGCGAGACCAGAACCGCAACCTCGACTCTGATGCCGACAAGATTGCCGCCGGCCTGCACATGCCGCCCGACGAGCTACGAGCGCGCCTGAAGCGCATGGCGGCAGTGCCGGGCTACCAGCCGCTCTTCCTCAAAGACGACATCACCCCTGATGAGCTGGCATTCATTGAGTCTCACCGCGCCGACTTACCCGAGCTTGACATCATCACCGTCCACCGCCGCCTGTATCCCAAGAATGGGTTCATGGCCCACGTCATTGGCTATGTCGGCCAGGTAAGTGAGGAGATGCTCACGCAGCCGCAATGGGAGCTTTACAACCCGGGGGACATCGTTGGCATGTCGGGCGTGGAGCAGTACTACAACGATATTTTGATGGGTAAGAACGGCTCGCGCCAGGTGCTGGTCAACAGCCGCGGCAAAGAGGTTGGCACGCTGAGCGACGTGCCGGCCGTGCCCGGCAAGCAGCTCAAGCTGACGATCGATCTTGATTTGCAGATTGCGGCGGAAGAGGCGTTGGCCGATCGCAACGGGGCTGTTGTCGCTATGGACCCGCGGAACGGCGAGATACTGGCTATGGCCAGCCGGCCCAGCTTCGATCCGAACGCATTTGCAGTCCACATCAACCGCGCGGAGTGGAACCAATTGATCAGCGATCCCGGAAAGCCGCTGCTCAACAAGGCCATACAGGCACAACTCGCTCCGGGCTCGGTGTTCAAGGTCATCATGGCGACAGCCGGATTGCAGGAGGGAATCGCACAAAACCTGGTCGTGAGCTGCGGCGGCGGAAAGACCTTCTACGGACGCTTCTTCAAGTGCTGGATCTCGGGACAGCACACTACGCATGGCAGCGTGAACATCAGCAAGGCGATCTATCAGTCCTGCGACTCGTATTTCTACACGCTGGCGGAGAAGCTGGGCATCGGCCGCATCGCGAAGTACGCGATCATGCTGGGGCTGGGCCAGAAGACCGGCATTGATCTGCCCCAGGAAGTCAGCGGAGTGATGCCGTCCGAGGAGTGGAAGATCAAGAACTTCAAACAGAAGTGGTATGCCGGAGAAACTATTTCAGTCGGCATCGGCCAGGGGGCGGTGGCCACCACTCCAATTCAACTGGCGCGAGCGGTCGGGGCCATAACCAGTGACGGAGTGTTGGTCCGCCCACATGTGGCCTTTCCTGACCAATTCCCGCCCGGCTTCAAGCAGGTGGCGAACTACACCGACAAGCAGGACATTGGCCTGGAGCAGGACAACTGGATGACGATCACGGATGCCCTGGCGCAGGTAGTCTCCCCGGTCGGAACTGCCCCCAGTGCGGCCTTGAAAGGTATAGACTTTGCCGGCAAGACCGGAAGTGCGCAGACCATCTCCAACGACCTGAAGAAGCGACTGGGCGCCGAAGGCAAGCACTTTAAGGACAATGGCTGGTTTGTCGGCGTAACCCCACGGCGCAATCCCGAGATCGTGGTGGCCGTGCTGCTGGAGGAAGGCGAGCACGGTTATTACGCCGCCCGCGCGGCGGCGCAAGTGATCAAAGCATATGTTGAGAAGCAGCGCGCCGTTCAGACGCAAGTCGCCAAAGCAAGTGGCACGTCAGTCAAGCAGGCTGAAGTTGCAGCGGTCTGGCATGAGGGCGACGCAAAACAGCCTGACAAGATGCAAGCAGGCCGGTTCACCGTCCCTGCCGACGGTAAACCAAAGACCGTAACCTCAGCGCCTGGAATGGAGCAGGGCGACCGGCCCAAGGCGACTTCCAATCTGGAAGCTACCGAAGGCCACGACGAGATGGCCCGTCCAGAAAACCAGATTCCCGCTCCCGAGCCGCCCAAGCCACCCAGCGTAACGCCGGAGGACCAGCCGGAGCAGAAGAAACCTGAGATAAAGCCGGTTGCTCCTGCTACCGCAGTAATCCCCCCCAGGCAGCCATGAGCCGCTACATTTCATATCGCGATTTCGATTGGGTGTTGCTGGTGCTGGTACTCATGATTTGCGCCTTGGGTGTTCTGGAAATCTACAGCGCCACGCTCAACACGAAGTTCATGGGCGTGCACATTAAGCAGGTTTACTGGATTCTGGGTGGAGTGGTGCTCATGTTTGTGGTCAGCGTCCTCAATTATCAGGCGCTGCTGGAACGCGTGCCGCTGTTCTACCTGATCTCCATCGCCTCGCTCCTGGCGGTGGCAACCTTCGGGAAAAAATACCTGGGCGCTCGCCGCTGGGTGCAGCTAGGCTCGTTTCACTTTCAACCGTCGGAATGGGTAAAACTCGTGCTGATCCTGGCGGTGGCGAAGTACTTCGCCGACTCCAGGCCCGAATGTACCGCCCAGGACATCGTCAAGGCGGGAGGGCTGGTTGGGATTCCGATGCTGATGGTACTCGCCCAGCCCGACCTGGGGACCGCGCTCACCTATCTGCCCATTGCCATCATGGGGCTGTTTCTGGGCGGGATGAAAGCCAAGCACGCGCTGGTCATTGTTCTCCTGGGAGCGCTTCTCGCGCCGGTGGGATGGCACGTCCTGAAGCCCTATCAGCGCGCACGCCTAACCAGCTTCATGCAGCCCGAGGCCGATCCCCAAGGCCGCGGATATCAGGTGAATCAGTCGCTGGTCGCGGTGGGCTCCGGGGGTATTTTTGGCAAGGGCACGGCACAGGGCAGTCAGACGCAGGGACAGTTCCTTCCGGTGCCGCACACCGACTTCATCTTCGCCGCTTTTTCCGAGGAACACGGATTTATCGGCGCTATGGGGGTATTACTGCTATACTTCATAGTGCTGATGCGTCTGATCCAGAACGCTCAGACGGCCCCGGACAGGGCTGGGACCTTCGTGGTGATGGGAGTGGTCGCGGTACTGGCGTTTCACGTCCTGATCAACGTGGGAATGGCGGTAGGATTCATGCCCGTAACGGGTATTCCTTTGCCACTAATGAGTTATGGAGGATCGTCAGTACTGTTCATGTTCCTGGCGCTGGGAATTGTAATGAATATCCGTATGCGCCGGTTCGTGAACTGAAGTTACTTTGCCGTTTATCAGGAATGTTTCGCGCCATGGGGCGCGCACAAGCCGGTGTCATTGGCCGGGGAAGTCTCACGAGATTGAGATTTCCGAAGAATGACAACAAGATTACGAGCGCCTTCACGTACGAGGGCAACGCCGGCCGCAGGAAGCTAAGGCCGGACAGGATTGCAAGCACGTTTTGAGGCGGGAAACGGCCCCATCTGCTTTGTGCTGATCGGGAGGCCACAAACCTCAGTTTCGTGCTCTATACGGTGCTAAGGATTCCACAAATTGCGGTACGAATCAGATCTGGTTCTGAACCGGGCGAAAGCCCCGGTGTGCCTGATCACCCGTAGAAGTTTTTCCTGTCCTCCTCACCCGACCGCGCCGGTACGAACCGGAGCACCATGAACAAAGAACTTTATGTGTCCTCCACGCCACATGAAACCAAAGTGGCGTTGGTGGAGGACGACCAGCTCGCCGAAGTCTTCTTCGAGCGGGAAAACGAATACACCCTGGCAGGATCTGTCTACAAGGGCCGGGTCACGCGCGTACTTCCAGGCATGCAGTCCGCCTTCGTCGATGTCGGACTAGAGCGTGATGCATTTCTTTATGTCTCGGACTTCCTTGAACTGCCGAGCGAGGAAGACGAAGAAGAGGAGTTCGGACAGATTCCCGCGCCGCGCACGGCTGTGGATTTGGGCGGGGCGCAGCCAGGACTGGAGGCGGCTTACACAAGTACCCACGGACCGAATGTCGGTGCAGCTTACGAAGAAGATGTCGACGTAGCAGATCAGGATGCTTCGTCCCCAGGTGTTGCTGACGCTGCCAAGGATGGGCTTGAACCTGTCACAGCGGACGATCGTGAATCCGGGGAAGGGGCACGACGTTGGCGCGGACGGCGCCGCCGTCGCGGTGGTCGTCGAGGCCGTCCCGAGAATGGCGATGATCGGCGGGAGCTGAAGGCGGAAACCGGCGGCGAATTGGGGGCCGTACCCACAAGCCATGAGTCGCGCCCGCGTTCGGACTTCGGGCCACCGGCCGATTATGCGCCCATCATCTTGCCGGGAGAATCGATTTCGAAGTACCGCAATCAGGTACAGCCGGAGGCGACCGAACCGGTTACGGAAAGTGCCGGCGTGGAGCACGATCATCCTGCGGATGAGCCTGCCCGCGTTGCAGACATACTCCAGGAAACGGAAGAAGCCGGCGTCCGAGCACGTCACGACGATCATCACCATGAGAACATGAGCGCCATCGTTCATTCCGCGGAGACGGCACCGGCGTTGGAAGCCACCGGACCCGAGGCCTCTCAGGAAGCGGCTGAAATCCTGGCCGCCTGGCCGCAAGACGAGGAAGAGGACGTGGTGGAGGACGAGGCAGAGGCTGAAATTCACTCTGGCGCCTCGCCCGTGAGCGGCGAGCATTTCGAACATTCCTCGCGACCTGCTCATGCACCCAACGATTACAGCAGCTCTCAACGGCTGATCGCCCCTTTGGAAGCGCCGGAAGGACGTACCCTCGAGCACGAAGTTCTGGAAGACGAGGAGGCTGAGTTTCATCCTGTCCCCGATGACCTTGGCGCGATGAGTGAAGTCGCTGGCGATGAGGAACTCGTCCTCGAGGAGGAGACACTCGATTCCGGCAGCGGATTCTCCGAGCGCTGGATCCCCAAGATCGAAGACGTGGACGAGGACGAGGTCGTCGCCGCTGAACTGCGAGGTGAGAACATCTACGGTGCGGAAACCGACGAGGAAGAAGAAGAAAACAACGGGCGGGTTGACGAAACGAGTGGACGGGCCGAATTGCGCGCAGCGTCTTCCACGTCGGCTTATCAACATCGTCCGGCCGAGAGGGCAGGTTCCGATCGCCGGTATCCCTATCGGGGACGCCGTGGTGGCTTTCGCCGCGGCATGCGGGCACGCCCCAATAACAGCCGCCAATATCCCCTCATTACTGATCTCCTAAAAGAAGGACAGGAAGTGCTGGTTCAGATTGCCAAGGAGCCAATCGGCAAGAAGGGCGCCCGCATCACCAGCCACATCGCGCTGCCGGGCCGTTTCCTGGTGTACATGCCGACCGTGAATCACGTTGGCGTTTCCCGCAAGATTGCGTCAGAAGATGAGCGCCTGCGACTGAAGCGCATCGTGACCAGCGAACGCGAAAATGGATTGGGCGGCTTCATCGTACGCACGGCTGCCGCCAACATCAAGGAAGAAGATCTCCGCGCTGACATCCGTTTTCTCAAACACCTGTGGGCGGAAATCAAAAACCGCGCTGAAAACGACAAGTCGCCGGCGCTTATCTATCACGACTTGAACCTGGTGGAGCGGGTGTTACGCGATCAGGTCAACGCCGACTTCTCGCAAATCTGGGTGGACACCGAAGACGAATACGAGCGCGTTGTGCGCTTCGCCAATCGCTTCCAGCCCTCCCTGGTCAGGCGCATAAAGCTCTACACCAAAGACACGCCCTTGTTCGAAGAGTTCGGCATTCAGGAGGAGATCAACCGCTCGTTGAAGTCCAAGGTCTGGCTGAAAAGCGGCGGATACCTTGTCATCAACCAGACCGAGGCCCTGGTGGCGATTGACATCAACACCGGCAAGTACGTGGGCAAGACGCAACGCCTGGAAGACACGATTGTCAAGACCAACGTCGATGCCGTCAAAGAAATCGTACGACAAGTCCGGCTGCGCGATCTGGGCGGTATCATCGTGATCGACTTTATTGACATGGACGAACGCAGGAACCGCCAGAAGGTGATGCAGGCGCTCGAAGAGGCACTGCGCTACGATCGCGCGCCCTCGAAGGTACTACAGTTCAACGATTTCGGCCTGGTCGCGATCACCCGTAAGCGGGTGAAGCAGTCACTCGAGCGCACCTTGGGCGAGCCTTGCCCGTACTGTGTCGGCGCCGGATTCGTGAAGTCCGTTCCAACGGTGTGCAATGAGCTTTACATTGAAATGCGCAAGATGGCGAAGCTGCACGATAGGAACGACGTCACATTGCGCGTCAATCCGGAGGTTGCCAAGGCACTGAAGGCAAACAACGGGAAGCTCATTACCGAACTGGAAGACCTGACCGGCAAGACCGTGCTGGTGAAAAGCGATCCGACCCTCCACCAGGAGAGTTTCGATATTCACTAGGGGCTAAGTGGCCAGTGATGTGTGGTTGGGAATCAGCCGGCGGGCCGCATTGCCGGCTGATTGCTTGTGTAATACATTTTCGCGAGCTGAATCAGCCGCAATCCGAACTAAGCCGCCGGCGGCTTCACGCCGCCGGCGGTGCGCTGGGCACGTCGAGCATTCCGAGTCTCTGTTCGGCAGGAAGAAACACTGAGAATACAGTACCGCTCTTCCCGGGCCGAGTGGAGCTTCGGAGGGAAATTGTGCCCTCGTGTTTTTCGATAATGCCGCGGCTCACCCACAGGCCCAAGCCGGTCCCTTTCTCGCCTTTGGTTGTATAGAAGGGCGCAAACAGGTTTCTACGGACACCCAACGAAAAGCCTGAGCCTGTGTCGGCAACCGTCACGCGTACGCCTCTACATGCTGGATCGCCAGGGAGGCTTGAGTCCCGGACATGCAGGATAAGCCTGCCCCCATGCGGCATGGCCTCAATTGCGTTGCCCACAAGATTGGAGAACACCTGGCGCAGTTCGCCGGGGAATCCTCTCACCGGTCGCTCAGTCTCCACGCACTTCTCCACCTTGATGTGGCCCCTCCTGATCTGCGGTGCATGCAATACCAGCACACTTTGGAGGACGTCTGCGAGATCGACATCGACCGGAGTTCGCGCTTCGCGATGGAAGGTGAGGAGCTGTCCCGTGATCTGCGCGATACGCGCCAGTTCATCACTCGCCATCTCCAAATATTGCGACGAGGCTTCGCTTCCGTGGTGTTCGTGCCGCAGCAAGTAGATGAGGTTGGAAACCGTGTCCAGGGGATTGCGGATCTCGTGCGCAATGGTGGCTGATAAGCGCCCGGCCTGCGCCAGACGCTCGCTGCTGCGCAAGGTCTGTTCCGCCCGGCGACGATCTGTAATGTCACGGAAAACAATCACCACTCCGACGAGCTGCCTGTGATCGTCCAGGATTGGGGCTGCGTTCAGCTCAATCGGATACTCCCGCTGCAAGCGGTCGACGAGCAGTAGATTGTGGGAAAGTCCAACCGCGCCTTGTGATCGGCGAACGGTGTGAACGGGATCGTCTATCTCGGCGCGGGTCTGCTCATCCACAATGTGCAGCACTTCGCGCAGCGGCCGTCCGTGCGCGGCTGCGTAATCCCAGGCTGTCAGTTGCTGGGCGACTGGATTGACAAATGAAACGTTTCCATCCGCGTCGGTGGATACGACAGCGTCGCCAATACTCTTAAGGGTGATCTCGTAGGATTCCCGACTCTCCCGCAGTTGTGCGGTTTTTTCCCCTTCCGCCCGCAAGTGCCGCTCGTAGCTGGACGATAACGCGTACAATTCCCGTCGGGTGAGAGTGAAGAGAAGGAACGCTACCAGCAGGGAGAGTCCAACGGCAGTACCGTCGGCGATATTGCCTAGAATCGTAGAGCGGCGATAACGAACATCACGCAACTGTTCCTCTACGGTAAGAATCTCCCGCTGCTTCGATCGGATCTGATCCATCAACGCTTTGCCGGTTTCAAAGTCCTTGACCGAGACGGAACTGCCGGCCGGTTGCCGCAACAGGCTTTCTGAATACTCGATCCATTGGCGATCCAGCTCCCGCATCTCTTGGAACCGGCGGTATTGTTCAGGATTCTCGGCACTGAGCTTCAGCAACAGAGCTTGTTGCTCCGGAACACGAGTCTTGGCTGCGTTGTAGGGCTCCAGGAAGCTCTTGTCGCCAGTTAGGTGATAGCCACGAATCCCGGTCTCCATGTCCACCATGTAGCGCATGAGCTGGCGGGCATTGGAGATCACCTGCTCGGCGTGGTCCACCCACCTCAACGAATTGGTCAGGCTGATGATCTCTACCAGGAGAGTTACCGCAAGCAGCACCAGCAGGATGACCGGGATCGCAACCGTGCGCCGCAGCAGTCTTTGGAAGCTGCGCTGATCCATCCTTATCAGTCCGTAGTCTTAACCCGTAAGATGATACAGCAAAGGTTCGACGTTGGTACGTTAATCGGTGGAAATTGGCCTTGGTTGCGCATGCGGCGGCCCAGGCAAGCGTTCGGGAAGAGAGATTACACTTATCTAATGATTCGGTATCATCTCCGCAGGTTTACATCTGTCACAGTCGTTTCGCTCGCCGTCTCGGCGCTTGCGCAGGGTCCCACGGAGCTGAAGCCTGGCTTCAACTTGTTTACCAAGGAGCAGGATGTGCAAATCGGGCGGGAAGCCGCGGCGCAGGTGCGCAAGGAAATGACCATCGTCAATAACCCGGCCTTGACCGCCGAAGTGAATGCCGTTGGCCAACGCTTAATGGCATCGAAGGAGGCGGAGGCCAGCGGCTTTCCCTTTACATTCCAAGTCGTAGCCGACCCCGCCATCAATGCCTTTGCCCTGCCCGGTGGACCGATGTTCATCAACACCGGGTTACTCAGGGCGGTGGATAACGAGGGCGAACTCGCCGGCGTGATGGCCCACGAGATGTCGCATGTGATTCTGCGTCACGGGACCAATCAGGCGTCCAAAGCCAACCTGATTGAGCTGCCGGCTCTGCTTGCCGGGCAAATCCTGGGTGGCAGTGGCGGCATGATGGGACAGCTCGCGCAGCTGGGAATCGGGCTTGGAGCCAACAGCGTGCTTCTGAAGTTTTCGCGCACCGCAGAAAGCCAGGCCGACCTCCTGGGCTCTCACCTGATGGCCGAGGCCGGATACGATCCCATGCAGATGGCCAGGTTTTTCGAGAAGCTCAATTCCGAAGGCGGCTCCGGCGGGCTGCAGTTTCTCTCCGACCACCCCAATCCCGACAATCGGGAGAAGGCCATCGAGCAGGAAGTGGCCCGCTTGCCAGAGCGGACTTACGGCTACCGAACAGGCGAGTTCGAGCGCATGAAGAAGGCGCTCGCAACCATCCACGAACCTGCGTCGAAACCCAGGGCGGCGCAATAACCAAAGGGCCGTTTACCTTCTTCAACCGGACGACGCCACCGGGTGGGCATAATTCGCGACCAGCGGGGTCACGGCGTCGCCGAGCCGGATGTTGGCAACGGCCTGTTCAGGCCGATAGTACTGGCCGAATGCAACACCATCACCTTTGCGGCGAAACCTCGCGAGGGTAGCCAGCGGCTCAGGACCGCTGGGAGTTCCTGTCGCCTGATCAATGGTCGTAATAATACAGCGGAGGCAGTTCTTCACTGCGCGGAAGGCGGCATCCCCGATTCGAATCCGCTCCCATTCATCCTCGCCGAACGGCGCGGCGTCGCGCACCACGATGTTCGGCCGGAAACGGTCCATCGGCAATGGAGCGGCAAGCTGCCGGTTGAGCTCCTCCAGCGAAGCCTCGCTGATGACATGGATGGGAGAGCTGTCGTGAAAGGCGACATCGCGTCTGGTGCGGAAGACGTCCGCGCGAATCGAAAGCAATTGACACGGCACCCCGATGACTTCGCTCATCGCGTCGCTGATCTCCTGAACGGCCGCAACTCCTACGTAAGCGTGTCCCCATACATCCACGGTTACCTCGCGGCCGGTCCAGCTCGCACCGTCATAGGGAACGAAGACCTCCCGGCCATCTGCCGTTGTAATATGCAGCCCATCTGGCTCAATGCGAGGCGCGAGCGTTGCCAGCAGAGGACACTCGCGCTGCGTGATCATCTGCGACGCCGGGCTCACTAGCATCCACTGGCGATCATGCTCCAGCCCGTACGGGTAGACGCGTGCCTGCTCCAACGCGATACCCCGCAGCGACTTAATTGGGTATAGGTTGATGGCTGACACATCCATACGACACCTCCGGCGCACGAATAGATTTCCGACTCTTACCCATGGCCACCGGCCGCTCGTTCAATCTCCACGCTCGATGTGATCTGAAACGCCGGGCTCAGCGACCGGTACACGGGACAACTTTGTGCGTAAACACCATGGACGCGGTCCACGGTCTCGCGAATGGCAGCAGGATCTTCAGTCTTCAGGGTGTGCGCAACATGTACGCGCTTGATCACCAGCACCCCGCCTTCGTTTTCCACCTCACCACGAACATTGCACGTGAGGTGACCTTCACTGGCATTGATGTTGCGCGCCTCCAGCGCGCCGCCAAGGGTGCCGAGCATTCAACCGCCCAACGCCGCGATGACATAGTCGATGGTGGCAGCGTGCGGTTCGGGCAGGCTGTTTTCGTCAATGCCGTAATGCTTCGCTATGGCGCCATGCACGCTGAACATCACCGGCCGCGGCTCGCCCGGCAAATACGCCCGCCGCAGCGTGCCCTTGATGCGCTCGATACGAACGGTGGACGTGTACGCGACCTCAGCCATGGATGCCTCCTCGGGTTCAGCAATAATACAGGCTCAATGCCTGGTCTCGCTGCTGCGATGAAGATCGTCGCCAACGCGATTGCAGCACCAGAATTCCTTCGGACCCCTGGAGTATTATCAACCGACGTTCTTCCACGGGAGACAAATGATGGAATGGGAGCGCGTGATCCGATTCGTGCTGATGGGGACTCTCACCGCTGAACTGGCTGGACAACTTCCTATACCTCCCGGAAGTACTTTACGTGCTGTTCTTCATCTGGCTGATTTGCTCCGGTCCGGGAAGGTTCAGTATCGATTTCTGGCTGGCGAGTAAGGTGGAATGAGCGGAAACAATGAGTCCGGTGCGAACCTAGGAGAATAATGCGTGCAATGGCTCCTCAACTTACCCGACTGGCTGTATGGCATCCTCGCGGTCGTATTCTCGGTGCTGGTTGGTGTTGGCGGCCTGATGATCACGCGCAAGTGGATAGCGCGCTTGCACGTGGCCACCTCATACAACGAAATTGTCAGCTACTACCTGAGCACGGTAGCCATCTTCTACGGCATCATGCTCGGCCTCATCGCGGTGAGCGTGTGGGAAGGCTACAACAGTGCCGAGAACTCAGTTGCTCTGGAAGCGGGTTCGCTGGCGGCCCTGTACCGCGACGTCAGCGGTTATCCCGAGCCTGACCGCAATGTGCTGCAGGCCGCTCTGCGGGAATACGCGCGCTATGAAATCCAGGTGGCTTGGCCGCAACATCGTAAGGGGATCCTTACACGAGGCGGTATGAACCTCCTGTGGCAGTTCCAGGATCACTTGGAAACCTTCGAACCCAAGACCAGCGGACAGCAGGCCCTCCACGTTGAAACCCTTCGCGCCTTCAACGAAGTCGTCCAGAAGCGCAGCCTGCGCCTGGACAGCGTGACCGCGCATTTGCCGCGGCCGCTGTGGGATTTCGTCGTCCTGGGAGCGGTACTGAGCTTCGTCGTGAGCTGGTTTTTTCAGCTCAAGAGCTTCACCATGCACGTTTGGATGACCGCCTTCTTTGCCGCCCTCCTGGGCATGGAGATTCATCTCCTGGTCATCATGAACCATCCTTACAGCGGCAGCCTCGGCGTCAGCCCTGAGGCCTTCCAGGTTGTGTACGACATGCTCATGCGGTAGCAACCTTCGCCCTGCTTGCATGTGCCGCAGAAGGCTGCTCCGCAGCCCGGCGTTGAGCGTGAACAATCCACAGCGGGGTGAATCGTCCGCAATCCCCCTGATAACAAAGCAAATCGAGTTCTTGACATTGCAAATTGCAATGTTATAATCGCAATCAGCAATATGAAGCTGGGCGAGAAAATCCGTTACCTCCGGCTGGTGGAAGGCACATTGCGCGACATGGGTCGTGAGATGACCCAACAGGACCTGGTGGTAGCGCTGAAAAAGGAAATGGGCAGCGGGTTGAGCCAATCGTACCTGTCGCAGATCGAGAGCGGCGCGAGGCCGCACCTGACGAACGCATCGCGCATGTTATTGGCGCGCTTCTTCAAGGTGCATCCCGGGTACCTGGTGGACGATCCCGAGGGCTACCACACCGAGCTGACCAGCGATCTGCGGGCCATGGAAGACCGGCTCGACCTGTGGCTGATCAACGGAGCGGAGCAATTCGCCCGCGATCCCGAGCTGAGCCAGGCATTGCTGCAAGTGGCCAAGTATAAGGACTCGCGCCAATGCCTGGTGCTGATGGGCGCCATTCTGGAATCACCGGAACTGGTCGAGCGGCTAACAGAAGTCTTGAAGCCGGGACTGGGCGAGCCAAAGCACCGGGGCGGACGGCGCAAGAAACTGGCGGGAGCGAACGTATGACGTGGGCCATGTTCTATCTCGTGTGCTTTCTGATAGGCGTAACGCTGAGCGTGTTGTCATTCCTCACCGGAAGCTTTCACTTGCCGCACGCGCATTTTCATGTGCACGTGCCGCACGGTGGCGCACACGCCGCGGGAGGAGCGCATGGAGCCGGCAGCAGCGGCAGCGAGATGCCGTTCCTTAATTTCGGGACCATCACGGCCTTCCTGGCATGGTTCGGCGGCACCGGCTATCTGCTGACCCGCTACTCGTCGCTGGTGGTAGCGGGAGTGTTGACGCTGGCGATCATCGCCGGCCTTGCTGGATCGACAATTGTGTTTTGGTTTGTTGCAAAGATCCTGCTCAAGCACGATCGCGAACTCGATCCCGCGGATTACGAACGCGTGGGAGTGCTCGCCCGCATCAGCAGCCCGATTCGCGCGGGCGGCACGGGAGAAATCATCTTTTCGCAGGAGGGCACTCGGAACACCTGCGGCGCGCGCAGCGAGAGTGACGAAGCCTTGCCCAAGGGGACTGAGGTAGTGATCACGCGCTATGAACATGGCATCGCTTATGTCCGCCGCTGGGATGAGTTGGCGGAAGAGGGAAAGACAGCAACCAGCAACCAATCGGAGCGAGAATCATGACAAATCTATTGGTAGCGATTCTATTGGGCGTAGGAGTTGGCTGGGCAATGGGAGTTGCATTTCATAACCCCGCACAAGGTATGGCGCTGGGCGCTGCAGCGGGGATTGCGGCCTTGGCAATATCGCTGGCCCTGAAACGCGGTGAGGGAGAAGGCAAGACCAGTCGTTAAACAAGTTTTGGGCTGAGAGCCGGCAGCCGAGGGCTGACGGCTAAAGGAGGTTTTATGGGCCTGCACATTCCAACCGAAGCGTTAATCATCGCCTGGACCGCGGTAGCGGCAGTAGTGCTGTTGACCGCCATCTTTGCCCGGCTCTATCGCAAGGCCGGGCCCAACGAAGCCCTGGTGGTGTACGGGTTTCGCGGCACCCGCGTGGTGAAGGGGCACGGCACAGTCATCTTCCCCATGGTGGAGAACTCCCGCGAGCTCTCGCTGGAGCTGATGTCGTTCGACGTTGCGCCCCAGCAGGACCTCTACACCAAGCAGGGCGTGGCCGTCACGGTCGAGGCGGTGGCGCAAATCAAGGTCAAGTCTGATCCGGAATCCATCCTGACCGCGTCGGAGCAGTTCCTCACCAAGCCGCCGCAGGAACGGGAAGGCCTGATCCGGCTGGTGATGGAAGGGCACCTGCGCGGCATCATCGGGCAGCTCACGGTGGAAGAAATCGTGAAGCAGCCGGAGATGGTGGCCGACCGCATGCGCTCCACCTGCGCCGACGACATGAACAAGATGGGGCTGGAGGTGATTTCGTTCACCATCAAGGAAGTGCGCGACAAGAACGAGTACATCGCCAACATGGGACGTCC
>Ga0335082_10002701_pt1 | contig 19143 bp, 31 predicted proteins | sample Lox_Sample_41_FD_206718 | JGI IMG/M metagenome (GOLD analysis project Ga0335082, IMG submission 206718) | Soil microbial communities from Loxahatchee National Wildlife Refuge, Florida, United States - Lox_Sample_4.1 | ecosystem: Environmental > Terrestrial > Soil > Wetlands | place: USA...
TCCACGAAGGCACTGCCACCATGGACTGGATGGAGCAGGAGCAGGAGCGCGGCATTACGATCACTTCCGCCGCGACCACGTGTGAGTGGCGCGACACCCAGATCAATATCATCGATACTCCCGGCCACGTAGATTTCACCGCTGAGGTCGAGCGCAGCCTGCGCGTGCTGGATGGCGCAGTAGCAGTTTTCGACGCCGTCGCCGGCGTTCAGCCGCAGTCGGAAACGGTTTGGCGGCAGGCGGATAAGTACAACGTTCCCCGCATTTGCTTCATCAACAAGATGGACCGCGTGGGCGCGGACTTCTATCACTCGGTCGATACCATTGTCGATCGGCTCAAGTGCCGTCCCGTCGCGATTCAGCTTCCCATCGGCGCCGAGGATCAGTTCAAGGGCATCGTCGACCTGGTCGAGATGAAGGCCATGATCTGGCGCGACGAGACGCTGGGCTCCAAATACGATGTGGTCGAAATTCCGGCGGACCTGGCCGAGAAGGCCAAGGAATATCGCGAGAAGATGATCGAGGCGGTTTCCGAGTTCGACGACAAACTCTTCGAGAAGTTCATCGAAGGGCACTCGCTTTCGAACGACGAAATTCGCGCGGGCATCCGCAAAGCCACGATCGCGCTGAAGATCTTCCCGGTGATCTGCGGCACGGCCTTCAAGAATAAGGGCGTGCAGACGATGCTGGACGCGATCGTCGACTACCTGCCCTCGCCGCTGGACATTCCGCCGGTGGAAGGCACGGACGTCGATGATCCGGAGAAGATCCTGACCCGCAAGGCGTCGGACAAGGAGCCGTTCTCAGCCCTGGTCTTCAAGATCATGACCGATCCGTATGTCGGCCAGCTGGCCTTCTTCCGCGTCTACTCGGGCACGATGCGCGCGGGCGAATCGGTTTACAACGTCGCCAAGGCCCGCAAGGAGCGTGTCGGCCGTCTGCTCCGCATGCACGCCAACAAGCGCGAAGAGATTCAGGAGATCGTGGCGGGCGACATTTGCGCCGCGGTGGGCCTGAAGACCGTCTCCACCGGCGACACCATCTGCGACGACCAGCACCCGATCGTTCTCGAATCCATCGACTTCCCCACGCCCGTCATTCAGCTCGCGGTTGAGCCGAAGACCAAGGCCGACCAGGAAAAGATGGGCCTGGCGATTCAGAAGCTGGCGCAGGAAGATCCCACGTTCCGCGTCAACACCGATCCCGACACGGGTCAGACCATTCTCTCGGGAATGGGCGAACTGCACCTGGAAATCATCGTGGACCGCATGATGCGCGAATTCGGCGTAGGCGCCAATGTCGGCAAGCCGCAGGTGGCCTATCGCGAGACCATCCGCAAGAGCTCCGAGGGCGAAGGCCGGCACGTGAAGCAGACCGGCGGCCATGGCCAATACGGCCACGTCAAGATCAAGGTCGAGCCGCTGCCCGGCGGCGGGTTCGAGTTTGTCGACGACATCACCGGCGGCCGGGTCCCGAAGGAGTTCATCAAGCCCACGGAAATGGGCATCAAGGAAGCGCTCGAGGGCGGCATCCTGGCGGGCTATCCGATGTCGGACGTCAAGGTAACGCTGTACGACGGCAGCTATCACGATGTGGACTCGTCGGAAATGGCGTTCAAGGTGGCCGGTTCGCTGGCTATCAAAGAAGCCGTCAAGCGCGCCAAGCCCGTGCTGTTGGAACCGATCATGACCGTCGAAGTGGTCGTCCCCGAGCAGTACATGGGCGATGTGATCGGCGACCTGAACTCGCGGCGCGGCCGGATTGAAGGCATGCAGCTTCGCGGCACGACCCAGATCATCAAGTCGATGGTGCCGCTGTCAGAAATGTTCGGATACGCGACCGAATTGCGTTCGCGCACGCAGGGCCGCGGCAGCTTCACCATGCATTTTGGCAAGTACGAAGAAGTTCCCGGCGGTCTCGCCGAAGAGATCGTGAGCAAGGTCCAGGGCAAGATTACGAAATAAGGAGATTATTACTTTCGTATGGCGAAGGAAAAATTCGACCGCACTAAGCCGCACGTGAATATCGGGACGATCGGGCACATCGATCACGGCAAGACCACCCTCACGGCGGCCATCACCAAGGTGCTGGCAAAGCACAATCCGAAGGTAAAGTTCCGCAGCTTCGATTCGATCGACAACGCTCCGGAAGAGAAGGCCCGCGGTATCACGATCGCGGTGGCGCACATCGAGTACGAAACGGCCAACCGGCACTATGCCCACGTGGATTGCCCCGGCCACGCCGACTACATCAAGAACATGATCACCGGCGCCGCCCAGATGGATGGCGCGATCCTGGTGGTCGCCGCCACTGACGGTCCCATGCCGCAAACCAAGGAGCACGTGCTGCTGGCGCGGCAGGTCGGTGTGCCATACATTCTGGTTGCCTTGAACAAAGTCGATATGGTGGACGATCCCGAGTTGCTCGACCTGGTCGAACTGGAAGTCCGCGATCTCCTGAGCAAATACGAGTTTCCTGGCGACGATACGCCGATCGTGCGGGTCTCCGCGCTGGGCGCGCTGAACGGCGAAGCCCAGTGGGAGAAGGGCATCGACGAGCTGATGGATCAGGTGGATAAGTACATCCCGATGCCGCAGCGCGCCGTCGACAAGCCTTTCCTGATGCCGATCGAAGACATCTTCTCGATCCAGGGCCGCGGCACGGTCGTGACCGGCCGTATCGAACGCGGCATCTGCAAGGTCGGCGAGGAAATGGAAATCGTCGGCTTCCGCGAGACCCGCAAGACGGTCGTGACCGGCGTCGAAATGTTCAAGAAGCTGCTCGATGAAGGGCGGGCGGGCGACAACGTGGGACTGCTGCTGCGCGGTATCGATAAGGATGACGTAGAGCGCGGACAGGTCATCGCCAAGCCGGGTACGATCACGCCGCACACGACGTTCAAGGGCCAGGTTTACATCCTGAGCAAGGAAGAGGGTGGCCGTCACACGCCGTTCTTCAAGGGCTACCGGCCGCAGTTCTACTTCCGCACGACGGACGTCACGGGCGTAGCGCAGCTTCCGGAAGGCACGGAAATGGTGATGCCGGGTGACAACGTGGACCTGCTGGTGGAACTGATCACGCCTGTGGCCATGGACAAGGGGCTGCGCTTCGCGATTCGCGAGGGCGGCCGCACGGTGGGCGCCGGCACCGTTACCGAGATCATTAAGTAGGCAATCATGGCGCTTCGAGAAAGAATTCGCATCCGTCTGAAGGCTTACGACCACCGGGTGCTGGACCAATCGACCACGGAGATCGTGGACACGGCGAAGAGGACCGGCGCGACTGTCGCCGGTCCGATTCCGCTGCCGACCTCCCGGACCATTACAACGGTTTTGCGCTCGCCGCACGTGGACAAGAAGTCGCGCGAGCAGTTTGAGATCCGGACGCACAAGCGGCTCCTGGACATCCTGGAGCCCACCCAGCAGACGGTGGACGCGCTGATGAAGCTCGACCTGCCCGCGGGTGTGGATGTGGAGATCAAGGCGTTCGGGAAATGAAATTATCACCGCAGGGGCGCAGAGACGCGGAGGAAAGCAAGATTTTTGTTTTTCCGGTTTTCTCAGCGCCTCGGCGTCTCTGCGGTGAATAAAGGATTTGAAGATGAGCCCAGGAATCCTTGGCAAAAAGATTGGAATGTCGCAGGTGTTCCGGCCGGACGGGCAAGCCGTCCCGGTGACCCTGCTGAAGGCCGGTCCCTGCATGGTGGTGCAGCGCAAGACGCCCACCACGGACGGCTACGATGCGGTGCAGCTTGGCTTGGTCGAATTCATCAAGCCGCAGCGCATCAATAAGCCGACGGCGGGCCGCCTGAAGAAGGCCGGCGTCGAAGGCGCGAAATTCATGCGCGAGTTCACCCTCCGTCCCGGCGACGACGATATGAAGCCGGGCGACCAGGTGCTGGTGGACCAGTTCAAGCCCAAGGACAAGGTGGACGTCATCGGCATCAGCAAGGGCCGTGGCTTCGCCGGTCTGGTGAAGCGCCATCACTTCGGCGGCGGCGCGGACACCCACGGCTCGATGTTCCACCGCGCTCCCGGTTCGATCGGCGCGTCCTCCTTCCCGTCGCGTGTGCTTCCCGGCATGCGCATGGCGGGTCATATGGGGCACGCCAAGGTGACTGTACGCAACCTGGAAATCATCGACGTGGACACCGAAGACAACGTGCTGATCGTGAAGGGCGCGGTGCCCGGACCGAACGGCGGCTACGTGGTGGTGCGGAGGTCCAAGAGGTAACACCCATGCCGACTGTCGATGTAGTGGATTTGAATAATCAGAAGGTCGGCCAGCTCGATCTGGCCGACGAGGTCTTCGGCGCCGAGGTCAACGAGTCGCTGCTCTACGAAGCGGTCCGCCAGTATCAGGCGGGCCTGCGCGCGGGCACGCACAAGACCAAGGTCCGCGGCGAAGTGCAGGGCTCGGGCAAGAAGCTCTGGAAGCAGAAAGGCACCGGCCGGGCGCGCATGGGTTCCGTGCGTTCGCCGATCTGGCGGCACGGCGGCACGGTTCACGGGCCGGTTCCGCGCGACTACAGCTACAAGCTGCCCAAGAAGATGCTGCTGGGCGCGCTGCGCTCGGCGCTCTCCGCCAAGGTTCGCGATGGCGAGCTCAAGGTGGTTCAGGCGTTCAACTTCGCCGACCACAAGACCAAGAACGCGATGGATACGCTGATCAAGCTGGAGTCCGGACGCACGGTTCTGGTGGTGGACAACGGCGAGAACCGCAACCTGACGCTCGGCATCCGCAACCTGAAGGGCGTGACGCTCATGCCTACCCGCGAAGTGAATCCGTACCACCTGCTCGGCCACAAGACCGTGCTGGTGAGCGAAGCCGCGGCGCGGAAGTTTTCGGAGGCGCTCGCAAAATGACTCTCTATGAAGTAATCCGCCGCCCGCTCGTGACCGAGAAGGGCGTGACGAAGAAGGACGAAGAGCGCACGCTGTGCTTCGAAGTCTCGGCCGAGGCCAACAAGACGCAGGTGAAGGCGGCTGTCGAGAAGCTTTTCAAGGTCAAAGTGGCTGAAGTGCGCACCGCGACGTTCGAGGGCAAGCTGCGCCGGCGCGGCCGGTTCGCCGGTTACCGCCCCGATTGGAAGAAGGCCTACGTGAAGCTGAAGGATGGGCAGAAGGTGCCCGACTTCGCGGAGATTTAAACCATGCCGATCAAATCATTCAGACCGGTGACTCCGACGCGGCGGTTCCAAACCGTCACCACGCGCGATGAGATCACCAAGGATCGCCCGGAGAAGTCGCTCGTCGAGTCCAAGCAGCGCACGGGCGGACGCAACAGCATCGGCCGCGTCACTTCCCGCTTCATCGGCGGCGGCGCCAAGAAGGCGTATCGCGTCGTCGATTTCAAGCGCGACAAGATCGGCATCCCGGCCGTAGTCGCGGCGGTGGAGTACGATCCCAACCGGTCGGCCCGCATCGCCCTGCTGAACTACGCGGACGGGGAGAAGCGCTACATCCTGCATCCGGATGGGCTGAAGGTCGGGCAGAAGGTGATGTCCGGTCCCGAGGCCGACATTCTGACGGGCAACGCGTTGCCGTTGAAGAACATGCCGGCCGGCACCGTGGTGCACAACATCGAGCTGAAGCCGGGCAAGGGCGGCCAGATGGCACGCTCGGCCGGTTCGCAGGCGCAGCTGGTTTCGAAGGAAGGCGGGATCGCTCTCCTGAAGCTGCCCTCCGGCGAAGTTCGCCGCGTGCAGCTGGATTGCTACGCGACCGTCGGCCAGGTGGGCAACCTGGACCACGAGAACGTTTCGCTCGGCAAAGCGGGCCGGACCCGCTGGCTCGGCAAGCGCCCGCACAACCGCGGCGTTTCGATGAACCCGGTCGATCACCCGCATGGCGGCGGTGAGGGCAAAACCTCGGGCGGCCGTCACCCGGTCACCCCGTGGGGCCAGCCGACGCGCGGCTTCAAGACGCGCAACAACAAGCGCACCGATAAGTGGATCGTCACGCGAAAGAGTAAAAAGAGGTAAGCGATGGGTCGCTCAGTTAAAAAAGGACCGTTCACCGACACGCACCTGGAAGCCAAGGTGGCCGTGCTCAGCGCCGCCAACGAGAAGAAGGTCGTCCGCACCTGGTCGCGGCGCTCCACGATTCTTCCTGAGTTCGTCGGCCACACGATCGCGGTCCACAACGGTAAGAAGTTTATTCCGGTCTACGTCACGGAGAACATGGTGGGCCACAAGCTCGGCGAGTTCTCGCCCACCCGCACGTTCAAGGGCCACTCCGTGAAAGCGGCAACGGAGAAGTCGGCGAAGCCGGCATAAAGAGGATTTCATGCTCGCGAAAGCTGAAGCACGCTACATTCGAATTTCCCCGCAGAAGGCGCGGCTGGTCGTGGACCTGATCCGCGGCCAGAAGGCGGGGGCTGCCATCACGACGCTGCGCAGCACCAACAAGCGCATCGCGCCGGCGGTGGAGAAGGTTCTCCACTCCGCGATTGCCAACGCCCAGCACATCAACGAGGATGTCGACGTCGACGCCCTCTACGTTGCCGAAGCGTATGTCAACGAAGGCCCGCGCATGAAGCGCGTGCGGCCGGCTCCCATGGGCCGCGCCTACCGGTATCAGCGGCGCCTGGCTCATATCGTCATCAAGGTGGCGGAGAAGGGATCGGAACAATAGATGGGACAGAAAGTTCATCCGTACGGATTCCGGCTCGGATTCAATAAGCCCTGGCGCTCCCGCTGGTTCGCCAAGCAGGGCTACTCGAAGCTGCTGCAGGAAGATCTCGAGCTGAAGGAAACCCTGCGCGACCGGCTGAAGTCGGCCGGCGTCAGCTCGATCGAAGTGGACCGTCCGGGCAACAAGCTGCGGGTCACTATCCGCACCTCCCGCCCCGGGATCATCATCGGCCGCAAGGGCGCGGAAATCGAGAAGCTGAAGCAGGACATGGCGAAGAAGACGAAGCGCGAAGTCTTCATCGACATCCAGGAAGTCCATCGTCCCGAGCTCGATGCGCAGCTGGTTGCGGAATCGATTGCGCTGCAGCTGGAGAAGCGCGTCGCGTTCCGCCGTGCGATGCGCAAGGCCGTCGACAGCGCCCAGCGCTTCGGCTGCAAGGGCATCAAGGTGCGCGTGTCGGGCCGCCTGAACGGCGCCGAAATTGCGCGCAGCGAATGGTATCTGAATGGCCAGCTCCCGCTGCACACCCTGCGCGCCGATATCGACTACGGATTTTCGGAAGCCTACACCACCTACGGTGTGATCGGCATCAAGACGTGGCTGTACAAGGGCGAGATCCTCGACCTCACCAAGCGCCGCGGCGGTCTGCTCCCCGAGCCGGAACCGCGCCGCGAGCGCCGGGACCGTGGCGATCGCGATCGTGGTCCGCGCCGCGACCGCGGCGACCGCGGGGATCGTGGCGAGCGTGGTCCTTCGGGACCGCCGCCGGTGCCGGCCGCGGAAGCGGGTGGGCCCGCGGTGCAGCCGCCTCCGGGCGAAATGCCGCGTCCGACGCAGCGCCCGAGCGCGCCGATTCTGCCGCCGCTGATGTCGCCGCAGCAGCCCTCGTGGAAACAGGAAGCCCGCCAGGATTCGGAGTCCGCCCCCAAGCCGGAAGGCGAGACTCCCAAGGAGTAAGCCGCCATGATGATGCCGAAGAAGGTCAAGTACAGGAAGCAGCAGCGCGGCCGCATGGCCGGCAAGGCCTGGCGCGGTTCGACGATCGCTTTCGGCGAGTTCGGGCTGAAGGCGATGGAGTGCGGCTGGGTGACGGACCGTCAAATCGAAGCCGCCCGTGTTGCCATGACCCGCTCCATCAAGCGCGGCGGCAAAGTCTGGATCCGGCTCTTCCCCGATAAGCCGATCACCAAGAAGCCCGCCGAAACCCGTATGGGTAAAGGTAAAGGCGCGCCGGAGCAGTGGGTTGCCGTGGTCCGTCCGGGCAAGATGCTGTTCGAGATGGAAGGCGTGGATCGCGCGACCGCCGAAGCCGCCATCCGCCTGGCCGCCCACAAGCTTGCCATCAAGACCCGGTTCGTGAGCCGGGAGGAAGTGCAATAGTTATGAAGATCCGGGAAATTCGCGATCTCGACGACGCCGCCCTGAAGCAACAGCTGCGTGAAATGGATGAGCAGATGTTTCGTCTTCAATTCCAGATGTCCATGGGACAGATGGACGGCCTCAAGAAGGTTCGCACGATGAAGAAGGACCGCGCGCGCATCAACACCATTCTGCGCGAGCGCGAACTGGCTGGAGCGAAGAAATAAGATGGCCGAAGCGCAACAGGCTCAAGGGTTTAAAAACGAGAAGGTCGGCCAGGTGGTCTCCACCAAGATGGCCAAGACGATCGTGGTGGAGGTCAGCCGCCGCGTGCCGCACCCGCTCTACAAGAGGATTGTGGCCAAGCGGAACAAGTTCTACGCCCACGACGAAGAGGGCACCGCCAAGATGGGCGATGTGGTCCGGATCGTGGAATGCCGTCCGCTCAGCAAGCTGAAGCGGTGGCGGCTGGCAGAGATTGTCCGCCGCGCCGCCCAGGTGGGCGCGCAGCCGGCGGATCTGGATGTGAAAGCGTAGGGATTCGGGATGCGGGATTCGGGATGCGGGAGCGCGATGAGTGAGCGTAACTCGAATCCCGAACCCCGAACCCCAGGAGCGAAGCGACTATGATTGGAATGCGAACAATTCTCGAGGTGGCCGATAACAGCGGCGCGCGAAAGCTTTCGTGCATCCTGCCGCGCGGCGGCGACCTCGGTCTTCGCGCGGGCCTCGGTGACGTGATCACCGCCAGCGTGAAAGAGGCGGCTCCCGATTCGGCGATCAAAAAGGGGAAGGTGGTGCGCTGCGTGATCGTCCGCATGCGCAAGGAAACGCGGCGCAAGGATGGCACGTACATCCGCTTCGATTCCAACGCCGCTGTGCTGATCAACGAAGTGGGCGAGCCGGTCGGCACGCGCGTCTTCGGACCGGTCGCGCGCGAGCTGCGCGATAAGAAGTTCATGAAGATCGTGTCCCTGGCTCCCGAGGTAATCTGATGGCAATTGCAAAGAGAAAACCGGCTGAGCCGGTGCGGATCGATCTCAAGAAGGAAGACACCGTGAAGGTGATCTCCGGCCGCGACAGCGGGAAGACCGGCCGCGTCCTCAGCGTCGACCGTACGACCGGCCGCGTGCTCGTGGAGCACGTAATGATGGTCAAGCGCCACACCCGGCCGAATCCGGCCAAGCAGATCAAGGGCGGCATCGCCGAGCGCGAGAGTCCGATCGCGGCTTCCAATGTCATGATCGTTTGCCCGGGCTGCAACAAGGCGGTGCGGGTTTCGCACCATGTCGATCATCTTCCCGGCGGCAAAACCCGGCGCACCCGCGTCTGCCGCAAGTGCGGCGCGGCGTTGGACAGGAAATAAGAGGATTCCATGGCAGCACGTTTGAGAGAGCATTACCAGAAAAAAGTCGTTCCGGCGCTGACCAAAGAGTTCGGCTACGCCAACGTGATGGCCGTGCCGAAGATCTCCAAGATCTCGATCAACATCGGTCTCGGCGAAGCCACGCAGAACGCGAAGCTGATGGACGGCGCGGTCGCCGAGCTCGGCGCCATCGCCGGGCAGAAGCCGGTCGTCACCAAGGCGACCAAGTCCATTTCGCAGTTCAAGCTGCGCGAGGGCCAGTCGATCGGCTGCATGGTCACCCTGCGGGGCGACCATATGTATGAATTCCTGGACCGGCTGGTCAACGTGGCGCTGCCGCGCGTCCGCGACTTCCGCGGGGTTTCGACCAAGTCCTTCGACGGCCGCGGCAATTACACGCTGGGTGTGAAGGATCAGCTGATCTTCCCGGAAATCGATTATTCCAAGGTGGAGAAGACCAAGGGTATGAACATCTCCATCACCACCACCGCCCGCACCGACGCGGAAGGGCTCGCCCTGCTGCGCCAGATGGGAATGCCGTTTCGGCAGTAGCAGGAACTGAGGAACTGAATGGCCACAACCGCCAAGATCGCGAAAGACATCAAACTGGAGAAAGCCCGTAAGGCGAAGACGCCGAAGCTGCAATGCCGGCATCGCAACCGCTGCTGGCGCTGCGGACGGCCGCGCGCCTTCCTGCGCAAGTTCGGCATCTGCCGTCTTTGCTTCCGCCAGCTCGCTCTGAACGGCGAGATTCCCGGCGTGATCAAGGCGAGCTGGTAAGGAGAAATACGGGGCCGCGGATCGGCGTTTGCCGATGACCAGCCCCCAAGGAGCTTTATGACTAGCGATCCCATTGCCGACATGCTGACTCGCGTGCGCAACGCGATCCAGGCCCGCCACCCCAAGGTGGACGTGCCGGCGTCCAAGCTGAAGACGGAAATCGCGCGCATTCTGAAAGAAGAAGGCTACATCATGAATTTCAAGGTAGCCGAAGAGGGCGCGAAGAAGACCATCAAGATCTACCTGAAGTACGGTGCCAACAACTCGCCGGTCATTTCCGCCATCGAGCGCGTTTCGCGCCCGGGTTGCCGCGTTTATGTCGGCCAAACCGACATTCCCCGCGTGCTGGGCGGCCTCGGGATCAACATCCTGACCACCCCGCGCGGCGTCATGACCGGCCGCGACGCTCATAAGGAGCACGTCGGCGGCGAAATTCTGTGTCGGGTTTGGTAACGAGGAATTTCTATGTCTCGAATTGGTAAAAAGCCGATCCCGCTGCCGAGCGGCGTCAAGGTGAAGGTCGGCGATGAACTGGAAGTAACCGGCCCTAAGGGCAAGCTCACGGTGCCGATTCCGTCGGGCATCTCGATCGAGCAGGCCGACGGCAAGCTGGAAATCAAGCGCGCCTCCGACGATCACGCGGCGCTGCACGGCCTGACCCGCGCTCTCGCCGCCAATGCGGTGCAGGGCGTCTCCGGCGGTTTCACCCGCGAACTCGACATCGTCGGCATCGGCTACCGCGCCGACGTGAAGGGCAAGATCGCGACGTTCACGCTGGGTTATTCGCATCCCATCGAATTTCTGTTGCCCGATGGCGTCGATCTCAAGATCGATAAGCAGACGCACCTGGTGCTCAGCGGGTATGACAAACAGGTGCTCGGCCAGGTGGCCGCGAACATCCGCGCGCTTCGCAAGCCGGATCCCTACAAGAACAAGGGCGTCCGCTACACCGGCGAAGCGCTGCGCAAGAAGGTCGGTAAGACCGGGGCGGGTGGCAAATGATTCGTAATCTCGATAAGAAAGAAATCCGCACGCGCATTCACAAGCGCATCCGGCGCAAGATTGCCGGCACCACGGAGCGGCCGCGGCTGGCCATCTTCCGCAGCGTGGCGCACATCTACGCGCAGGTTATCGACGACTCGAAGGGCGTCACGCTGGTGTCGGCCTCCTCGGTCGATAAGGGTGGCAAGACCAACGGCGGCAACGTGGCGGCGGCCAAGGCCATCGGCAAGCTGGTGGCGGAGCGCGCCAAGGATAAGGGCGTGAAGCAGGTGGTGTTCGACCGCGGCGGCTACGCTTTTCACGGACGCGTGAAGGCTCTCGCCGATGCGGCGCGCGCCGCGGGACTGGAGTTCTAATTCATGACGACGTCAGCGAAACGCATCGATCCCGCCAACCTCAACCTGAAGGAACAGGTGGTCGCGATCAACCGCGTCACCAAAGTGGTGAAGGGCGGTAAGAATCTCAGCTTCTCGGCTCTGGTCGTCATCGGCGATCCCTCGGCCAAGGTGGTGGGCTACGGCGTGGGCAAGGCCAAGGAAGTCCCGTCGGCTATCCGCAAAGGCATCGAGGCGGCGAAGAAGGGGCTCCGCAAGGTCAACTCGCTCGAGACCACGATCCCGCACCAGGTCCTGGGCTGCTATGCCAGCTCGCAGGTGCTGCTCAAGCCGGCTCCGGAAGGTACCGGCGTGATCGCGGGCGGAGCCGTCCGCGCGGTGATCACCGCCGCCGGCATCCCCAATGTGCTCACTAAGTCGATCGGCCGGCGCAACCCGCACAACGTGGTGAAGGCGACCATCGTGGCGCTCGAATCGCTGCGCGAAAAGGGCGCGGTTGCGGAGATGCGCGGCCTGGCGGTGGAGAAACTCTAATGGCGGAAGGCAAAATCAAAATCAAGCTGGTTCGCAGCCCGATTTGTACCCCCGAAGCGCACAAGCGCGTCGTGAAAGGTTTGGGCCTGCGGAAACTCAATCAGGTGGTTGAGAGGCCTGACACCCCCGCGTTCCGGGGAATGGTCAAGAAGGTTCCGCACCTGTTGGAAGTGGTGGAATAACTATGAACCTCAGCGATCTTCGTCCTCCCAAGGGCCAGCGGCATGCCCCCAAGCGCATCGGCCGCGGTATGGGCTCCGGACACGGCAAGACCTCGGCCCGCGGCCACAAAGGCCAGCACGCCGGGACCGGCTTCAGCCAGAAGCGCGGCTTTGAGGGCGGCCAGATGCCGCTGCACCGCCGTCTGCCTAAACGCGGCTTCACTAACATCTTTAAGAAGCAGTACGCCATCGTGAACCTGGGCCGTCTCGAGAAGCTGGAAGGCGACACGTTCAATGCCGACCGCCTGATCGAGCTCCGGGTGATCCACAAGGTCGGCGACGGTCTGAAAGTCCTCGGTACCGGCCAGTTGACGCGTGCCATCACGGTGGAGGCCCACCAGTTCTCGAAGTCGGCCGTGGAAAAGATTCAGAAGGCGGGTGGCAAGGCTCAACAACTCGGCCAATCGGAGAGCCAAAGCTAACAGCGGTCGGCGATTCCCGATCGCTCAAGAGGAACCATGAAGTTTTTCGAAGCATTCGCGAACATGTTTCGCGTCCCGGACCTCCGCAAGCGGCTCCTGTTCACCCTGGGGCTGCTGGCGGTGTATCGTCTGGGCAGCCAGATTCCCACGCCGGGCATTAACCTGCAGCGGTGGGCGGACTTCTTCTCGTCGCAGCAAGGCTCGATTTTCGGCTTCTTCGACCTGTTCGCCGGCGGCAATATTCGCCGCCTGACCATCTTCGCGTTGGGGATCATGCCGTACATCACGGCGTCGATCATTCTGCAGTTGATGACCGTGGTCGTGCCGACCCTGGAGAAACTCCAGAAGGAAGGCGAACTGGGACGCCGCAAGATTACTCAGTGGACCCGCTACCTCACGATCATCCTCTCGGTTCTTCAGTCTTTTGGCATCGCCCAGGGTCTGCAGTCCATGCAGCAGGGCATCGTCATCAGCCCGGGTTGGGGCTTCGTCTTTCTGACTATTCTCTCCCTCACCACCGGTTCCGCGTTCATCATGTGGCTGGGTGAGCAGATCTCCGAGCGCGGCGTCGGCAACGGTATGTCGCTGATCATCTTCACCGGCATCGTGGTTGGCTTGCCCCGCGCCATCGAGAGTATCTACCGCAATGTGTTCATCACCCATGAATGGGGCGCCATCACGCTGATCGCCCTGCTGACCATGATGGTGGCGGTGGTCGCCTTCATCGTCCTGGTGGAACGCGGCGAGCGCCGCATCCCGGTGCAGTACGCGAAGCGCGTCGTGGGCCGCCGCGTGATGGGTGGCCAGTCCACTCACATGCCGCTAAAGGTCAACGCCGGCGGCGTCATCCCGGTGATCTTCGCCTCATCGATCCTGGCCTTCCCGCAGCAGCTCGCGCTGATGAACTGGGTAAAGAACAGCACGATCCTGTCGGGGATGCTCAAGAACATCGCGCACGGCGAGCCGCTCTACTACGTGCTGTTCGTAGCCGGCATCATCTTTTTCTGTTTCTTCTACGTTTCGATCATTTTCAACCCCAATGAGGCCGCCGACAACATGCGCAAGTACGGCGGGTTCATTCCGGGCATCCGCCCCGGCCGCAATACGGCCGACTACATGAACAACATCCTCACCAAGATCACCGTCGTGGGCGGCCTGTACCTGTCGATCCTTTGCCTCATCCCCGACATCATGATCTCGGGGATTCACCTGCAGCATTTGCCGTTGCTCGGCAACTGGTTTGACCGCGTCGCTCCGCGCCAGTTGCTCGAAGGGTTGAACGTGAACTTTTACTTCGGTGGAACCTCTCTGCTGATCGTGGTTGGTGTGGCCATGGATACGATCAACCAGATCGAGGCGCAGCTGATCATGCGCCACTACGAAGGTTTCACCCCACGCTCCGGCCGCATCCGGGGACGGAGGAGCAGTTTCTAGTTTTGTGAAGGCCATCGTGCTGTTCGGCTCCCCCGGATCGGGGAAGGGCACCCAGGCGAAGATGATGACTCAATGCCTGGACGTCCCTCACATCTCCACGGGGGATATGCTGCGCGACCGAATCCGCCGCGGGGTTGCCCGTTCGGCGGTGGTTGCGACCATGCAGTCCGGCGCCCTGGTGCCGGATGAAGTGGTCAACACGATGGTTGCCGACCGGTTGAGCGAGCCGGACGCGGCTGAAGGTTTTGTGCTGGATGGCTACCCGCGGACCCAGGCTCAGGCCGAGTACCTGACGAACTGGCTGGATGGACGCGGGATCCGCGAGGTGGTAATCTATCTCGCCGTTGATTATAATGTAGTTATTGCCCGTTTGACCGGACGCCGGCAGTGCCCTCGCTGCGGCACTCTGTATAACATCGTCTCCAAACCTCCTCGGGTGGATATGCTGTGCGATTTGGATGGCGAGACGCTGGTGATCCGCGACGACGACCGCGAGTCGGTGATCCGGGAACGTCTGGAAGCCTATGAGCGGCAGACGCGTCCGGTGTTGGATTATTTTCAATCGGCCGGACGCCAGGTGATCGAGGTGGATGCCAGTAAGGATTCGCCGGAGAAGGTATTTCAGAAGATTTGCCGGGCGATGGAGTGCAATGATTGTTCGGAAGACGGCCGCTGAGCTGGAGAAGATGCGGCGTAGCGGGCTGCTGGTGTGGCAGATCCTGCACAAGCTGAAGGAACTGGCGGTCGAGGGTTCAACGACGTGGGACCTCGAAGTCGCCGCGGAGAAGATGATGGCGGACGCCGGAGCGCGGCCTGCTTTTAAGGGCTATTACGTCCCCGCCGCCGGCGAGCAGTACAAGTTCGTGTTGTGCACCTCGGTGAACAGCGAGATCGTTCACGGAATGCCGAACCCCAAGCGGGTGCTGAAAGGCGGCGATATCGTTTCCATCGATACCGGGGTGAAGCTGGACGGGTATTACGGCGACTCGGCGATCACGGTTCCGATCGGCGAGATCAGCGAGCAGACGAAGAAGCTGCTGCAAGTGACGCAGGATAGCCTGGAGATGGCCATTGACCAGGTGCGGAACGGGAACCGGCTGTTCGACATTTGCGGCACGGTCGAGCAGCATGTAAAGGCGAACGGTTTTTCGATCGTGCGGGAATATGTGGGCCACGGAATCGGCACGCAGCTTCACGAGGAGCCCCAGGTCCCGAATTACGTGGATCGGAAGCACGAAAACCCGCGCCTGAAGCCGGGAATGGTTTTGGCGGTCGAGCCGATGGTGAATGCCGGCCGGCCGGAAGCGGTCGTCCTGAAGGATAAATGGACCGCGGTGACGAAGGACGGGTCCAATTCGGCCCACTTCGAGCATTGCATCGCGGTGACGGAGAACGGCCCGTGGGTGCTGACGAGACCGTAGACTCCGGGGCTCGGGATTCGGGGTTCGGGGTTCGGGTGTCGGGCGTGGTAGTGAAAGAGCGCCCGGCGTTGGTTTTTGAAGTTTTATTGGATACGCAGCAGAAGGTTTTAGCCCACACGGTGGGGCAGGCAGGAAAGAATTTTGTAAGGTTGGTTCCGGGAGATCGGGTGGAGGTTGAATTAATGCCTCACGATCCGACCCGGGGTAGGATTCAGCGCAAGCTGTAACGGGAACTTGGTTCCCGAATCCCGCACCCCGCATCCCGAACCCCCGAAAGGTAGCCATGAAGGTACGAGCGTCGGTCAAAAAGATTTGCGACAAGTGCAAGGTGATCCACCGCGAGGGTGTGGTGCGGGTCATCTGCGTCAATCCCAAACATAAGCAGAGGCAGGGTTAAACTATGGCACGTATTGCCGGTGTGGATCTGCCGCCCACGAAGCGAGCTGAGATCGGGCTGACTTATATTTACGGCGTTGGCCGTACCCGTTCCAAGTCGCTTCTTCACCGGGCCGGCATCGACTTCAACAAGAAAGTCCGCGACCTGACCGAAGACGAGGTCAACCGCGTCCGTCAAATCCTCGAAGAGGAAGGCGCCGTGGAAGGCGATCTCCGGAAGGAGATCTCGCTGAACATCAAGCGCCACATCGAGATGGGCTCTTACCGCGGCCTGCGGCACCGCCGGTCGCTGCCTGTGCGCGGCCAACGGACGCACACCAACGCCCGCACCCGCAAGGGTCCGCGCCGCGGCACTGTGGCGAACAAGAAGAAGGCATCGGCTAAGACGTAAAGGTTGACGCATGGCGAAAGCACCAGCTAAAGCAAGCAAGAAGAAGAGCTTCAAGAAGAAGGAAAAGCGCGTCGTCCACAACGGCGTCGTGCACATCCAGGCCACCTTCAACAACACGATCGTGACCATCTCGGACCAGGAAGGCAATACGCTGGCCTGGTCGAGCGCCGGTTCGCTCGGTTTCCGCGGGTCCCGCAAGGGCACTCCGTTTGCCGCCCAGCAGGCGGCGCTGACGGCCGCGAACAAAGCCAGCGAAACCGGTCTGCGTGTGGTAGAGGTTCGCGTCAGCGGTCCCGGCTCCGGCCGCGAGTCCGCCGTTCGCGCTCTCTCGACCGCAGGGATCGACGTCCGCGCCATCAAGGACGTGACGCCGATTCCGCACAACGGCTGCCGCCCGCCGAAAAAGCGGCGCGTCTGACCGTTATTGATGAGTAAGCGGGAAGAAGGCCTGCCATGGCCGTAAACCGCACCTGAAGTAAGGAAAGGTAAGGAGAAACCAACTTGGCAAGATACATCGGCCCCGTTTGCCGGCAGTGCCGGCGCGAGGGCATGAAACTGTTCCTCAAAGGCGAGCGCTGCCATAGCGAAAAGTGCGCCATCGAGCGCCGCAACTTCGTCCCCGGACAGCACGGCAAGGATCGCAAGGCGAAGATCGTCGGCTACGGCCTCCAGCTCCGCGAAAAGCAGAAGGTACGCCGCGTTTACGGCGTCCTCGAGCGCCAGTTCCGCTCGGCTTATGAGAAGGCCGCCCTGCAAAAGGGCATCACCGGCGAGAACCTCATGTCCTCGCTCGAGCGCCGCCTCGACAGCGTGATCTACCGCATGGGATTCGGCACCAGCCGCGCGCAGGCGCGCCAGGTGGTCCGCCACGGCCACATCGAGCTCAACGGCCGCAAGTGCAACATCCCCTCTGCTCTCGTGAAGGTCGGCGACATCGTCAAGGTGCGCGAAACCAGCAAGAACAACCCCACCATTCTGGCCGCCCGCGACGCCACGGCGCACGCGCCTGCCCCCAATTGGATCGATGTGGATCGCGAAGGATTGACGGGTCGCATCACTGCCCTGCCCCAGCGCAGTGAATTGGTGCAGATCCAGATGAACGAGCAGCTGATCGTCGAGCTGTACTCGAAGTAAGGATTTAGGGTGTGGTCTGCGGGATGAGGGATGCGGGCGAGCGCAACCGGTAACTGCGCCCCGCATCCCTCATCCCGCAGCCCTGACCCCAGAAAGGTTTTTCTATGTTTAAAGGCTTTCAAAAACCCAAGCGTCTGGTAGCCAACACCGAAACGCTTACTGAGCGTTACGGACAGTTTACGGCGCAGCCGTTCCAACGCGGCTTCGGCACAACCATCGGCAATAGCCTGCGGCGCGTGCTTCTCAGCTCCATCGAGGGCGCCGCCATCACGGCGGTCCGCATTGAAGGCGTCGAGCACGAGTTCAGCCCCATCCCGGGCGTGGTCGAAGACGCCACCGACATCATCCTCAACCTCAAGCAGATTCCCTTCAAGATCATGGGTGAAGGGATCAAAACGGTTCGCCTCAACATCGATACGCCGGGCGATGTCCGTAGCGGACAGATCGAAACCGATGCCGACGTCGAAGTGCTCGACCGCGACGTTCACATTGCCACCGTCAGCGAGGGCGGCCGGCTGCACATCGAGATGCGCCTCAAGAGCGGCCGCGGCTATGTCAGTGCCGACAAGAACTTCGACGAGGATCTGGCGCTCGGCTACATCCCGATCGATTCGGTCCACTCGCCCGTCCGCAAAGTCAACTTCGCCGTCGAGGCCGCCCGCCTCGGCCAGATGACCGACTACGACAAGCTCACGCTGGAAGTCTGGACCAACGGCGCCGTGTCCCCGCAGGATGCCATCGGCTATGCCGCGAAGCTCCTCAAGGACCACATGTCCATCTTCATCAACTTCGAGGAAGTGCCCGAGCAGGCCGAAGAGGTCTCCGAGCGTGGCCTCGACAAGATGAACGAAGTCCTGAACCGCTCTGTCGAAGAGCTGGAGCTCAGTGTTCGCAGCTATAACTGCCTCAAGAACGCCAACATCCAGACCATCGGCGAGCTGGTGCAGAAGACCGAGGCCGAAATGCTCCGCACCAAGAACTTCGGCCGCAAGTCGTTGAACGAAATCAAGGAAATCCTGGCCAATATGGGTCTCTCGCTCGGCATGCGCATCGACGCCCACGGCCGTCTGGTGGCGCCGCCCGCACAGGCCGGTGGCATCACCGACTACGGTACCGAAGATGAAGGCCAGCAGGAGTCGATCGAGGGCTAGCCATGAGACACAGAGTTGGCGGATACAAACTGAAGCGGCCTGTAGACAGCCGCAACGCGCTGCTGCGGAACCTGTGCACCAGCGTTATTGAGCAGGAACGCGTCATCACCACCGTGCCCAAGGCAAAGGCCGTCAAGCCGCTGGTCGAGAAGATGATCACCCTGGCCAAGGCCGACACGCTGCATTCGCGCCGCCAGGCGGCCGCCGTGCTGCGCACACCCGATTCGGTGAAAAAGCTGTTCGACACGCTGGGCACCCGGTTCGGCCAGCGGAACGGCGGCTACACCCGCATCACGCGCCTCGGCCCCCGCAAGGGCGACGGCGCCGAACAGGCCATGATCGAGCTGGTCGGGTCCGAGCTGGTCAAGCGTGCTGCCGAACGCGCCAAGCGTCGTGAAGAACGCCTGAAAGCCCAGCGCGAAGGCCGCGAGCCCGAAGAGGGCGAAACGACAGAAGAAGAATAGGCGCTCGATGACGTCACCCTACGATTCGTGACGCCATTCAGCCTGAAACAGAGCCGCGACCGTGAGGGAGCGGTGGCTAAAGCTTCGCAAGTTGCCGT
>Ga0335082_10002702_pt1 | contig 19141 bp, 9 predicted proteins | sample Lox_Sample_41_FD_206718 | JGI IMG/M metagenome (GOLD analysis project Ga0335082, IMG submission 206718) | Soil microbial communities from Loxahatchee National Wildlife Refuge, Florida, United States - Lox_Sample_4.1 | ecosystem: Environmental > Terrestrial > Soil > Wetlands | place: USA: Florida...
GCGCCTTGCCTATCAGTATGGCGATCGCATGTTCGAGCTGTGCCCGCTGCACGGTCACGTCGATCGCCTGCGCCTGCGTGGTGCGCAGCTGCGTTTCCGCCTGCGCCACATCGGCACGCGAGGCCACCCCGCCGGCGTAGCGATTCCTGGTGAGCTGAAGCGATTTATCGAAAGCCTCCGCCGACGCGTCGAGCAGCTGCTTCTGCGAATCCGCGGCGCGCAGCAGAAAATAATCCTGCGCGAGCTCGGCCTGCGCGCTCAGCTGAATGTTCTCGTAGTCTGCCGCACTCGCCTGTGCGTTCGCCTGTTGCGATTCGACGTTGCGACGCACGCGTCCCCACAGGTCGAGCTCCCAGCTCAGATCGACCGGCAACAGATAATCGCTGAAGGTGCCGATCGGAGAGAGGCGACCGAGATTCTCCGATGAGTGCGTGCGGGTTACCGACGCCCCGACGGAGAGCGTGGGGAAGTAAGCCGCGCGGGCGGCCTGCGCGACTGCGCGCGCCTGCTGGAATGCGGCCTGGGCCTGAACCACGCTGAGGTTGGCGATCTGCACCTGCGCTACGAGCGCATTCAATTCGAAGTCGCCATACATCTCCCACCATTTGCCGCGCACAATCGCATCCTGCGGCTGCGCGACCTTCCACCCGGTCGCTTCCTTATAGTCGCCCGGCGCTTCCATCTGCGGGCGCACGTAATCGGGGCCGACGGTGCAGCCGGTGACGACGGTGACCAGAGCGACCGTGGTTAGCCACGGGAGTGTGCAACCGGACAGCGAACGGGGTGGAGCAAGTGAAGGAGGTGAAGGAAGAGAAGGAAGTGAGCCCCCTCTCCCCGACCCTCTCCCCCAGTAAAGGGGGAGAGGGAGCAACCATTGGGTTGCAGTAGTTCCCTCCCCCTTTTTACTAAGGGGGAGGGCTAGGGAGGGGGTTCTCACCTCCTTCACTTCCTTCACTTCCTTCACGCCTTTCTTCACTTCCTTCACTTCCTTCACGCCTTTCTTCTCCTTCTTCACTTCCTTTACCTCCCTCACCCCCCGACCCGCCTCCCGCGCAACCATTATGCCGTCCCCACACCCGGCTGTGGCGCGGGATGTACAGGCTCCTTGCCGCGCAGGCGCGCGTACCACAGGCGCGCCCGATCGAGATACAGATACACGACCGGCGTCGTGTACAGCGTCAGCATCTGACTCACGATCAATCCGCCCACAATGGCGATGCCGAGCGGCCGGCGCAGCTCCGAGCCCACGCCCGTGCCGACCGCGAGCGGCAACGCCCCGAGCAAAGCCGCCATCGTGGTCATCATGATCGGGCGGAAGCGCAGCAGGCAGGCCGCGTAGATCGCATCGCGCGAGCTCATGCCATGCTCACGCTCCGCGACCAGCGCGAAATCGATCATCATGATGGCATTCTTCTTGACGATGCCGATCAGCAGAATGAGACCGATGATCGCGATCACCGTCAGCTCGACGCCAAACAGCATCAAGGCGAGCAGCGCGCCGACCCCCGCGGAAAACAGCGTCGACAGGATGGTGATCGGGTGCACCAGACTCTCATAGAGAATCCCCAGCACGATGTAGACCGTGATGAACGCCGCGAGAATCAGCAGCGGTTGACTGGAGAGCGAGGCTTGAAACGCCTCTGCCGTGCCTTTGAAGCTACCGCGCACGGTGGCCGGCACGCCCATTCTCGCGATCGTGCTTTGGATCAGGTTGACCGCCTCCCCAAGCGAAACCCCAGGCATCAGGTTGAACGACAGCGTCACCGCCGGAAACTGGCCCTGGTGATTCACGGCCAGCGTTGACGCGCTCGGCGCGAAGCTCGCGAAGGCGCTCAGCGGAACTTGCATGCCGTTGGCCGAGCGCACATAGAGGTCGCGCAGGGTACTCGGCTGGCGCCAGTAGCGGGGATCCACCTCCATGACGACGTGATACTGGTTGAGCTGAGTATAGATGTTCGATACTTGCCGCTGACCGAAGGCGTCGTACAGCGTGTTGTCGATCAGGGACTGCGTGATGCCCAGGCGCGAGGCGGTCGCACGATCGATCGCGAGCTGGGCCATCAGCCCGCGGTTCTGCTCGTCGCTGTTGAGATCGGCCAGCTGCGGCAGAGCGCGCAGCTCCTGCAGGATACGGCGCGACCAGTCAGACAGCTCTTTTAGATTTTCGCCTTCCAGGGTGAACTGGAACTGTGCGTTGCTGCGCCGACCGCCGATGCGCACGTCCTGCACTGGCTGCAGATAAAGCGTTGCCCCCGGCACGTGCGACAGCTTGCCGCGCAGTCGATTGATCACCTGACTAGCGCTGACGCCGCGCTCATCCAAGGGCTTCAATGCAATGAAAACGCGCCCGGTGTTGCGAGTGGTCCCGCTGCCCGCGCCGCCGGAAAACCCGAGCACGCTCTCCACTGCGGGATCGGTCTGCACGATCGCTACCAGGCGATTCAGCTTCTCGCTCATCGCCTGGAACGAGATATCTTGAGAGCCTTCGATGGATCCGCTGAGCCGGCCGGTATCCTGGTCGGGGAAGAAACCCTTGGGAATGATGACGAAGAGGTATACGTTCAGGGCCACCGTGGCAAGCGTGACCAGAGCCATGACGAGCGAATGGCGAAGCGCCCACGCCAGGCTCGTCCGGTAGCGGGCGAGCAGCCAGTCGAAGGCCGCCTCGCTCGCTCGGTAGAAGCGACCCGGCGCACGCGCGCTGTGGGGAGTCAACACCCGCGCGCACATCATCGGCGTGGTGGTGAGCGAAACCACGAGCGAGATCAAAATGGCCGCCGACAGCACTACGGCGAACTCGCGGAACAGCCGTCCCAGCATACCGCCCATTAGCAGAATCGGAATGAATACGGCAACCAGCGACAGGCTCATCGACATCACCGTAAAGCCGACTTCGCGTGCGCCTTGCAATGCAGCCTCCATCCGCGACATGCCTGCTTCGATGTGGCGCGACACGTTTTCCAGCACCACGATGGCATCGTCGACCACGAAGCCGGTGGCGATGGTGAGCGCCATCAGAGACAAGTTGTCGAGACTGTATCCGCACACATACATCACGCCGAAGGTTCCGATCAGCGAAACCGGCACCGCCACGCTGGGGATCAAGGTGGCCCGCACCCGGCGCAGGAACACGAACACGACCAGAATCACGAGGCAGATCGAAATGCCAAGTGTGATCTCGACATCGCGCAGCGAAGCGCGGATGGTGGTGGTGCGGTCGAGCACGATCGAGAGGCTGATCGCACCGGGTATCGAAGCCTCGAGCTGAGGGAGCGCCGCACGCAGGCGATCCACGGTTTCGATGATGTTGGCCGCCGGCTGGCGGTAGATGATCACGAGCACGGCGGGCTTGCCGTTCGCGGTGCCGGCGTTGCGCAGATCTTCCACCGCATCGTTCACCTCGGCGACATCGGTGAGCTGCACAGGAGCGCCGTTTCGGTATGTGACGATGAGCGGCCGATACTGCTCAGCACTGTACAGCTGATCGCTCGCGAAGATGTCCCAGGTCTTCTCCCCGTCGTACAGGTGGCCCTTGGGGCGGTTCGCGTTTGCGTTCGCGAGCATCGTGCGTACATCTTCGAGACCGATGCCGTACTTGTTGAGCGCGCTCGGATTGAGCTCCACGCGCACCGCCGGCAGCGAGCTGCCGCCGACGAACACCTGGCCCACGCCCTGGATCTGCGAGAGCTTCTGCTGCAGGATGGTCGACGCCGCGTCGTACATCTTGCCCTTGGTCATCGTGTCCGAGGTCAACGCCAGGATCAGGATCGGAGCATCCGCCGGATTGACCTTCCGGTAGTTCGGATTGGTGGGCAGGTTGGAGGGGAGCTGGCTGCGCGCGGCATTGATCGCCGCCTGCACGTCGCGCGCGGCGCCATCGATGTTGCGGTTCAAGTCGAACTGCAGCGTGATCGAGCTCGAGCCCAGCGTGCTGGTCGAGGTCATCTCGGTTACGCCGGCGATGCGCCCGAGCTGACGCTCGAGCGGCGTGGCCACTGCGGTGGCCATCGTCTCCGGACTCGCGCCCGGCAGCGACCCGGTCACACTGATCGTCGGAAAATCGACCTGCGGCAGCGGCGCCACGGGCAGCAATCGAAACGCAAACGCACCGGAAAGGGCGAGCCCCAGCGTGAGCAGCGTCGTGGCTACCGGGCGATTGATGAACGGCTCAGAAAGGTTCACGGCCGCCCCGGCGCAAGCCTGTCAGCACGGTCGGCGGCACGATGCCCGGTGACGCGCCGCGCGAGCCGGTCGAACGCGAGATAGATCACCGGCGTGGTGTAGAGCGTCAATAACTGACTTACGATCAGCCCGCCGACGATGCTGATGCCGAGCGGCCGCCGCAGCTCCGCGCCGACGCCGGTGGCAAGCGCCAGCGGCAACGCACCGAGCAACGCCGCCAGTGTCGTCATGAGGATGGGACGGAAGCGCAGCAGGCACGCCTGATAGATTGCGTCCAATGGACTCAAGCCCTGCTGGCGCTCGGCCTCCAGGGCGAAGTCGATCATCATGATCGCGTTCTTCAGCACGATGCCGATCAACAGGATGATGCCGATCAGCGCGATCACCGAAAGATCCGTGCGCGTGATCATCAAAGCGAGCAGCGCGCCCATTCCCGCCGAGGGCAGCGTGGACAGAATCGTCACCGGATGGATGTAGCTCTCGTACAGCACGCCGAGCACGATATACACGGCGACCACCGCCGCCAGAATCAGCAGCAGCTGATTCGACAGCGAGGCGCGGAAGGCCTGCGCCGCGCCCTGGAAGCCCGCCTGCACGCTCGGCGGCAGATTGAGCTCCTGCTTCACCTGCTCGATCGCCTTGACCGCGTCGCCCAGCGATGCCCCGGGCGCGATGTTGAACGACAGCGTGACGGCTGGAAACTGTCCCTGATGGTTGATCGCCAGCGGCGTCGCCCGCTCAGTGACGGTGGTGAAAGCGGTGAACGGGACCTGCGCCCCGGGTTGCGGGTGCACGTATACGTTTTGCAGTGCGCTCGGGCCCTTCTGAAAATCCGGCTTGACCTCGAGAATCACACGATACTGATTGAGCTGCGTGAACATGGTCGAGACCTGACGCTGCCCGAAGGCGTCGTACAGCGTGTCGTCGATCAACTGCGGCGTGATGCCGAGCCGCGATGCGGTGGTGCGATCGATGTCGAGCGCGGCCTGCAGGCCGTCGTTCTGCTGATCGCTGGCCACGTCGCGCAGCACCGGCACCGTGCGCAGTCGATCCAGCATGCGGTTGGCGGCATCGGCGAGCTCCTTGGGATCGGGATCTTCCAGCGTGTACTGATATTGCGTCCGGCTCACACGATCGTCGATCGACAGGTCCTGCACCGGCTGCATGTACAAGGTGATGCCGTCGACCTGCGCGAGTCGGGGCTGCAACCGCCGGATCACCTCGCTCGCGCTGGCATTGCGCTGCGCGAGCGGCTTCAGGTTGATCAACAAACGTCCGCTGTTGAGCGTGACATTGGTCCCGTCGACGCCAATGAACGAGGACAGGCTCTGCACGGCGGGATCCTGCAGCACCGCCTGCGCGAGCGCCTGCTGGCGTTTGGCCATCGCCTCGAACGAGATGGTCTGCGGCGCCTCGGAAATGCCCAGGATGGCCCCGGTATCCTGCACCGGGAAGAATCCCTTCGGGATGATGATGTAGAGCACCGCCGTAAAAGCGAGCGTGAGGAGCGCCACGATCAGCGTTGCGCCTTGTCGGTCGAGTACCCAGCGCAGACTGCGCCCGTAACGATCGATCAAGCGCTCGATCGCCTCGCCGCTCACCCGGTAGAAGCGACCCTGCTCGCTCACGGGACGCCGCTTGAGCAGGCGCGCGCACATGGTCGGCGTAAGCGTAAGGGAGACGGCTGCGGAGATCAGGATGGTCACACTCAACGTGATGGCGAACTCGCGAAACAGTCGTCCCACTACATCGCCCATGAACAGCAGCGGAATCAGCACTGCGATGAGCGATGCGGTCAGCGAAAGAATCGTGAAGCCGATCTGCTTGGAGCCCTTCAGCGCCGCCTGCAGGGGCGGCTCGCCTTCCTCGACATAACGGGCGATGTTCTCGATCATGACGATCGCATCGTCTACCACGAAGCCGGTAGCGATGGTGAGCGCCATCAAGGACAGATTGTCCAGGCTGAACCCGAGCAGGTACATCGCGCCCAGTGTGCCGATGAGCGACAGCGGCACCGCTACGCTCGGTATGGCGGTGGCGGCCAGATTACGCAGGAACAAAAAGATCACCATCACCACCAGTGCGACCGACAGCATCAGCTCGAACTGCACGTCGTGCACCGACGCACGGATGGTGTAGGTGCGGTCAGTCAGCAGCGCCACCTGCACGGTCGAGGGCAAGCTCGCCTGCAACTGCGGCAGCAGGCGTTTCACGCGGTCGGCGACTTGAATGACGTTGGCGCCCGGCTGGCGCTGAATGTTGAGAATCACCGCCGGAACCGGATTCATCCACGCCGCCTGCTTCACGTTCTCAGCATCGTCGATCACGTCCGCGATGTCCGACAGTCGCACCGGTGCGCCGTTGCGGTAGGCCACGACCAGCGGCCGATACTCCTTGCTCGACAGCAGTTGATCGTTGGCACCGATGGTGTAAGCGCGATGCTCGCCATCGAACGTGCCCTTGGCCTGATTCACGTTGGCGGCAGCGATCGCAGCGCGGATATCTTCCAGGCCGATATCATACGAAGCCAGCGCAGTCGGATTCGCCTGTACGCGCACGGCCGGACGCTGGCCGCCGCCGATACTTACCAATCCCACACCAGGCAGCTGCGAGATCTTCTGGGCGAGCCGGGTGTCGGCCAGGTCTTCGACTTGCGGCAGCGGCATGGTCGCCGACGTGAGCGCAAGCGTCAGCACCGGCGCATCGGCCGGATTGACCTTGCTGTACACCGGCGGATTGGGCAGATCCTTAGGCAGGAAACTAAAGGCGTTGTTGATCGAGGCCTGCACCTCCTGCTCGGCGACGTCGAGACTCAGATCCAGGCTGAACTGCAACGTGATCAGTGACGAGCCGCCCGAGCTGGTCGAGGTCATCTGGTTCAGCCCTGGCATCTGCCCGAACTGACGCTCGAGCGGCGCGGTGACCGAAGAGGACATCACCTCCGGGCTCGCCCCCGGATAGAAAGTCATCACCTGAATCGTGGGATAGTCGACCTGAGGCAGCGCCGACACCGCCAGCAGACGATAGGCGAGGACGCCGGTCAGCAACAGCGCCACCATCACCAGCGCAGTGGCCACCGGCCGCAGGATGAACGGCCGCGACAGATTCATGATTTGCTGCGCCGCTTCGGCGCTTCGGCGCTCTGCACTTCGACCTTGCTGCCCTCACGCAGCTTGTCGGCCCCGTCGACCACCAGCAGATCGCCCGGCGCGACACCCGACTCGACCGCCGCCTCGTCGCCTTGTGCCGGCCCAAGTTTCACCGGCCGCATGGCCACGGTCTGATCGGGCTTCACCACGTACACGAAGGCGCCCTGACTGCCGCGCTGTATCGCCACCGTCGGGATCACCGTTACGCCGTGCTTGACATCCAGCAGCAGCCGCGCGTTGACGAACTGGTTGGGAAACAGGATGCGATCGTCGTTGGCGAACAGAGCCTTGAGACGCACGGTGCCGGTGGTGACGTCGATCTGGTTGTCGACGGTCAACAGCGCGCCGGTGGCGAGCTTGTTTTTCTGCTCGCGATCCCAGGCCTCCACGGCGAGCTTCTCGCCGTCGTGCAGCTTCTGCATCACCACGCGGATGCTGTCCTCGGGGATGGTGAACACCACGGTGATCGGCTGCAGCTGAGTGATCACGACCAGCCCGTTGGCATCGTTGGCGTGCACGACGTTGCCGACGTCGACCAGCCGCAGGCCCAGGCGCCCGCTGATCGGCGCTGTGACGCGCGCATAGGTGAGCTGCAGGCGGGCGTTCTCGATCTGCGCCTGGTCGACCTTGATCGCGGCCTCGTATTGACTCACCAGCGCTGCCTGCGTATCGAGCTGTTGTGTCGGGATCGAGTCCTGCTGCACCAGCACGCGATAGCGCTCCAGGTCCACCTGGGCGTTTTTGAGCAGAGCCTCGTCCCGCGCCCTCTGCCCGAGCGCCTGATCGAGCTGTACCTGGAATGGACGCGGGTCCACCTGCGCCAGCAGGTCGCCGGCGCGCACCAGATCTCCTTCACGGAACGGCACGCTCATGAGCTGTCCGTCCACCCGCGACTTCACGCTCACCGTGTTGAGCGCCGTCACCGTCCCCAGGCCGTTCAGGAAAATGCCGATGTCACCGGTTTTGGCGGGTGCGACGGCGACCGGTATGCTTCGCGCCGCCGGATTGTTCTGCGCCTGCTTGGCCGAGCCCGACTGCGCGACGCCATTCCTGGCGAAAAACACGTAAACGGCACCGGCCAGCAGGCACAATGCCAGCGCGCCGAGCGCCCACTTCCAGCCTGAGCGGCGAGGTCGGTCGAACACGCGGGCCTCAGCGGAGAGCGGAGAGGGGGCGTTCATGAGCGCACCGGCGATGCATTGATCATACCGAGGAGCAGCATAGGCGTTGGGATAGGCGCTATTGAATCAGACGGACGTAAGCTGCGCATGTCTCGACCGACGCTTTTTGAAACACAGTGTTGCCCGGCTACCGGTTGTTACAGTACGACACACGTGTATGGTGATCTTAGTCCTCCGCCGGCACAACCCGCCTGCGCAAATATGCCACTATGCATCATCCGGCGACTGCGGCGTCGCCGCAGTCGCGACGATGCTCGAGAGACCGGCCACGGGCGATTTCACCGGACGTTCGGTTGATGCGGCGGCGCCAGAGCCTGTTCTCGCCCGGGAATAGCGCATCGCCGCACGGACCAGCACCGCGAGCGCGATTGCGGCGCACACGCGCTGATACACACAATCCAGCGGGTCTCGTCGAACCCGCGGTCGACTCGGTGCGTCTATAACTTAGGTCATATTTTTCCGCAGACAGCACGCATGTTCCACTGTGGACAGTCAGATTGGCGGCGTACTGCCGGACGTAAGCCCGGTGATCCCGGTCGCGGCCCGATTTACAACAACGACAAGAATCGCTTTTACCTCTCGATCATGTGGTCTTTGCATCAGCGGTCGTTCGGCCCCTGGAGACCTGCGCTGTGGGTGCGTTGGCCGAACTGCGGCGGAACGTGAATCATGATCCTCATCACCTGGAACGTGCAATGGTGCCGGGGCATGGACGGAATCGTCGATCCCGTCCGTATCGCACGCGTCGCGCGCAATCTCGCCGATTTCGATGTGCTCTGCCTGCAGGAAGTGGCGATCAACTTCCCCGGCCTGCCGGGCAGCAATGGCGAAGATCAGCTCGCCGAGCTTGCAGCGGCGCTACCGGGGTACACCGCGCTCTACGGGCCCGCGACTGACACTGACGACGGCAACGGCGGACGCAGCCTGTTCGGCAATGCCGTGTTTACGCGCCTGCCGGTGGTACAGGTTTACCGGCATTTGCTGCCGTGGCCGGCCGATGCCGCAGCGCTGAGCATGCAGCGCATGGCGCTCGAGGCGGTAGTGATCGCCCCGCGCGGGCCATTGCGGGTGATCACGACCCATCTGGAGTTCTACTCAGCACATCAGCGCATGGTGCAAGTGGAAGCTTTGCGCCGCCTGCATGCCGAGGCATGCGCGCATGCGCGTGCGCCGCGCGTGAGCGGGAAACCGGGTGAACCGTTCCAGGCGTTCGTGCGTCCGGCTTCCGCTATCGTGTGCGGCGACTTCAACTTCAAGCCGGAAGACCGCGAACACAACCGCATGACCGCGACTCCGGAGCCCGGCGGGGAGCGCCTGTTCGACGCGTGGCTAGCGGCGCATCCGAACGAGCCGCATCCGCCCACCATGGGTGTCTTCGAAAAAACCTGGCCGCTCTACTGCTGTGATTTTGCTTTCGCGACTGACGACGTGATCGCGCGTCTGCGTAGCGTCAGAGTCGATGCAACGATCGAGGCATCCGACCACCAGCCGCTGATTCTCGAGCTCGCGTGACTGACGTCCCTGCCACTGGCTCGTCGCAGTGGACTGCGGCCCTCAACCCTCGATCGCCACCGGCTCGTGCGCCGCGGGCCACACGATGTAGCCCCCGGACTTCTCGTCCCGCTCGAGTGAGATCAGGCCGCGCGCCTGCGCTTCTTCCAGCAGGCTGTTGAAGCTCTTGAAGCCGTAGTAGGACTCGTTGAAGCCCGGGTGGCGGCGCTTCAACGTCTGCTTGATCATCGAGCCCCAGATCTTCTCGTCTTCGCCGCGCTCGGTCACCAGCGCATCGAGCGTGCTCATCACCAGGTCGACCGCCTGCGCGGTCTTGTCTTCCTGCTCGGGTTTGGCTTCCTCTTCCGGCTTGACCTCATCGCTCGGCTTCAACTCCTCGCCCGATTTCGGCTCAGCGTCCGCAGCCGCAGGCTTGGCAGCTTTGGGCTGCGGCTTGCGCCGCGGGCGCTTGGCCTTGGCCTTTTCCTCGCGCACCAGGTCGTCGTAGTAGATGAACTCGTCGCAGTTGGAGATCAGCAGATCGGATGAAGACTGCTTCACCCCCACCCCGATCACAGCCTTGTTGTTCTCGCGCAGCTTGGACACGAGCGGGGAGAAGTCCGAGTCGCCGCTGATGATGACGAACGTATCGACGTGCGCCTTGGTGTAGCACAGATCGAGCGCATCGACCACCATGCGAATGTCGGCCGAGTTCTTGCCCGATTGGCGCACGTGCGGAATCTCGATCAGCTCGAACGCGGCTTCATGCATCGCCGCCTTGAACGCCTTGTATCGTTCCCAGTCGCAATAGGCCTTCTTCACGACGATGCTGCCTTTCACCAGCAGCCGCTCCAGCACTTTGCCGATATCGAACTTGTCGTACTTCGCATCACGCACGCCGAGTGCGACGTTTTCGAAGTCGCAGAACAGCGCCATATTGTGTGTGTCCGTAGAGGCTGCCATCAGGTGCGCGGCTTGCCGCCGACCACTTCGATCTCCACCCGGCGATCGGGCGCATAGCAGATGATCTTTTCCATGCGCGGCAATGCATCGCAGTCGCGGGTCTTCGGCAGCGGCTGGGCGCCGCCCTTGCCCTCTGTCGCGATGCGTTTGGCATCGATGCCCTTCGACACCAGGTATCCCTTGACCGCATCGGCACGACGCTTCGACAGCTTCTCGTTCATCGGCGCGGGACCGGTGGGATCGGTATAACCGATGATGCGCACGCTCTCGTAGTCGATCTCCTTCAAACGGGAGACGAGCTCATCGAGCTTCTCGCGCCCGAGCGGCTTGATGCTGGTGCTGGACAGCGGGAACAGCGCGCCGGCCGACAGAGTGAGCTTTTCGTAGTCGGGCTCGGCCAGCGGGCGCGTGGCCGCGAGCGCCGTGATGATCTCGTCGCGCGCGAGCTGTTCCTTCGCGGGCGCCGGCTTGATCTCCTCGCGCACCAGCTGCGGTCTGGGCGGCAGGGGCACGACCTCGACGGTGTCGTTCTTCGCGGCAGTGAGCTCACGCGCGGGCGCGGAGCCGGCAGCACGCGTCGGGCTGGCCTGTGCGACGACCTGCGGCTGCTTCACGGCAGCCTGCTGGCGCTGCAGGTCAGGCTCGCAATCAGCGGAGCCGGTGCCTGGCGTCCACCAGCCCGTGCGCACACACTGTCCATACCCGGTGCGGATTGCGCGGCTGGGAGAATCGTAGGCATATTGAGCGCGCCCGCCGGTGTTCAGAGCACCCATCGTCGCACCTGCGTCTGCGACTGCAGGCTTTTGCGGCGCAGGCGCTGAGGACGAAGACGAGAACCAACGCTTGTACCAGGGTAGGCTCGGCTCTGCGCTGGCGGAGCTCGTAGCCGACGATTTGGCAGGCGCGGCAGCTGGGGCAGCCGTGGGCTGTACGGCGGCCGGGGCGGCCGTGGACTGCGTGGCCGGTTTGGCTAGCGTCTCGGCTGAAACCGGCGCTGCGGCCGGGCTCACCGGCGACCTGGTCGAGGGCGTTGACGCCGGCTTCGCCGGATCAGCGGGCACATCGTACAGGCTGGGGGGCGGGAGCACCGTTCCGGGCCTGTCGTCCGCGGCTTTGATGGCCGCCGGCAATGCGATGAGAAGTATCGGGAAGACCAACGTAAGCTGTCGGACCGCCGGCTTGAGCTCGAAATCCATGATCGCTCCTAGAACGAATCTGATAGAGGGCAAGCGCCCGCCTGGTGTTTTTGTTCGCAACGCCCGGGCGCGTGAAGCTGAGATTATAGCCCCTTCCCGCCCGGCCGCCGCGGCCGCCGAGCGAGCCGGATGTGTCGGTTCCGAGCTTGAAGAATCAGGCCGCCACGCTGCGCGTGGCGCCATCCTGTGACAAGAAAGCGGCCACTGCTTCCACGAATGCGCTCACATCGTCTGCAGCGATATCCAGGTGCGTGACCAGACGGATCGGGTGCGTGTTACCGATCAGCATCCCGCGCTTCTTGAGAAACTGCCGCAGCGGCTCTACCAGCGTGGGCGTGAGCCGCATGAAAACCATGTTGGTCTGGCTCGGCCCGTACTCCACCGTGAGGCCGGGCAACCGGGACAGCGCTTGGGCAAGGGCTGCGGCATTCGCGTGGTCCTGCTCCAATCGCTCGATATTGTGTTCCAGCGCATAGAGTCCCGCGGCAGCCAGCACGCCGGCCTGACGCATGCCCCCGCCCAGCACTTTACGCCAGCGCCGCGCGCGGGCTATCAGCGCATGGCTGCCGCAGAGGACCGATCCGACCGGTGCGCCCAGGCCTTTGGACAGGCACACCGATACCGTGTCGAACCGGCGGGCGACATCGCGCACGTGAACGTCATGTTTTACCGCAGCGTTGAACACACGCGCACCGTCGAGATGCATTGCCAGACCGCGCGCATGCGCAAGGTCGTACGCACGCTCCAGGTAATCCAGCGGCAGCGCCTTGCCGCCCTGTGTATTCTCGAGGCACAGCAGACGCGTGCGGGCGAAGTGCGGATCGTCGGGCTTGATGGCCGCCTCGACGCGCTGCAGGTCGAGGGTCCCGTCGGCCTCATAGTCGAGCGGTTGTGGCTGGATACTTCCCAGCACCGCAGCACCGCCGCCTTCGTACTTGTAGGTGTGTCCCTGCTGCCCCACGATGTATTCGTCGCCACGTTCGCAGTGGGACATGATGGCGAGCAGATTGCTCTGCGTGCCGCTGGCGACGAACAACGCCGCCTCCTTGCCCAGCTGGTCCGCCGCGAATGCCTCGAGCCGATTGACCGTCGGATCTTCACCATACACGTCATCGCCCACCTCAGCCGCGGCCATGGCGGCGCGCATGGCCTCACTCGGACGAGTAACCGTGTCGCTGCGCAGGTCGATTGGTTTCATGGGGGGTTCTCAGGTGCGGATGGGGGCATGTTACCGCAGTGGGTCGGTGAATGGGTGAATGCGTGAATGTGTGAATGCGTGAATGTGTGAATGCGTGAATGTGTGAATGCGTGAATGTGTGAATGCGTGAATGTGTGAGCCCCCTCTCCCCGGCCCTCTCCCCCAGTAAAGGGGGAGAGGGAGAAAAGCGCGGAAGCGCCACCCTTCACGCATTCACTCATTCACGCATTCACTGCTTCTTTGTGAACGGCCCATTCCGTTGAAACCACCCCGCCGCCGCTTCCCGCTGCGTCTTGGTGAACCCGGCCAGATGTTCGGATTGCGGGTCGAGGAACAGCGCCATCGCGAGCGCACGCGCGCGCTCGGCAGCGTCCTTCGCGTGCTTCGCTTCGAAGGAGTACGCCCACGGCCAAGGCCATACCTCGCCCTGCCGCCGCGCGAGGTCGAGCAGCAACACACGATAGCGATCATCGCCGGTCCACTCGTGCAGCTTCTCGCAGGTTTCCAGGATCTGAAAAAACGTCGGCACGGTCGCTTCACCGGAAAGCGCCGGCCACGCCAGATGCGCCTGCCACAGGCTCAGCAGCGCGCGCGCCGTATCGCCGCTCAACGCCTGCATATACGCGCTGGCCAACAGCACGTGGAAATCGCGCCCGAGCTTCTGCTGCCAGGCATCGAGCAGGGCGCGTGCCTCATCGACGCGGCTGGCTCTGGCGAGGCTCGCAACGGCATAGGGCAGCGCAGCCGCCGTGATCGCTTTCGTGTCATCGGCTTTGACCGCATCTTGCATCGCGAGCGGCGCCAACGCATCGGCCGCGGCCGTGAAATTGCCGCGTTTGAACGCCGTGTACCCGGTGATCCACGCCTTGTACAACGCGTCACCGTTCTTCTGCGTCATGGCAATGAGCCCTTGAACGGTCTTGTCGCCGGGGGCGCGGTCAATCAGCAGCGCGTTGAACAGGAAATGATCGCGCAGGGCATTCTGCACCGTCGTGCGTCCAGACAGGGCCTGCCAACGGTGTGCGAAACCGATCAGCTCGTCCTCCGGGGTGGCGGCGATGCGATGCCCGGCAAGCGCGGCCCACCATGGGCGCATGTCTTCGATCTGCTTGGACGCCTCGAAGAACAGGCGGAAGCCCTCGTCGGTCTCGCCGATCAGAAAAGATGCGCTCGCGCCGTAGGCGATACCCCATGGATCTTTGTAGCGCTCGTAGAGCTGGCGCCCGGCCGCAATTGCCTGCGACCACTGCCCGTCCAGTTGCGCCAGCCGCAGTTCGCATCTGAGATGCGCAGCCGACTCCGTACGATATTGCATACAGAGTTGGAGCAGAGCACGCGCGAGGTCCGTTTCTCCCGCGTCGAGCAGCAGCTCAGCGCCTGCCTGCGCATGACCGGCAAGCACGCGGGCATCCGCACGGTCGCCGCGGAACAGGGGAAATGCGAGCAGCGTGCGCTGGGCTTGCTCGGGATGGCGCGCTGCAAGCTGTCCGCGGGCGAGTCGATCATAGGCATCCCACTCTTCCGGCCGGTCGGTGAGGCTTTGTTCAAGGATGGCCACGTACGCCGCCGTATCTCCGGACTCCTCCGCCAGGGCGAGCAGGAAGGCTTCGCGTTCGGGGCTGCCCATGAACCGCTCCTGCGCCTGGGCGGCTACCTGCTGCATCTCGCGCGGCCGTCCTGCACGCTGCAGCGCCTGGTATGCCTCGAGCAGATTGCGAAAACCGTACTGCGTGTACGCGAGCGCGCGCAGACGCTGCTCGACCCTCGCCGGATCCGCAGGCCCCGCATGGTGAGCCGGCCGCCAGGCGCGCGGCGGCTCATCGTAGTACGCAGGTTCTGCTGATGCGATCCCCTGCACGTTGCGCACCGTCCGAGTCTCCCCGCCTTCCCATGCGATGAGATCGCGGTTCAGCCGCCGCTCCCGTTCACTGAGCAGCAGATCCGGCTTCGCGAGCGTCTGCTGCTGAGACCTGAGCGACCACAACACGCCGGCGGCGAGTGGTGGATAACCGGCGAAGGTCGGGCTCAGCTCATGCACCGATTCCATCAAAGCTGCGCTCTGCGCACGGCGCGCCGCGATCGCAAGGGCCGGATTGGCGAGCGCCAGGCGATTCGCCGCATAGAGCGCATCGTAGTAATCCCACTCGGCAAGTCGGTCGAACGCCCGTTGCGCGCGCCAACCTGCCGCGCGCATGCGCCACAGCGGAGCATAACTGCGCTCGATTGCCACCGCGTGCCGCGACATGTCGTTCGACATGAGCATGTCTTCACCCAGGTAGGAGCCGATCGCCCGCAGCGGGGTCGCTACAGAGTTGTCTTCGATCTGCACCCCCAGGGCAGCGAGCTGCTGTTGCACCAGCTCATGCGAGATGGGCTGGAACCATTCTTCGCCGGACAGTGCGGGGTGCAGCAACGCTGCATAGCCGGGATACTGCTTGAGCAGGATGTCGCGCCGCGCTCGCGCCCCGACGCTCACACCATAGCGCAGACGCGCCTCCGCGAGCTCGAGCTCGATGATCAAGCGCGAGGCAGGATCCGCGATCTGTGCAGCGAGCGCCTCGGCCCGGGTGAGGTTGCCCTGTGCGAGCTCGTGCATGACCTGCGCTTCCCCTGAGGGCAGTCCGCGCAGCAGCGTGAGCGCATAGGGCCGCCGATACAGATGCAGAGCGGCACGCGCACGCAGTACGCGCACCGCCTCGTCTGCGGGCTGGGCTTCGCGCAATGCGATCAGCGAGCGTTCCCACAAATGTTCTGCAGCGGTGTCGACGTTGCCGCCGATGGCCGCGAGCAGTTGCAGTCGGCGCGCACGCTCAACCGCAGAACCCGGATCGGCTGGGAGCTCGAGCGGCGAACGCGGGAAAGCATGCGCCGCACTCGTCGCAGCGCTCTGTTCGCTCCCGCCCGCTGCCGGCAAACCCAGTTGCGCAACCGTTTGCGCAACGACAGGTGCAAAGGCCGCCTCGGGCGGGAGCTCGTCGGAGAATGAGAGCGGCCCCGACTGCACGCCCTCGCCCGCCGCCCAGGCGCCTTTGCCGCTTCCCCGTGCGAAGGCACCAAGGCGGATCGAGTATGCCAACTGCTCTTGTTCGAGCTCGACGGTGCCGCGCACGATCCAGCTCGCGCCTATCGCATCGGCGAGCTTCCACACTTGCGTGCTGCGCAGCTCGCGTGCACCCTCGCCCAGCGCACGCGCAACGAGGGTGGGGTCGGCCACGCACAGACCAGTCTGCTGGTGGATCTGCGCTGCGATCTCGCGCGTGATAAGCGAGCGGGCGGGTCGATCCAGGGAGCGTTCCGGCTTAGCGGCGGCCACCGGCGCCGGCTCCAACGGGACCACCAGGACTTCGCAGCCGCTTCCGCGCAGCACGTCGGTAAACAACGCCCGACGCCGATCGATCCACCCGGACGTGCGCTTCGCATCGCCGGTTATCGCCACGACGGTGGACACGATCTCTTCGCGCAGCGACCAGGCCACGAATCCGGTCACCGCGCCAAGCGCAATCCCCAGTGCGGCATGCGATAGCACCGGCTTCAGCGCCGATGCCACGTTACCGCCGCCGCGCTGTGCTGCGAACAGCGTTTCGAAGAAGGACAACAGCGCCAGCACCGCGATCAAAGGCAGAATGCCGGCGGCTGCGTACAACACTACAGATAGCACTGGCGCCACAACGCTTGGCGCACCGGCGGTCAACTCGGTGTGCGGAGATGCGACCCAGGCGCCGGCATAGGATGCAACGATGCCTGCGAGCGTGAGCCGCAGCATCGGTTTGGTGTTCAGGTTGGCGGCGTAGGCAACGCGCTCGCTGAAGGCCCACGCGGCCGTACCGAGAATCATGCCGCCCACCGCGTGCAGCGCGAGCTGCCCGTAGAGATGACCAACGTCATCGACAGCATGCAGCCAGGCGGCCCCCGCCGCGATGGCGCCGAAGCCAAGCGCGGTGAGGAGCGCTCCCCAGGGCAGATGAATGCGCAGTGCCATCGATGAAATGAAAGTTGCAGAGCCGTCCTTGGGAATAGCCTGTTTGCCCCCATCAGACCGCGCGGGGGCGCCCCCCGGCTCGAAAGCGGGCATCGGGCAGCAGCTCGTCAGCGCCGCCGGATACCGGGACATGCAAGTGTCGTGCGCAGAACCCCCGGGATGACGTTTTGGGCAGGGACCGCGGAACTCGGCGATAATCGCCGCTAGCCTGCTCACCAGCAAACGCCTGCGCCTTAACGGATAGGTGCCGTTACGCGGCGTCTTCATGAATTATCCAGGCTAGGCACGCCGCACCGACAAGAATGCCATACCGAGGAGACTGCAATGCTGTTCAAGTACTCGTTGTCCGCCGCCGCTTTGACTCTAGCGCTGTGCCCGCCGGCTCACGCCGTGGAAGGGACAGTGACCTGGCACGATCCTACGTGCGGCTATTTCGTGCTCACCTTGCCGGGTGCACAGGAGGAGAAGTTCGGCTTGTTTTCCTGGAAATCAGGCGCCGATCCAAAGATGGATCAGGTGTGGGAAGGCGACATCGTTCAAGGCGAAGAGATCGACATCGTGAACCAGGCGAGCGGCGAGAAGATGGCCGTCATCCACTGGGCGAACGCAAAGGAGCAGGCGCAGCTCGTGCGCAATACGCCGGTCCAGTGTGCGAGTAAGTGGAAGAAGAGGAAGTGACGTGAACAGGTGAAAATGAGCAGGTGAAAAGGTGAAGAGGTGAACTGCGCGCCCCGTGGTGAACGAAGCTCCTACCAGCCTTCCAGCATCGCCACTCGCGACTCGCATAGATCGCGTCCGTGTTCACCTTTTCACTTTTTCACCTCTTCACGGGTCTCGCGGCTACGGCGCGAGACCCACCTGCCACAAAATAAACGTATACGTGAACGCGATCTCGCGCAGATATTCGTAGCGTCCCGATGCGCCGCCATGGCCGGCGCCCATGTTGGTCTTGAGCAGCACCGGGTTGTGGTCGGTCTTCACGGCGCGCAGCTTCGCCACGTACTTGGCGGGCTCCCAGTACATCACCTGGCTGTCGTTCAGCGAAGTTTCCACCAGCATCGCCGGATAGTCGCGCGCCTGGATATTGTCGTAGGGCGAGTACGACAGCATGTATGCGAGATACTCGGGATCCTGTGGATTGCCCCACTCTTCGTACTCGCCGGTGGTAAGCGGCAGGCTCGCGTCGAGCATGGTGTTGACCACATCGACGAACGGCACTTCGGCCACCACTGCCTTGAACAGATCCGGGCGCAGGTTGGTAACGGCTCCGACCAGAAGGCCGCCAGCGCTGCCGCCCTCGATCACCATCTGCGCTGGACTGGTGTAACGTTGCGCCACGAGAAGCTCGGTGGCCGCGATGAAATCGGTGAAGGTGTTCTTCTTATTGAGCATGCGACCCTCGTCATGCCATTTCTTGCCCATCTCGCCGCCGCCGCGGATGTGTGCGACGGCATAGATCACGCCACGGTCGAGCAATGACAGCCGGGTAGAGCTGAAGTGGACATCCGAGGCGAACCCATAGGCACCGTAACCGGTCAAGAGCAATGCCTGCGGCTTTTGCGGCTCGTGTCCATCGCGACGGTAGACGAGAGACACCGGGATGCGTTCGCCATCCGCGGCGCTCGCGTATAGCAGTTCGGAGCGATAGAGCGTGGCGTCGTAGCCGCCGAGTATTTCTTCCTGCTTGAGCAGCGTGCGGTTGCGCGTGTTCACGTCATAGTCGAAGACCGAGCCGGGCGTGACCAGCGACTCGTAGCTGAAACGGAACAGATCGGTGTCGAACTCGGCGTTGCCCGTGCCAA
>Ga0335082_10002705_pt1 | contig 19128 bp, 10 predicted proteins | sample Lox_Sample_41_FD_206718 | JGI IMG/M metagenome (GOLD analysis project Ga0335082, IMG submission 206718) | Soil microbial communities from Loxahatchee National Wildlife Refuge, Florida, United States - Lox_Sample_4.1 | ecosystem: Environmental > Terrestrial > Soil > Wetlands | place: USA...
GGCTCGCCATGCCGACGCTGACACAGACTATGCCGCCAACCTGCTGAAGTTCGTGCACGAGGTGCGCGAGCAGGGCGCGATCCCGGTTCTGCTGACCCCGCTCTCACGTCGAAATTATCAAGAGAGCAAACTGATCACTAGCGATGGACTGGCTGACTATGCTGCTTCAGTGCGACTCGTCGCGGAGCAGGAACACGTTGCGTTAGTTGATCTCTACGCTCTTTCAACTAGGCTGCTCGCTTCGATGACGCAGGAGGACGCCGACACGTTAAACCTGGCAGGTCATCCCGATGCCAAGGCCGAGTCAGGGGCCGGCAAGCCAGATCGCACACACCTGAACGAGAAGGGCACGGCTCTCTTTGGGAGGACGGTCGCGGACAGTCTGGTACGGATCGAGGTCGAACTCGGGCCGAATGTTATTGGGGTTCCGGCTGTTGAAAACGGCGCGACGGCAAAGCAGGCAGCGACCAATGGAAAATGAACAGGGCCTTCATCCACCCGTCTTTCTGCTTAATCAAGGGTTCCTTGGGGGCGCGACTGGATTCTCAGGAGTCAGCTCGACTCTACCCGCATGATGGAGTGCGCGATCAGTTTCGAAGACTCGTGCCAGAGCTTTTTGGGCGCTCGCTGAATCCACCGAATGGCCTTCTCCATCGATCGGGGAGATGACCGAGATTGAGCGCGGAGTTACAGCGATCATCAAGTCTTCGAGATCATATTCGCGGAGTACACCTGGGATGACGCTCTGGGCCAGGTTACGCGTGATCGGCGATTCTGCTGCGGATTGATAGCTGATCAGAGTTTGATTGAGTGTGATGTCACGAATGCGGGAATCCAGCACTGCAGCGTGGAGCAGGACAATTCCCATCGCACCCGAGCCACGGCCGGATATCCTGGACGGGTCCACATCAGGACGGGATGCGAGCCAGTCAACGCAGCGGATTAGTTCGTCGGTGCGAAGTCCGACCAGTGTCTTGCCGAGGATCTCCGCGCGGAGCGAAGCGATGTAGAACGGTCCGAGCAAATCCGATTTCGGGGCTTGGTCATCGCGCGTAGAGGGAGGAAGTTCCGGAGCAAACACAATGTTTCCTGCTCTGGCGAGGCGATCGAGCTCTCTGTCATCCCTGCTAGCTGGATCCTGGAGCAGCAGCACGGCGGGTCGCTTGCCCAAAAGTGAAGGGAGCGCGATCGTGCCGGTGATTTCCTGTCCAGTCACAATCGTAAATTTGAGATTCGTGAGAACGTACCCGTCCCTTTGGGTAGATCCGTTAACTGTCACCTGCGGGCTGTTCACCGCGGGTCTCACTTCGGCACCAGTCAGGGCGCGGACCGCACGAGTCACCCGACCGCGAAAGACTTCGAGGTCAGATGCGTTGTGCATTGGATAGCGTTGAGGGAGCACTCTTTGGGCAGCGGCGCGATTCAAAGAAAACAGAGTCTGTGCGGGGAAGGATGCGGATACCTGGCCGGTAGCAGTGCATTCGAGCTCACTTGCTGGAGGTGCGTCCGACCGGGTCAGAGTTGGCGCTTCATCCACATGCCTGAGCTGCTTCAGAAAGAAGCCGATGATCTGGGAATGGATGGGTTGGAGATTCGCGTGCCTCCCCGGCCCGGTAATCCACTGGAGGTTGTTCCCCGCCCCATAGAGTTCGTAGGTCCGTTTGGCTTCGTTGAAGGACTTGCGTGCTCCTTCGAATGGGAACATGTCGTCAGTAGTTGAGATCACGGCATAAGGGAGGGGGCCGGCTGCCTCGATCCAGTCAGGAAAGTCGAAGCCGTGATTGATAAATCCTGGAATGCTCTGTTCAGCTTCCTGAGGTCCGATAGTGCCCAGAAGGGCGTTGAAGCTGGTGATGTAGCAGGCAACGCCCGCGGCCTTCAGGCGTCGATCGAACGCAGCCAGATAGGCGGTGACCGCACCTCCGCCTGAGCAGCCAAATGCGCCGATGCGATTGGCGTCGATATCGCTGCGGCTTTGGAGATAGTCGAGACCTCGCATAGCGTCCCAGAGAAAATAGCGGGAGATGTGGTCTCCGGTCAGGGCAATCTGAACGCCGGCCTCGCTGTGCTCGCCAGTCGGCTGCCCTGCCAGAGATTTCTTTGCAGCTGGGTCGAAATACTGCAGCCGCTCACCTTCACCAATCGGATCGTAGGCCAGTACTGCGATTCCGTTTCTCGCCATGTTCGAGGCGAGATTCCATGCTTCGAGCTTCCCGACAGGATAGTGTCCAGGGGTGTAGAGAATGGCTGGATAGGGAAGGTTTCCTGACTTAGGGAGGTAGAGGTCCGCCGGAATGTGAAAACCGGGCAGACTATCATAGATCACACGCTCAACTTTGAAGGCGTCCGCATCCAACGTTCCAACCAGCCTGGAATTGAGAGATGTGCGCTCCCTGGGCAGGCCGCCAATGGCCTCCAGGACGAATGCCCGGAAACGTGCGGTTCGTGCCTCTGCGTCGGCACGAGTCTGCAGCCTGTCCACATCGCTGCCCCGCCTATCCAGATATTCGTTAGCGGCTTTGTTGAGACCCGAGTCAAATTGTGTCTCCGGGGCGGCGGCAGGCAGTCGCAGGCAGGCCTGCAGAAGGCCCACACACGCGAGGACGATTGTGAAAGACCGGCAAATGGAACGACTCAAAAGATGGAGCGGAGGTCTGACCACTTGGGACATGATTCAGAATTATGCGGCATCGAAACTCGGAGGCCAATAACCAATTATCACTTGGCAATCCTTGCCTTTGTGGCCGCTGCGGGTTCGAGTGCCGCTAACTGTCTTTTCCCTGTCGGCTTTTCCATTCCCTGCGCCGCCTGAGCCATCCGGAGGTGCTGTTCCATCAGTTTGCGCGCTTCCAGCGGTGATCTCGTTCGAATCGCCCGATAGATTTGCCGATGCATGTCCGCAGATTCGCGGAGATCCATAGCGCGTTCCACAGTCTTTCTTCGCTTGTCGTACATGGAGGAAGTCACGGTCTCCATGATTGCAGCGAGTATGGGATTGCCGGAGGCCTGCGCAATGATGCGATGAAACATCACGTCATGCACGAGGTATTCATTCGGATTATCGACGGAAGAAAACATCTCAGCGACTTCTTCTGCCAGAGCTGCGTGATGCTCTTCTTTTCCGCGCTCCGCCGCGAGAGCGGCGAGCCCCGTCTCAAGCAGGATACGGGCTTCGAACAACTGCCAGGATTGAAAACCATGAAGCGCGCCGATGAAGCTCAGAGAGGCTCGCCCGAAGTCGGGTGGCCCATCGGCGACGAACGTCCCCACCCCATGCTTTATCTTCATCACCCCCAGAGCGGCGAGGTAGCCAATCCCGGCCCGCAGAGTAGCACGGCTGATATTGAGCTGTCTGGCGAGTTCGCGCTCAGGCGGAATCTGATCTCCTGGCTTAAGGTCGCCTCTTTCGATCATCGCACGCACGTGGTTGACCACTTGCATGGTCCGATGGCTTTCTGAATTCCCCTGACTGGTGCGCGCCATGTTTGCCAGATCATCCCCGGGAAGTGAGATATAACCGCCTAACATCTAAAGATTACCATTTCTTGCAGGCTCCTGGAGCAAGGAACTTCACAGGAATCAAGTAAAAACCAACTCTTTCCTGATGTATACTGTGGTCTGACCTCTCAATGCGAGAGGTGGTGGCTCTCAAGGAAACTCCCGCCATGCTGCTGGATCCCGACCATCTCTTTCCGCCCGAACCAACCACGCGCGAAATCGCTCGATCGCTTTACAGACAGGTACAGAACCTTCCGATTGTCAGCCCTCACGGACATACGATGGCAGGCTGGTTCGCGAACGACCAGCCATTTCCCGATCCGGCAAAGCTTTTTGTTCAACCCGATCACTACGTTTACCGGATGCTCTATAGCCAGGGAGTATCTCTCGAGGATCTTGAGATCGGGAATCCTGAGGTCAAGGATCCGCGTCGAGTCTGGCGCATTTTCGCAAGCCACTATTGGCTTTTTCGAGCCACTCCGACCCGGATGTGGCTGGATTTTGCTTTCCAGGAGCTTTTTGGAATTGAAGCTCCGCTCAGCGGGGAAACAGCCGACCTCTACTATGACACCATTGCGGAGAAGCTGACGAAGCCCGAATTCCTGCCGCGCGCACTCTACGAGCGATTCAATATTGAGGTCCTTACGACCACCGATTCGCCGCTGGATCCGCTGGACGACCACAAATCGATTAAGCGGTCGGGATGGAAAGGGAGAATCCTGCCGACATTTAGGCCCGATCCGGTCGTCGATCCAGACTTTGCGGGCTTTGAAGATCGTATTGCGCAGCTTGGGAACCTCACCCGCGAAGACACAGTGACCTGGACGGGATATCTGAACGCTTTGCGCAAGAGCCGTATGCGATTCAAGGGGCTAGGCTGCACCGCCACTGACCATGGACATCTGACCGCGCAAACCGCGGACCTGCCGATGGCGAGCGCAGAGTCTCTGTATGCAAGGGTTCTCAAGGGAGTCGCAGATACGTTTGAGAAGGAACTCTTCCGTGCCCAGATGCTCACGGAAATGGCGCAGATGAGCCTCGAAGATGGCCTGGTGATGCAGGTCCATCCCGGAGCTACGCGCAACCACAACCGGCTGGTGTATCAGAAGTATGGGCGCGACACGGGCGCGGATATTCCTCGACCGACAAACTACGTCGATGCGCTGCGTCCCCTACTGGATAGATTTGGCAACGAAAAGGGGCTAACGATCATCTTGTTTACACTCGATGAATCGACTTACAGTCGAGAGCTGGCTCCACTCGCGGGACACTATCCATGCCTGAGACTGGGGCCTCCATGGTGGTTTCATGACAGCCCCGAGGGAATGATGCGTTATCGCGAGCAGGTCACCGAGACAGCCGGCTTTTACAACACGGTTGGCTTCAACGATGACACGCGTGCGTTTCTGTCAATCCCTGCGCGCCACGACGTTGCGCGTCGCATAGACTGCGCCTTTCTGGCCAGGTTGGTCGCGGAGCATCGTTTAAGCGAAAGTGAAGCGGTACAAGTAGCGCAGGATTTAACTTATTGCCTGGTGAAGAAGGCGTACAAGCTCTAGAGGGTGATGTGGAGGCGATCATCTGAATTGCTGCCAAACAGGACAGGTCTCCGGGTGCGCAACATGGTTGAGCGCCGAAGAGGAGGAGGAAGCATGCAAGATGGGAACTTAAGGCTCGGCAAGTATTCGGTTGGAACGGGCGATCGATTTGCACATCAGGCAAAAGCGCAGTTGCAGGCTTGTGCTCGTGCTCTGAACCACGGGATGGAAGTTATCCCGGTGTGGAACAAATCGAATCGCGAGCATACCATTATCGGCTCGGAACCAGCTTCAGTGCGCAAAGCAGCCGATGCGGCGGTCAAAGCCTGCGGTTGGCGTCTTTCTTACCATGTGGATGCTGACCACATCGGGCTACAGACGGTTGATCGATTTCTGCCAGCCTGCGACTTCTACACGATCGACGTTGCGGATTTCATCGGAAAGCCCGCACCGGCATCGGAGATAGACAGCTTCGTGAAGGCCCATGCCGACCTGCAAGGAAGGATGCTTCTCAAAGGGATCGATGAGCCGCTCACCATCACAGAGGGAGACCTTCGTCAGACGGCGGCGAAGTTCCTCGTGGCCATCAAGACTGCGGGCCAGGTCTATCGGAAGATCGAATCTGCAAAGGGCGAGGGGAACTTCATTCCAGAGGTCTCTATGGATGAGACCGATCGCGCGCAGAGTCCGGTCGAATTGCTCATCATTCTTGCGGCTCTTAGCAATGAACGTGTCCCCGTTCAGACGATTGCACCCAAGTTCAGCGGCCGATTCAACAAGGGTGTGGATTACGTGGGCGATGTGGCGCAATTTGAGAGCGAATTCGCGCTTGATGTCGCCGCGATCGAATATGCAATCGGGCGCTTTGGATTGCCGGCGAATCTTAAGCTCAGTGTCCATTCCGGGAGTGACAAGTTCTCAATCTATCCGGCAATTCATTCGACGATCAGGCGGTTCAATGCCGGGGTCCATCTGAAGACGGCTGGCACGACCTGGCTCGAAGAATTAATTGGACTTGCCGAAGCCGGAGGCGACGGCTTGGCTCTTGCGAAGGAAATCTACGCGGAAGCATTTGCACACAGGGAAGAGCTCTGCGGGCCTTACGCGACTGTCATCGATATCGACTCGGCAAGGTTGCCCTCACCGCTTGAGGTGCAACGCTGGAGTTCGGAACAGTATACGTCGGCACTTCGGCACGTCCCGCGTGCGACGGCTTACAACAGCAGCTTGCGGCAACTGCTGCACGTCGGATTCAAAGTGGCCGCCAAGATGGGTCATCGCTATCTTGAACTGCTCGAGGCCAATGAACCGGTCATATCGCGCAATGTGATACAGAATCTCTACGAGCGGCACATTGTTCCTGTATTCCTGGGAAGCGAAATGAAACAAGAACAAACCACGGCCGCAGTGGCCGGAACGGAGCGAGCATGAACGTCCCCATTTTTCCTCTTATGGGCAAGGTTGCGGTCATTACGGGGGGGACCTCGGGCATTGGCCGGGCGCTTAGCCTCGGCTTAGCACAGGCTGGAGCAGAAGTGATTGCCACAGCACGCCGCCAGAAACAGGTGGACGAAACTGCCACGGCGATTGAAGCACTGGGCAGGAAAACTCTGCGGATTGCCTCCGATGTTTGCGATCGCGCTTCCCTCGAGAGCCTACTTGCGGCTGCGCTGGCAGCGTTCGAAAAAGTCGACATCCTGATCAACTGTGCAGGCAGGATCAAGCGAACTCCTTCGATTGACCTCTCGGAAGAAGAGTGGTCTGGGATCATTGACACCAACCTTACAGGCACGCTACGAGCTTGCCAGGTCTTTGGACGGCACATGCTCGAGCGTGGCTATGGCCGGATCATCAACATTGCATCGCTGAACAGCTTTGTAGCGCTCCATGAGGTTGCAGCCTATGCCGCAAGCAAGGCAGGGGTTGCATCGCTCACGCGCTCGCTCGCGGTGGAGTGGTCAAGGCGGGGAGTAACCGTCAATGCGATCGCTCCCGGCGTGTTTCGCACAGAGCTGAATGCTGCTTTGCTCGACAGCACACCTCGTGGACAGGAATTGCTGATGCGCACGCCGATGGGACGTTTCGGCAAGACGGAAGAGCTCATCGGCGCCGCGCTGTATCTCGCCTCAGATGCCTCCTCGTTTGTCACCGGCCAGGTGTTGGTTGTTGATGGCGGATTCCTGGCGAGCGGAGTCAATCAGTAGCCTGAGCGCAATGGGACCGCGTCGCTTGATTCCCATTGCGCCGGCCCTCTGAAAGAGGTTGCTAAGGTTTGAGCGAGACCTGCGCGCCCGGGCCCTCTGTAATCGGCCTGCCTTCCTGCGAATTCACTACGACGTCGGTCCCCGATACCTGCGCATAGCCAATGGTGATGCCGCGCTTTCCATTTAGTTTCACGTTGCGAAGCTCGACGGCGGTAACAGGCGACTCGGGCAGGCCAACGATTGCTCCGAGCGAGTCACTCTCGCTGGCTATGAGATTCTCAATAACGATGTTGCTGAAGTGCGGGGTCAGCCGTGTAATCGGTTTCGCGGTTTCGTCTTCGGGAGGAAGAATCTTCGGGTAGTATTCGCTGATGACAATTGCGTTTTTGACATTTTTCATCTCGATATTGCGGAAAGTCAGGTGGCTTACAACGTTTCCTCTATCGCGGTTTGCCTTCACGCGAATGCCGTTGTCCGTGCCATCAAACTGTATGCGTTCAGCGCGGATATTGCGGGCGCCTCCGGCAATTTCACTTCCTATAGAAAGTCCGTGTCCGTGGAGGAATGTGCAGTCGGTGATCGAGATATCTTCGCTCGGCGAATCCGGCCCAGAGGAGTTAATGGCCCCGGATTTGATTGCAATGTTGTCATCGCCAACGTCGGCGTAAAGGTGATCGATGACGACGTGGGTAGATGAAAAGGGATCCACCGCGTCGGTGTTTGGGGAGTGTGGAGGCGCTAGCACGCGGACATTCCGCACAACTACATCGTCCGAATAGTACAGAACGAGTTGCCACATCGGCGAATTCTGAATCGTTACGCCTTCAACGCGAACACGCTTGCAGTGGTCAAAGACGACGAGGCGCGGGCGGGGATGCTCATTCCCGAGGACACCCGCATCCTTCATGGCGCGCGCCATTACCCACCATGACTCTCCGTTGCCGTCGATTATTCCTTCACCAGTAATGGCAACATTGTCAGCATTCGTCGCGCCCACGAGCGATTGGAGCCCCGGTGCACGAAACTCCGTTTTGGCAGGATAGTCCGCGTGGTTCGGTGACCCCAGCAGAATTGCACCTTTCTCGAGGTGTAGGGCGATGTTGCTTTTGAGAACGATGGGAGCGCTCAAATAGGTGCCCGCCGTCAGCTGGACCGTACCGCCTCCGTCGCTCGTGCATACATCAATGGCCTTTTGGATGGCGAGAGTGTCCTTGGCCGCGCCGTCACCACGTGCACCATAGGCGCGCGGGTCACAAAGACGCGTCTTGGCAAAGGCAATTGACGTCATGGCCACCGATACCATCGCGAAGATCATGACAAAGGTACACCTAGGTTTTGTATGCATCTTTCCTTCCTCGAAGGCGTTTGATCATCAACGAAGCTCTGGGTTCACTTTGACCAAGGAATTTGCTCAAGAATCCATCGAGCCAGTTCTTGCCCGGCAGCAAAGTTGTCGTACTCGGCGGGTAGCCTTCGACCATCTGTGTATTCGTTGTAGAGCCAGGGGTCGACCACTGCAAACACCGTGCCTTTGCCATATTTTGCGGATGCCATGAGGATGTCACCGTTATCAGTGATCTGAGCGACGGCGGGAGACTTCACAGAAATGGTGCAGACGTCCTTGATGTAGATCGTGTGGGGGTTGTGGAAGATGGGGCCTCCACCCGGGATAGCGACTCTTCCCAGATCCCACTGCGTGCCGATGACGTGCTTGCGCAAGAGGCTGTTGAAGTGAAGGCCAAAGCGGTCAGAGAGGCGATTCAAGTGATCGAGATCGGCGTTTGCCGGATCATTCTCCATGATCATCAGTACGCCGCCATATCTGACCCAATCAGCAATGTCCTTTTCGTCTTCCCACTGGATATAGTGCGGGTTGGGGTTCTTTACAGGGATGTCGGGAGAAACGATGACGTAAACCTGCGCGCGGCGAAGTGCCTCGACTGATGGAGCCGCATACAGCGTTGTCGTGTCGGCACCGAAGTTGCGGAAGATATGGCCGAGCAACGAAAAGCCGGAATCGCTCAGATCGTTCCATTTGTAATGGAAAGACACCTGCTGACCAAATGCATCGGGGCGCATCTGGCTATTGAACCAGGCGTCGAGCAGGACCGTTTTGCCACGACCCAGCCTGGCGTGGGTTGAGTTCTCCATCTCGGTGCTCGCCAATAGAAACGCGCCTACCCCCTTAGGATCGTTCGTTGCGACCTTCTCTCCGATGTAGTAGGCATAGGTGCCGTCGCGGTAGGGATCGCCACCCAGTCCGGAGGCCTTGACAGTGCCGGTGAGAGAGACGTCATTGTCAGCTTCGGTCTGGATGAAGTGGCTTTCGATGGCGCGATAGCCACGTTCAGCGTTGGCAAGAAACGAGGGGGGGAGATATCCGCGCCGAACTCCCTTTGCAAGCGCATACACAAACATGCTGGAGGCGGAGGATTCGGGGTAGTTGCCCTTTGCTCCGGGTTTGTCGATGACCTGGTACCAGAGCCCGGACGCCTGATCCTGATGCGTTACCACCGCGGATGCAAGATTCTGGAGCTGTGCGAGCAATTCTTTGCGTCCAGGATCCCCGGCTGGATAGTAAGGAAGAGTGTCGACAAGGGCCATCATGTACCATCCCATTCCCCGCGCCCAAAATTGGGAGGACAGGCCCGTCGACTTGTCGGCCCAGCGCTCCTGTCTCGATTCATCCCAACCGTGATAGAGAAGCCCGGATTTGCTATCACGAACATGCTCGTGGATCAGCACAAACTGGTGAGTGATGTCGTTGAAGGCTTCAGGATGATGAAACGTGGAAGCATATTCGGCATAGAAAGGCTCAGCCATATACAACCCATCGAGCCACATCTGGTTCGGATACTTCTGTTTGTGCCAGAAGCCCCCCCCGGAGTTTCGAGGCTGATGGATGAGTTGCTGGTAGAGAAGGGTGGCAGCCTTCGCGTATCGCGCGTCCTGTGTCACTCCGTAAAGCAGCAGGAGTTGGCGACCCAGGAGGATGCTGTCGAGCTGGTATTCGTCAACACTCCATGTCGGAATCGTTCCATCCTGCGCGACAAACTGATCGACCGACGCCTTGATGTAGTCGTAGTAGTGCCTGTCAGCCGTGTTGAACCAGACAGAGTCGAAACCTTCGAGCAGCGTGCCCAGTTCGTAGTTCCATGCCCAGCGAGTCCCCGCGGGCGCGAAACGCCCCTCGGGCCACCGCTTGATGGCCGCATCTGCCGCACGTTGCGACCAAGGTGGCTGTTCTGAGAAACCGCGTGCAATTGGAAGGCTTGTGGAGCATACGAAGAATGCGAGGCACAAGACGCCCTTAATTCTCTTCACTTGGACTCCATGTGTTCCTTATTCCAGATTTCAAATCGGTTCAAAGCGTTCTGAGGATCCGTGCAATACCATCTGTATCCATTTCGCCGCTCACGTGAAATCTCGTTGACATCGTCGTGAATGGACTTGTCACGATCTCCGAAGATAGGTTGGTCATCATCAACCCGGTAATAGCGCGCCCAGATTGGCCCCGCGCCCGGGGACGAGACGAGTCTTCGTCCCTCGGGAGTCCGGTCCCAACTCTGACCGTAGATTGCCGTTCGGCGAAACCAGGCTGCTGCTGCTCGAATTGCGTCTAGCTGTTCCCGCGTGGGATGAGCCAGATTGTTCATCAGCATCAATAGCAGATCGGCGCTTTCGCAGGAGCTCTGCGCGGGCGGCTCATAGTTGCGAGCCGAAGCAGGCCGCAGCGTAACAGCATTATCCTGCTGAGGCCAGACCGTGCGCTTGCCGTTACTCCTGATCTGGGTTGCAAGGATGCATTGCGTCCCGCGCGCGAAGCTGGCCTCGGCACGACTGGAGATTTCGTGTGGCACAAAGGAGTATTCTCCCTGGCCGTCAGCGACGCGGCGCATGAGCTCCATGACGTTGACCATCGCATTGTCGTTGAACGTAATGGCATCATGGTATCCGCCCTCGAGGGGCCAGACCTGCGGCCACCCTCCATTGGGAAACTGGGCTGCAAACAGATAGCGCATTCCCGTGAGGAAGGCACTGCGATAGGTGGCGCTGTCGTGGGGTGCGATTGCGCTGATCGTCCTGGCAAGGAACCGTAACTGGGTTGTAGTTGCATCGTTGTCGATGGTGCCGACATAGTTCCAGTCAGACTCGCGCGGAGAATCGAAATCACCAGGCGAAACGGATCGCAAGAGGTTATTCGATGCGAAGGATTCACCGGCGCGACGTGGCTCCTTGCTCATCTCAATGTTCTTTCCCCAGCCGCCGGCCGGAGTCTGGAACGAGACGATGATGTCTGCGATGTGACACGCCTCAACGCTTGCGTACCACGAGGACTCTCTGTCGAGCGGGATGCTTCGAGCAGATGCATCAAACGGTGCCTGCAAGGGATGGCTGAGCCCAAGCCGTTTCATTTCTGCTACCAGAAAGGCCTTGTCGGCTTCGCGTTGACGGTCAGACCGGTCAAGATAGGCAAGCCAGGCGTGCTGTTCGGAAACCGGAAGCCGCGCAATGCGATCCCTTGTCAGAGATTCCGCGGGCGAATTGGTCCCAATGACGGATGCCTGAGCTGCGACGGCGCCGACAGCGATCAAGAATGCTGGAAAGATCTTAGCCCGGCGGGAATAGGTCATCATCATCAATTCTGAATTGCAGTGGGAATAAAGCAGAGGCTGCCGTTTTTTTGCGGCAGCCTCAAGGATGAAACAAGTCGAGCAAGGTCAGAACTCAATACGTGCAGAGAACTGTGCGGCCTTGCGATTGAGGGTCGGGCTCTGAGTGATCTGCCCAAAGCTCGAATTCCCAACGGCTTGGCTCGCCACGGCAAACTGTGTGTGATTCGTAATGTTGTACCACTCGGCACGGAAGTTCAGCCTGGTCGTTTCAGTGATGTGCAGTGGGAAGCTGCGCGACATAGCCAGATCGAGCTGATAGTTGCCGGGTCCGTACAGGTTGTGGGCCGCGGTGCGCGGGGCGTTGCCGAAGGTGTAGTTCGGCGCCGTAGTGAACGCGGCCGAATTGATATAGGAGATCTTGGTGTAATTCGACCAGTTTGCACCATGGCCCCATTTACCATTGGGGCGTATCGCACCCGTGAAATTGGGCGTAAGTGACGGCGGACAGTAGTTGCTCGCCTGCGCCGGATTGGTTTGACACGACGCGACGGTGATCGCCAACGGCGAACCGGAATAAAGCTGGAAGACACCAGAAAACGTGTATCCACCCAGGATAGCGCGTTGCACTGAGTTGTTTGCCAAGACAGTTTTACCAAAGGGCATGTTCCACACGCTCGTTGCAACGAAGTGATGCGGCTGGTTGCTTGTCGAAATGCCGCGTTCGATCCGATTGACATCCCAGCTGGTTTGCGGCTGACCGTCGATCGTGCCCGCCGGAATCGCGTATCCCGACCGGAAGAATCCTCCATCGTCGATTGCGCGTCCCCAGGTGTAGTTCAAGTTCGTTGTTAACCCGTGCCAGGCGCGCATGTTCAACAGCAGCTGCAAAGCGTTGTAGTTGGCGTTGGCCATATATTGCCCAAATCCGTCTGTCACACCCTGGAACGGGAAGGGCTTGAGGGCCTGGCTGAGTGGTTGCCCGGTATTGAAGTTTGCGGGGCAGGGCAGGCTGTATTTCACGCAGTCAGCAGTCATCGCCGCGCCCTTGTCGGCCAGCAAGGTGCCCAGCGAAAGATACTTTGGATCGAGCTGGTCGGACCAGTATCCCCGCCCGTTTCCGCCGTCATTCTGAAGGAAATGACCCTGCGATCCCACGTAGGTCATCGTCATCGTGAGGCTGTTGCTAAGCTGGCGTTGAAGGCCAAAGGTGTAGTTGATGTACTCCGGTGCGCGCCCGCCATAGTAGGGATCGTTGTACTGCATTGTTGATGGCGTTCCCGTGAAGTTTGCCGTGTTTGTATAGCCGGTTCCGTATGCAGGTCCAGAGGCTACGCCGACTGCAGGTGTGAAGGCAGGAATAGCGCCATTTGAGCCATGGAGCGGGATGGTGCTCAGCAGGGAGCCATTGGCCGAATATGAAGGCGCTGCCGAAAAGCCAAGCGTCCCGAGGCTTGTGTTCAATCCACCCACGGCATTTCCGTGCGTGAACATGACGCCGTAGCTGGCGCGAACCACCATTTTGGGATCAACCTGGTAGGCCAGACCGACGCGAGGTCCAAAGTGCTTGTAGTAGTTGTCGACCGGGGTCGAGCAATTGCAGGTTCCCGTGCCATGGCCTGTGAACTGCAGAGCGCCGTTAATTCCAGTTACCGGGTTGGCCAGATTGGGGTCAAAGTAGCCTTGTGCGTTATGGACTTCAGTTATGCTCGGGAAGAAATCGTAGCGCACGCCCAGATCGAGCGTGAGCTTCGAACTCACCTTCCAGTTGTCCTGAAAATAGGGCGAGATGGCGCGGAAGCGCGCCCCGAACTCCTGCTGCAGATATTGCGTGAAGCTGCCCTTGTCGATTTCACCAACCAGGAAGCTCGCATAAGCGAGGCCCGTGCCGGTAGTGGCGACGTATTTCGGCGACGCGTTGCTGGAAGCGTTGAGAGCCGCAGTTTCGGTTACCGCATTTGCCAGCGTGATCGGAGTCGATCCATTGGTCGCGTTGATCACGTTATATTGCATCCATGCCACCTGCCCGCCAAACGTGAAGGAGTGCCTTCCCACGTTCCACTGCAGGTTATCGAGCACGGTGTAGTTTGCCGCAACGGTGCGATTTTCCGTAGTTCCACCCCAGTTTGTGGGCGAATTTGACCCGGTGAAGGTCACGATGGGGAACACCGACTGCGCCTGTCCGGGAGGAAGGCCAGACATTCCCATGGTGGTTGCAGCATAGGCAGAAGCATCTGCCGGATTGAAGGTTGGTCCGTTGTAGCGGGCGTATCCCCACTTGATCTGGTTCAACAGGTTTGGCGAAAAGACGTGTGTCTCTTCGATTGTCCACACTGCTGTCTTTGGGGCATAGGCCTGGCCGTAGTTGTATGGGACCGGCCCGACGTTGCGTCCTGCGGTTGTCTGGCCCACCGGGACCGAACTTGCCTGGCGACCTACGGCGCCTATCACGGTGAAGGTGTCTCTCGAGTTCATGATGTAGTCGACTCGAGAGGTTGTTGACCAGTTATTCAGCCCGGTGGCATTTGGTGCGACATAGTTGTTCTGCAGCGCCGAACTGATGGCCCCTGAAGGGAGGCTCTTCAAGAAGCTCTGCATGTTCATTGCCACTGTCGAGAACTCGCTGGCCGGAATCACGTTGGGAGTTCCAATAAGAACAGGATTGCCGCGTGCGCCCTTGCCGGTCCCGGGGCCATAGCCAAATTGGTAGCGGCAGGGGCCGTCGGAGCTGTTGGCTGTGCAGGCCGTCTGGCTGAGCGGATCGTAGATCTTGATGGGAGTCGCCAGACCGAGAAATGCACTGAAGTCGCCGTTCTGCTGAGCGACTGTTGGAAACGTCATGGGTGTTGGCGTTGCGCTTGTATAGCGGAAGCCGTTGTAGTTGGTGAAGTAGAACAGCTTCTCCTTCATTCTTCCGATCGGAATGAGCGGGCCGCTGAGATTGATGCCGTACTCGTTGCTGTGCTCGACCGGTTTCACTGGTACGCCTGTGGCCGGATTGGGGATCTTGCCGAACCAGCCCCATGTATCCAGAGCCGTGTTTCTGAAGAATTCGTATACCGCGCCGTGCTGGCGGTTTCCGCCCTGCTTGACGGTATAGTTCATCACGCCCTGGCCTTCGTAGATGGCCGAATAGCCGCTCGTCTGCAACTGGAACTGGTTAACTGCATCGACGGATATAGCGGTCCAGACGTAGCGCGGGTCGCCGTTACCGCCGGCTCGCACAAACGGGATGCCATCGATATAGACGGTCGAGACCGCGCCACGACTGCCGGAGCCATTCACAACGCCGGTGTTGGTGGTTGCGTTGCCGTTAGTCACATTGCCCTGCACGCCCGGCATAAGGTAGACGAAGTCAGTCGCCCGGCGCTGGTCGGCGCTGCCGTACGCACCCATCATCACGGGCAGCTGCGCATAGGTTTCCTGTTCCATGGTCGCGCCGAGCGTCGCGTTCGTAGTTTCCAGTTGAGGAGGCTCGGCAGTTACTGTGACCTCAGTACTCGCACTGCCGACTTTCAGAACCGGATTGAAGGCCTGGGACTCCATTGCATTCACATGGATGTTCTGTTGAACCAGCTTTTCAAAGCCCTGGGCCGTTACAGTCACGGAGTAGATGCCGGGATCAAGGTTCGCAAAGGTATATGTTCCCCCTCCGGTTGACTCCGTAGTCGCTGCGATACCTGTGTTGCCGTTTCTGGCGACAATCGATGCCCCGGGAATAACCGCCCCGGTTGAATCGGTGACGGTCCCGGTGATGGCGCCTTTTCCTGTAAGCTGCGCCGTGGCGGAGCCTGCAAAGAGGAGCAGAAGGACTGCGACAAACCATCCCCGTCGCGACGAATGCCCTGCAAGCTCTTTGCTCGGGTTGCACGCTCTTTGGCGCCTGAAGCGATCTAGCCAGTTGCTCATGACAATTTGCCTCCTGAAGCCCGAAACAGAATTCTGGATGGACATATATTGACCAATCGGATGACGAGACTCCTTTCAAGTTTCGTCAGTGGTCTGACCTCATTTTGAAGCCAAAATAGTTTGGCTCATCCATGTAAGCCTTGTCAATGAGGTAATTATCAGCTTCTTTCGCGCTGAAGTGTGCGGAAGATATGGAAAAAGGAAGAAGCTGGATGTGAAATTCTGTGTTACGTGGTCAGACCTTAAGAGTCATTCGGTTACAGCCGTGGTTCGCGCCAAATGGAGAAAATGGCAGTCAGACCCCCTCCCCAAAACCTGCAATCCGATTCCTCGGTTCTCACATCGTTACGCCGACTTCCGGGGCTGAAGGAACAAGAGAGGTTGAAGGCGCCGTCGGTTGACTCTCAGGGTCCGCCTGTGAATAACTGATCTGTTTCAAAGTGATTACTCCACATTTCGGATTGGATAAAGTCATGCTCAATAACGCCCGCCCGCACACAATCATGCTCAGTCTTCTCCTGGGATTTTCGATCACTGGTTTTGGCCAGAGGCAGCCATCCAGTGGCGTGGACGCTGGGCGTCCCTGGATGAACACCTCGCTATCGATCGATCAGCGCGTCGATGACCTGATCGGACAGATGACTCTCGAGGAGAAGGTCCAGCAGATGCGTGACCATTCACCCGCCATACCGCGACTCGGCGTGCCCAAGTACGACTGGTGGAACGAAGGACTGCACGGCGTCGCCTTTTCAGGCTACGCGACCAATTTTCCTCAGGTCATCGGAATGGCCGCGACCTGGGACACTGCGCTCGTGCAACAGATGGCGGAAACGATTTCCACCGAGGCTCGCGCCAAATACAACCAGGCTATGCGGGAAGACCACCACGAGATGTTTTTCGGGCTGACCTTCTGGGCGCCAAACATTAACATCTTCCGTGATCCGCGGTGGGGCCGAGGACAGGAGACTTACGGCGAGGACCCCTTTCTTACGGGTCAGATGGGTGTCGCTTTCGTCACCGGCATGCAGGGAAACGATCCGACACATCTCAAGCTGGTTTCCACTCCGAAACACTACGCCGTCCATAGCGGACCGGAGAGCACGCGTCACCGTGCAAATGTCGACATCTCGGCCCATGATCTGGAAGATACGTACCTGCCTGCATTCCGCTCTGCGGTCACCGTAGCGCATGCCCAATCTGTGATGTGCGCCTACAACTCGGTGGACGGCGCGCCTGCCTGTGCGAACGAAATGCTACTGAAGGAACATCTTCGCGAGGCATGGAAATTCGATGGATATGTGGTAAGCGACTGTGCGGCTGTAGCGGATGTCAATACCGGTCATCATTTCGCAAGCGATATGGCACACGCTGCCGCCGATTCTGTCCGCGCTGGCACAGATCTCGAATGCGGTTTCGCCGAGGGGCAGGCATTTCCGGCGCTGGTCGATGCTGTGCACCAGAACCTCATCAGCGAAGCAGAGATCAATCGATCTTTGCACCGGCTCTTTTCGGCTCGGTTCCGTCTCGGGATGTTTGACCCCCCCGCAAGCTACGCGTATGGGCGGATTGGAATGGACGAAAATAACTCGCCAGCACATCGACAGATCTCGCTCAAGGCCGCGCGGGAGTCCATGGTGTTGCTCAAAAATGAAGGTCCTGTGCTCCCGCTTAAACCGGGTGCCCGAAAGATCGCCGTCATCGGACCAACCGCCGAGTTAGTTCAATCACTCCAGGGCAACTACAACGGGCCCCCGCCGAGTCCGGTGTATCCCCTTGAGGGAATCGAGAAGCGCTTCAAGTCAACCGAAGTGGTATACGCGATGGGATCGAGTCTTGCTGAAGGCTTCGCGATGCCGATCGAGCACACGGCTTTGCACCCCTCTCAAAACAGCAGCGAGTTTGGTCTCAAGGGTGAGTACTTTGCGTCTGAAGATCTGAGCGGAACCCCGATTCTCACGAGGGTAGACCGCAATATCAATTTCAATTGGGACAAAGTCATGCCGGTAAAAGGCCTGCAGCGCAACAACTACTCGGTTCGCTGGACCGGCACGTTCACGCCGCCTGCTATGGGCGACTATCGCCTTGGAGTTCGGATCAACTACTGCTATGCCTGTGAGAACGCCGAAGGTTTCAGGCTATTTATCGATGACAAACTCGCTGTCGAAAATGGCTCAACAACCGGCGACCGCGGTTCTGTGCTTGAATCGCAGATTCACTTCGACAACACGCAGCCTCATGCAATCCGTCTAGAGTATCTGCACAAGACCGGTACTGCCGGAATAGACCTGACGTGGCAGGCTCCTGCCGCGGTCCTTCGGGACGAGGCGCTTAAGTGGGCAAAGGGCGCAGATGTGATCGTCGTTTGCCTCGGTCTGTCCCCTTCGCTCGAAGGGGAAGAAATGCCTGTAAAGCTCGAGGGATTCTCTGGCGGTGATCGAACTGAAATCAGTCTCCCCGCCGCTCAGGAGGAACTGCTCAAGACCCTGACTTCAACCGGCACCCCTGTTGTTGTTGTTCTCGAGAACGGCTCGGCGCTTTCGGTCAACTACGCGGCAGAGCACGCCGCTGCCATCCTTGAAGCGTGGTATCCCGGAGAGGAAGGCGGAACTGCGATTGCTGAGACTCTTGCCGGCGACAACAACCCTGCCGGCAGGCTCCCCGTGACCTTCTACAGCTCGTTGTCGCAATTGCCGCCTTTTGAGGATTACGCGATGAAGGGCCGTACCTACCGATACATGACGGAGAAGCCATTATTTCCCTTCGGTCACGGGCTTAGCTACACCACCTTCACCTACGGCGATGTAAAACTCGGAGCCAGCAGCATCAAAGCGGGTGACCCTGTCCAAGTCAAAACCGAGGTCAGAAATTCGGGGACTGTGGCCGGCGATGAGGTCGTCGAACTTTATCTCACGCAGCCTCACACGGAAGTCTCACCGCGACTTGCCTTGGCCGGATTCAAGCGCATTCATCTCAACCCGGGCCAATCAACCAACGTTGAATTCACTTTGGATCCGCGAACCTTGTCTGAGGTCGACGCCGACGGGAAGCACGTCGTTTTGCCGGGTGAATACAAGGTCTACGTCGGAGGCATGCAGCCAGGCGACGGCCAAACGCGCACGGCAACCTTTGAGGTGAATGGCAGAATCGAGCTGCCGAAATAGGTTAGGAGTGAGCGCTCGATCAATCCAATCGGAGGACAATGGTGCGCCGATCATGTTCGGACGAACGGCTTCTTTCCGAGATCATCCTGGCATCCTGGAGAATTCCCGAATCGCAAATCAGCAGGTCCTAAGCGCCAGCGAGGCCTTCGAGCGCCGTCCTGCTTGGAATTGTCAGCGTCGTGCCGTGAAGGGCCACCAGCCGTCG
>Ga0335082_10002706_pt1 | contig 19128 bp, 16 predicted proteins | sample Lox_Sample_41_FD_206718 | JGI IMG/M metagenome (GOLD analysis project Ga0335082, IMG submission 206718) | Soil microbial communities from Loxahatchee National Wildlife Refuge, Florida, United States - Lox_Sample_4.1 | ecosystem: Environmental > Terrestrial > Soil > Wetlands | place: USA...
TGGCTCGACCGCCGCTTCTTCCGCGAGGCCTACAATGCCGAGCTCATCCTCAGCGAGCTCAGCGACCGGGTTCGCACCATTCTCGACACGACGGAGTTGCTGAACACCGTCACGCAGAGGATCGCCGAATCGCTGCACGTGCAACGCATCGCCGTGATGTTGCGGGACGGCCCCTGTTTCCGGCCTGCCCTGGCCACCGGCTACAATGCTCCGCTCGACATCGCGCTCCCGGTTGAGGCGCCCCTTGTGATGCGCCTTCGCGAATCGCGCGCGCCGGTTGCCTCCGACGTCGAAGGCCTCGGAACCCAGGTTCTCCTTCCGCTCACCTCGAAGAAGGAATTGATCGGCTTCATCGGCCTCGGTCCGAAACGTTCCGAGGAGCCTTACTCATCCAGCGACACGCGCCTGCTCTCCATGGTGGCCGCGCAAACCGGCCTCGCGCTGGAGAACAGCCGTCTCTCGGAGGCCATCGCGCATGAGGTAACGCAGCGCGAGCTGCTCCACCGCGAGATTGAGATCGCGCGCGAAGTGCAGCAACGCCTCTTCCCGCAGAACCTGCCGCATTTGGACTCGCTCGACTACGCAGGCCACTGCCGCCCCGCGCTCGGAGTCGGCGGCGACTACTACGATTTCCTCGCGCTCCCCGGCGGCCAGCTCGGCATCGCCATCGCCGACGTCTCCGGTAAGGGGATCCCCGCGGCGCTCCTGATGGCCAGCCTCCAGGCGTCGGTGCGCGGCCAGGCGCAATCGGGTGACGTTGCCGGACTGATGACCGGCGTGAATCGTCTCGTCTACGATGCTTCGCCCGCCAACCGCTACGCCACCTTCTTCTATGCGCAGTACGATCCGCAAACGCGCGTGCTCACGTGGTCCAACGGCGGGCACAACCCGCCGATCCTGCTGCGCGATGGCGAAGTGATTCGCCTTGAGACCGGCGGCCCGGTAGTCGGCCTCTTTCCGCGCTGCGCTTACCAGCAGGATTCCATTGCGCTCCAGTGCGGCGATTTGCTGGTGTTCTTCACCGACGGCATGAGCGAGGCCGAGAACCCCGCCGCTGAAGAATGGGGCGAGGATGCGCTGATCGAGGCCGCGCGCGGCTGCCGGGAACTCGTACCCCAGCAGATCATCGAGCATCTCATGCAGGCGGCCGATGCCTTCGCCGCCGGAGCGCCCCAGCACGACGACATGACGCTGGTGGTGGCGCGCGTTATTTCTCCGGCCACAGCTCGCGAATCGCCTCCGGATTCACGCTCGCCCGCCACAGCGCATTGAAGCGATCGGCGATGTCCGGCCGGTCCCGCAGCGTCCACTCGAGTCCGAGCTGTTCGTGCGGGCTCGCGAAATCGTAATCGAACCCCGGGTACCGTTCGATGTCCGACCAGCGGCTGGTCAGCCCGCCGGCGTCCAGCAGCACGATGCGGTCCGCAGTGACGCCGTAGTTCTTCAGGTGCGCATCCAGCGAGAAAACGCCATGACGCCACGCTGCCCTGCGCGACTCGACGAAGCGGTTCAGCCAGACCTCGATGTCGTCGAACCGCTGCGCCCGCGCCAGTTCGTTGATGCGGTCGTGCAGCGTCGTCTCCACGCGTTCAGCGGCTTCCGACACCACCATCCAGCCCGGCCACCGGTCCACCTTCACGCGCACCGGCGGAAAGCTCACGCGCTGGGGGACGAAGCTGGTGCCGCTGAGACGCGTGCGCTCCACCGCTGCCCCGCGCGCTTCGCGCTTCACGTGCCTCCGCCACATCCGGCCGGCGTGCGTGGTGAACCACTTCCCACGCGGAGCCGCCAGCACCACTGCTTCGAAAAAGAGCCGCAACAGCCGGATCCGCTTCGAGGGCCGCCGCATCAGACGCCGCCCCACTCCGCCCGGCACCACCCGATCGAGCGCGCGCAGCGACTTCCACAGGAGGATGAGCGCAATCATCTCCCGCGGATGCCGCTCCCGCTTCACCACCCAGCTGTCTGACGCGTACACGACCTTGCCGATGCCCTCGCCGAGCCGCGTCAGCCGCCCGCGCGTGAGTTCCTCCGGAGCATGCGAAAGCACCTGGACGTTCGCGCCCATCGCATCCACCGCCACCCTGTTTATACGCTCATCGGACGCGCGGCGCAAGCCGCGTCAGTGCTTCTTCTTCCGCCTCTCCCGCACCGGCTCCACCACCGAGAACTGCAGTTGCCGCTGCATTGCATCCACGCGGTCGAGCGTCACCTTCACCCGCTGCCCGATCGCATACTCGCGCCGCGTCCGCTCGCCCACAATCTTGCGCGTGTTCTCGCTATAGACGTAGCGGTCGCCCGGCAGCGTATCCACAGGCACCAGCCCCTCGATGAACAGCGTCTCCAGCTCCACGAAGAACCCGAACTTCGCCGTGCTGATGATGAGCGCGTCGAACTCCTCGCCGACGCGGTCCTCCATGAACTTCGCCTTCTTCCACTCAACCAGCTCGCGCTCCGCATCCGCCGCCCGCCGCTCGCTCTGCGATGATTCCTCGGCGATGCGCGTCACCTCCGCCTCGGTCAGCTCGCGCGCCGTCGTGCCGTCCAGCCACGCCGAGAGAATCCGATGCACAATCAGATCCGGATACCGCCGGATCGGCGACGTGAAGTGCGTGTAGCTCTCCGCCGCCAGCGCGAAATGCCCGCGATTCTCCGAGCTGTACCGCGCCTGCTTCAACGACCGCAGCATCAGATAGCTGAGAATGCGCTCCTCGGGCTTGCCTTCGATCCGCGCCACCAGCTTCTGGTAGTGCCGCGACGTGATGGCCACCTCTTCCGGCAGTTCGATCTCGCGCCGCACCTTCGTGCCATCGCGCCGCCGCTGCGTATTGGCGAACTTGCGCGCGGGAATCGGTCCCACGCCCAGTGAATACCCGAAGGTCGCGGCAATCTGCTCGAACTCCATCACCCGCCGCGGATCGGGCTTCTCGTGAATGCGGAACATCATCGGCACCCCCAGCCCCTCGATGTGCGCGGCCACCGCCTCATTCGCTGCCAGCATGAATTCCTCGATGACGCGGTGCGCAATGTTCCGCGGCGCGCGAATCACGCCGGTCATCTCGCCGAACTCGTCAAACTCAATCAGCGGCTCCGGCATATCGAAATCGATCGATCCGCGCTTCACCCGCCGCCGGTTCAGCACCAGCGCCAGTTCGCGCATCAAATCGAACCGCTCCACCAGCCGCCCGTACCGCTCGCGCAACGCCGCGTCGCCCTCCAGCAGCAGATGCACGTTCGTGTACGTCATCCTTTCCGCGCTGCGAATCACCCCGCGCATGCACTTCTGCCCCACCACCTCGCCCGCGTGATCGATCTCCAGCAGCACCGAGAGCACCAGCCGATCCACACCCGGCTTCAGCGAGCAGATCTCGGTGGAAAGCTCCAGCGGCAGCATCGGCACCGCGCGATCCGGGAAGTACACGCTGGTCCCCCGCAGCCGCGCCTCGTCGTCAATCGCCGACCCCGGCCGCACATAGTGGCTCACATCCGCGATATGTACCTGCAGCGCGTAGTTGCCGTTGTCCAGCCGCTCCACCCACACCGCATCGTCGAAATCGCGCGCCGTCTCGCCGTCGATCGTCACAATGTCGAACGCGCGAAAATCAGTCCGTCGCGCGATCTCCTCCACCGGAATCTCCGCCGCAATCGCCTGCGCCTGCGCGATCACCTCGGCCGGAAAGCGATGCGGAATGTGATGCTTCCGGATCACCACCTCCACATCCACTCCGAAATCGTCCGGATGCCCCAGCACCTCAATCACGCGCCCAACGGCGTTGTCGTCGTCCTCGGGAAACTCCAGAATCTCGCAGTTGACGATCATGCCGTCCAGATCCTCGGGCCCGTGGATTTCAATCGCCTTCACGCCCACGCGATCGTGCTCCGCGCCCGCCTCAGGCACCTCCAGCCCCGCGGGAATCTCAATCCACTGCCGGATGCGGTCGTCGTGCGGAATCACAAACGAGCCCATGCGTTTCAAACGGAACTCGCCCACCACGTGGGGATGCGCTCGCCGCAGCACCCGGAGAATCTCGCCGTCCGCGCGGCCATCGCGCTCAATCCGCCCGATGCGCGCCAGCACCCGATCCCCATGCATTGCCTTCTGCGCCTCGTCCGGAGGCAGGAAGATGTCCCCGCGCATCCCCTCAATCGGCTGGTCCGCGACAACGAACCCGTAGCCGTCCCGATGCATATTCAACCGGCCCGTCGCGTACTGCCGGCTCGCCCGCGTCGAGACATAATGACCCGATCGCAGCTCCACCAGCTCGCCGCGCTCGGCCAGCCGCTCAATCGCCCGCTCCAGTTCCTCCTTTGAGAACCCGCGCGAGCCCAGCTCCCGCACAAGCTGCTTCCACGAAGCGCGCCCATGCGGCAGCCCCTCGACGTATTCGAGTACCTGGCGATCCATCGCGGCCATTATAAGCTCACCCTTTACCTCCATTTATCTCCCTCTACCTCCCCTTACCTCCCCGTCTCCCTCGCGGTGCTACGCAACTCCTCCGGTGCGTTCCTCGGCTTTCGCCTGCCCTCATTCGGCACTCTCTCGCCGAAAAGCCGGACATGAGCACGCGCCCACAAGTTGTCATCGCCACCCTGATTGCAGCCGCCGGCCTCGCCGCCGCACAGAGCGATCAACCAAAGCCGAGGAACTACCTCGAGCGCACCGTCACCCTTACCGGACAGATGCGCGAACGCTGGGAAGCCACCGATGGCTCCGACTTCAGCGTGACCCCGGCAGACTCTTACATCGTCTCGCGCATCCGCCTGGGCGTCGCCTTCAAGCCCGTGACCTGGCTGCGCTTTTTTGCGGAAACGCAGGATTCGCGCGTCCTCTTCTATCGCACGAAACCGTCCAGTTCCGTCGCCAACCCCTTCGACTTCCGCCAGGGCTACGTTGAGGCGGGCGCGCTTGAAGGCCGCGGAGTGAAGGTGCGCCTGGGACGCCAGGATCTGTTCATCGGTTCCGGCCGTCTGTTCACCACCGGCGACTGGAGCAACACCACGCGTACCTACGACGCCGCCCGCGCCACCTTCACCGCGGCGCCCTTCGCGCTCGATCTGATCGCCGGCTCCCCCATGCTCGCCGACTCCACCCGCATGGACCGCCACAAGCCTGGCGAGCACTTCTATGTCGCCTACTCGACTTTCAAAAAGCTCATCCCCGACGCCAGCTTCGAGCCGTATCTGATGGCGCGCACGCAGTTGAAGCTGAAAGGCAAGGATGGCGTCCTCGGCAACGCCGACACGCTGTATCTCGGCGCGCGCCTCGTCGGGAAGACAAAAGGCCGCCTCGATTACAGCCTTGAGGGAGTGCGCGAGACCGGCGGCTACGCGCACGACAGCATCCGCGCCTGGGGTGCGATTGCCGGCGGTGGCTGGCTGGTCTCACCCGCCCTCTGGAATCTGCATCTGACTACCGAATACACCGGGGCCACCGGCGACAGCGGAAAGAAGGACGGCGTGCACCAGCAGTTCGATTTCCTCTATGGCGCACAGCAGCCGGCCACCAGCCTCACCGGCCTCTTTAGCTGGCGCAACATCAGGGACTGGCGCGCCGGGGCCGACTTCAAGCCGCTGAAGAAGCTCACCGTAAAGGTCGATTTCCGCGACTACTGGCTGGCCACCACCGCCGACGGCCTCTACAACTCCGGCGGCACCCGCACCGTGTTCAACTCCGCCGCCACCAGCGCGCACGTCGGCGAAGGAGTGGACACGCAGTTTCTGTTCGCCCTGAACAAAAAGACCACCATAGGCACCGGCGTCGCCAACCTCTCGCCCGGCTCCTATCTGGTGCAGTCGCACAAGACCAGCGGTTTCGTCTACCCGTTCCTCTACGTCATCCGCCAGCTCTGACACGGGGCAGGGCCACTGCCCTGCCTCCCCTGACTAGCCCGCTACACACGCGTCCGCCCTCCCGTCCCCTGACCAGCCCGTGCCTTCGCCGCGCGTCCTCGATATGATGTGCTCTTGGACCGCTTCGCACTGATCGCCGACGTTCACGGCAACATATGGGCGCTGGACGCCGTCCTCGCTGACATCGAACGCCGCGGCATCAGGACCATCTACGACCTCGGCGATTCCCTCTGCAGCCCCCTTGAGCCTGTCGAAACCGCCGACCGTTTCATCGAGCTCGGCATCCCCAGCCTGCTGGGCAATGAGGACCGCATCCTCATCGAGCGCAACGCCTCCACCCCCAATACCCGCTTCACGCTGCAGCGCCTGGAGCCGCGCCACATCGACTGGCTCGCCGTGCAGCCGATGACGCGCCAGATCACCGACGACATCCTGCTCTGCCACGGCACGCCGGACTCCGACACCCAGTACCTCGTCGAAGAGGTCACCCGCACCGGCGCGCAGCTTCGCAGCATCCCCGGCCTTCGCCTGCTGCTGCTCGGGCGCTCAGAATCGCTGATCGCCTGCGGCCACTCGCACGTGCCCCGGCTCATCTGGCGCGACACCGGCCGCATGGTGGTCAACCCCGGCAGCGTCGGCCTGCAGGCCTTCACCGACCTCGCCCCGTGGCCCCACGGCATGGAATCGGGCAGCCCGCACGCCCGTTACGCCATTGTCACCGCGACGAAGAACGGCTGGGTGGTGGACCACATCGCTGTCCCCTACGACCACGTCACCGCCTCCGCCTGCGCCGCCGACAACGGCCGCGGCGACTGGGCCGCCCGCCTCCTCACCGGCCGCATCTGAACTGAGCCGCGACGGTAACGGAGCGGTTTGGACCTCGCCCTCACCGGCCGCGCGTAGGACAGCGCCTTGCGCTGTCTCCCCCTTTTCACGGCAACGGCACGTGATTCAGATGCGGCGTCGCCAGCGTCGCATACACCGCCGGCGTGAAGCCCGAGAAACGCTGAAAATCGTGGATGAAATGCGCCTGGTCGTAGTAACCGCTCTCCAGCGCCACCTGCGCCCACTCAATGCGTCGCGCCGCGCGCACCGTCCGCAGCGCCTTCTGGAATCGCCGCACGCGCGCGAACGTCTTCGGCTTCAGGCCAACCTCGCGGTGAAACAGCTCAATGAAGCGCCGCGAGCTCAGCCCGATCCGCTCCGTCACCGCCCCCACCGTACCGCCCAGTTCACATCGCGCGAACCGCGCCACCGCATACGTCACCGCCGGATGCAGCTCCGGTGCCCGCACCAGTTGCGCCAGCAGCGCCTCCTCCAGAATCGCGAACATCGCCTCCGGAGCACCCGCCTCCAGCAGCCGCTCGCGAATCTCCCGCCCTCGCCCCGGCCACACATCCTCCAGTGCGATCGACGAGCCCTCTGCTTCCCATGCAGGCATGCGGAAGAACGGAAACGCCCCGCCCGCGCGAAACTGAATGCCGATCACGCGCTCCTGCTGGTTCGTGTCGATGACGAAGCAATCGCATCGCGCGCCCGACAGCACCGCGTGCCCGTACGTCTCGAAGCGGCGCACATCCGCGGCGTCATAGAGGCGGATCGGCTCGTCGCGCAGGTTAAAGATGATCGACGATTCGCCGTTCGGCAGCAGCCGCTCCAGCCGGTACGGCCCCCGCTCGCCTTCCCAGTACCACAGGCACTCCACCAGCGTCGAGAGCGGCGGCCGGGGAATGTGGTGCAGGTGAAGCATCGCCCGATCTTCGGGAATATAACATAGGACTCATGGAGCTCAAAGCCGTCCCTCTCGAAATCCCCGAGAATGGCAACGTCATCGTCGGTCAGACGCACTTCATCAAATCGGTCGAAGACCTCTACGAAGCCATCGTCAGCACCGTCCCGCACATGAAATTCGGCGTCGCTTTCAACGAAGCGTCCGGCCCCTGCCTGACACGCGTCGAAGGCAACGACCCCGACCTCCAGGCCATCGCCGCGCGCAACGCCACCGCCGTCGCCGCCGGGCACATGTTCGTCATCGCCCTGCGCGAAGGCTTCCCCATCAACCTGACCAATGCGATTCAGCAGGTGCCGGAGGTGTGCAGCATCTTCTGCGCCACCGCCAACCCGGTGCAGGTGATCGTCGCCGAGACGGAACAGGGCCGCGGCGTTCTGGGCGTCATCGACGGCGCGTCGCCCAAAGGAGTGGAATCCGAAGACGCCGCCCGCGCCCGCCGCGAGTTCCTCCGCCGCATCGGATACAAACGATGACCCCAACCCGCACCCTCACCCTCGACGAACTGCACCCGCTCATCGGCCAGGAGGTCGCCGTCAGCCCCTGGTTCCAGATCACCCAGCACGCCATCGACACCTTCGCCGAGGTCAGCGGCGACCATCAGTGGATTCACGTGGATGTCGAGCGCGCCCGCCGCGAATCGCGCTACGGGGGCGCAATCGCCCACGGCTTCCTGACGCTCTCGCTGCTCAGCCATCTCTCGCGCGAGGCCGTCAACGTCCAGACCGGCCTGCCCATGCGCGTCAACTACGGACTCAACCGCGTGCGCTTCCCCTCCCCGGTCCCGGCCGGCTCGCGTGTGCGCGCCCACTTCACGCCGCAGAGCGTCTCGGAAAGCGAGATCGTCTGGCTGGTTACCATGGAGCTCGAAGGTGCGGAGAAGCCGGCGCTCGTCGCCGAGTGGATCACCCGCTACTACCGATGACGGAACGGCTCTCGCTCGCCGAGGCGCGCAGCATCGCCATCGCCGCCGCGGGATTCGACCGCCCGCGCCCGGCCAAACCCGGCCTGAGCCACGCGCGCGCGGTCATCCATCGCCTGGGTCTCATACAGCTCGACTTTGTCAACGTGCTGCTGCCCGCGCACTATCAGGTGCTCTTCTCGCGCCTCGGACCCTACCACCGCCGCCTGCTCGACCATCTCGTCTACCGCCGCCGCGAGTTCACCGAACAGTGGGCCCACGAGGCCTCCATCATTCCCGTGTCGATGTGGCCGCTGCTTCGTCACCGCATGGCCGAACATCGCGCGCGCCCCTGGGGCTTCGACCGGGTGATGGAGGAACACGCCGACTGGGTCGCCACTGTCCTCGACGAGGTCCGCGCCCGAGGCCCGCTCGAAGCCGCCAGCATCGAGCATCCCGGAGTCACGGCCAGTTGCTTCGATCATGCCTGGTTCCGCTCCGTGCCGCGCGCGGTCCTCGAAGCGTACTTCGGACGCGGCCTGCTGGCCATCGCGCATCGCCACGAGAACATGGCGCGCTTCTACGATCTGGCCGAGCGCGTCATCCCCGCCGAGCACCTCGCTCGCCAAGTCGATCCCGCCGGCGCGCGCCGTGAGCTGATCCGCATCGCCGCCCGCGCCCTCGGCATCGCGACCATCGCCGATCTCGCCGACTATTTCCGCATGTTCGTGCGCGACGCCCGCCGGCCCGTCGCGGAACTCGCCGCCGCGGGCGAGATCATCCCCGTCCGCGTGGAAGGCTGGCGCGAACCCGCGTGGCTTGCCGCCGGCGCGAAGCCCGCGAAGCGCCTTACCGCCGCGGCGCTCCTCTCGCCCTTCGACCCGCTCATCTGGTTCCGTCCGCGCATCGAGCGGCTCTTCGGCTTTGAGCACCGCTTCGAGATCTTCACGCCCGCCGAGAAGCGCCGCTGGGGCGTCTACGTGCTGCCGTTCCTGATGGGAGACCGTCTGGTTGCGCGCGTCGATCTGAAGTCCGATCGCACCGCGCGCCGGCTCTGCGTACTCGCCTCATGGAAGGAAGACGGCATCCACGTGCCTGTGGTCGCCGAAGCCCTCGCCGCGGAGTTGCGCACACTCGCCGCCTGGCTCGATCTGGAGAAGGTCACGGTCGCCCGCAAAGGCGACTTCGCGCGCCAGCTCGCAGCCGCTGTGCGTGGGGCAGCGCCATGCGCCCCCAATCACCCTACTGCGCTGGCGCGGGCACCCGAAAATGAATCGTCGACCCCGCCACCGTCAGTGCCGCCGTCGTGTATCCGCTCGCCGTCGGCGTCACGCCGGAAGGATAGGTGAAGTTCACCTGGTCGATCACTTCCACCGGCGCGGTCCCGCAGTACACCACCGCCGCCGGCTGATTGCCTACCGTCATCGTGCAGCTCGAGGGGCCACCCGGCACCTGATACCCGCCCGCCGCCGGTCCGCCATCCGCCAGCGGCGTATCCTTCGCGCCCAGTCCGTTCGCCCAGAGCTCATAAGTCGAGTTGGCCTTCACCGAGCATTCCGCTACCGGCGTCGGGCAGCCATCGGCCACGTTGCCCGTCACCCACGCCACGCCGTTGACGTACTCGCTGAGGAAGAACGACGGCGAAGACGGCGTCACCGTGACCATCTCCGGCTCGCTCGCCACGTTGTTCCAGATCACCTTCACCGGCACCTGTTCGCCATCCGTGCCCGTCGGCGTTTCCCACGGTACCTGGAAGTTGATCTGGTGCGGCGAGACGAACACCAGCGGCGCGGGCACGTCGTTTACGGTGACGCTGACGCCGTTGAGCGCCGTCGGAAAGGTCTGGCCGACCCCCGGAGTCGCGGGCACGTGAACATCGTCGGCGAGGCTCGTTCCGTACAGAGCCGCCAGGCTCCCCGGAGCGAGCGCGCCAAGGAACGAGGCTGCGTTAACGATGCGGCCCGGTGTGATGACAGGCGTGGCAGCGGTGACGGGAGCAGGCTGATAGACGCGGACGTAGTCCACCAGCATGTCCTTCGGGAAGGTGACGCTGGCGTCCGGTGTCCCGAGGAACGTGCTGGGTCCGCCGATCGCCAGGTTGATCAGAATGAAGAACGGCGCGTTGAACACCCAGGTGCTGCCGGCAGGCAGCGAGGCGGGCGTTAGCTTCTGGTAGGAGAGTCCGTCGAAGAAGAACTCGATGGAATCCGTGGTCCACTCGATGGCGTAGGTGTGGAAGTCGTCGTACACCGTCTCGCCGAATGGCAGCGTGGTGCTCGTGCCCACTCCGAACGGCGGATAGTCGCTTGTCGGAACCGGCCCCGGCCCGTGAATCGTGCCATTGTTGACGCTGGTATTGTCGACATTCTCATAGACGCCGAAGTTCTCCATGATGTCCACTTCGCCGCACCTCGGCCAGCTCACCTGGCTGATGTTCTCGCCCAGCATCCAGAAGGCCGGCCAGACGCCGTGACCGAACGGTAGCTTGATGCGCGCCTCGATGCGGCCGTACTGCCAATTGCCGTCGGCGCCGTGCGTGGTGGCGCCGGGCGCGCCCGTCTGCAGACGCGCCGACGTGTAGTTCCCCTGTGCATCCTTGATGGCGCGGATCACCAGGTGGCCCTGTCCGTCCTGGAAGACGTTGTCCGTGGACTGCGTGTAGGTCTCTGCTTCGTGGTTGCCCCAGCCGCCGTTGTTGCCGAGATCGAAGTTCCATTTCGTCGAGTCGGGCGAAGCGCCCGCGGGGCCGTTGAACTCGTCGCTCCACACCAGCTTCCATCCGCAGGTCTGGCCGGCGGGACAAACGGCGGGCGCGGCCTGCGCGAAAGCCGCGGAAGCGAACAGCATGATGGCGACGAGCATTCTCTGCACAGGGGACCTCCCGAGAGCGTGACGACCGCCAGTATACCTCGATAAGATAGAGGCATCAGCGTAACCGTTCAACCTTCCGGCCTCGCGCTGCTGGACGGCGCGAGGCAGTGGATTACCGTGTCCGGCGCGCCCGCGCGGCGGCCGGCTTCCCATTCATCTGAAGCGCAGCAGCTTCCCGCGCTCACGGGCGTGCGATTCCTGCTCGCGCTCTGGGTGGTGCTGCATCACCTCACCGGCAAGCGCATGATGCTGGAGGCGTGGGCGGCGTCGCTTCCCGCGCCCGTGTTCAATCTGGTGCGCGGCGGCTACCTGGCGGTTGGAACATTCTTCGTCCTTTCCGGTTTTGTGCTGGCGCGCAGCTACGGGCCGACCCTGTGGAACCGGCGCAACCTGCTGCGCTATGGAATGGGGCGCTTCGCGCGCGTGTATCCGGCCTATCTGGTGAGCCTGCTGATCGTGATCCCGATGGCGGCGCGCTACCTGGCGAAGCCCGGCCCATCGGGCGCGGAGAAGGCTTCCACGATCGCCAGCTACATCTTCGTGCTGCAGGGCTGGGCGGCGAAGCCGCCGGTTTACTGGAACACGCCGGCGTGGTCGCTTTCGTGCGAATTCTTCTTCTACCTCTGCTTCCCGGTACTGGCGCTCTGCCTGCGGCGGCGGAGCGGGCTCACCATCATCGGCGCGGCCGCGGCGGCGCTCATGCTGCCCACCCTGTTCGGACGGCTCGGCGTGCCGCTCTACTGGAAGCCGGTCACCGACCTCGCCGACTTCATGCTGGGCATCGGCGCGGCGGGGCTCTACGATCGCATCTGGCGCGGGCGCGCGTGGATGGCGCAGCGAGGCTGGCTGCTGTACGTCCCGGCCGCCGCGTGCAGTCTGGCGCTGATCGCGTTCCCGTGGGTTCTGGACGGCTGGACCACGCTGAGCACGGCGCTGCGGGTGATGAACGCGGCGCTGGTGATCGGCCTGGCTTGCGGTGGAGGGCTGCCCGCCCTGGCCCTCTCGACGCGCATCGCCACGAAGCTGGGACACGCGAGCTATTCATTGTATATACTGCACGTGCCGCTGATGTGGTGGTTCAGCCGCTACTGGTGGCACCCGGTTGGTGTGAAACTGGTGGTTTGCGTGGCCGGCTACCTGATTGGCGTGGTTGCGGTCTCGATACTGGCGTTCGATTATGTCGAGGCGCCCGCCAACCGCCGGATTCGCGCGTGGATGAACGCTCGAGTGAACTGACAACAGGACGTGACGATGAGACCTTTCGCAGCGATCCCCGGGATCGCGATGATGCTGGCTGCGTCGATGATGGCGGCCGAGCAGGTACATATCGATTCCGGAGCAATTGAAGGGGCGACCAGCGCCGACGGAACCGTCCGCATTTATAAGGGGATACCCTACGCCGCTCCCCCGGTCGGCGATCTGCGCTGGAAGCCGCCGCAACCGGTGGCGGCGTGGACCGGAGTCCGCCAGGCGACCGAGTTCGGGGCGCGCTGCGCGCAGGGCCGCATTTACGACGACATGGTGTTCCGGGACAAGGGACCGAGCGAGGACTGTCTGTACCTGAACGTGTGGGCGCCGCTGCCGCCTCCCGACAGGAAGCCGATGCCGGTGATGGTGTGGATTCACGGGGGCGGGTTCGTGGCCGGCGCATCGTCGGAGCCGCGGCAGGACGGCGAGAACCTGGCGCACAAGGGCGTGATCGTGGTGAGCATGAACTACCGGCTGGGGGTGTTCGGATTCCTGGCGCATCCGGAGCTGACGCGCGAATCGGACCACAACGCGTCGGGCAACTACGGACTGCGCGATCAGGTGGCGGCGCTGCAGTGGGTGCACCGCAACATCGAGGCGTTCGGGGGGAACCCGTACAACGTAACCATCTTCGGCGAATCGGCAGGGTCGATGTCGGTGAGCGCGCTGCTGGCGACGCCGCTGACGGACCAGCTGATTGAGAAGGCGATCGGGGAAAGCGGGGCTTCCTTCGGGACGCTGAGCGCGGTGCCGCGCCTGATCGCCGAGACGAAGGGCACGGAGTTCGCCAAACAGGCGGGCGCGAAATCTCTGGCGGAGCTGCGCGCGAAGAGCACCGACGAGATTCTGCAGGTCTCGCTGAAGCCGGACCCGTTCCGCTTCGCGGCGGACATTGACGGATACTTCCTGCCCGAGCCGGTGGGTTCGCTTTATAAAGACGAAATGGAGAGCCACGTACCGCTGCTGGCCGGCTGGAACGCAAACGAGGGCGGCGCGGACGAGATTTTCGAAAAGGACAAGCCGACGGCGAAGAACTTCGTGAAGCGCGTGAAGGCGCTGTACCCGCTGAAGGCGGACGAGGTACTGAAAGTCTATCCGGCGTCGAACGATCAGGAGGCGATCAAATCAGCCGGGGACCTGGCGGGGGACCGCTTCATCGCGTACGCGACGTGGAAGTGGATTGAGATGCACCTGCTGACGTCGAAATCGCCGGTGTACCGCTACCAGTTCGATCAGGCGCCGCCGCAGGCCGCGGGCGCAAAGGGTGGATCGCCGGGCGCGTACCACTCCGCCGAGATCGAGTTCGTGTTCAATGTGCTGCCTTCGAAGAACCTGCCATGGCGGCCCGAGGACACAAAGGTGGCCGACCTGATGTCCAGCTACTGGACCAACTTCGCGAAGACGGGCGACCCCAACGGCCCGGGCCTGCCGAAATGGCCGCAGTACACAGCCGACGATCACTATCCGGTGATGCATCTCAGCGCGACTCCGGCAGCGGAACCGGACGGGCATCGGGACCGCTATCTGGTGCTGGATGCGCCGTATGGGGGCAAGTAGGTGGAGTAGAGGGAGGTAAAGGGAGGCAGGGGGAGGTAGAGGGAGCAGAGGGAGGTAAAGGGAGATAAGGGGAGGTAGGGGGAGGTAAAGGAGTTACGCGCGAATTGGGTTCGTTTTGTCGCGCGTGTTGGGCGGCGTCGCGGGCGGCATCGCGGCGCAGGTTGCGGAGCTGATCCATGGCGCGAAAGGCGGCGCGCTGGTATGCGCCTGCCTGGCGCTGAACGCTCAGCAGGAGCCGGGCGGAGCTGCCCCGGTAAGCTTTGGCGAGCATATCGTCGGCGTCGGCGCAGCCGCGGTCGACGATCATACTCTCTATCATTTTGACTTCCACGCGCTGGGCGCGGGCGACGAGCCACTGGGCCTGGGCGATCTGCTCGACGAGGAAGCGTTCGTAGGCGGTGGCGGGGGCGAGTTCGGCGAGGTGGATTTCGAATAATTCGTCGAAATCGGCCTGATTTTCGGTGTCGAGGACGCGGAAGCGGCCGGTTAATCCATGGGTTGTGGCGTTGGCGGCGGAGCGCGCCTTGCCTTCGGGAGTGCGGGGGCCGGTGCTGAGCTGAGCATTGCGGCGATTCGCCTGGATCTGCGCTTGTGTAGCCATTGCGGGACGAGGGTAGCAGGCGTGGCGCGGGCCGAGGCGGGTAAGTGCTTGGGGGGACGGGGGATGTTAGGGGAAATGGGGGAGGTTAGGCCGTGGTCAGTTGGACCAGCGGCGAGCTCTCGATTCGAAGCGCATGCTGCAGACGGACACTCACCGGCAGAGTGGGATGCTGGACGCGCTTCGGAATGGCGTCGAATGTCCTGCCGAGGAGCTTGCGGCCCCTCACTTTCTTGCGAACACCGCCCCACTGCTTAAAGAAGAAGGCAACGCCGGCAGCCTCGCATTGCTCGCGAATGGAGAGCACCCACGACTCCTGCATGGGCCTGGCTCCGGGCCCGCTCTCGCCGCCAACAATGACCCAGCTGATGCCATCGAGTGGGAGTCTTCCGAGATCCTCCAGGAGAGGCTCTACTGAGAGGAAGCGCACAGCCGCCGGCGTGGCCTGCAGGTCCGCGATTCTTGGGATGCCGTACTGCTGGTTCTCGACGGATACACCCCACCAGATGTGCGGTTCGATGGCCACATCGTGGAGGGGCCCGTTGAGCAACTCGCGCATGCGACCGGATCGCTTCGTCAGCACCTGATACGTGTGCCAGCGCGCCACGTGCATGGTCGCAGCGACTCGCGCGACGAACTCGGGTGGGATGTCTTCGTGGAACAGGTCGCTCATCGAGTTCACGAAGATCATGCGGGGTTCTGGCCAGCGGAGCGGTTCGGCGAGCTTCTCGGGGACGAGACGAAGGTCGAAGCCTTGTTCGAAGGGATGGCCCTTAACGCCGCGAAACCTCTCGGCGAAGCGCTCGGCATAGCAGTGCTTGCAGCCAGGACTGATCTTCGTGCAGCCGCGGACGGGATTCCATGTGGCGTCGGTCCACTCGATCTTTGTGAGTCCTGCCATGCCGTTTACCCGAAGTCGAAGCTGCTCTGGTCGGTTCCGTACTTAAGAACATTGTCCCAGAACTTGTATGCGAGTTCGTTCCGGGAGAACAGCGCAAGGTAGTAGAGGGGCAGGTTCTTGTCGTCGGAGCGGACGAGTTTCATGCGGTCGATGGGTTGGCGAAGGTAGCCGAACGACTCCATGCTGGCGGAGAACTCGGCTGCAAGGAAGCGCCCGAAATCGCGGCGATGAACTCCTGCGTTCTTCCAGCGCTCCCGCCACTCGGTGTTTCCGAGGGCGTCGTCGATCTTTGTGTGGTGCCCCTCGACGTAATGGTCGTAGTTGCGATTCGCATCCATGCCGATGGCGAGGAGAACCAGAAAGTCGACGTAGAACTGGGACAGGCGCCGAAGGGTCTTGTGTTTGAGTCCGAAATCGAAGGGATCGACGATGCACAGAGACAGCACACTGTTGTCCGGGGACGGCTGCGGGATTTCCTTGCAGATCTCTTCGATCTGAGTGTCGCAACTGCCGCGAATGAGCTTCACGTTCGCTTGCGGAGCGATCCGTTCTACGCGGGCCATCAGTGCATCGAGGCGCTCGTCGCTCTCGTCGCAGAAAATGTACTTGTCGAACGGATCAGGAACAGAAAGAGCCAGCAGAGGAGAACCTTTCAGGAAGGTGCGCGTGCCCTGGATTCGGCTGTGGCCGGCTCCAGCGTACAGATCAATATAGACACGCTGGTCCCATTTGTCTTTCATCCCGGTCGAGAACAGTTCGTCATAGAGGGCGATCAGCCGGTATTTCTCTTCCGCCCATCTGCCCACGTCAGCGCAAATAAGTCCGTCGTCTTCCGCGCGGAAATCGTTGGGGCCAGATGCCATCGACCACGATTCTATTCGAAGTTGGATATGTTTGGAGAAATGTAGTGAGAAGTCGTCTGGATTATTCAATCCACGCGGGCGTTTCAAATCGATGCCATCCTATGAGCATGGCGCAGAAGAGGAAGCTCCAGACGCTGGTGGTTGACGTCGGCGGGAATCATGTGAAGGTGCGGGCGACGGGGGTGGAAGAAGAGAAGAAGATCGAATCGGGGCCGGCGCTGAGCGCGGCGCGGATGGCGAGCTCGGTGAAGCGCGCGACGCGGGGCTGGAAGTACGACCGGGTGACGATCGGGTTTCCGGGAGCGGTAGTTGGAGGGAAAGTCGCGCTGGAACCGCCGAATCTGGGCCGCGGATGGGTGGGGTTCGATTTCCGGAAGGCCTTCGGAAAGCCGGTGATGGTGGTGAACGACGCGGCAATGCAGGCGCTGGGGAGCTACGAAGGCGGGCGGATGCTGTTCCTGGGGCTGGGGACGGGGCTCGGGACCACGCTGATTGTGGACGGCACGGTGGTGGCGATGGAGATGGCGCACATGCCGTACAAGAAGAAGACGTTCGAGGATTACGTGGGGGAGCGCGGGCTGAAGCGGATGGGGAAGAAGAAGTGGGAGCGGGCAGTGGCGGACGTGGTGGCGGTGCTGACGGCGGGGTTGTTGCCGGATTATGTGGTGCTGGGTGGGGGGAATGTGAAGAAGATGAAGTCGCTGCCGGAAGGCGCGCGGGCCGGGGACAACGGGAACGCATTCGCGGGCGGGGTGCGGATGTGGGACGTGAAACAGGCGAGCGCTTCGCACTGAGGGATTCTGTTATACTCCGGCGATGCCGGCGCCCCAGACGACTGTACACGGGCCGCTCCAGTTGTGCAGCAGAGGCCCTGACGTGCGCACACTCCAGTTGCTGCTGAACATGGCCGTGCCAACGGGCGCGCTGAAAGTGGACGGCGCGTTCGGCGTCAACACCGACAGAGTGGTGCGTGAATACCAGAAGCGCAACGGGCTGAAGGTGGACGGCGTTGTCGGGCCAGCCACGGCGAAGGCGCTGGGGCTGCTATACAGCGGAGGCACGGCGGTCCGGGTGGTGCGTGCTGCGCCGGGTAAGCCTCCACGGCCGCCGGAAGAATCGCCGTTCCAGACCATCGCAGGCGTAATGACGGAGGAGCTGGAGGCACTGCGGTGCGCGTTCGCGAAGGACATTCAGGAGTCGGGCGCGGCGGAGAAGCAAATCAACACGGCCATCGACACGATGAAGACGGTGTGCTTCCAGTACGCGGGGGACGGACTGAAGGACTGGGCGAAGGAGACGCTGAATCTGACAACGGCGGAGACGGCGGCGCTGGATCTCGCGATGACGCTGACGGATCTGGCGGTCTGCGTGGCCAAGGTGGGGATGTACGTGAAGGAGAAGGGGCACGGGGTGACGAAACGTCTGGCATACCGGCTGGACAGCTTCGACGTGGATGCCATCCAACGGATTGTGGTGCGATTGCTCTCGGGCGACAAGTACGAAAACCTGCAGGCAGCGGTGTGGGACATCCACCAGGTGATGATGCGATGCACGCGGGACGTGCCATCGGCGCAGGCAAAGCAGGGGTAAGAGGGCGGCGCGGCCGGGTGGACAGCGCATGGCGGGCGGTGCGCCGCGGGACACACCACATGGTAGGATGCCGGGATGCGATTCCTCCTTGTTGCGGCGCTGATGGGCGTGGTGTGGGCGGCGGAACGGCCGACGCCGCCGGCGCGTGATCCGAAGACGCCTGGATACATTGAGGCGAAAGAGATGCCCGATGGCGTGAACGCTCCATCGGACGTCGATGGGAACTTCGTGCTGGGGCCGACGCATGAGCCCGCGCCAGAGTCGGTGGTGCACGCGGGAGTGCCGCACGGGACGGTGATCGACTTCGCGATGGAGTCGGCGGAGAGCTCGATTTATCCGGGGATTGTGCGGGAGGCGGGGACGTTTGGGACGCCCGATCCGTCGAATCCGGCGAAGCTGATTGTGACGACGAGCCATGCGGCTCCGTGGACTCGGCGGGTGGCGGTGTATGTTCCGAAGCAGTATGTGGCGGGGTCGGCGGCTCCTTTTATTGTGGGGATGGATGGGCCGGACTGGTTACTGTTCACGGTGCTGGACAATGTGATCGCCGAGGGGAAGGTTCCGGCGATGGTGGCGATTTCGATTGGCAACGGCGGCGGGGATGCGCAGGGGAGCGAGCGGGGGCTGGAGTACGACACGATGTCGGGCTTGTACGCGGAGTGGGTGGAGAAGGAAGTGCTGCCGCGGGTGGAGAAGACTGCGGGGGTGAAGCTGACGCGGGATCCGGATGGCCGGGCGGCGATGGGCGGGAGCTCGGGCGGGTCGTGCGCGTTGATTATGGCGTGGTATCACCCGGAGCTGTACCATCGCGTGCTGACGTATTCGGGGACGTTCATCAATCAGCAATGGCCGTGGAATGCGGAGACGCCGGAGGGGGCGTGGGGATTTCACACGACGCTGATTCCGCGGTCGGCGCGGAAGCCGCTGCGGTTGTGGATGGAGGTGGGGGATAAGGACCTG